>Ga0105048_10009775_pt1 | contig 15219 bp, 12 predicted proteins | sample MAT05_FD_78382 | JGI IMG/M metagenome (GOLD analysis project Ga0105048, IMG submission 78382) | Freshwater microbial communities from Lake Fryxell liftoff mats and glacier meltwater in Antarctica - MAT-05 | ecosystem: Environmental > Aquatic > Freshwater > Ice > Liftoff microbial mat | place... | reverse complement strand
TTTAAAGTTTAAAGTTTAAAGTTTAAAGTTTAAAGTTTAAAGGTGGCGTTCGGCTTGGGATTTATATGAAAAGAGGCCCCATCACTTGTAAATCAAGCAAAAGGGCATTTTTTTATTCAAATCCCAAGCCGACTTTAAACTTTAAACTTTAAACTTTAAACTTTAAACTTTAAACTTTAAACTTTAAACTTTAAACTTTAAACTTTAAACTTTAAACTTTAAACTTCAAACTTTCTACCTAAAAACTACTTCGTTTGGAGAAACCCCAGCCTGAAAACTGCTGATTTTGCCACCATTGGCGCCGTAAATCACCACTTCACCGTTTGAACTGAAATCTTTGGCATCAGCGGTATACAGGTTGCCGGATGCCGGATCGCAGGCAAGTCCATAAGCATTTTGGTCGAACAGTTTGCTTACGGCAAATTGGTTGACCGACCATACGGCGCCGCCACCGATGAAGTACATTTTGTTGCCTTCAGGCGCGGTACATAGGTCGTCGCCGCCCGGTACGGTGTTAAATCCGGCGCCACCATTGTTCAAATCACCAAGCAAGCCTTGCGGGGTGGTGGCATTCCAGTCGCCCCGGCACAACGCGTAGGTGAGGGAGACACCGCTGGTGTTGTTGAAAGCAGCAACGGACGCGGGGTTGTAGCCGCCAGCAAAACGGCGTTCTTTTTCTGTATCATCGAGGGTATTGATGATCGAAACTGTAGAATCGAGGCCAAAACCACCACTGTTGGCTACGTAAACATCTGTGCCTTTGGGCCACATTTTTTCCGGACCCTTACCCACCGGAATGGTTTTTACAATTTGAAGGGTGCCAATGTTAACTTTTACCACCGAGCCGGTCAAGCCGTCGGCGCCCCATTGGCTTACGTAAGCAAAGTTGGCACTCACCGGCAGGAAAAAGCGTGGTTGCTCAAACCCTTCGATGACGCCGATTTGCTCAAAGCTGGAACCGTCAACCACAACAACTTTGTTGGCGCCGTTCACCACGATGTAACCCAGGTTGTTGTAAAACGTGATGGATTGTACAAACTGGCCCAAAGCTGCGCCGTTGTTGACGGCGGCAAACAGGTCCTGGATAACTTCTCCGGATTCTGGGTCGTAAAACGTAATGGTGCCCGAACCGTTGAAACTGCCTTCATTTACCACAAACACCCCTTTTTCAAAGGTGTTGGTAAAAAAAAACGGATCGTCGGTGCTGAGGTCGCAACTTGCCATAAACAGCAAAGCGGACAAAGTAAAAAAATGGATTTTGGAAAAAAGTTTGTCTTTCATTTTGAAAAATAAAAAGGATGAAAATGAAAGGCAAACGGGTGAGAAGGGTGGTATGTACCCAAGGAGTAAAATGGCGTTGTAGGGCCTTTTTTCCAACAATAAAGCACATCCATACGGCTTATCTCCCGAAGCCCAGGTTGGTTTTACGATTGCAGGCAGGTCTTCTGGCTCGTTTCTACTTCGGCCGCCTTCCCGTTGTTTTCAACAGTGGCAATGGGCCGAAATGTGGTTGTTACAACCTGAAACTTACAGCAGCGGGTACTGCCCCGGATTTGCACCGGTGTTCCCTTTTCATCCTGTAGCTAACTACAGGAACCTGAAATCTGGGGCAAAGGTAACATACGACTTGGTGAATTCGTCACCCATTCGCCGAAGGCCGATAATCTTTATTCTTCAAACAGCCGCATGTTTGGCCTGCGCTACATGCCTCTGGCTGTGCCGAATGAGGTATTCCATCAAGTTGGCCAGCGAATACCGGGCCGTCAAAGCGTTCAGCTTGCCCACCTTGGGCCTGTTGATGTTGATGTCTTTGGCGGATTGCAGGCTTCGCAAAAACATTTCATTGTTGATCAAAAAACGTTTCACAACTTCGGTGCCCAAGGGCAAATGGGACAAATTGTATTTTTTACCGGTTTTGTATTTTTTCTCCCCGCTTACCCTTCGAATTGCCCTTGCTCCACGACCGCTGTACTCAACATCGCCACCGCCCTGCCACCGCCGCGCTTTGGCCTTGTGAATGGACAGCTCCATACGCGGCAGGTAAAAATCCAAGAACACATTCAGGTGGGCTATGCATTCCAGCGCATTCCAAGCTTGCTCATCAGGGCGATGGAGCAATTGTTGTTCCGACAAAGAGACGAGGTTGGTACGAACGTCTTCCAGAACACCGCGAAGGTCGGTTTCAAGTTGGCTGAGCAATGCTGTTTGAGTCATGCGTGTACAAAAGCGGTGTAAAACAGCGTTTCATGATGCTGTTCAAGCTAATGAAGGCGCAAAAATAACCTAAATTGAAAATTCTAAGGGTTTTGCCGGATATTTGCGGCGAAATAAATATCCGGGACCCTCAAGAAACCCTTTTTTAGCCGGTAAAAGAAAAACAAACGCATGAAAGCGCGTACCCTCAGACAGGACAAAATAAACGTCATAACCCTCGGTTGCTCCAAAAATCTGGTCGACAGCGAGAACCTCATCACCCAGCTTCGTGGCAACGACTACGAGGTGGTGCACGACAGCAGCGCCGAAGACGCCAATGTTGTCATCATCAATACCTGCGGTTTCATCGACCTGGCCAAACAGGAAAGCATCGATACCATCGTGGAATATGCCGACATTAAAAAAGCCGGCGGCATCGATAAACTTTACGTAACCGGCTGCCTATCACAACGTTACAAAGACGACCTCGAACAGGAAATTCCGGAAGTGGATGCCTTTTTTGGTACCCTCGAAATGCCCAACCTGCTCGCCCGCCTTAATGCAGATTACAAACACGAACTCCTCGGCGAACGGCTCATTACTACGCCCCAGCACTATGCCTACCTGAAAATTTCGGAAGGCTGCAACCGCACCTGTTCGTTTTGTGCCATCCCGCTTATGCGCGGACAACACGTGAGCAGGCCCATCGATGAACTCGTGACCGAAGCCCGCAACCTGGCCCGTCGTGGCACCAAAGAATTGCTGCTCATCGCACAGGAACTTACGTATTACGGTCTCGATATTTACAAAAAACGCGAATTGCCGCAGTTGCTTCATGCCCTCGCCGATGTTGACGGCATCGATTGGATTCGGCTGCATTACGCCTATCCCAGCAAATTTCCACTTGAAATACTTGATGCGATAGCCGAACGCAAGGAAATCTGCAATTACCTCGACATCCCGCTGCAACACGCCTCCGACAACATGCTTGAACGCATGCGTAGACAGATAACCTACGCTGAAACCGTCGAATTGCTCGACACCATTCGCACCAAAGTTCCGGGTATAGCCATGCGTACTACCTTCCTCGTAGGTCATCCGGGTGAAACGGATGAAGATTTTGAAACTTTACTCGATTTTGTGCGAGCCCAGGAATTTGAACGTGTAGGCGTGTTTAAATATTCGCACGAAGAAAGTACCCGTGCCTACGATGTGCCCGACGATGTGCCCACCGAAGTAAAGGAAGAACGCGCCCAAATGCTGATGGAGGTTCAACAGGAAATTTCCGCCCGTAAAAATGAAGCCAAAGTGGGGCAGGTTTTGAAAACCCTGTTCGATCGCAAAGAAGGAAAATACTTCATCGGCCGTACCGAAGCCGATTCGCCTGAGGTGGACAATGAAGTGCTCGTGCTTGCCAAAAACAATTATGTTCGCATTGGGGACTTCGCAAACGTGCGCATCACAAGCGCTGAGGAATTTGATTTGTACGGCGAAGTAGAAGGGTAAAGGCAGCCCAGGAATACAGCATAAAAAGTGCCGGTGGCATCATACGTTGTAAAAAACACGCAACAACAAAATCACCAATGCCGCACCGATCAGCAAGGCAATGATGCGTAACATTTCCGCATTGGAGTTGCGTGGCTTGAACTCCGCTGAGTCCGCAGCCGCTTCACCCAATATTTCACGTGCTTTCTGTACGTCCTGTGGGCGTGTGTGCAACCGCATCACAAGTTGCATGTGTGGCAAAACGCTGTGTGAAATGGCGTTGGCTAAAAAACAAGGAATGCCTTCTGCGCGAAGCCTCGCAGCAGCAACTTCAGCCTCCATAGACGAATAGTATTTGGCAACAACTTCGCCGCTGTCTTCATTTTCAAAAAATTGGTTATCCTCAAATTCGAAATCGTCGAGTATGTTCGTATTCGTCATGATGCTTTGTTGAACTTCCACAAATGTACGGATTTTGGGCATCAGTGTTTCCCGGCGACTGTTTCAAGTTCAGATGCAAACGCTATGTTTGCGCTTCTTTTTTGCCGAAGGCTGATTATTTGTTCTAAAAAAGTACATCCTCCATGTTATCAAAGCGACTTTTCCTTTTCAGTCTGGTTACAATAAGCTTGTTTTCCACCCTTTCCGCACAGGAAAAGCCCAAATGGGACGTCGGTAAGCCAACCGGTATTCTTTATTCGAACGTAAGCTTTGATGTCGACGAAGGTACCTGGCTGAACCTCGACCTGAGCCCCGACGGTAACACCATCGTATTTGACATGTTGGGCGACATCTACAGCATACCGGCTTCCGGAGGCACGGCCCGGTGTCTGCGCAGCGGTTTGCCCTGGGAAGTTCAGCCGCGTTTTTCGCCCGACGGTAGAAAAATCCTGTTTACCAGCGATGCCGGCGGAGGCGACAACATCTGGGTGATGAACGCCGACGGTACCGCCGCCAAACAGGTAACCAAAGAGAGTTTTCGACTGCTCAACAACGGCGCATGGATGCCCGATGGCCAATACATCGTTGCCCGCAAACACTTCACCAGCGGACGTTCGCTTGGTGCTGGCGAATTGTGGATGTACCACCTTTCAGGCGGCGAAGGCGTGCAGATTACCAAGCGCAAAAACGACCAGCAGGATGTGAACGAGCCCAGCGTAAGTTCCGATGGACGCTACATTTATTTCAGCGAAGACATGTATCCGGGAGGTTTTTTCCAGTACAACAAAAATCCCAACCAACAGATTTTTGCGGTTCGCCGTTACGACACGCAAAAAGGAGAAATTGAAGACATCACTGGCGGATCGGGTGGCGCCTGCCGTCCGCAAATCAGCAGCGATGGCAAATGGCTCGCTTTTGTCCGTCGCAATTACCAAAAAACCGTGCTTTGCTTGCACAACCTTGAAAGTGGGCTGGAATTTCCCATCTACGACGGTCTTGATAAGGACCAGCAGGAGGCGTGGACGATCTTCGGATGTTATCCCGGATTTGCCTGGACGCCCGACAACCGCGCCATCTTCATTTGGGCAAAAGGTAAAATCAAACGCATCGACCTCGATCTCAATGCTTCGGAGCCAAAGATGACCAAGGTTGCGGACATTCCGTTCAACGCTACGGTGAACACTCCCGTCGCCGAAACCCTGAACAGCCGCCAAACGGCTTTTGAAGAACAGTTTACGGTGCGGGCAATACGGCATGCAGTGACTTCACCCAATGGTGAAACGCTGGTTTTCAGCGCCAGCGGCAGCCTTTACAGCAAAAAAATGCCCGATGGCAAACCGACATTGTTAACTGCTTCGGTGCGTGCAGAAGGAGAAACATACCCAAAAGACAACCACAACGAGTTTGAACCCTCCTGGTCGCCCGACGGGCAATCCATCGTTTTTGTAAGCTGGAACGACGAAAACCTCGGCGCCCTTTGGCTGCTCAACTTCCGTACCAACAGTTTACGTCGTATCAGTACCGAAAAAGGCATTTTTCGGACACCTTCATTTTCCCCCGACGGCAAAAGCATCGTATACCGAAAACAAGGCGGCGACGACGAATTGGGTTTTGCCTACGGCAAAAAACCTGGTGTTTATGTACTCAATCTCAATGCCAAAACACCGGAGTTCGTTTCGGAAAGTGGTGAAAACCCTCGATTCAACGCCGATGGAAAACGCATCGTGGTGCAAACGGGCGGTTACCTGTTCGGGGCTTTGGACAAATCACTCAAATCTTACAACTTAAGTGGACAGGAAGAGCAGGTGCATTTCAAGTCCAAATACGTGAACCAATGGGCACCCAGTCCCGACGGCAAATGGCTTGCTTTCAGCGAACTGCACAAAGTTTATGTTTGCGCCATGCCACCCGTAGGACGTACCATCGACCTCAGTGCCGATTCCAAAGCGTTTCCGCTTACCCAGCTCTCGCGCGATGCCGGCATCAACCTCCACTGGAGCGCCGACAGCAAACTTGTTCACTGGACGCTTGGTGAGGAATATTTCAGTTCAGAACTCAACAAGCGTTTCGCTTTCCTTGAAGGCGCTCCCGATTCCTTGCCCGTGCTCGACAGTACAGGCATCATCATCGGGCTTTCCCTCCCGGCCGATGTGCCCGTGGGTGTTGTGTTGCTCAACAATGCACGCATCATCACCATGGAAAACGACCTGGTGATTGAAAATGGTGTGGTGGAAGTAACCGGCAACAAGATCACTTTTGTGGGTACCAAAAAAGACCACCAGCGCAGGTCCAAACCTTCCGGTCCGGTAAGTACCATCGATTGTTCGGGCAAAACCATCATGCCCGGTATCGTAGATGTACATGCACACTCGGGCAATTTTCGTTATGGGCTTAACCCGCAAAAGCAATGGGAATATTACGCCAACCTGGCATACGGGGTAACCACTAGCCACGACCCTTCAGCAAACTCTGAAATGTCGTTTTCCAATGCGGAACTTATTAAATCGGGTAAAATGCGTGGTCCAAGGCTGTTCAGCACCGGTACGATCATCTATGGTGCCGAAGGCGATTTCAAAGCCGTCATCAACAACCTCGACGATGCTCGAAGCCACCTGCGCCGTACCAAAGCCTGGGGCGCTTTCAGTGTAAAAAGTTACAACCAGCCCCGCCGCGACCAACGCCAGCAGGTGATCGCTGCCGCGCGCGAACTCAACATGCTTGTGATGCCGGAAGGCGGCTCGTTTTTTTACCACAACCTTACCCAGGTGGTAGACGGGCACACCGGCATCGAGCACAACATACCTGTTGCACCGCTGTACAAAGACGTGACCACGCTGTGGAGCAAAACCAAATCCCACAACACGCCCACGCTCATCGTCAACTACGGAGGGGTTAACGGAGAATACTACTGGTACCAAAATACCGATGTTTGGAAACAGGAACGTCTGTTGAATTTTACACCGCGTCACATTGTCGACGAGCGTTCGCGCCACGTCACCAAAGTGCCCGATGAGGAATACCAAAACGGCCATATCCTGGTTAGCCAGTCGTGCAAAAAATTACAGGACGTAGGCGTTAACATCAACCTCGGAGCACACGGACAGATGCAAGGCATCGGCGCACATTGGGAACTTTGGATGCTTCATCAAGGCGGCATGAGCAACCTGCAGGCCCTCCGTTGCGCCACCATCAACGGCGCCCAATACATTGGTATGGGCGATCAATTGGGATCAATCAAAGAAGGCAAACTCGCCGACCTGGTGGTGCTCGACAAAAACCCGCTCGACAACATCCGAAACTCTGAAACCGTGCGGTACACCATGGCCAACGGCCGTCTATTTGATGCCATGACCCTCGATGAACTCGGCAACCACCCAGCCAAACGCAGCAAATTCTGGTTCGAACAACCCGGCGGTGAAACAAGCGGAAGTATGGACGGACATACCTGCCATGAAGCCAACTGCGTGTGCGGACATTGAATTAGTTCAAAGTTTGAAGTTCGAAGTAGAGTTTTTGGACTTCGGACTACAAAATTTTTACCAAATAAGGATCAACAAACGAAAGATCCACTGCGACGCCCAAACCGTAAGCGCGTTGAATTTCTGAAAGTGATCCGATGCCCTGGAAACCGATTTGAAGCGGTTGGGCGGTGAGGTCTTCTTCCAGCAGCAGGGTGCCGTAGGAACCTTCGCAGGAGCGCATGTCGCCGGTGAGGAAGGCAAAAGTTCGGCCTGCGGCGGAAAGGATGGATGTTTCGCCTTCCTGGCAGCCCAACTGGCAAAACAAGCCGTTTTCTTTGGCTTGTTCATAAACGTCAAAAGCGGGAAGCAGACCGCCATGTTTGCTTATTTTTAAGTTGAAACCGTGAACTGCCTGTCGGGTAGCAAGCCAAACGGCGTCTTCGTAAGTGCAAACGCTTTCATCAACACAAATTTTGACTTCGGAGGCTATTCGTTTTTTCAAAACAAGCCATTGCTCGCGTCCACCGGGAGAAAGAGGCTGTTCTATGTGAAACACGCCGGCTTCGGCCAAGCCCTTGATGTGTTCCACGGCTTCATCAAGCGTCCAGGCTGCATTGGCATCTACCCTGATTTCAACGCTTTCGCCGAGTATTTCCTGAATTAAAACTAGGTTTTGATGGTTGATCTTAGCGTCATTTCCAACCTTCAGCTTAACCTGGCGCACTTTGTCGGCGGCGGCTTTTCGGGCGAATGATTCTATGACTGTGGGTGTTTCACCGGAAATGACCGCAGTGTAATACAGCATTTCCGTCTGTAATTCGCCCATCATGTCGAATACGTATTGCTTTGTGTTTTTACCCAACAAATCGAACAAGGCAAGTTCAAGTGCGCACCGCACCGAGGGCGCCCTTTCGAGCCCCTCTGTGCCATCAAGCAGCCATGCAACATCGTGGATTGTATTGAGTTCAAAGCCATCCCAGGAGTCCAGGATCATGTTTAATCCAGCCATTGTGCCCTCCAGGGTCTCTCCTGTAATCTGCAGGCGTGGCGTACATTCTCCATATCCTGTATTTCCTTCATCGTCGGCAAGGGCCACCAGCAAACTCTCTGAAGTATTTTGGACAGCCGGGTGGTGGCTGAACTGTGATTTAAAGGGTATTTGAAGTGCAAAAATCTGAGTATCGGTAATGATCATGGTTGGTCGGATTGTTTGTCTGTTTGTCAGTTGGTCTGCTGGTCGGTCTTTTGGGAAATAAAAAAAGTCGTTTGCACACCTAAATGTAACAAACGACTTCATTATTTTTTTATTAATTGACCAACCGGCCAATTAACCAACTGTGCTTATTTCTTCCAGTTCAGCGCATTCACTTTGCGGCCGCAGCGGTAACCGAGGTCTACGCCGACTTCACAGTCCATGCGGTAGTGAACACCCAGTGGAACACGCGAAATGGCATTTTCTTCAGCCATATCGTAGAACGAATAGAACAAGCGGGGCTTGCCTTCAAATTCCGTGCGGTTTTCATGACAACGGTCGGTGAGTGTGTACCGGATACCAAAAATGTCCGTAAGTGCTTCTGCTGCTGCTGCTCCCATGGTGGAGTGTCCGGAAGGGTAGGCAGGAAAAGCCGGCGTGTTGCCAGGTTCAAAGGTGATCGGGTTGTACAGCAACGGTTCGTAGTTGGGATCGATCACACGTTGGATGAAGGATTCCGGACGCTCAACGTTGTACACGTATTTGGAATGCCAGCATGAAACTGCTGCGTCGTTGAGTGCCATTCCAACCTTAACGTTGGCATAAATGGCGGTTTCCAGACTGCTGTTTTCGGCTTCATAAACCTGGTCGGCGATGGCGATCCAACGTGGGCCAGGGCTGAAAGTAAGGTTGATAAGGTCGTCGCTCCAGAATTCCGCGATCCACTCGTCTTCGTAGCTGGGATTAACCGAGCGCGAATACACTTCCAGGGCCTGGGCATAGAACGCAGAATTGATGTTTTCTCCGTAGGCAAATGGAGCAGGGCACAACTTGTCGGTTTCGCTGATGGCAAAGACACGGGCCTGTCCCCAAAGGCCAAACATGGGTTGAGGTGGACCTGGCACGGTGGGCACCCAGTCGCCCGGACCATCGAAATGTTCCTGCCAATTGTATCCGGCAAACGGGTCTAGGTAAGCATCGTGGCTTACGGCATCGGTTTTTGACCATTCCCAAACGGCACTTGCTACAGCCTGGCCATGGGCAACAGAACGGTCGAAAATATCCTGTGAGGTTTCGGCAAGGTATTTGTTTTCGTACTGTGTCTCCAAAGCATTGATGTCATTCGTGTTGTTAGGGAAAAAACCACGCATGAGGAAAGCAGAAGAGGCATTAACAACGGTTGGCCAGTGGTATTCATCGTTTCCATTGGCTTGCGGAATCGACAAACCAGCATAATTAAAAACCTGTGTGTTGAAATCGGGCATACCCGAAATACAGGCTTCGTAATTCGCAAGTCCAAGGTATGCATGTGCTCTGGGTGCGGGTCCGGGGCGGTAACCTGCTGCATAACGTTCAATTTTCAGGAAAAGCTGGTTCCAGACGGAGATGCTTTCGTGGCTGTAATCAGCAACATTTTTGCCTGAAGGCTGATTGGTATCATCGTCATTACAAGCATTGAAGAGAACGAGGAAGCCAAAAAGTAAGTAATACGGGTAGTTTTTTGTCAATCGTTTCATTTTTTCAGGTAGTGTTTTTTTGAAATACAAAGATGATGCTATGTAACACCACAAACCAAGCCAAAGAAGCTAAGCGACCTTAAAAGTTCCTTAGAATTTAACATGTGCCACCCATATGGAGGCTTTTGTTTAGTTTTGTACGCGTTTAATCCTTTATACCATGAATGTTTTACTCATTGAAGATGAACCCAAAATGGCCAAAGCCCTGCAACAGGGCTTTGCAGACAACATGGTGCATATGGATTGTGCTTTCGACGGGTTTACCGGGCATGCGATGGCTGCGGAAAACAAATATTCCGTAATCATTTCAGACATCATTTTACCGGAGATGACCGGCCTCGAATTGCTCCGCCAGCTCCGCTTGGAAGGCAACACAACACCTGTATTGCTGCTCTCTGCATTGGGCCAAACCGATGACAAGGTGGCTGGTTTCGAATTGGGCGCCGATGATTACCTCACAAAACCTTTTGAATTCAGGGAATTGTTGCTGCGGGTACGGGCATTGGCAAGACGCCGGACAGAACAATCCGGTCCGGCGCCAGACATGCTCCACTACGCCGATCTAACCCTCAATTTGGCCAGCAAAGAACTTTTCCGCCAGGGCAAACGCATCATGCTGACTCCCCGTGAATACGCCCTGATGGAATATTTCATGAACAACCCGGAACGCGTTATTTCCAAAAATGAAATCACCGAACGGGTTTGGAATCTGGATTTTGATACGGGTACCAACGTGATCGAAGTGTACGTCAATTTTTTGCGCAAAAAAATTGAACGGGAATTTGATAAAAAACTCATCCACACCCTTTTTAAAACGGGTTACATCCTTCGGGAGGAAAACAACTGAACATTGCCTCGAACCGCCTTTTAGATAAATAAAGATGCAAATACGCACCCGACTTACCCTTCAGTTCATCACCATAGTTGCCGGCATCATGTTGCTGGCCCTGGGTTTCATTTACCTGAAATTCTGGCAAATGTCGGTCGATGAGTTCCTGGTTAGCCTGCGCTCCAAAGCTTTGATGACTGCGGAAATGGTGCTGCACGATGAAAGCAAGATTAAACCGCTGGAAACAACCGACAACTCAGACCAAAGTGCATACAACCTGCCTTTTAAGGAAAATATACTCATTTACAACAACAACCTCCAACGGATCTTTGCCTTTGACCGGTCTGCCGAACCTGTTTCCTCCTTTGTTTTAAACGCCCTGAAAGAAGGCAAAGAATACCAATTGCAACACGAAGACCGGTATACCATAGGCATCAAACACCAAAGCCGAAGTGGAAAAACCTACCTCATCGTTGCCGAGTCGGTGTTTCATCCCGAAGAGCTTGTCAACCTGCAACGCATTCTGGTGATCACTTTCCTGCTCATTATCGGAATTGTTGCAATGGGTGGATGGTTTTTTGCCGGACAAGCCATGGCGCCCGTGGCACGCATCGTAGATCAGGTTGGGAAAATATTACCAAGCGACTTAAGTGCGCGCCTTCAAACGTCAAACAACCACGACGAACTTTCCAAGCTGGTGGTTACTTTCAACCATCTGCTCGACCGCATCCAGTTCGCTTTTCGCATGCAAAAAAGTTTTATTTCCAATGTTTCCCACGAAATGAAAAACCCCCTTTCGGTCATAATTGCACAACTGGAGGTTTCCCTTGGAAAAAAACGACCTGAAGAAGAATACCAAGAAACCCTGGAATCTGTACTGGAAGATACCCGCGAACTGGCCGATGTAGCAGACAAACTGCTTCAACTTGCCCGGGTGCATTCGGAACAACCAAACATTGTTTTTGAACGTATACGTTTGGATGAACTCATGCTGCAAAGTCGCGAATCGCTGCTTCATTTGCATCCCGATTACCACATCAGTTTTGATATTTCAGGCATGCCTGAAAGCGAAGAAGAACTTTGTATAGAAGGCAATGAACCCTTGTTGCGGTCGGCGATTCTGAACCTGATGGACAATGGCTGCAAATTTTCACCCGACAAACACGTGGATGTGCGCATCCTTTTTGATGGTGCCGGCAACCACAGTTTGGAAATTGCCGACCGCGGTCCCGGTATTCCTGAGCGCGATATGCAGTACATATTTCAACCCTTTTACCGCAGTTCGCAAAACACACGTGTTCGGGGTTCGGGCATTGGCCTTTCACTGGTGGACAGCATACTTAAACTCCATCGGGTGGCGCTCAATGTTGCTTCCAAGCCCGGTGAAGGAACAACGTTCAGACTGGATTTTCCTGCTGCTGCGGCATAATGTTGTAATCCAACAAAACCGATTAATATGCACTTTATCCAAGCTATTAACCTAAAACTGCGGTACCTGGCGTTTTTTGGCGCTGTTTTAATCTTGTTTGGTGGGATTTTGAGATGCCGAAATGAAATTGCTGGGGAAAGCAGGCAAAATCAGACAGCCCGGGAAATTGTGCAGGAATGGAACCGTTTGGCGCTTGAACTCGAGCGTTTCACATCGGGTTATCGGCCACCGGTTACTTCCCGGATGTTTGCTTACCTGGGTATGGTAGGATACGAAGCTTCACTGCCGGCCTTGCCGGAATACGTAAGCCTTGAAAGGTATTGCGAAGGTTATAAGTCAGCCTCACCTCCCCCCAAAGGTTATTACTTACCAGATGGTTTGAATGCCGCCTATGCTGAATGTTTGCGCAATTTTTTTCTGGAAGCACCCATTGCAATGCGGGAAAAAATCGGTCAACTTGAAAAAAAATGGTCGGAACAAAGCAATGCAACGCCTGAAATTCACCGTGCATCCACCATTTTTGGCCGTGAAACAGCGAAGGCGGTCTGGCGTTGGTCAGCTACCGACAACCAGGGACACGATGGTTACCTTTACAATTACGACCGCAATTACCAGCCACCTGTGGGGAAAGGCAAGTGGCAACCTGGAGGCGACCATCCGATGCCAGCCATGTTGCCCCATTGGGGACAAGCAAGGCGTTTTGCCAACTGGGCAGATTCCATCAGCGTAAAACCGCCGGTTGTGTACGATACCCTGCCGGGCACCTCGTACCATACGGAAGCACTGGAAGTGTTCACCATTTCACAAAACCTGTCCAAAGAATACCGTTGGATTGCAGAATTTTGGAGTGACGATGTGGAAGGACTAACCCTCACACCGGCAGGGCGCTGGATCATGATCGCAAATCAGGCGATCGAAAAATCAGATGTGCCATTTGTAGTTGTACTCGAAACCTACCTGATGGTCGGTTGGGCTCTTAACGATGCATCTGTGGTGTGTTGGCAGGGAAAATACCAGTACAATTTAGAACGTCCTGAATCATACATCAATGCATTCATTCAGGCAGACTGGAAACCTTTGCACGATTCTCCTTCCTTTCCGGCTTACCCGTCTGGTCATGCGGCGTATGGTGCTGCCGTCGCCGAAATTCTTACCAGCCAAATAGGAAGTGATTTCTCATTGACCGACCGCACACACGATCATCGCAGGGAATTCGCAGGCAAGCCCCGCAATTACAGCAACTTTCGAGCAATGGCCCTTGAAAACGCAACCTCTCGAATTTTCCTGGGTGTTCATTTCCGGATGGATTGCAAAGAAGGCCTCCGAATCGGTAAAAAAGTAGGCGATCAAATGCTTGACTTGAGGTTGCGAAGGGATGAACTAAGTGGAAAGCTGAAAGCTGAAAGTGGTTCATGAGCGAATGAATCATTCAGATCTTTTTTGGGATGATTCATTCGCTCAGGGCCCCTTTCAACTTTCAGATTTCCACCTTCAGCTTTCTGCTTTTTTAAATTGTCAGCAAGAAACCGATGGTGAAGTTGGCGTCCCAGTCGAAAACGTACTGTTTGCAGTCGGTCGCGTCGGCAACGCCTTTGAAGATGTTGATGCCGCTTTTTTGTTTGGCGCCGTCGGGTGTGTATTGGTCGGGCATTTTCAGCACGGTGTAACGTTCCTTGCCGTTGCGGTCTTTTTTAGCCAGTTCAAACGGTACGCCTCCGATGATGAAACATGTTCCACGCAGGTTTGCAGGAACTTGTGATGCTTTGGATTTGGCGTCGGCGTAGGCAACGTTGTCGGCGATGTTGTCCTGGAAATATTTGGCGCCGTAAGTTTCAAGTCCGGCAATGGTGCTTCCGCTTACCCAAGAAATTTTGGTGTTGCCCGAGCCGATATCCACCACAAACGACTTAGCATCAAAAAGAGAAGGCATGGCTGCTTTGAGGGCGTATTGGGCTTCCTGCTTTGGAGTCACTTCGTTCACGTAATATCCCATGCCTTTGAGCAAAGAGGAAATTTTGGTTGTCATAGGCACCTTTTTAGCGCCCGAGCTGATCACAAAATGGATGTCCTTGGAAGAAACGCCGTAGGCCAGCATGTCGGCTATGTAGTTTTTCAGGCCACTTTTGATGTCGGAATCGGTGGCCAGATTTTCATACACCAAGCTGGCGCCGTATTCCGCTTTTTCAAGTTTCCAGTTTTTCTGGGCGTCTACGCTAATGATGAAGGAGTTGAAACCCGTCGCACCCATTTCCACAACGCCTTTGAGTTTGCCGTTGACCGGTTCAGTGGGTTGGTAGCGGAAAGTTTGTGCGCTGCTTTTGCTTCCGCCTCCCCAAGAAGAGGATGTTTTGCCGGAAGCAGAAGCGTCGCCCCCGCTTGATGCATTATCGCCGGAGGTTGTGGCAGTGGTTTCTGTTGTGTCTTTGCCTCCACCCAACAGATTGGGCAGAAAAGTTCTAACAGCAAAAAATGCGCCCGCTACGATCACGAGGGTGATCAGCAGGCGGGAAAATGTTGTCAATTGAGCCATGGTAGTAGGTAAGTTTTGAATTTGGTAAACATTCCTTTTTCAGGAAACACAAATATTGGGATAAATCTTCGCCCAACAAGGATTGTTGGCCATGGTTTTTTTGACCAAGGGGTATAATTTAACGATCAGACTGCTTAAAGAC
>Ga0105048_10009773_pt1 | contig 15221 bp, 9 predicted proteins | sample MAT05_FD_78382 | JGI IMG/M metagenome (GOLD analysis project Ga0105048, IMG submission 78382) | Freshwater microbial communities from Lake Fryxell liftoff mats and glacier meltwater in Antarctica - MAT-05 | ecosystem: Environmental > Aquatic > Freshwater > Ice > Liftoff microbial mat | place... | reverse complement strand
TGATAATCTTGAAATTGTAAGGATAGATATTTTCAAGGCTGAAGCGCTGAGGGCATTTTTCCTGATTACATTGGGCGCTGTAGCATTATTTGCCTATGGCCGATTTAAATTCAGTCCGATTATCATCACGGTAATAATCCTTGTTATTACCGTTGGGGATTTATTCTCGGTAGATAAAAGGTACGTTAACAAGAAGGATTTTATTTCGAGGAATAAAATTGCGATTCCTTACGAACCGGGCATTCCTGATGAAGCCGTTTATTCCATGGAATTGCAGGCTGATCCATCATTAAAAGGAAAAATCGATGCCTATATTGCTGAAGCGAAAAAGAATAGCGGGTCGAAATCAAATGGAGCAGCAGAAGAAGCCAAAACTCGGTTCCGCGGGCTATTGGCAAATACTGATTACCGGGTTCTTAATCTTACAACTTCCACATTTAATGATGCCGCCACGTCGTTTTACCATAAATCTGTTGGCGGATATAGTGCGGCAAAGCTCGAGCGTTACCAGGAATTTATCGAGTATCACCTTCAAAAAAATATCCAGGAATTAGGTAGGCTGTTTAATTCCAGGCCAACGGATTCAACAATGAAGGCGGGAATGCAACGTCTTTATGCATTGAATATGCTTAACACCAAATACATTATTTACAGCCAGGAAGGGCCGCCAATTAATAATTCTGCCGCTCTTGGGAATGCCTGGTTTGTAAATGAAATTAAAATGGTGAAAAACGCAAATGAGGAAATTCAGGCAATGGATGCTTCCTTTAATCCAAAACAAACTGCCATTGTCGACCAACGGTTTTCGCAGCAGGTGTCAGGCGTTAAACCAGGTGGCGATGCTTCCGCCAGTATTATGTTAACCAGCTATGCGCCCAATTTGCTTACTTATGATTATCAATCTTCTTTCGGGCAGGTAGCAGTATTCTCAGAAATCTATTACGCCAAAGGATGGCATGCATATATTGATGGCAGCCCTGCTCCTCATTTCAGAACCAATTACATATTGCGTGGAATGATTGTTCCGGCTGGTAAACATAAAATTGAATTCAAATTCGAGCCTGCTATTTATTACACAACAGAAAAAGTGGGTATGGCGTCCTCTGGCGTCCTTATTATCGTTGCTCTAGGGAGCATCGTGATGTGGTACAGAAAGAGAAATCAATCGGAAATTAAGAAAGCAGTCTGATGTGCGGAGTTGCAGGCTTTTTTCAAAGTCGAAAACAGTTTACTGAAGCGGAACTTCAGGTGATGACAGATGTTCAGCGCCATCGCGGGCCTGATGCAGATGGCCATTTCACAGATGATTTTTGCGGCCTTGGACATCGCCGACTGAGCATCCTTGATCTTTCAGATGCTGCCAATCAGCCAATGTTTTCAAAGGATCGAAAGACGATCATTCTTTTTAATGGTGAGGTTTATAATTTCCGTGAAATTGCATCAGAATTAAAAGTTGAATTGCGAACAACCTCTGATACTGAGGTAATCCTGGAGGCCTATCTGCGTTGGGGAACAGCATTTCTTGACAAGCTCAACGGAATGTTTGTCGTTGCAATTTACGAGGTTGAAAAAAAGCAGTTATTTATCTGCCGCGACCGGATGGGCATCAAACCACTTTATTATTATTATAAAGACGGAGCGTTTGTTTTTTCATCCGAATTAAAAGGGATTCTCGCCCTTAGGCCAACAGTAAAGTTAACGCTTAACCGGCAGGCCGTAAAAGACTTTCTTCTGTTAGGCTATGTTCCTGAACCGATAAGTATCTGCAATGAAGTAATGAAATTCCCTTCCGGGTCTTATGCAATTGTGAATGAATCCGGCTTTGAAATTAAATCGTGGTGGCAACCGGAAGATAAAATAACAGGAGCAGTTTTAAAGGACGAGGCTGTTGCGAAACGGAAACTTGATGAATTGGTAAATAGTTCTGTTGCTTACCGCATGATTTCGGATGTTCCTTTCGGGACTTTTTTGAGTGGTGGAATTGATTCAAGCCTCGTTACTGCTGTTGCTCAAAAGAACTCGGCCTTGCCGGTAAATACCTTTTCAATTGGCTTTAAGGAAGGGAAATATAACGAAGCCGGGTACGCAGCCGAAGTAGCAAAGCATCTCGGAACGCATCATCATGAATTTACGGTAACTGAACAGGATGCAATGGGCCTTATCGACAGGATGATCGACGCTTATGATGAGCCGTTTGCAGATTCCTCCGCTATTCCTACAATGCTGGTTTCAAAGCTAGCCCGTGAGCACGTAACGATGACGCTTTCGGGAGATGGCGGCGATGAGTTGTTCCTTGGTTATGGAACTTACCGTTGGGCAGAAAGGCTTTCCAATCCGCTAATTCGCATGGCAAGGAAGCCAATTCATGCATTGCTTTCTGCTGCAAAAGACAATCGTGTAAAACGGGCTGCATTGCATTTTGCCTACGATGAGCCCAAACATCTTCGTAGCCATATCTTTTCGCAGGAGATCTATTATTTTTCCCGCCGTGAAATAAATAAATTAATGTTAAATGCTCCTGCAGGTTATGCTGTAAATGACATTCCTGGAAAATATCCGCGGAAATTATCGGCTTCAGAAGAGCAGGCCGTTTTTGATATCCGCTACTATTTAAAGGATGATTTGCTTGCTAAGGTAGACAGGGCAACGATGCAGTTTTCGCTTGAGACAAGAGTCCCACTCATCGACTACCGGATTGTCGAATTTGCTTTAAATCTCGATCCATCCCTGAAATACAGGAATGGAATTCCAAAGTACCTGCTGAAGGAAGTTTTGTATCAATACGTTCCAAGGCATTTGTTCGAAAGGCCCAAATGGGGTTTTAGTATTCCACTGGATAAATGGTTGCAAACGGATTTGAATTATTTAATAGATAAATACGCTTCAAAAGAAGCATGTGAAAAATTTGGCTTAATTAATTTTAACGAGCTCGATCTCTATCGGAGAGAATTTAAAGCAGGAAAGACCTTTTATTACAACCGGCTCTGGCAAGTGATTGTGCTTCATAAGTTTCTTGAGAAATCTGGTCTGGATTCCTAATTAGATTCTGTCTATAGAGTCTCCTGATGTCGTTGCACTAGTCCGAAAAATGCTCATTTACAAAAGTAAACTGCGCTTTTTCGGCCGTCGTGCGCCTAATCAGAAGCCTCTATAGTTCAGACTCCCGACTCTGTGGACGGACACTAATTAGTGTCTGTCCATAGACTCTAATTAATTATTCTCTTAAATCGAATAAATATTTCGCAGGTATGAACTGCATGTCGCATTCGGGAGGTTTGAAAAGTTAATCTTAACCGGAAGAATTAATCTATCGACGGATTAATTAAAAAGAGGAATATTATTGGTTTTATAAAACCCTTTCATGTAAGCCAAATACGCCATCCGCCATTTTCTGGTGGCTTCCCAGTTTAGATAGTCGAGGATCGGACGTTGATCTGTTAAGATAACCGCATCCCTGGTATCTATCGTTCGGGCTGGAATAAATTTCAAGGAGACATATGCGGGTACTCTTTCATTAAAAACCTCCCGGGAATTGGAAATAAAATAAATCATATTACTCGACGACTCTGTTTCACCAGTCATATATAGTTCGGTATACAAACCCATCGCAGTAATTGTTTTATATAAAGATCTAGTTCCTTTGCCGATGTCACCTCTATAATATCCGTTCGCATTTATTAGAACGAGTCCTCCTGGTTTGAGCAAGTCCCTTGTTTTTGCAATACTTTCCGCGGTAAAAACATGTGCAGGAGTTTCTTCCCCACGGAAGAGATCGAATAATATGAAATCGTATTTTTTTGAGCAATTATTTAGGTACCGGCGGGCATCATCCTGAAATACATTAACCATCGTATCCATTCCAAAAAACTTATGTGCAACTTCTATGATTCTTTCATCAAGTTCTACTGCGTCAACATTAAATCCTTTACTGATACCTTCCTGCGCTAAAACTCCGCCGCCAAGTCCAAGCACGAGCATATCAGAACCACGGGGAAATCTTGAAAGTATATCGCTGGTAAGGTTAAAATAGGCATAATCATTGAATTTTTTGTTAGCTGGATTCATGGATGTCTGGATAATCCGGTTTACAAAAAGAACCCGTTCAATTTGGATCGGATTAGTATTCGGAACGGCTATTTCAGCCACCAGAACCTGCCCCAGAATGCCCTCCTTTTGATACATAACAGAAAGCAGTTCGCTTTTAAGTCCTGACTGCCACCGCTGGTATGCGAGAACTGAAAGGAATGTTATGATAAAAAGGCCGGGTTGTTTCCATCCATTTTTCAAGAGCAGAATTGCAGGTACGACACCAAGCAAAAAACCCGTAAAAATGCATGGGATCGTCAAACCGAACCTTGGAATTACAAAAAATCCAAAAAGGAAAGTGAACAATATTCCCCCGGTTGTTGAAAGCGCATACACCGTTCCGGCTCTTTTCCCTGACGTTTCGATCGAATTGTCCAACGTTGACACAACCAATGGAGAGACCATCCCCATGCCTATTACCGGAGGAAAGATTATAAGTATGGTTGAGCCAATTACGGCATCTGTAAAGTTAAAATGGTGAGCAAAATTAAGTATCCATTTTGCTGTAAATGGCATTAGCATCAAAAGAATCCCGCAAAAAATAAGCACAACGAGCAGGATCTTTTCCTTTCTTTCTTTTTGTGAGATCTGGCCGCCAAGAAAATAACCAAGGGTCAAGGCTCCCAAAGTTATTGCGAGCACAGCGGCCCAGACAAAAAGTGAAGAGCCGAAATAGGGGGCCAGCATCCTCGCGCTCATTAGCTCGGTTGCCATAAGTGAACCACCTTCAAGAAAAGACAAGCCTAAAAGAAGGCGATTATGCAGCGACCAGGTCGTTATTGGGTTCGTTTCCTTTTGCTTTGTCATTGATTTTATTGGTTATATATGAAGCTATCTGGCGTTTGGGATCGATTACAACCAGCATTGAAACAAAAAAAGGAATTGCCGGAATTTTATATCGGACCAATGCGCCGAAGTTGGCTGTGGTGAGCCCGAGGGCAAACGTAAAAAATAATACGAAAACGAATGAGAAAATCAGCAAAGGTTCACCAAAGATCCGTCCGAAGAATCTTAACGGACCGAGCTTAAACATGATTCTTAACATAAATAAAAGCAGTGCCGTATTTTCAAGTGCTGAAATAAGCATTACGATATTGGAAACGTCCCATAGGTAGGGCCTGAAAAGGCCTGCCATAACTGCCTGAGGGAATTTAATAATGATCCCCGAAAGAGATCCATCGATCTGGCCGATGTCAAATGAATTTTCCCCGTAAGCTTCCCTTGTCAGGTCATTTTTTGTAACAACAGCCTTATCAATTGCAGAATCAACCGAACCAAAGGCTCCAAGTGAAGAGCTGAAAGCTGATAGTATTGACGAGCTGCCGATCAGGCCGACTCCAATAATAAGAGGCGAAATAATTACCCTAACAAAAGTGCTACGGATATTTGTAATCCTGGAATAAAGGATCCAGATTGTTGTTCCAGGCAGCAGTGCCACGAAAATATATGGCTTAATGTTTATGATTGTGTAGGAAGCGACTATCAGCACAAACGCGTAGAACTTCCTTCTTTCCTTTTTAATAAACAGGTTGTAAATGGCAAAAGTAAACCAGCAGGCAGCCGAAAATGTAACGGTATCTTTCAGAATTGCTGATCCCCAGAAAAGCAATGAAGGCATGTATAGGATGGAGATTGCGAATCTTTTTTCGTTGTTCGGATACAACTCGTTAAACAGGAGAAACAGTCGCCAGATACCTGCATAGGAAAGGAAGCTGAATAAGAGTGTTGTTGCAAAGAAGTTGAAACCGGAAAGAATTACAAGAGGCCCTGCTATCCTTACAACAGCAAACGATTGCGGGTCCCGGTAATAGTCCGGACAACAAAGATTGGCTTCAATAAAATTCAAAAGGTTTTCCGGGCTAAGATTTCCAGCCATTACCGAAAAGAAGGCGGGGGTATCGCCGGAAAGCAACAAAGCAAGTAGCCGTCCACTCTGGAAAAAGCCGATTGTGTCTCCTCCTTTGTAGTGAAAAATATAAATGAAGCAGACAGCGAGCCCGCCGAAGAGCTTTGCTATCAGCCCCTTGGTATAGTATTTATAAAGAGGGTTATCAGCAATTCTTTTTTGCTTAATGTTCCGCGCCCAGTAAACGATTAGGGTGAAATAAATGGGGAGTAGCACGAAATCAATCCACAAATACAGAGGCTTATCCATACTATACTTCTTTTCGTGCTACTTTAGAGCCCTTGGCAAAGAAAACCATTTTTTTAGACAACTTGAAAATTCTCTATATATCTTATGATGGAATGACTGATCCGCTTGGGCAATCGCAGGTTATTCCATATCTCCAGGGATTGTCTGCAGCCGGCCACAGGATAACGCTTTTGAGTGCGGAAAAGGAATCAGCTTTCAAAAAACTTGAAACGGTAATTAAAGCAATATTTGATAAAGCTGGTATCAACTGGAAACCATTGCCTTACACAAGCAGGCCACCTGTGATTTCCACAATCAAGGACATTCAAAAACTGCGGGCAAACGCATTCAAAGAAATCCGGGAAAACGGTATTGAAGTTGTGCATTGCAGAAGCTACATATCTGCACTGGTGGGACTTTCCGCAAAAAGAAAGTTTGGGGTTAAATTCGTCTTTGATATGCGGGGGTTCTGGGCTGACGAAAGAATTGACGGTGGCATCTGGAACCTTAAGAATCCCCTTTTCAGGCTGATCTATAATTTTTTTAAACAGAAAGAAAAACAGTTTCTCAAAGAGGCTGATGCAGTGATTTCTCTGACCGAAAACGCTAGAAATGAGATACTTTCATGGAAGTCATTTTCGAAAATCCCTTTAACAGTCATTCCGTGCTGTGCAGATCTTGACCTTTACTCACGGTCGCAGATTGATCCGGAAAAGCTTGATTCGTTGAGACAAAACCTGAAAATTCCTTCAGGAGCATTTGTACTGAGTTATCTGGGATCGCTTGGAACCTGGTACCTCATGGATGAAATGCTGTTGTTTTTCAAACAACTGCTTTTGAGAGATACGCAAGCCGTTTTTCTATTTATTACCAAAGACAACAAAGAAATGGTCATCAAGGCGGCCCGAAGAATCGGAATTCCTGATTCACAATTGTTTATCACTGCTGCCGATAGAAGTGAAGTGCCACTGTATGCAGCTTTGAGTAACGCCTCTATCTTTTTTATTAAGCCGTTGTATTCCAAAAAGGCTTCGTCTCCCACTAAAATGGGGGAACTGATGGCGCTTGGAATTCCACTGATATGTAATTCTAACGTTGGCGATGTCGAATCCATCATCAGCGACAATGCAAATGGAATCATTGTTCACGAGTTCACCGAAACAGAATTTAATAAGGTACTTGATGATTTGCCATCGCTACTTTCTGCAGACCCATCGAGGAATATCATCTGCGCGAATAAGTATTATTCGCTGAAAGAAGGTGTAAAAACGTACCTGAAGGTATACGAGAGTCTAATGTAAGGTGTTGATGACAAATTAGGTTTATTGTCTCATCTTTCTTAATTTCTTCTTTAGAGGTTTCCTTTATTCATTATGATAAGGATGATTGTTAAGGATTGTCATTCCTCTGTACAATTGCTCCATGAAGATGAGGCGGATGAGCTGATGAGAGAATGTCATAGCAGAGAGGCTTACCTTGTCCGATGCCTTTTCATAAACCGCCGGTGAAAAGCCATAGGCACCTCCGATTACGAAGACAATTTGCTTAATTCCCTGGTTCATCTGCTGCTGAAGGAATTCAGAAAACTGCAATGAGTTGAATGATTTACCTCTTTCATCAAGAAGTATCAACTTGTCATCGGCACGAAGCCTTGAAAGGATTAGCTCACCTTCCTTTAATTTCAGCTGATCGGCACCAGCAGAAAGTGGCATCTTTACCACTGGAATAACCTCGTTGGTGAACGTTACATAATTGCGTAGCCTTTTTTCAAACTGCCCAATCCCATCAGAAAGGTATTCATGTTGGGTTTTACCTATTTGAAGCATTTTGATTTTCATTGGGCGAATTTACTTAAATCACAGTTTTAAATAGAAATGTAGCTTTAAGGAAAGAGGTTATATTTGCAGGAAAAATATTCTGAATCCCACGGTCAACGGCCCCGCTGGCCAGGTTTTTGTAAAACGGCTCGAAAAAGAATGAAGATATTTCTGGCATTTTTCCTTACTTGGGCAATCGGTACGTCCGGTTCCTGCCTCGATATGGGAAGCGAAATTGCGGCTTCGATCCGCGCCGGAAATGCGAGGGAGTTGTCTCAGTGGTTCAACAATAACGTAGATCTTACGGTTCTAGGGAAAGAGGAAATGTATAGTAAAGGACAGGCCGAACAGGTCCTTCGTGACTTTTTCACCAGGCATCCTCCGAAGAGTTTTGTTTTAAAGCATAAGTCGAATAATCCGACGGCTGCTCAGTACGGAATTGGTTCTTATTTAAGCACAGGTAATTCACGTTTCCGGATTTATTTCCTAATCAAGAAGATAGGGAACCAATCATTCATTCAACAGTTAAGCATCGAACCCGAACTTTAAGATAATTTATGCTTAATACTCTTCAAAAGCAGCTTGTAGATGAACTTATTACCCTTGCAATTCATGAAGATGTAGGGGACGGTGACCATACCACTCTGGCCTGTATCGCTGCTGGTGCCAAGCAAAAGGCAAGGCTTCTGGTAAAAGAAGCGGGAGTTCTTAGTGGTGTGGAAATTGCCCGGCGGGTTTTGTTCAGATTTGACCCGAAGGTCATTATGGAACAATTGCTTCAGGAAGGAGAGGTAATTAAAAAAGGAGATATAGCATTTTATCTTGAAGGTTCTCCGAGGTCGATACTTACAGCAGAGCGCCTGGTGCTAAATATCATGCAAAGAATGAGCGGGATTGCCACATATACGCGTAAACTGGTTGATTCTGTTTCGGATACCGGTGTAACGCTGATTGACACTCGGAAAACAGCTCCTGGAATGAGGGTTTTGGAAAAACTTGCAGTAAAAACCGGTGGTGGCGTGAATCACAGAATGGGACTGTATGATATGATTATGATAAAAGATAACCATATTGATTATGCCGGCGGGATTACGCAGGCGATAAAGAGCGCTCAACAATATCTTAATAGAAATAACCTGGAACTTAGAATTGAGATAGAGGCGAGGAACCTAAAGGATGTGGAGTTGATCGTAAAAACCGGAGGCGTGAACAGAATAATGCTGGATAATTTTTCTCCCGAGCTAATTATCGAAGCACTGCCACTTATTCCGAAAGCATACGAAACGGAAGCAAGTGGCGGAATAAATGAAGCAAATCTGAGAGCTTATGCCCAAACCGGTGTTCAGTTTATATCGATAGGAGCGCTCACCCACCAGGTAAGAAGCATTGACCTTAGCCTTAAGGCCTGCTAGATGAACAGCCAGGTTAAGAAATGGCTTGGAAAGCAACCTGTTTACAGAAAAATCAGAAATAAGAGTCTAACAGGTTCATTACCAGGATTTCAAAAAGTTCCTGCGTATGATGTCCTTAATGGTTTTTTTACCAGCCTTGGATCAAGCCGGATCTCGATGCGCGCTGCCGCCGTCTCATTCAATTTTTTTCTGGCTGTTTTTCCTTCTGTGATCTTTCTTTTTACCCTGACCGCATATCTGCCAATTGACGATTTCGATCTGATGCTGTTAAGTGCGCTTAAAGAAGTTTTACCTGAGTTTTCATATCTGGCTGTTGAAAATACGATTCATGATATCATCAGTATTCAAAGAGGCGGGCTGCTCTCTGTAGGTTTTTTAATCGCTGTTTTTTATGCAACAAATGGAATCACATCGCTCATCCTTTCCTTCAATGCCGTAGCAGTAGTTAAAGAAACACGACCACTCTGGAAAATCAGGCTTTCTGCTCTATTGCTGACTTTTATTGTTGCCATCCTGCTCATCTCCGCAATTACAATGATGGTATTAACCAACGTCGGGCTAAATTACCTCATTGAAAAAGGAATAATCAATTATGATTTTAATTTCTTTTTGATCTCGATCGGGAAATGGATCATCTTTTATGGCCTGATTTATTTTACAATTGCATTTTTATATTATTTCGGACCGTCTTCGTCCGCACGTCCGCGATTTTTTTCAACCGGCGCTTTATTGGTTAGTTTTTTAACTGTGATTCTGCTTATAGGATTTTCATTTTTCGTTGGGAAATTTGGAAGATTCAATGCAATTTATGGGTCTGTGGGAGCTCTGATAGCGCTGATGGTTCTTATTAACCTGAACGCATTGTTAATTCTTGCCGGTCATGAGTTTAACGCTGTTCTCTATCATCTTCACAGACAAAGAAAAAAAAATGCTCAGGGCACTGAGGCCGAAAGTAGATTATAGTCAAACCCTTTTGCTAATTTTCGGGCATATTTCAGCGCATGTATTCAAGGTTATTTTCTTCGATTTTCATTTTCTGTGTGTATTCATTATCCGCTCAGTACGATCCGCTTCCTATGGCGTATAAATACCGAAGCACCGATAATCCGTACTACTGGAAAAACAAAATGCCTTTTCCAGGATATTGGCAACAAGATGTTCATTATACCATTAATGCTGAAATAAATGAGCAAACCGATATTATTACAGCGTCCGAAGAGCTTCTATATTTCAACAATTCTCCAGATACTTTATATTTCGTTTATTTTCATTTATACCAGAATGCATTTCTGCCAGGCTCATACAGTGATGAGCTTTATAAAGCAAATGACTACCCGGTCAGGTACGGAAAGTACGAAAGTCAGAAATTAGGAACAGTCGTCGAGAACCTGAAAGTCGACGGCAAAGAGGTTAAGACTGAGTTGGATAACACCATTTTAAAGGTGTGGCTTCCCGCTCCCTTATTGCCCGGTGGCGAGGTGAATTTCACGATGAGTTTCAAAACATATTTCGATTACGGTGGAAATGTGCGCAGAAGGATGAGACTTTACGGGGCTTATGGAAACAAACATTACAACGGTACGCAATGGTATCCAAGGATCAGTGTTTACGACAGGAAATTTGGATGGGACACCAATCAGCATCTCGGAAAGGAATTTTACGGGGATTTCGGAACCTATGATGTTTCGCTTACTTTCTCCGATAATTACGTTGTGGAGGCTACTGGAAATCTTATAAACAGAGAAGAAGTCCTTCCAAAAGAGCTGAGAGATAGACTTGATATTAAGAATTTCGCAAACGACTCGAACTGGGAGAAACCTCCTTCAATCATTACGCCTTACGATCCGAAAAAACGTAAAACCTGGAAGTATCATGCGGAAAATGTGCATGATTTTGCATGGACAGCAGATCCGACATACAGAATTGGCGAAGCTGAGTGGAACGGGATTAAAGCAATTGCTGTGGTGCAGGAGCCACATGCTTCCCGATGGCAGAATGCAGCATCATACACTGCAAAAATTCTTGAAGTGTATTCGAAGGATTTCGGAATGTATGTTTATGATAAAATTGTAGTTGCAGATGCCTCTGATGGGATGGAGTATCCTATGCTTGCATTGTGCAACGGGAGTGAGCCCGGCTACAGGAGTGTAATTGCTCACGAGGTGGGTCATAACTGGTATTTCGGAATTGTAGGAAGCAATGAAACTTACCGGGCGGCGATGGATGAAGGATTTACGCAGTTGTTAAATGCATGGTCGATGGAAAAGATTGAGGGACCGTATGAGTTGCGTGGAAAGTTCCCGGACAACTACACAGAAAAACACAAAGACGATGAGCTGGTGAGGTACAAAAGAGTTTACATGGGCTATATCCGTGACGCGATAAAGGGCGACGAAACAACGCTTAACACCCATTCTGATGATTTTGATGGCGCACTGGCGCATGGCGGCGGATACGGAAATGTGTATTACAAGATGTCAACTATGCTTTACAACCTTCAGTATGTGCTTGGTGACAGTCTTTTTAGCGCAGCCATGAAGAATTATTTTAATGAATGGAAAATAGCACATCCGTATTTTGAAGATTTCAAAACTTCAATAATTCGTTTTACAAAAACAGATCTGAACTGGTTTTTTGATCAGTGGTTTGAAACTTCTAAAACTATTGATTATAGAGTTGGGCGTGTAAAAAATAAGAAGGAGGGCAATTTCGAAATTAAATTTATCAGAAAAGGCGGAATGCAAATGCCTTTAGATTTTTCTGTTTATGACAAGGAAGGGAAACGCCACGATTATTATATCCCAAACGCCTGGTTCGTTAAATCCGGAGATGCCAAAGTTTTGCCGCGTTGGATCGGCTGGGGGAAATTAAAGCCTCAATATGTTGCTTCTGTTAATATCCCAGCTGGTATTGACAACGTTGTTATTGATACTACTAATAGGCTGGCCGACATAAACATGCTTGATAATAAAAGGAAGATGCCATCTATTCTTAAGTTTGATTCGAGAGTGTCAAACTTTCCCGACTGGAAAAACTATGAGCTATTCGCCCGCCCTGATCTTTGGTATAACTTCTACGACGGAATAAAAGTGGGGCTTCACGTTAATGGGAATTACATGAATTACAAGCATGTATTTGACGTTACAGTTTGGCTTAATTCGGGGCTGCAGAAGATAGCCGTCACCGATGAAAAAAGTCCAAACAGTTATAATCCGTTTTCCGTAAAGGCATCTTATGCCACTCCTACAAACGGCATGATAAAGGGATCTTCTTTTAATATTTCAGGGAGATATCTTGATGGGCTTGTTGCAGGCCAGACGGGCATGAATTTCAGCAACCGGAAGGGAACAAGCACTTTATACGCGTATTTCAAAGCACTTTACCGTCCTGATTCGACCGATATTAATTATCTGATTTACAGAGATCAGTGGAATTCCCGACATTGGAATAATACACTTAATATCGGCGTTTTACACCGCTATGATTACAAGCGCGGAGAAGGACGAATAAATCTGAATATGCGAACGTCTGCTTTAGCTTCTGATTATGAATATTCCCAGTTATCATTGGAGGTTGTAAATAAAAATGTTCTTGGGAAATTTAACTTCAATACCCGTGTTTTTGCCCAGATCGGGACGGGGGATAATGTAGCTCCGGAATCAGCACTTTATCTCGCAGGTGGTAACCCAGAGAGCATGATGGAAAGTAAATTCACCCGTTCGGTAGCCTTCTTTCCGCAGTCCTGGAATGGATTTGGAAATACCATAAATCATTTCCATGCCGGTGGTGGGTTGGGGTTGAGAGGATATGCCGGGTACCTTGTGCCTCATTTGCGCGACGATGGAATTGTGCTTCCGGCATATCGGGGAAACAGTGGCGCTTCAGTTAGCGCAGAACTTGAATTTGACCGCTTGTTTAAGATTCGTCCGCGTTTTACTCGCAATTGGCTTAAGATCAATACTTACTTGTTTGGTGATGCAGGAATATTGAATGCGAATCTGCCGGGAGAAAAAACGTCATTTGCCGATCCACGGGCAGATGCAGGAGTTGGAATGGCGTTAACAATAAAAAAATGGGGCCCGTTCACCAAAGAAAAGCCATTAACGCTTCGTTTTGACGTCCCATTATTATTAACCCGCACGCCAGATGTGTCTCCAGATTACGTTCAATTCAGATGGGTTGTTGGAGTAAACAGGGCTTTTTGATTTGTCGTAAATAATCCTCTTAACACTCAGTACATGATAGTTCGTAAAAGACAACTGTTACCTTAAGCTTTTTTCCTAAAGAAGGGGATAATGCTTTTTAGGTCGTCTGCTGATCTGCTATACCAGATGAGCAAGCCGTAAACCAAAATGATTACAAATGAATGCAGGGCCACGTCAGTTATTACGTTTCCTGTGACAGGGACTAGCTTTGCCGCACCGTAAGTGACCACGATTGAAATCGCAATAAAAAGGGTGCGTTTTTCAAAAGGCTGAAATTTGAATCTGTATTTGATATAAAAAAACTTAAATGAATTATATAAGAGACTAGCAAGCATTGTTGCCCAGGCGGCTCCTTCAAGGCCAAGATTGGGAATCAGGATGTAAAGAAGCACCAAGTGAATTATTGAAACAGCAATTAATCCGATTGCCCCTGTGTGAAATCTTTCAGAAGTAAAAATAATTGCGGTATTGGAACCGGTCATTAAATTAAACAGGGCACCCAGGCTCAGAATACTGACGACGGGAATTCCAACTTTGTACTGGGGAGGCAACCATCGAAAAAGGTAGGGTACATTCACGATTACAAGAAGGAATAAAATGCCTCCCAAAAGAAAGAGGTAGCGTGCAGATTTATAATAAATGGTCCTGATATTCTCAATGTCATTTTTTTCCCAGGAATGCGAGATCTGTGAATTTGCAATTTTATCAAGTGCCGTCAATGGAGCTTCAATAAAAGTTGGGACGAACGCTGCAATTCCGTAAATGCCAACCAAATCAAGCGCTACGAATTGGCCCAGTACGACAACGTCCAGAAGCTTTATTGCCATTGAAGCAATTCCTGCGGCGAAAACCATCCATCCATAATTAATCATCGAACGGATGATTTTCGGAGTAAATACCGACCTGTCGATTTTCAAAGAAATATTGCCGGAAGTAATCAGTGGAATTGAAATTATGATAAGCTGTAAAAAATAAGTTCCTGTATAAAGTGCAACAAAATCAGCAAGGTTAATTCCGCCTAATATATAGATCAGGATTAGAATTATAAAGAGTATCCGTAAAAGTATTTCCTGGGCAAATGCGGGAATAATTGGTTTGAAGACCGAATACAGGTAATTGCTGAATGTGGAAATAAGAGCAATGATTACTGAAAGCGGAAAAACGTAATTAAAATAGTTTGAGAAAAGCGGGGATTCTGCAAGATACAGGCTTTTAAAAAAGTGATCAAATAGCCACAGCAGCGGCAGAAACAACAAACAACCTGCACCAAGACCAATCAGCATAAATCCAAAAAAACCATGGTGGTTTTTTTCAGTGTTTCTGAATTTCGGAAAAAACCGCGTTGTAATGTTTACAATACCCAATGGTAGCAATGTCGACACGAGGAACGAAAAGGAATACAATATCCGTGTGAGGCCAATTTCTTCGGCCGTTAATAGTTTTGGCTGAATAAGAAGTAAACTAACTGATCCAATCAGAATGCCTGTATAGGTAATCAGAGCGCTTTGGATACCTTGCCTTTGAATTATTCCCATTTCTTTCGCAAAGTAAGCGAATGAGATTGTCT
>Ga0105048_10009772_pt1 | contig 15221 bp, 14 predicted proteins | sample MAT05_FD_78382 | JGI IMG/M metagenome (GOLD analysis project Ga0105048, IMG submission 78382) | Freshwater microbial communities from Lake Fryxell liftoff mats and glacier meltwater in Antarctica - MAT-05 | ecosystem: Environmental > Aquatic > Freshwater > Ice > Liftoff microbial mat | place... | reverse complement strand
TGCTGCAGGACGAACTGGCCAAGGTCGAGTTGCAGGTCGAGTTCATCAAGGACCTGCTGTTGCGGGAGCCCGCGCTATGACGCTGGCCGGACCACCGGCAAACGAAGCGCTCGATGTGATGGACCGCGCCCGGTCCCAATTGCTGGCCGATGACTGGCCCAGCCTGGCGCAGATCGACGACGCCGACGACGCCACACTCGAGCAACACCCGCAGCGCGCGCGGCTGGCGCTGATGCGCGCCGAGGCGCACCTGCAACTCGGCCAGGCCGTGCAGGCACGCCTGCACGCCGTGCGCGCGCTGGCCTGGGGCTGCGAGCGGCGCCTGGCAGCGCGCGTACTGCTGGCCGGCGCCCACCACACGCTGGCGCGCGCCGCGCTGGCTGCCGGTGACGAAGGCCGGGCGTCAGGTCACTTCAATCTGTCGCTGCCGGCCACCCTCTTGCCCAATGAGGCGCGCCACCTGCTGCAGGCACGGCAGGACCGCGCCGCTGAGCGGCTGCGGGCGCTGCGCAGCTTGGCCCGGCCCGGCCGCGACGCCGCGCGCATCGAGCCCATCGAAGCGCCGGTCTGGCTGGCCGAGCTGGTGCGCGAGTGCGTTGCTGCGGACGATGTGCACGACGCCGTTGATCGGGTCGTCGAGCAACTGCTCTCTGACACAGGCGACAGCGCGCGCTTTTTCGTACTGCTGTCCGATCACTTTCGTGCAGCCGGCGACACCCTCACCGCGCTGCACTTCCTGAAGTCCGCACAGCAGCGGCTGCACAAACCACTGGAGAGCGAACGCGCGGCGTTCGCGCGCCGGCTGGTGGCGCTGGGCAAGGCCGACGAGGCGCTCGACCTGATGGTGCCCACAGCGCTGGAAGACGCAGTATCGGGCCGTCTGGCCGCACCCGACCGTGCGGCCATGTTGCAGGCTTTCGGTCACATGAAAACTGCCCTGCAGGTGCGCAACGAGCACGGCCATGACCTGGTAATTGCCCACCTGCGCGCGGCACTGCCGACGATGGCAGCGGCGCTCGGTGGCCGCACGGCCACGCTGATCGAGATCGGCACCACGCGTGAAGACGTGCCTGGCCAGGGCTCCACTCGCAAGCTCGCAGAATTCTGCAACCAGCACCAGTTGCACTTCATCACTGTCGACATGGACCCACACAACTCGCGCATGGCTCGGCAGACCTTTGCCAAGCTGGGCATGCCCTTCGAAGCGGTGACGATGAAGGGCGAAGACTACCTGCGCGGCCACACCGGCCCGATGGACTTCGTCTTCCTCGACGCTTACGACTTCGACCACGGCAAGCACAGCGAACTGCGGCAGAGCCGCTATCAAAAGTTCCTGGGTTCGCGCATCGACGAACTGGCCTGCCACGCCATGCACCTCGATTGCGCTCAGTTGGTGCTGGCCCGGCTGTCTCCGTTCGGTGCCGTCTGCCTCGACGACACCTGGCTCGACCAGGGACGCTGGACGGCCAAAGGCACGCTGGCGATGCCTTTTCTGCTCGAACACGGATTCAAGGTCGTCGATGCGCGCAACCGTGCCGCGCTGCTGGTGCGCGGTCAGGCTGTGCCGTCCACAAGCTGACCATGGCACGCATCGAGATGCAGCGTGGGCGCCACCGGGGGGAACGCTGCGTGCTGGTGGCCAACGGGCCCTCGCTCAACCAGATGGACCTGCGGCCGCTGTGCAGAGAGCACGTGATCGGCATGAACAAGATCCACCTCGGTTTGAAGACTTTCGGCTTCTACCCGCGCTACTACGTTGCCATCAACCCGAAGGTCATCAAGCAGTCGGCCGGAGAGATTCGCGCACTGAACTGCGTCAAGTTCACCGGCAGCCATGCCGCAGCCGGCGGCATCACCGAAGACGCGCTGACGTACGTGATCGACACCACCCGCCCGCCCGCGCGCTTCAGCACCGATCTCACGATGGGCATGCATGAGGGCTGGACGGTGACCCATGCCGCACTGCAGGTGGCTTACTACCTCGGCTTCGCGCTGGTGGTGCTGATCGGCCTGGACCACCGTTACCGCTTTGAAGGTGCGCCCAACCAGGCCGCCGTGCTTCACGGCGCCGACACCAACCACTTCTCGTCCGACTATTTCGGCCACGGGCAGAGCTGGGACCATCCCGATCTGGCGCAGTCCGAGGAGTCGTACCGCAGCGCCCGCCGGGCCTTTGAAGCCGACGGCCGGCGCATCGTCGATGCCACTGTAGGCGGCGCCTGCACGGTGTTCGACAAGGTCGAGTTTCAGAGGATCCTGTCTTCATGACCGAGCCGGTGGCAACGGGCGCTGCCGGCTTGCGGGTCAGCGTGGTGATCCGCACGCTCAACGAGGCGCGTTATCTCGACCAGTTGTTGTATGGCATCGCCACACAGGCGTGGCCCGGCGCTGAGGTTGAAAGTGTGATCGTCGACTCGGGCTCCACCGACGGCACGCTGGCGATTGCCGAGCGCCATGGCTGCCGGATTACGCACATCCGGCGCGAGCAGTTTTCTTTCGGGCGCTCTTTGAATCTGGGATGTGAGTTCGCCCGAGGCGATATCCTGGTGATGGTCAGCGGCCACTGCGTGCCAACCGGCCCGAGCTGGCTGCGAGCCTTGTGCGAGCCGGTGGCCGACGGCCGTGTCGTCTACAGCTACGGCCGGCAGATCGGCGGCTCGCAGAGCCGGTTCAGCGAGTGCCGGATTTTCGCCAAGTATTTCCCCGAGCAGTCACGACTGCCGCAGGAGGGCTTCTTCTGCAACAACGCCAACTCGGCCATCTCGCGAGCGGCTTGGGCGCGCCATCGCTTCGACGAAGAGGTGACCGGGCTCGAAGACATGGAGCTCGCGCAGCGCCTGCACCGCGATGGCGGCCGCATCGGCTACGTGGCCGACGCCTGCGTCTACCACCATCATGCCGAAAGCTGGGCGCAGGTGCAGCGCCGCTTCGAGCGCGAAGCATTGGCGTTGCAAAAGATCATGCCGCAGATCCACGTGCGCCGCCGCGACACCGCGCGCTACATCTGGAGCAGTATCTGGCGTGACTGGCGCCATGCTGCGCGCGCGGGCCGCTGGCCGGCCACCGCTTGGGAGATCGTGCGTTACCGTAGCAGCCAGTACATTGGTTCTTTCAAGGGCAACCACGAACACCGCAAGCTCTCGCACGCCGAGAAGGAAAAGTATTTCTATCCCCATTGACATTCCACAGGACGTCCGATGACAACCCCCTCCGACCGCGTGGTGGCACTGCTGCCCATGAAGGCCAACAGCGAGCGTGTGAAAGGCAAGAACTTCCGCGACTTCTGCGGCAAGCCGCTGTTCGGCTGGATGCTGGACACCCTGCTCGAGGTGAACGAGATCGACCTGGTGGTGATCAATACTGACGCGCGGCACATCCTGGCCGCCAATGGCCTGGTCGACAGCCCGCGAGTGCTGATCCGCGACCCAAGCCTGAGATCTGCGGCGACTTCGTCTCGATGAATCTTGTGATCGCTGACGACATCGCCAATGTCGAGGCCGGCACCTACCTGATGACGCACACCACCAACCCGCTGATGAGCGCAGACACCGTGCGCCGCGCGCTGGCCGCGTTGCTTGAGGCGCGAGCGGCCGGCCGCGTCGATTCGCTGTTCACGGTCGACAAGGTGCAGCAGCGCTTCTATCGCGCCGACGCCAGCCCGGTGAACCACGACCCCGACAACCTGATCCGCACCCAGGATCTGGAACCCTGGTTCGAGGAGAATTCCAACCTCTACATCTTCAGTCGAGAGAGCTTTGCTGCGACCCAGGCGCGCATCGGCCGCCTGCCAATGATGTTCGAAGGGCCGGCGTTCGAGTCGATCGACATCGACACCCCGCAGGACTGGGACTTCGCCGTCATCGCGGCGCGCTTCATGCAACAACAGAAGGAGTCCGCACGATGAAAGTGCTTGTCACATGCCCGCCGATGCTCGGCATGATTCAAGAGTTCATCGGCCCGGCGCGCGCACAGGGCTTCGAGCTGGTGCCGGCCCAGGTCACCCAGGTGATGACGCAGGACGAACTGGTCGCGCTGCTGCCGGCCTATGACGGCTGGATCATCGGCGACGACCCGGCCACACGCCGTGTCTTCGAGGCCGCCAAGGCCGGCCGGCTGAAGGCCGCCGTCAAGTGGGGTATCGGCGTCGACAACGTCGACTTCGCTGCCTGCCGCGACCTTGGCATCCCGATCATCAACACGCCGCAGATGTTCGGCGCCGAAGTCGCCGACGTCGCGCTCGGCTACGTCATCGGGCTGGCGCGTCAGCTCTTCACCATCGACCGCAGCGTGCGCGCGGGCGGCTGGCCCAAGCCGCCTGGCATCAGCTTGGCCGGCAAGCGGGTCGGCCTGGTCGGGTTCGGCGATATTGGCCAGCAGCTTGCCCGGCGCTTGGCCGCCTGCGACATGCATGTCGTCGCCTACGACCCGGGCAACGTGGGCGATGGCGGTGTGGCAGGCGTCGAGCGCGCGGCATGGCCCGAGCGCGTGGACGAGGCTGATTTCCTGGTCTTCACGTGTTCGCTGAACGAAAGGAACCGCCACATGCTGAACGCCTCGGTGCTGGCGCAAGCCAAGCGGGGTGTCTACGTGGTGAACGTGGCGCGCGGGCCGCTGATCGACGAAGCGGCCCTGATCGCCGCGCTGCAAAGCGGCCACGTGCAGGCCGCCGCGCTTGACGTTTTCGAGGTCGAACCGCTGCTGGCCGATTCGCCACTGCGCGCCATGCCGCAGAACATCTTCGGCTCCCACAACGGTTCGAACACTCGCGACGCGGTGCGCCGTGCGAGCGAAGAAGCCATGAGCCGCCTTTTCGGGTTCTTGCGTGGCTGAACGCCGCGTCGTCGTGGTCACCGGCGCGGCCGGCGGCATCGGGCAGGCCATCGTGCGCGAGTTCGCGCAAGCCGGTTATGACGTGATCGCTACCGACACCGCCGTGCAGCCCGGCAACCTGCCATGCGCCCTGTACATCGAGGCCGACCTGGCATGCACGGTAGCCGACGAGGTGTATGCCTCCGATGTCTTTGCGCGCATCCTGGCCTTCTTGGATGGCGTACCTCTGACCGCATTGGTCAACAACGCGGCGCTGCAGATCCTGGGCGGCGCTGACCGCCTGACACGCGACGATTGGCGGCGCACGCTAGACGTCAACTTGCTGGCGCCCTTCGTCTGGACCCAGGCCCTGTTACCGGCTCTCGAGCGCGGGCCGGGAGGGGTGGTCAACATCAGCAGCATTCACGCCCGGTTGACCAAGAAGGATTTCGTCGCCTACGCCACCAGCAAGGCCGCGCTCAGCGGCATGACGCGGGCGTTGGCTGTCGATTTGGGCGGCCGGGTGCGCGTCAACGCCATCGAGCCGGCGGCGGTTGCGACCGGTATGCTGAAAGCGGGTTTTGCCGGGCAGCCCGAGCGCTACGCCGCCCTCGAGAGTTGTCATCCTGCCGGACGAGTCGGCCGACCCGACGAGGTGGCCTCTCTGGTGCGCGCAGTCGTTGAAACCGGCGCTCTTTTCTTCAACGGCGCCTGCATAGCTCTGGATGGCGGCATCGGCGGTGTTTTGCACGACCCGGTGTGACGACTATGGCCACGGCGTTTCCCTCCTCGACGCTTGGCCCGATCGTCAGCCCGACTGGTCATACCATACTGCACACCGATAGCGGCCGGCATTACTTCTATGTCTGCTGCTTTGACGCGGACGCCGGTCGGGTGGGCCAAAGGCGGCTGTGGAGAAATTTAACTGACGCCCACTATTATCGAACAGCAGGTGCCTTGTTGCCGACAGGGGGTTGCTGCGTCGCGTCGCTTTGCCTGCACGGTGGATTACAAAGCTCTGCATTACTGGGCATGGGGCCGACCGGTTGTCCGTCACAACGGGGAGCATCGGATCGGCGGGCAACGAGTTGGCGGCCCGCCCGCTATCGTGCTCGACGTTCGAATTGGATGTATGGGGCGTGCGCAGCATCGCTGGTCTACCGTATTGGCAGCTATCCCATAGAGATCGCGTGCCAGTCAGCACACGAGTCATCACCGACTGTTCGCGCAACCCGGTCGCCTTTGGCGATGCATGCGAGACGGTGGCCCAGATGCTTGAGCCATGAGGCATCAGCGCAGCAAAAGTAGTCGAAAAGTCTTGCTCATTCGACAAGTCATCTGTAAGCACCTACAACCCGTACTCCACGTACTATTCAATCACTAGACAATGGCCATCGAGCACGAGACTGGCACTGTCGATATCCTGATAAATTAATGCTTCGCAAGCGTGCTGGTGCCGGTTCATCTGTCGCCGGCCGCGACCACAGCCCGAAATCCTGGATCTATCCGTGGCAACTACAGCTGATATTTCAGAAAAAACCGCAGTGAAGAAGCGAGTACTGGTCTTCACGGACAGTCGAGGGCAGCACAAGCCTGCGGGGCAGGATCACGCTACCTTTGGTGAGCGATTGGCTGTCGACCCTCGTTTCGAGGTCGCGCTTTTTCTGTGTCCGATGAAGTGGACTACCACGCTGGATTTTCTGGATCTATTCGGGGCGGCCGAACTCGCGTCCTTTGATCATGTCGTTCTCTACACCGGGATCGTCGAATGGTCGCCAAGGCGCCGAAGCAGCGCCATATTCGATCTCTACGATAACCCAGTAGTTGCCAACGCCGAGAACATATCAGCCAACACGCGAGATTATTCGAAAAAAGTCGTCAACAACAAGAAGAAAATATTCGATTCGGTATTTGGCGAGGATGCGATGGCGCAGCACTTCCAGGGCTCCTTAGGTATAGAGTACGAAGGGGAAGTAACGTCGAACATGTACAGTCTGCAGATGGCAGAAACGTCGTTGATCAAACGACTCAATGACATTCCAAATCTGATCTTCGTGAGTGCGAATCGGTTCGTACCGGGGTGGCAGGGGGACTACAGACGAGAACGACCGAATAATATAAGTCTGTCACACGCCTACTCTGATGCATTTTGTCAAGGCTTGTCCAATGTGAGTGTGATCGATCTCGGGCGATGGACCGACGATGAAGTAATGGTCTACACATGCGATAACTTGCACCTGACTCGTCTGGGCACCGACTTCATTTTCGATGAACTAATGAAGGTCATGGGCGTAAACACTGAAAATCAGGGACTTCCCGCAACCGTAATGTGTCAGCCTGCTTCTTGTTTTACGGGCTCGCAGACTCCGGAGCGGATTGACGCGACGAAGAAAAAAGCGCTATTGGCTCAAGCTAAACGTCGAAGGAACCTTGCGACGCTTGTAATCGGTGTTCGTCTGGATCCGAGTAGTCCGACGAGGGATAACAACTTAAACTTCCTTTTATCGTGGATCGAATACTTTTATGGAGACCTGTTCGACGTTCTTCTCGTTGAACAAGATACAACGCCGCGCATTTCGCTGGCGTTGCTACAGGCGGGGCCCTGTGTGCGCCACGAGTTTATCTTTAATCCTAAAGAATACAATCGGGGATGGGGTTACAACACCGCTATCGCGAACTTTTGTGCAGACGCAGATGTTGTAGTGCTGATGGATACTGATGTCTTGACCGGCAGAAATTTCGTCCGCGAAGTTGTCGACTGCCACATTAAGTACGATGCGATCTCGCCTTACCAGAATATTTATTATACTACGCAGGCAGAGGGGGGTGATATTCGGCGGACGTTCAATCTCGAGCTGCTGGCTGATCCGAGAAATGTCAAAAATCCGGTGACTGTAGCGGGCGGCATCCTTGTGATCAGGAAGGAAGTTTTCCTGCAGTTGAAAGGATTTGAGCAGTACATCGGATACGGTTGCGAAGATAGGGCATTCGACGTCACGCTCTATAACCACCTAGAACATTCACGTATTCGTATCGCCCCAGACACCTACGCGCACCTTTGGCATCCCACCGATGTCGGAGCCCGAACTCGCTTCAAGGACATATACAAGCATTTGGTAGAACATTATGGTTGTAAACATGAACCCGGTCTCGGGCCATTTGACTTCATCCACCAACGTTGCCAGCATGTTTTACCCTCAGCCACGAAGATGCTGATGGATGATAGAGCATCTAGCTTCGGTGATATTCGTCTGTATCGCTATGGCTACGATCTCGCCGTCAACGGCACATTACCGCAGATTACTATGACCATGAAATTGCCGGCTCGAAATGTTGTCTACCCGCCAGATTTTACATCGCTGACCGAATATGCTGAGCGTGAACTCTACGCTGGCTCACCGGAACCAGACACGAAGGATATGGAAAAGCTGTACAACGCCTTCAAGGGAAAGCGCTGCTTTATAATCGGTAATGGTCCATCATTGAATAAAAACGACCTTTCCTTACTCAAAAATGAATACAGTTTCGGCGTCAATTCCTTCTATTACAAGACTCGCGAGACCGGATTTCGACCTTATTTTTATGTGGTCGAGGACAGTTCGGTAATGAAGGAGAATATTGACGAAATCAAGCGTTACGAGGCCCCATATAAATTTTTTCCGACGAATTATCGAAGTATCCATCCAAAAGAAGATAACACGATATTTTTCCGAATGAACAGAGGTTTCTACGAGAAGTCTTCGCCAAACTATGCCGTTCCGAGATTTTCGACCGACGCTTCGAAGGTTTTATATTGCGGTCAGTCGGTAACTTATATTAATCTCCAGCTTGCATATTTTATGGGTTTTTCGGAAATATACCTGATCGGCATGGACTTCAGTTATGTTATACCGGACTCGCACAAGCGAACTGGAGATGTTCTGCTGTCAGATACTGACGATCCCAACCATTTTCACAAAGATTACTTTGGCAAAGGAAAATCCTGGAAAGATCCGAAACTCGATCGGGTCGCCCTGAATTATCGCCTGGCGAAACTGGTCTATGAGTCCACTGGGCGAGCCATCTATAATGCCACGGTGGGAGGTAGTCTCGAAATTTTTGAACGTATCGACTATGCCGCGCTTTTCCGCCCTGAAGTAGAACTAGGGGCAGCGGAAGCGGCGAGCGCCCTCGCCGCTGCGAACGCCCTATACCGTGAGCGTCGATTTGCCGAGGCATTGACTGCATATGTTGGGCTGGCAAGCATTCCTAGTGCCCTATCTTTCTACAAACGCAGTGCTGTAACTTCGTACATGTTGGCCAAAGAGAGCGGCCAGAGTTGCCGACCTTCAGACGTAGACTTCGTGTGCGGACTGATGTCTAACTTCTAACGAAGCAAACGAACGACTTGACGGCTATCAACTGCATGATCAACTCCAACGCTACGATATTTTTGTATACCACTATTATTGGCTTGACGTCTGTACTGTGGAGCATGGCAGACCTACTGTACGGGCTGTTTTATAAAAATTGACAACAGAAAGTTGATGAATCATGAAGCAAATTTCGCAGCGACAACTTTTCATTTTGGTATTCTGGTTGTTGGGCGCAATGACCTCCCAGCATGCCACTGCGGAACAATCGGGGTTTCCAGCAGGCGATGTGCGCACTGCAGTCGTATCCGAAGGACCAACTCAACCTGCGGGGCAAACAAGAGCAGGTGGAGGCACGCTGGGGAAGCTGTCACTTCGATTCGCGAATCTGCATAACCCGTACTTTCCTGACCGGAATCCGGATCAAGCCGTCGGTAAGGTTGGGACGTTTTTTCATGCGGCTGCAATTCCGAGATTCATGGGAATCGAAGGCGATATCGTCCAGGTTCCGATCACACTTGTTACGCCAGCCGATCAGAAAAGCTCTGTATCTATACGAATATTTCAGGGAAACAAGGATATAACTCCGCTAGTCGAGCCAGGGCGAATACGATTGCATCGGGCAATGGATGTTCGCGTCGAGGGGAATTCGAATGGCAATTGCTCGTGTTCTGCAGGAAAGTTGCCGAGAACCGTGGATACAGGCAACGTTTGTATTGCAACCAACGACATGCCGGATGCGATGACACCACGCGGTTGCCCAACGACACAGCAACGAGTCAAGATCGCCGACACCTGGATTCGCGACGCGCCCTTCTTGGTAAAGGAGGCACTCGAGCCTCTATCGAGCGGCGATCTGGTTAGCAAAGCGAATCAAACTGAATTGCTGATCTTTTCAGTTCCGATCAGTGCAACTTTACCTAAGGGCGACGTCGAGTTGCGTGTTGTGGCCCGCGCGGGGAGCGATGAGTCCACAATCAAGGCGCCGCTGAGGGTGCTGAAACTGAAGCTGGAGGGATTTCCGGACTTGGATGTTTCCTACTGGGTCTCGGAGGATCCCCGCGACTTAGTGGTCAGACCTAAAGGCGTTCCAATCAATGGTTCTTGGGGTGGAGCATGGTGGGGTGATGAACATTGGCGAAATATTGAGACGTTGGCAACTGTACTTCGGAGCACGGGTGTCACTAGCACTTTGGTACCGCTGTTTGTCCGCAACCCATTCGGCATCGATGCGTCAGCACTGATCGGTGTAAAGTGTTTGACTGGGTCGAGCGATGTACCTACCGATTTCAACGTGGACGCCGGTGTACGCGGACGTTCACGCTTCAACAACCAGGTGGCCGATTGGGATTACGAATTCGACTTTACCAATTTCAGGCGGTGGGTCGGCATATTCAAAGCAGCTGGGTTCCGACAGTTCGAAGGAGCCCACCTCGCGGCGCATGGGGGAGTGCTGCCGGTGCAACTCGAGTGTGATCTGTTTGCAAACCGCGATGCAAAGGTGCCATATCGCAAGTCGATGAGATTTCTTCCCCGAGCAGGAGCTGCTAATGAGGAAGCTGAGCAGCGTGAATTCCGATCAAAGTTGTACCGTGAAAAGTTTCTGCCCAAGTTTTTGAGCCAACTTGGTCCGGAGTTAAAGGCGTTGGGAATCGGTCAGACCTTTGTGCAGCATCTGATCGACGAGAACGCCCCAACGGATGAGGCGGTGCGGCGCTACAGTGCTTTAGTTGATACGGTTCGAAGCGGGCTGCCGGGTGTGAAGATAATGGATGCGATAAACCAGTATAACGCTGCCAAGTATGCCGGGCTCGTCGACATTCCGGTCTTTCACGTTGCACTGCTCTACGACGATCAAATGCGCCACAAGAACATCCGCACCGAGCTAACGGGTTTCAAGGGACGCAAATTCTTTTATAACACGGCATTGCGCGAGGGCGGACCGAATCGTTTCCTTGATACCAACCCGCTGGATAGCAGGGCTTATGGATGGATGGGCTTGGAGCTTGGTTTCAACGGGTTTTTGTATTGGGCGGCGAACGCGTATCGTTATCCTGCGTCGAAAGATGCTGGATCGCTAAATCGGGAAGCCGATTGGAGTCCCTTCAACAACTCTCTGGGCCCGCTCCCCGGTGGAGCTGTGTCACCCGGTGAGGCTGCCGGTTCTAACTGGTTCCTGTACCCGACTGATGGAGGCTTGGTCGATTCCATCCGAGCACGCAGGTTTCGCGATGGATTGCTCGACCACTGGATTTACCTGCGCGCTTGGGTCAAGTGCCGAGACAGTGGTGGCAAGGATTGCAAAGACAGTCTGTTGAACATTCGCAAGATGCTTTCGGCAGACTCGACTACGATTGCAGATTTCTCTCGGAACCCAATGGATTACGATGATGCCCGCCGGAAAATGATCGATCTCCTTGAACCGTAATCTGCTGCTGTGCCAACATCGAGTATGCCGAAAATCATGAACAACAAAACCTCCGCTAGCGACCTGCAGGCGCAAATCGATAAGATTGGTCCATGGTGGGAAGACATCGACTTTGGTCCGGGTATCAAGACGGGTGCGGGTCGGAATAAAAAGATACTGTGGAGAGATTATCTTTCGGCGTCCATTCGCCCGGATGAATTCAGGGGGCAGTCAGTATTGGACATGGGCTGTAATGCGGGGGGCAATTTGCTGGAGCTTAGCAAACAATTTCCTTCGCGATTGGTCGGCATCGATGCCCAGCCGCAGTTTCTTGCTCAGGCGCAGTTCGTGAAAGCGCACTTGGTTTGGACTGCGAGATCAATCAATACAAGTTTACCGCAGCCAAGAGATGGTCCGACTATGGGCGTGAACTAGGTGCCTTCGATATAATATTCTGCCTGGGAATAATTTACCATCTGAACCGGGAAACCAATATCCAGATCCTTGAGTACATGCGCCGGTTTTCCAAGCGATCCTTCTGTTCAACCCAGATCATGGGGGTTAAGGAGCGCCCAAAGGTGGACTGGGACGTTTCGCGTGAGGGTACCATGGACATGGTACGCGCCGCTGGGTTCACTCGTATAAGCGACCTATACGTAAAGAAGGAAGAGGACAACTGGTCGGGATTGACGAACCACTGGTATTTTGAACTCATCCCTTGATGTGGTTGAGACTCTAGTCAATACTGGGGCTTGAGACGTGTAAATATGGGATATCTGCTGCTTGCGAGTTTGCTTACACTGCGGAGAGCGACCGAGTGTCCAGTTATGGGTCTGCACAGTTAGGCGCAAACAGTGCACCTGCGCGAATAGTGCACATCGGCGGGTAGAGTCGCTGTCTGCGGGTAGGCTGTGGCTGACGCATTGTCGCAGCCTAGGTATAAGAGATAAATATGCAGAGATTTTCACTGACCACCAGCGTGCCCGAACCAAGTTGGTTTTGTCTGCAGCAATTGTTGCTGGTGTTTGGTAACCCGAACTTAAGTTCAGCGCGTCGCTTTTGACTTGACGGAAACGGGAAGCTAATCGATGTGCTTTGACGGCGAGTGTATTTTCTTTCTTAATGGACATCGAAAAGTCTTGCAGTTACCACGTGTCGCGACAGAGCCTGTCCTGGTTCCGGCTCACCCGTTGGCTGCGGGCCAACTTCCAGAATTGCTGTAATGGCTCCCGCCCTTTCTTCCGTGCCACCCGCCATCAGCATCGTGATGCCGACCCTGAACCAAGGCGACTTCATCGCGGCTTCGGTGCGCAGCGTGCTTACGCAGCCGGTTGATTTGCTGGAACTGGTGGTCGCGGACGGCGGCTCCGACGACAGCACTTTGTCGACGCTTGCGGCGCTCGGCGCCGAGTTCCCGGGGCGTTTGCGCTGGCTGTCGTCGTCCGACAGCGGGCCTGCGGCGGCCGTCAACCGTGCAGTGCAAATTGCGCGCGCTCCAATCATCGGCTGGCTGAATTCCGACGACCTCTACTCGCCCGGTGCGGTGGCCCGCGCCTTGGCCCACTTCGAGCGCCATGACGCCGACGTGATGGTCTATGGCCACGGCGATCACATCGATCTCTACGGCGCCCGCATCGACACCTATCCGACGCGCCTGCCGTCGACGCCAATCTCCCAGTTCAGCGATGGCTGCTTCATCTGCCAGCCGACTGCGTTCTTCCGTCGCGATTCCTTCCTTACGCTCGGCGGCCTCGACGAGCAGTTGCGTGCGGCTTTCGACTTCGACCTTTGGTTGCGCTACTTCAAGGCGCATCGTGGGCGCATCGGCTTTATCGATGCTGTGCAAGCGCTGTCCAGGCTGCATGAAGGCGGCATCACGCTGCGCTTTCGCGAACGGGTGGCGCGTGAGGGCATCGCGGTGGTCAGCCGCCACCTCGGCGCGGCACCGGCGCACTGGCTGCTGACGCACTTCGACGAACTGTGCCGCCAGCACCCGTTCCATGCCGAACCTATCGACCTGCGTGAGCGTTTCAGCCGCCTGGTCGGCGACATGTCGGGCGCTGTCGACTCCGCAGGTGTCGATGAACTGCATACACGGATGGCGGAAGACCGTCGACTGCGTCTGGCCACGCCGGACTTCATGGCCACCGTATCCGCCGATGGCTGGGCCGGTGAATCCTTCGAGTTGCGCCTGCGCCAGCCCGCACGGCCATGGCGCGCCATCCGCCTTGGCGGGGTCAACGTGGCAGGTGGCCAACTTCGGTTGGTGTTCAGCTCGCCTGCTGGCGCGCAGCAGATCTTCGTCGTCGAAGGAGCCGGAGAGTTCGTCGTTGAACTGCCGCTCAATGACGCCCGCCCTGGCGATCGGTTGGTCTACCGGGTTCTTTGTCCTGACACCTTCGTACCTGCCGAACGCGAGTTCGGTTCAACCGATATGCGCCGACTCGCGTTCCGTCTTGAGAACTGTGAACTGGTGCTCTGAGCCGCGGTCTTAATTTGCAATTCCCATGACGACAACGGCTCGAGCCGAGGCTACGACGGTCCAGACCACGATCCTGGTGGAGATCGACGGCATCCGCATAGATTATTTGCGCCACTCGCGTCCTGGCAAAACACTCGTAATCACCTTCGACCCATTGCAATATTTGGCCAACCAGCCGCACTTTGCCCACACGCTGCTGCGGAAACATGAGGTTGACGTCGTTGCAGTGCGAAAGACGATCGAAAACTTCTACCAGCCATTGAGCCGCGAACGTTTCGAGGCTGCTGTGCGCCCGGTACTTGCCGGCTATTCGCTTGTGATCGCCTATGGGTCCAGCCTGGGTGCCTACGCCGCGTTGTACTTCTGCCGCGACCTCGAATGCGTCATCGTTGCCAGCTCGCCCCGGAACTCGGCACATCCGCGCTTCGGCATCCGGCATTGGCAGGAACGCATCCCGTTCCAGCACGAGCTGTTCGTCACCGGGCGCATCCCGGTCTGCCGGCCGCATATCCTGTTCGACCCCAAAGACCGTGTCGACGGGCGTTACATGCTGGGTGAGGTGCTGCCACAGTTCCCACAAGCCCGGGTGCTTCGGCTACCCCACGCCGGCCACCCGGTCAACCATTTCCTGCACGAGCTCGGCTACATTGCGCCCTTTCTGCGTGCGCTGATGGATGGCTTGCCGTTGCCGGTGCTGGACCGCCGCCGCAAGGGTCAATCGCCCTCGTATCTGGTGACATTGGCGTTGCGCAATGCCGAGCGGGGGCGGCTGCGCTGGGCCTCTGCGCTAGTCGACCGCGCCGACCAGCTGGACCGGGCGAATACCTACGCGCGCCGCACGCGTGGTCGCATCGCGATGCTGGCAGATGACCTATCGGCGGCCACGGCAGCCTTTGAAGACACGCTGCGACTCGATCCTGCCGACGACCTGGCCCGCGACTGGCTGCAGCAGTGCGAGGTGCGCCTGGCCGCAGAAAAGCCGGTCGTGCCGGCAACACCCGTCCGGCCGCACCGCCGGCTCATCAGGTGGCTGCTCGCGCGCTTGCGCTGAGCTGCTCGCGCCGGCACCCGACGTCAGGGCGGCACCGTGCCGGCCGTACCCGGGGTGCGTAACTCGGCCGATCCGACAGTCAGCGTAAGGGTATGGCCCGCGTCGGCAAACCATGACACC
>Ga0105048_10009771_pt1 | contig 15222 bp, 9 predicted proteins | sample MAT05_FD_78382 | JGI IMG/M metagenome (GOLD analysis project Ga0105048, IMG submission 78382) | Freshwater microbial communities from Lake Fryxell liftoff mats and glacier meltwater in Antarctica - MAT-05 | ecosystem: Environmental > Aquatic > Freshwater > Ice > Liftoff microbial mat | place... | reverse complement strand
GGAAACCCAGCTCGCCTGCCTCAAAGGTCATACCGGTCCGGTGAATGCGGTGGCGTGGTCGCCGGGCGGCACGCGCCTTCTCAGCGGAGGAGATGACACGACCGTGCGGCTGTGGGATGCGGCCGCGGGAACCCAGCTCGCCTGCCTCACAGGTCATACCGGCCTGGTGAAGGCGGTGGCGTGGTCGCCTGACGGCACGCGCCTTCTCAGCGGAGGAGATGACGAAACCGTGCGGCTGTGGGACGATCAGCGAGCCCTTTGCCTGGGCGTCATCGAAGTCGCCGGCTCATCCACTCTTACCCGCACCCCCGGCGGCTTCTGCCTCATCAACGACACGCCCAGCACCCCCGCCCGCCTCGTCATCCACGCCCCCCACATCATCCACAGCGCCCTCTACCTCCCCCTCGCCGGCCTCCGCCGCATCCTCCACCGCCCCGACAAGGTCCGAGCCGCCCTCTCCGGCGACCTCTCCGGCGACGACATCCGCCCTGAGCTAGAGCGCCTCGGCTGGTCCAACGGAATCCCCTGGGACGGCAAACCTCATCGCCTCCCTCGCGCCACACCGGCCGTCGCAGCATTCGAGTCTCTCTCTACTCCCACTCTCACCCCCGAAAACCCCTTCACCCCCGGCCCCGCCCTCTCCGGCGAACTCCCCCCCGGCCGCGGCCCCCTCGCCCGCGAAATCCTCGCCCTCCTCCGTACGAAGCGCCCCGCCCCCGCCATCCTCCGTGGCCCTCGTCGCTCCGGCAAAACCTCCCTCCTTCACCACCTCCGCGCCAGCCTCTCCCCCACGCACCACGTTCGTCTCATCACCCTCGAAGGCCGCACTACCCCTCTCCTCACCGCCGACGATCTCGCCCGCGTCATCGAACCTTCCCTCGCCACCCACCCTTCCCCCGCCGAAGCGCTCCGCAAGCTCCTTCAGAGCGAAACCCCCTCTCTCCTCCTCCTCGACGAAGTCGCCAACCTCCACAGCGCTGACGCCTCCCTCTTCGCCTGGCTCCGCGCCGTCGGCCAGGAGGGGACTGGCGTTGTCCTCGCCGGCTCCCACTGGGACTGGGTCCGCGTCGTCGAGCGCGCCGCCGCGATCATGCCCGGCTCTTCCTTTGGCAACGACATCACCCCCGTCACCCTCGGTCCCCTCCGCGACAGCGACGCTCTGCAATTCCTCCTCGATACCGCACCTCCGGACGTCCCCTTCGCGCGCGACGGCACCGCTACATGGATCCTCGACCTCTGCGGCCCCTGGCCGTTCTACCTTCAGGTCCTGGGCTTCTCGATCGTGCAAGCCGTGCGCGAGGGCGAACGCCGCGCCCTCGTCGAGTCTGTCGGCGTCCACGATCTCTACGACCAGCGCCTCCTCCTCGACCGCGGCACAGGCTACTTCGCTACCCGCTGGGCCGAGCTGCCCGAGCGCGCCCGGCGCATCCTCGAAACCCTCCGCGATCTCCCCGCAGGCGATCTCCCCCTGGCGCGCGATCTCCCACCCGAGGACCTGAGCATCCTCCAGGACACTGGCCTTTGCGACGAGCTGGATCACTGGCTCCCCGACCGGCCCTTTTACGACTGGATCCGTCGCATTCACTTGAGGAAAAGGTAGCCGTCATGCCCGTCTTCGACGCCCGCGCCGAGTACACCGCCAAGCGCGACGTGCGCTACCACGGCGAGCTGCTCCAGCTCCTCAAGAATCCGCCGCAGCGGAGCGTGCTTTACCCGCTCGTCGGCGCGCGGCGCGCGGGGAAGACCTGGAAATTGAAAGCCCTCGAGCTGCTCCAGAACGGCAGGAGGACCCCCGGCGCCGCGCACTTCCTCGACCTCAAGCAGCTCGGCCCCAACCTCCCTGACCAGCCCCCTGCACGCTGTCTCCTGCTCGACGAGCCCGAGCTGACCGGCGAAGGACCCCGCCTCCGCAACCCGCACGAGTTCCTCGCCTGGTGCCGCAAGCAAAAGGCTCAAGGCGCAACTCTGCTGCTCGCCATGAGCCCCGCGGAGTGGACAGTCCTGCGCGCCGCCGACGAGGCCGGGACCCTCGTCTCGGTGCAGGATCTCCGCTACCTCGACGCCCTCACGGGCGAACAGGCGCGCCTGCTCGCGCGCACCGACCAGGCCAGGACTCTCCTCCCCGGCCTGCCCGAAGCCTGGCGCAAGATCCCTTTCCTGCTCGAGCTGGTCTTCCAGATGGCCGAACAGATCGGCCCCAATGCGGAGAAAAACCTGTGGGAGCTGCTCCGCCAGACCCGCAACCAGAGCGATCGGATCGCGTTCTTCTACTTCAAAGCCGTCTTCCACCTCGGCCTCACCAACGCTCAGCGCGCCTTGCTCCGCGCTGTCGCCGCAGGTGATCCGGTGGATCCCGGCGAAGCGGAGCTGCTGGAGTGCTGTCACCTCCTCGAAAAGCAGCCTCACGGGCACGCCATCGCCGATCCGATCCTCGCTGCCAACCTCTCCCCGCTCCGTATTCATCACCTCTCCGACATCCACTTTGGCCCCAAGGCAGGTGAGCGCGTCGACCTCAAAGAGAAGGGCGCCCACGCCGACGCCATGGGCCAGGCCCTCGGCCCGAGGCTCGTCGCCGACGACTACCTCGATCACGTCCGCGAGCTTCACGCCAAGGGCCGCGCGCCGCACGTGATCGTCATCTCGGGTGATGTGGCCGAGTGGGCCACCGATGCAGAGTACGCCGCGGCCCGAGCCTGGCTCGACACGCTGCAAACGCTCCTCGCCGACCACCCCCGCATCCCGCCGGACGCAAAGCACGTGCTCGTCGCCGGAGGCAACCACGATGTCGAGTGGAACAAGGTCGCCGGCCCCGCCGGCTATCGCAGGCGCCACCTGGCCTTCGCCCGCGCCTTCGATGACGTACCGCGCTCCCTCCGCACCCGCCTGGAGGAGCCGCCCGAGACGCGTGCGCTCGCGATCGAGCGTTACCCGGACCTCGGCGTGGAGATCGTCCTCCTCGGCTCGGCCGAGTTCGGCGGCGAGATCGAGAAAGATCCGGCGCGCGAAGAGCTGCTCGCCTTCATCGAGGGGCTCCGCCGGAAGGCGATGGACGAGCCGGACGAAGCGAAGGCCGAAGCGCTGCGCGCCAAGGTCTCGCGCATCGATCCCGGCCTCGTCCATCACCGAGACCTCGAGCGATTGCGCCAGGACCGCTCCCGCCATCCGGTGAAGATCGCGGTCCTGCACCACCCCGTATCCCCCCTGCCCTTCACCGAGCTCGCCCGCTTTGGCGGCCTCGTCAACGCTGGTGAGGTGAAAGACGCGCTTGTGGAACACGAGGTCTGCCTCGTGCTCCACGGCCACGCCCACATGGGCTGGTTCGGACAGGAGCAGTGTCCAGAGCGCGAGACACCCGCCGGCTGGGTGCTCCGCATCGCGGCGGCGCCGTCGCTCGGGAGCCGCGAGATCAACGAGCAGAACGGTTACAACGAGATCACCATCGCTCGTGAGCCGGGGGAGAGAGATCGTTCACCTCACGCGATCCTCGTGCGCCGCGTGGTCCGGAAAGGCGCCTCCTGGGACCAGGGAAAGACGATGGGACCTTTTCCACCCGGAGCGCTCGGAGCGCTCGGTGCCTGAAGGCTCAATCAGCCTTGGCGATGTCATCCGGGTCCCCCACGTGTCCCAGAGGGACGCTGCTGGCATAGGCCGGGCCGCCTTGGTCGCGCTGTACCCGGCGCGAGCGGCCCACCTCACCCGGGCGAAGAGATCAGGGGAATGATAGTGTTGCCGCATGAGCGCCTTCGATCTGGACCTTCGCCTCGACACTCTCCGCGCGAAGGACGCCCTCTCGGCGGCGATCCTCGACGCCTTCAAGACCTTCCTCGAAAGCGCGCCCGACGAGGCGCTCTTCCGCATGAGCCCGCTGCGCTACGCCGCGGCGCACGGGATCTCGGAGCAAGATGGGATCGATCTCTTCCTCCACGCCACCCACGCTGGCATCCTCGAGTTCGCGTGGGGGGTGCTCTGCCCCGGCTGCCTCGGGTTCCTGACGACCGCGGGCGGGCTGCGATCGCTCGAGAAGAAGAAGCACTGCAACTTCTGCAACATCGATAGCGAGGGGCTGATCGACGATCGCGTCGAGGTCGCGTTCACGGTGGCGCCCACCGTGCGTCGGATCCGCTTTCACACCCCGGACGCGCTCGACCTGCGCGAGGACGGGATCCGGCTCTACTTCTCCTCGAGCCTCGCGCCCGAGTCCGCGCCGCACGAGGCGTTGCAGCGGCTGATCTTGCTCGCCGGGCGGGCCCTGCCAGGCGTGGTCCACGAGGCCACCGTCACGCTCGAAGAGGGTGAGTCAGTGATGCTCACACCGACGAGCCATGCGGCGGTGTACCTGCGCGCCAAGCCTTCGAATGCGCAGCGTATCGTCTCGATCGATCTCCTCGACGGGCACGCGATCCCCGACGCGTTCGAGGTCGCGATTGGCCCCGTCGAGATCCAGATTCACAATCGCACAGCGCAGCCGGTCGGCTACATCCTCGGCCCCGTGTGCGGCAAGCTCTGGCCCACGCCCACGCCCTCGGGCGCGGAGCTCCCTCATGCCGTGCGGTCTTACCTCACCGGACAACGGCTCGTCTCCACGCAGACGTTCCGTGATCTCTTCCGCGCCGAGAGCATCCCCGCCGACGGCGGGCTGGAGCTCAAGGCCGTCACCGTCCTCTTCACCGATCTCCAGGGCTCGACGGCCATGTACGAGCGCGTGGGCGACCTCCGCGCCTACGATCTCGTCCGCCGCCATTTCGCCGCGCTGCGCGCGATCGTCGCGGCGGAGGGCGGCGCCATCGTCAAGACCATCGGCGACGCGGTGATGGCGAGCTTCTCCGACCCGCTCTGGGCAATGCGCGCCGCGGTGCGGATGAGCCGGGAGATCGCCGAGGTCGACCCGGGCGATCTGATGCTCAAGATCGGACTTCACAGCGGCCCTTGCATCGCCGTGGAGCTGAACGAACGACTCGACTACTTCGGGCGCACGGTCAACATCGCCGCGCGGGTCCAGGGCGTGGCCGCGGCGGGCGAGATCGTGTGCACCGAGATTGTCTATTCCGCTCCCGATGTGCGCGAGGTCGTGGAGGCAGCGGGCCTCGCCCCGACGCGAGCGAGCGTGTCCCTCAAAGGGATCGCCGGCGACGTGCCCGTAGTGCGCCTGGCGCCGACCGGGAGGCGCTCATGAGCGCCCAGCATCCCAGCGCGTCCCCCGGCTTTCCGCCTGGCGACGGCTCCGCCTACAGCGCCCCGGCCGCGGGCCCAGGGCCGCTCGCGCGGCGCGCCGTCCTGCCGCTCACCCTCGTTCACGTCGCCCTCTCGGGCCTGATCATCTTCGCGCCGATCGTGCTCCTCGCCTCGGGGAGCAGCTCTCCCGCACCTCTCCGCATCTGGCAGTACTTCCGCGAAGGCGGCTGGGGAATGTGGGTGGTCACGCTCTTTCAGATGCTCCTCGCGCTCCTCAGCGCGGTGCTCGGCGCGCTGATGATCCGGGGCAAGCGCGTCCCGGGCGCCGTCCTCTTCACCCTCGCGCTCGGCCCGTTCGCCGTCGCCCTCCTCGGCACGCTCTCTTCCCATCGAATGATCGTCGGCGCGATCTCCGGCGCGAGCGTTGACGCCTCACAGAAGGCTCGTATCCTCGCCATGGGCATCAGCGAGCTGTCGAGCCTCTCCATCTATGGAGCCATCGGCGCCGGCTTCGCGATGTACCTGGCCGGGCTGGCCGCGACGCTCACGCTCGTCACCATCGATCCCGCGCCGCTCGGTCCGCCGCCGCCGAGCAACGCGTGGATCGCCGGCCTCGCCGCCGGCTTCATCGCCGCGATCGCCGCGACCGTGGCCCGGATCGCCCTCGGGATCTCGGTCGGTGGGCTCGACATCCTCGTCGTCTTCGGCCTGCTCACGGTCGGCGGTTTCGCCTCCCTCGCCGCGCGCCCGTTGCCCGCGCTCATCGCCGCGCGCAACGACGACGAGGCCGGCCCCGCATGGCGCCTGCTCCTCGTGGCCGCGTTCGCCTTCGCCGCGGCGATGCTCTTCATCGACCACGCCGCGACCTCCGCCACCCTCCGCCTCGTGCTCGGGGCGATCTCCGGCCAGAGCGTCGATCCCTCGCAGCGCGCCCGCATTCTGATGGAGCTCGTCCCGGTCCAGAATGGCCGCCCGATCGTGATGATCATCGACGCCGCCGGCTGCCTCGCGGCCTTCGCCGCGCCGCTCGTCGCTGGCCTCGCGGCCAGAAAGAAGATCGCGATCGACACCATCGTCGCCGCGATCGCCGCGACCCTGATCGCGAGCCTCGCCCTCCTCACGGGCTCGCGCCTCGAAGGCAGCGTCTCCGAACGCTACGAGCTCGTGGTCAAGGCCGAGCGATCCTTCGTCGCGAGCGGGATCACGCTCCCCGTCGCGCAGGAAGCAGAGCAAGCGGTCGCGCTCTCGGGCGCCCTTGATTTCACGGTCAAACGGGACGGCACCGTCTCCGATGAGCGCAGCCAGATCGACAAGGACGACACCTATCGCCGCGACCCCATCGCCGTGGCCGCGGACGTCGCGCTCCCCTTCGAGCTCTTCACGAGCAAGCTCGTGCCGGCGCTCCCCCATGGCAGCTCCGAGCGCGCGCTGGGCCTCGTCATCGCGCCCGCCGAGCGCCACGATCTGACCGCGCTCGGCCCCTACGCCGGCCTCATCGGATCCGATCTGCAGATGTTCGCCGTGCGCTTCGAGGCCGCGCTCGCCGACGGCCTCCCGATCGATTCGACGCGAGGCTCCACGCGCGGCTACTACCCGTCACCCGCCGCAACCCACGAGAGCGCGCTCGGTGTGATCGTCGACGCGGACAAGGCGCGCCTTGTCTCCTTCCCCACCCGAGGGGTCGCGGCGGGCGTGCTCCTCACTGACACGCTCCCGGTGGACGACACCCCGGCGGCGAACGCCGAGCGGCGCCGCGTCCTCGTGAATATCAAAGCGACGATCCTGGACCTCGGAGCGCTCGTGCTCGCCCCTGCGCCCGGCGACACGATGGGGCACGTCGTCGCCCTCCTCGGCTCGATCCTCGCCGGGCTCGACGGGCCGAGCTTCAACGTCGTGCTCACCTCGGATCGCGCGGCCCTGGAGCAGCTGAAGCTGAAGCCCGCAGAATCGAGCGCCTTCGGCACGAGCCGGATCCGCTTTCAAGATCTGACCGTGAGCGGCCGCCTCCCGCCCGAGCTAATCACGCGCTTGTTCCGTACGCACCTCTTCATGCTCGGGACTTGCCGCGAGCTCATCAAGGAGCGCGACACCGGCGCGACGCCGATCGAGCTCACCCTCAGCTTCGTGATCAATCGCCAAGGATCGGTGGGCGCGACGAAGGTGCTCCCGTCCGCGAGCCCCGCGATCTTCTCGTGCCTCGATCGCATAACGCGCGCCCTCAGCTTCCCCCCGCCGGAGAGCGGCATCGTCACCGTGACCGTCAAGCTCATTTTCCCCTAGCGCTGCCCGTCATCGTCACCGTCGCCGGCCCGGAATAGCGCGCCCGCGGCCGCAACAAGAACCCCGCGGCGCGCTGCTCGAGCACGTGCGCGATCCACCCCGCCGCGCGCCCCACCGCGAACAGCGCCGCCGCCGATCCCGGCGGCAGCCCGAGCGCCGCCGCGACCGCCACGAGTCCGATATCGAGCGTCGGCAGCCCTCGCTCCGCGTCGCCCATCGCCTCCACCAGCGCGAGCGCCGTCTTCAACGCGACGCTTCGACCGCCGATGGCGATCGCGCTCTCGAGCAGCACCACCGCGCGCGGATCCCCGTTCAAATAGAGCGAATGACCGAAGCCAGGGATGCTCTCTCCGAGCCGCGCGCGCTCCTGGATCACCGCGCGCGCCCGCTCGGGGCGCCCCGCTTCGTGCACGAGCGCCTCCACGCGATCGCACTCGCCCCCGTGCCGCGGACCCGACAGCGTCGACAGCCCCGTGCTCGCGCAGGCGTAGAGATCGGCCTGCGTCGACGCCGCGATCCGCACGGCGAACGTCGACGGGTTGAGCTCGTGATCCGCCGAGATCACCAGCGCGCGATTGACCACCCGCTCGGCCGCCTCACCGCCGCGCGCGCCGAGCGACGCGAGCAGCGTCCGCGCCACGCTGCCCGCCCCGAGCGCGCGCGAAGCCCGCGCGTGATCCGCCGAGAGCCCCGTCAACCCCGCGAGCCGCAGGACCAGCGCGCGCGCCCGCGCTCGCTCGACCTCCACGGTCGCCTTGAACCGCTCGGGATCGGCCGCGCCCATCGCGGGCACCGCGACGCCGAGCGCGACGACCGGCCGCGCGTCCGCGGGCAAGAGCGCGCGGATCGCCGCCACGCGCACCCCGAAGCCCTTCGCCTTCCACGGCGGCGCCGCCGCGATCGTCGTCGCCTCCGGCGGAGGCGGAGCGCTCGCCCACAGCATCTCCGCCACGTCTTCGAACGGCGTCTCGCCTCGCGCCAGGCTCACCGCGGGAAAGCCGCGGTACACCGGCCCTTCCGCGGTGATCGCCGTCAGCGCCGACTCCAGCACCGGCTCCCCCCAGCGCAGCGCGCCCGCGGCCACCGCCCCGTGGCCCGAGCGCGCGTCGTGCCGGACCTTGAGGCGCTCCAGATCATCGCGCCGATACCGCCGCTCGCGCCCCGGCCCGCTCGGCTCGCTCCGCACCAGGCCGCGGCTCGCGTACGCGTAGAGCGTCTCGCGCTTCACGCCCAGGAACGCCGCCGCCTCGCGCCCGCCGAGGTACGTCGATCGTTGATTCACGAATCCACGTTGATCAATGTTCCCCACGTCCCCAACAATAGCGCCCGAGGAGGTCGACGATGGAAGCGAAAGAGATCGAATTTTCTGCGGCTACAAACGGAGCCGCGGCGGCGGACAGGGCCCCTTCGGCCAGCGGGCTCGAGGGCGTGGTGGCCGCGGAGACTCGCCTCGGGGAGGTGGACGGCGAGCGCGGACGGCTGGTGATCGCCGGACACGACGTCGAGCGCCTCGCGGGCCAGGTCGCCTTTGAAGACGTGGTGTCGCTGCTCGCCGGCGGCCCGGTGGGTGACCTCGCGGTCAGTCGCGCGATCGCCGAAGGTCGCGTCCTCGCGTTCGCCCGCCTGGCCGGCCTCGGCGACGCCCTCGCCCGGACGGACGGGATGGACGCCCTCCGCGCCGCCACAGCCCACCTCGACGAGAGCTTCGCCGCTCCATCGCGCCTCGCGGGCGCTGTCGCGGTCTTCGCCGCCGCGTGGGCGCGAGGCCGCAAAGGCCTGGGCCCCATCGCGCCGGATCCGGCGCTCTCCCACGCCGCCGACTACCTGAGGATGATTGACGGCGAGGCCCCGTCGCCTGCGCGCGCGGCGGCCCTCGATACGTACCTCGTCACCGTCTCCGATCACGGCATGAACGCCTCGACCTTCGCCGCCCGCGTCATCACCTCGACCGGGTCCGACATGGTCTCGGCCGTCGTCGCGGCGATAGGCGCCCTCAAAGGCCCTCTCCACGGCGGCGCGCCCGGCCCCGTGCTCGACATGCTCGACGCCATCGGCGCTCCCGAGAACGCCGCCGCCTGGATCGAGGGCGAGCTCCTCGCCGGCCGACGGATCATGGGCATGGGCCACCGCATCTACCGCGTGCGCGACCCCCGCGCCGCGGTCCTCGAGCTCGCCACACAGCGCCTCGAACAGGCGGGCATCCGCACCGGGAGGCTCGACCTCGCCCGCGGCGTCGAGCGCGCCGCCGAAGGGGCGTTGCGCGCCAAGTACCCGAACCGCCCCCTCCGCGCCAACGTCGAGTTCTACACTGCCGTGCTCCTCGACGCGGTTGGCCTCGATCGCGCGGCGTTCACGCCCACGTTCGCCGTCGGCCGCACCGCCGGCTGGTGCGCTCACGCCGTGGAGCAGCGCGCCGTCGGCAAGCTGATCCGGCCCGACTCTCATTACATCGGGCCGGCTCCCACCTGATCTTCACCCCGCCAGCAGGCTACGGGCGATCTGGGATATCTGGATCTCGTCCGTCCCGCCGTAGATCTGGAGCACCTTGGCGTCGCGACAGAGCTGCTCCACCTGGTACTCGGCCATGTACCCATTCCCGCCGAAGAGCTGCACGGCCTCGAGGCAAACGTCCATCGCCGCCTGGGCCGCGTAGAGCTTGCACGCCGAAGCCTCGGCGAGCGCCATCGATTTACCGGCAGAGGCCATCTCGATCTGCCGGAAGACGAGGTTCTGGAGGTTCATCCGCGCCACCTCCATCTTGGCCAGCTTCAATTGAATGAGCTGAAACTCCCCGATCGGGCGCCCGAACTGCACCCGCGTCTTCGCGTAGTCGATCGAGAGCTTCTGGCATTGCAGCACGATCCCGAGCGCCATCGCCGCGACGCCCGTACGCTCCGAGGCGAACGTCTCCTTTGCTCCGGAGCGCGATTGCGCGTCCTCGGTCTCGCCGATCAACCGCTCTTTCCCCACGCTCACGTCGGAGAGGAAAAGCTCCCCGGTGGGCGACGAGTGCAGCCCCATTTTCCGCAGCGGCTTCGTCTGTGTCAGCCCGGGCATCCCCTTGTCGAGGATGAAGCTGACGATCTTCCGGTCCTTCGGCTCGTTCCCCTCGTCGAGCTTGCAGATGAACACGATGGTGTCCGCGTAAGGCCCGTTGGTGATGAAGGTCTTGCTCCCGTTGAGCACGTACCCGTCGCCGTCGCGCCGCGCCGTCGAGAGCATCGCCCCGAACGCGTCCGACCCCGACGAAGGCTCGGTGATCGCCCAGGCCCCGATCGTCTCCAGCGTCAACAGCGGCAGCGCCCAGCGCTCCTTTTGCGCGCGCGTCCCTCGCGAGAGGATGGCGCGGGCCGTCAAGCCCATGCTCACCCCGAGGGCCGTCACCATACCAGGGCTGTAGTGGCAAAGCTCGATGATCGGAATCATCTGCATTGCCAGCTCGTTCCCGGCCTCGGGGGAGGGCTTGCGCTCGCGGGGCGGCGCGCCGGGGTCGCGGGCCTCGCGCGCCAGATCCTTCGCGAAGCGGGCGCGCGCCATGTCGGCCAGCCCGAAGGTCTCCACCATTTTGCGCAGGACGGCGTACGGCGGCGTGTCGCCGTGCTCGAGCTCCGTCAAATTTGGCTTGATTTCGGCCTCCACGAAGCGTCGGAACGCGTCGCGAATGGCGAGGTGCATCTCGCTCCACTCGATCATGCCCGCGATGCTACCATGAGCCCTCCCCATGGTCTCCGCTATCACCTCCTTCCGCCGTCGCCTCGGGGCGATGCTCGTCGACAACGCTTTTCGCGGGGCGGCCTCGGCCGGCCGCCTTCACCCTCTGGCGCGCCCCGAGCGCCACAGCGTCGAGGTGCTGCGGGACATTGCCTATCGCCGGGAAGGAAGCCAATCGCACCGGCTCGACGTCTACCGCCCGACGGATCGCCAAGGCCCCCTCCCGATCGTGCTCTACGTGCATGGCGGCGGCTTTCGTATCCTCTCCAAGGACACGCACTGGATCATGGCCCTCGCCTTCGCGCGGCGCGGTTACCTCGTCTTCACCATCGATTATCGCCTCGCGCCGGCGAACCCCTACCCCGCCGCCCCGGAAGACGCCGCCGCCGCGCTCGCCTGGACGGCAGAGAACGCCGAGCGTTACGGCGGCGATCCCGGGCGCATCTTCCTCGCCGGCGAGTCGGCCGGGGCCAACCTCATCACCTCTCTCGCCATCGCCTCGAGCTACGAGCGGCCCGAGCCGTGGGCCCGAGCCGTGTTCGATCTCGGCGTCCGCCCACGCGCCGTGCTCCCCGCCTGCGGCCTGCTCCAGGTCTCGGATCCAGCGCGCTTCCTCCGCCGCAAAGCCACGCTGGGCGCCTTCGTCAACGACCGGATCACCGAGGTCTCCAGCGCCTACATCGGCGGCGCCGCCCAGGGCGCGCCGGGCGCTCTCGAGCTCGCCGACCCGCTGATCGTCCTCGAACGCGGCCTCGCGCCCGACCGACCCTTACCGCCCTTCTTCGTCCCCGTTGGCACGAAAGACCCGGTCCTCGACGACTCGCGCCGCCTCAAGTCGGCGCTGGACCGCCTCGGGACCCCGTGTGAAATCCGCTTCTACGAGGGCGAGGTCCACGCCTTTCATGCCATGGTCTGGCGCAAGAACGCCCAGCAGTGCTGGAAGGACACGTTCACCTTCCTCGATCAGCACATCACCTGATCACTGCACGGCGAGGCGGCCGACGGTGATCGCCTTGCCCTGATCGTGCAGGTAGTAGTCATAAAGCCCCTTGGCGTTGACCTTGCGGACCAGGCTATCCATCGTGTGCGGCGCGATCCCGCCCGGATCGTGCGGGAACCCCTGGGACTGATTGGCCGCGTGGATCTCGTGCGACACGTCGTCGTCGTTGTAGAAGCGCACCGTCAGCGGGTTCTGCCCCGAGATGCCCTGCGGCGCGATCACGTTCATCGGGTAGTCGCCGAAGGCCATCTTGTAAGGGTCGGTCGGCGAGCCGCCGAGCTGATTGGCCCCCTTGGGAATGATGATGGTGATGGCGGGCTTCACCGTCAGCGTCGCCGTCGCCGTCTTGGCGCCCGTCGCCACCGTGCCGGAGACGCTGAAATCGAGCGAGCCCGGCGGGGTCGAGGACATCGTGGTCAGCGTCAGCTTCACGTTGACGTTGGTCACGCCGTCGAGGGTGATCTTCTTCGAGGAGAAAGCCCCGGTGATCCCGCCGTTCCCCAGGTTGTTGATCGACAGGTTGACGGACCCCTCGTAGCCCTTGGGCGAGATGGTGACCGTCAGCTCCAGCGTGTCGTCGAGCTCGATCTGAGGTGATGTGGTGCCGAGAGAGACCAGGAACGTCGCCTGTTGCGGCGTCACCCCGCCGGTGCTCGTCGACGTCGTGCTGCTCGAAGCCGAGGTGGTCGCGCTGCTGGAGCTCGTCACCCCGCCTGCTCCCGTGGTCGATCCGTCGGAGCCGCCGGAGCCGTCAGAGCCGCCCTCTCCGGTCGTGTCCTGATCCACATTCACCCTCAGCTCACCGGGGGCTGGTTGGGTACACCCGACGGCGAAGAGCGCCAGTATCGCGCAGACATGGAGGTTTCCAGCGCGAACCGATCGGGACAAGGCGTGCAGGAGCATGGTCGATCGACAATGCAATCCGGACACCAACATGGATTAGCCGGGAAACCCCGGGAATAACGTTGTGAAGCGGCGAGCTTGCCCCGGGGGTGGATCCTGGTTGATCCGGTCCGCTGTTCCCCAGCAAGAGCCCCTCTCGCGCCTGCCTCCGGGTATGCTGCCCGGGTGAAGCTCCTCCGCGCCGCCGCCCTCCCCGCGATCGCTCTCCTTCTCGGCTGCGACAAGGGATCGAGCGCGCCGCCACCCACGGCGCCGCTGAAGCTCGAGGCGCCTCCTCCGGCCGCCTCGCCCCCGGCCGCCGCGTGGGCGCCTGTGCCCGCCGCCGCGCCCTCCCCGCTCACCCGCGCTCCTGCGCCCGCGCGCCTCGTCGCGATAGGCGATATCCACGGCGACCTCGAGGCCGCCCGCGCCGCCCTGCGCCTCGGTGGCGCCATCGATGACAAGGACCACTGGGTAGGCGGCCCTCTCGTGGTGGTGCAGACCGGGGATCTGCTCGATCGCGGCGACGGCGAGCGCGCCATCGTCGATCTCTTCGACCGCCTCGAGGTCGAGGCCAAGGCCGCGGGCGGCGCGGTGATCTCGCTCAATGGCAATCACGAGATCATGAACGTTCAGCTCGATTTCCGCTACGTGACCGAGGGCGGCTTTCACGACTTTGCCGCCGTCCCCGGGGCGAGCCTCCTCGATCCGCACCTCGTCAACATCCCCGAGCCCGCGAGGCCGCGCGCTGCGGCCTTCGCGCCGGGCGCCCCTTACGCCAAGCGCCTCGCGAGGCGCGACACCATCGCCCTCGTCGGCGACACACTCTTCGTCCACGGCGGCGTCCTCCCCAAGCACATCAAGTACGGCCTCGCGCGGATCAACCGCGAAATCAGCGCCTGGATGAGCGGCGAGAGGCCCGCTCCTCCCAGCATCGCCATCGCCGAAGACGGCCCGATCTGGGCGAGGCGCTACTCCGCCGCTCCCGACGCCGAGGATTGCAAGGTGCTGGGAGAGGCCCTGTCAGGCGTCTCCGCCAAGCGCATGGTCGTCGGCCACACCGTCCAGCGCGGCGGCATCAGCTCCGCGTGCGACGATCGGGTCTGGCGCGTCGACGTCGGCCTCTCCCGCTATTACGGCGGGGAGACCGAGGTGCTGGAGATCGTCGGTGATGAGGTGAAGAAGCTCCGCAAGAAGCCTCAGTGAAAATCGCGCGAGCGCACGTTCGGCTCTTCCCCGTCGGGCAGGCGCAGCCGGGCGAGCTTGCGGGCCAGCACGTGGATCACCGTGCCTTGCCGCTCCAGGCGCCCGGCCACGAGTATCATCCGGGCGTGGCGGGCGACTCCGTAGCTCTCCGCGAACACCGTCTTCATCACGACCAGGTTCATGAGGCCGGTCTCGTCCTCCAGCGTGATGAAGGTGACGCCGCTGGCCGTCCCCGGTCGTTGACGGCCGATCACCAGGCCAGCGACCTCGATCCACGTCCCGTCGGGGATCGCGCCGAGCTCCTCTGCCCGCCGCACTCCGCGCTCGCGCAGCCCCTCGCGCACGTGGCGCATCGGGTGATCGTCAATCGATAAGCCCACGCGCCCGTAATCGAGCGCGAGCTGCGCGAGGGGGCGCATCGGCGGCAAGCCCACGTCCTCGTCCGGCTCGATCTGCATCCCCTCGAACAGCCCACCTTCCCTGGGGGCACGGGCCTTCCAGAGCGCGTCGCGGCGCTCGGGCACCAGGGCTTCGAGCGCGCCGGCCTCGGCCAGGGCCTCGATCTCGTTCTTCTTGAGCTGGGCGCGGTGGATCAGATCGTCGAGAGAGGCAAAGGGCTCTTCGGCCCGGACGCGCATCACGGTCCGGGCCATCGCCTCGCCCACGCCGCGGATCTGCCGGAGCCCGAGGCGGAGCGCGCGGAGCCCCCCGTCGTCGCCGGGCTCGCGCGGCAAAGGCTCCAGCGTACAATCCCAGTCGCTGTGAACCACCGAGGCCGGGCGGGCGAGGACCCCGTGGCGCTGGGCGTCCTTCACGAGCGACGAGGCGCTATAGAAGCCCATCGGCTGCGAGTTCAGGAGGGCGCAGGTGAAGGCCGCTGGATAATGCACCTTGAGCCAGGCTGACGAGTAGACCAGGAGCGCGAAGCTCACCGCGTGAGACTCGGGGAAGCCATACTCACCGAAGCCCTG
>Ga0105048_10009770_pt1 | contig 15222 bp, 12 predicted proteins | sample MAT05_FD_78382 | JGI IMG/M metagenome (GOLD analysis project Ga0105048, IMG submission 78382) | Freshwater microbial communities from Lake Fryxell liftoff mats and glacier meltwater in Antarctica - MAT-05 | ecosystem: Environmental > Aquatic > Freshwater > Ice > Liftoff microbial mat | place... | reverse complement strand
GGGTGCAGCGCAGGTGAACGTGATGGGCGGCAGCTACGGCACGCGCGCGGTGCTCGAGTACATGCGGCAGTTTCCGCAGACCGTGCGCCGCGCCGTCATCGACGGCTTGGCGCCGCCCGACATGGTGTTGCCGGCCTCGTTCAGCACCGACAACCAGGCGGCCTTGGAACAGGTTTTCAAAGGCTGTGAAGCCGATGCTCTTTGCAGTAGAAGCCACCCCCGGCTGCGCGCCGACTGGCAGGCGCTGCTGGCCAGCCTGCCGCGCGAAGTGAGTGTGGTTCATCCGTTGACCGGCCGCACCGAGAAGCTGCTGCTGACGCGCGACGGCCTGTTGAACCTGGCCCGCCTGCCGATGTATGTGCCGGTGCTGGCCTCTGCCTTGCCTCAGGCTTTGGGCGAGGCAGCTGGCGGCCGTTTCGAGCCGCTGCTGGGCCTGGGCACGGCCTTCATGGGCGGCGGCGGGCGCGCGATGCGCATGTCAGAGGGCATGCACTTCTCGGTGGTTTGCGCTGAAGACGTGCCGCGCCTGGCCCAGGCTGCCGATGTGCCGGGCGCCGACTTCGGCAACAGCTTCGCGCAGCAGTACCGCAGCATCTGCGAAGGCTGGCCGCGCGGCGATGTGCCGGCGGCCTTCTACACCGTGCTGCCGGCGCAGGCCGCCACGCTGGTGCTCTCGGGCGGCGCCGACCCCGTGACACCGCCGCGCCACGGCGAACGCGTGACGAAACAGCTGGGCGCGAAGGCCCGCCATGTGGTGGTGCCGCAGGCCGGGCACGGCGTGATGGGCCTCCTCTGCATGCGCGACGTGCTGTTCCGCTTCATCGACGCCGAGACCGACGCGGCCGCGTTGAAGGTCGACACCGCATGTGCCGAGCAGATTCCTCGCCCCACCTTCTACCAGCCGCCATTTGCAGGGGACGCGAAATGATCCAGATCGAACAGCTGCGCAAGCGTTTCACGCAGGGCAGCGGGCGCCAGAAGCGCACCGTGCAGGCGGTGGACGGCGTCGACTTCCTGGCCACCAACGGGCGCATCACCGGCCTGCTGGGCCCCAACGGCGCGGGCAAGACCACCACCTTGCGCATTGCCGCAGCGCTGATCGAACCCGACAGCGGCCATGTGCGCGTGGACGGCATCGACGTGGCGAAACAACCGGCCGCCGCATTGGCGCGCATGGGCGTGCTGAGCGATGCGCGCGGCCTGTACCCGCGGCTGACGGCGCGCGAGAACATCGTCTACTACGGCCGCCTGCACGGGATGACGGCTGCCGCCGCTGCGGCGCGTGCCGATGTGCTTGCCAAGACGCTGGACATGCAGGCGCTGCTGGACCGCCGCACCGAAGGTTTCAGCCAGGGCGAACGCATGAAAACGGCGCTGGCGCGCGCGCTCGTGCACAACCCGCCCAACATCGTGCTGGACGAACCCACCAATGGCCTGGACGTGCTGGCCACGCGCGCGTTGCGTGACACGCTGCGCCGCCTGCGCGACGACGAAGGCAAGTGCATCGTGTTTTCCACGCACATCATGCAAGAGGTAGAGCGCCTGTGCGACCACGTGGTGGTGGTGGCGCAAGGTCGCACCGTGGCTGCAGGCACGGTGGCAGAACTTTCGGCCGCCACGCAGCAGACCGACTTCGAGGAGACCTTCGTGATGCTGGCCTTCCCGGCCACGTTCAGCAACGGCGTGCCAGCTGCCGGAGCCGCCGCATGATCGCCGCCGCTTGGGTGGTTTTCCTGAAGGAGCTGCGCGATGCGCTGCGCGACCGGCGCACGCTGACGATGGTGCTGATCAGCTCGGTGGCCATCGGCCCGCTGGTGCTGGTGGCCATCTCGCAGTTGGTGTCGAGCATCGAAAAGCGGAATGAGGCGCGCGAGGTCTATGCGGTGGGCATCGAATACGCGCCCGGGCTGAAGAACTTTCTCGAACGCCAGACCTTCACCGTCAAGGCCGCGCCGGCCGATTGGGAACAGCGGCTGCGCGACAGCAAACTGGGCCACCCCGTGGTGGTGGTGCCGGCTGGTTACGCCGCAGCATCCGCGCGCGGCGAGGCGCCGGTGGTGGAGCTGGTGTCGAGCGCCACCGACCAGCGCGCCGAGGGTGGCAGCGGTGCCGTGATGCGCCTGCTGCGGGCCTACAACCAGGAGCAGGCGAGCCTGCGCCTGGCGATGCGCGGCGTGGCGCCCATGGCACTGGAAACCTTGCGGGTGGACGAGCGCGACCTTGCCGACCCCGCCTCACGCGCCGCGCAGCTGGCCTTCATGGTGCCGTTTTTCGTGCTGATGGCGGTGCTGTACGGCGCGCTGAACGCGGCGCTGGACACCACGGCGGGCGAACGTGAACGCGGCTCGCTGGAGCCGCTGCTGATGAACCCGGCTTCGCGCCTGGCGCTGGTGCTTGGCAAGTGGGGGGCCGTGGCCACCGTGGGTATGCTGATTGCGGTTCTGTCTTGCCTGAGCTTTCTGCCGGCACAGCTGTTGCTGCGCAGCGAGGCGCTGTCGGCGATGTTCCGCTTCGGGCCGGGCGAGGCGGTCTGGTTCATCGCGCTGCTGTTGCCGCTGGCGGGCGCGCTCGCCGCAATGCTGATGGCCATCGCGATTCGCTGCAAGACCTTCAAGGAAGCGCAGGCGAACGCCACGGTGCTGGTGCTGGTGATATCGATGCTGCCGCTGGTGCTGGTGCTGAACCAGGACGGCGCTGCGCCATGGCACCTGTGGGTGCCAGCGCTGGCCCAGACCACGCTGATGGGCCGCGTGCTGAAAGGAGAGGTGCCGCCGATGGCCGACCTGCTGCCGCCGGTGCTGGTGTGCGCCGTGCTGACGGTGGTGGCAGTGCTGTACGTTTCGCGCGTGCTGCGCAGCGCGGCGCTGAAGTAGGGCGCCTTACGCTGAAGTAAGGCGAACCTCATGTCAGTACGGCGGGCAGTGTTGCCCGCCGTACTTCAGATCCGGGTGGACCTTTTCGGCCTGTAGCCCAGCAAAGCGTACATGGGGCAGCGCGCCAGGCTGGCCGTGACCAGCAGCACCAGGCCCACGATCCAGCCCCAATTGCCGATTTGGCCGCTGATGGAGAAGGTGATGAGGAACAGCGCGAGCAGGATGCGGAAAACGCGGTCTGAGCCGGACATATTCTTGGAAAGCATGGCGTTCTCTTTCGGTGGTTGGGCGTTGATGGGTTGCGGTCGTGTTGGGTGTCTTGGGTGTCCGCGTCGCGCCGCGAAGCGAATTCTGACGCCGACATGGCCACTTTGCCCAGCCGGGTTCAGCCTGGGGTCGTCAGCAATTCCAGCTGCGCCAGCCAGGCGAAGGCGTGGCTGCGGTGAGTGCCGCACATCTCGGGCGGTGGCTGCAGCGATGCGCAGACCGCAGGCCGGTCGGGCAGGCCGAACAGGCGACAGCGTTGGGTTTCATCAAGCTGCACGTGATCGAAGGCGTGGTGCAGCACGCGCCGCAGTCGGGGCGGCAGTCCATGCCGGCGATGCTGGCGCCGGGCTCGTAAAATCGGGATTACCTATAAGTTACGCGATGGGTTTTCCGATGGGTTTCCCCAAAAACGGCCGTCTGGCCGTCCGGGCCGACCTGCCTCGTGTTTCGCCGTAGAGGTCTGCCATGCTGCACCCGCAAGAATTTGATGTCATCGTGGTCGGTGGTGGCCACGCCGGCACCGAAGCCGCGCTGGCCGCTGCCCGGATGGGCTGCCGAACTTTGCTGCTGACGCACAGCATCGAGACCCTGGGGCAGATGAGTTGCAACCCCAGCATCGGCGGCATCGGCAAGGGTCACCTGGTGAGGGAAATCGACGCGCTGGGCGGGGCGATGGCCGCAGCCACCGACGAAGCGGGCATCCAGTTTCGCATCCTGAACGGCAGCAAGGGCCCGGCGGTGCGCGCCACGCGCGCCCAGGCCGACCGCGTGCTCTACCGCGCGGCCATCCGCCAGCGGCTTGAAAACCAAGCCAACTTGTGGCTGTTTCAGCAGGCGGTCGACGACCTCGTTCTCGAAGGCGACCGCGTGGTGGGCGCGGTGACGCAGATCGGCCTGCGCTTCCGTGCGCGTGCGGTGGTGCTGACGGCGGGCACCTTTCTCGATGGGCGCATTCACGTCGGCCTGCAGAACTACAGCGCCGGCCGCGCGGGTGACCCCCCGTCGGTGAGCTTGTCAGCGCGGCTGAAGGAGCTGAAGCTGGCGCAAGGCCGGCTGAAGACGGGCACACCGCCGCGCATCGACGGGCGCAGCATCGATTTTTCGAAGCTGCAGGAACAGCCGGGTGACCTCGACCCGGTGCCGGTGTTCAGTTTCTTGGGCACCGCCGAGCAGCATCCACGCCAGGTGCCTTGCTGGATCACGCACACCAACGAGCGCACGCACGAAATCATCAAGAGCGGCTTCGACCGCAGCCCGATGTTCACCGGCGTCATCGAAGGCGTGGGCCCTCGCTACTGCCCCAGCATCGAAGACAAGGTCAGCCGCTTTGCCGACAAGACCAGCCACCAAATCTTTCTGGAACCCGAGGGCCTGACCACGCACGAGTTCTACCCTAACGGCATCAGCACGTCTTTGCCCTTCGATGTGCAATTGGCGGCGGTGCGTTCGATGGTGGGCATGGAGAACGCGCACATCCTGCGCCCCGGCTATGCCATCGAGTACGACTTCTTCGACCCGCGTGAGTTGAAGCCAACTTTCGAGACCCGGGCGCTGAAGGGTTTGTTCTTCGCCGGCCAGATCAATGGCACCACGGGTTACGAAGAGGCCGCAGCGCAAGGCTTGTTCGCCGGCGTCAATGCCGCGCTGCAGGTGTTGGGCAGAGAAGGCTGGCTGCCACGTCGCGACCAGGCCTACCTGGGCGTGCTGGTGGACGACTTGACCAGCAAGGGCGTGACCGAGCCGTACCGCATGTTCACGAGCCGCGCAGAGTACCGGCTGCAGCTGCGTGAAGACAATGCCGATTTGCGCTTGACCGCAACCGGGCGTGAACTGGGCCTGGTCGACGACACGCGATGGGCGGCCTTCGAGACCAAGCGTGAACGGTTGGAGCAAGAGGCGCAGCGCCTGCGCTCCACATGGGTGCGCCCGGCGACGGTGCCGGCGGCCGATGCAGAGCGCCTGGTGGGCAAGGCGCTGGAGCACGAGTACCCGCTGGAAGAGCTGCTGCGCAGGCCGGGCGTCGGCTTCGACGCGGTGTGTGCCATCGCTGCCGTGGGCGGCGCGTCTGATAGCCACCGTGTTTCACGTGAAACATTGCGGGCGACCTGGGGTGCGCGCGAGGCCGATGCCATCATCGAGCAGACTGAGATCCGCATCAAGTACGCCGGCTACATCGACAAGCAAAACGATGAGGTCGAACGCACTGCGACGCTGGAGAACCTGAAGCTGCCCGAGCAACTGGACTACACCAGTGTCAGCGCGCTGTCGTTCGAAGTGCGACAAACGTTGTCACGTCACCGGCCGCAGACCCTGGGCCAGGCATCACGCATCTCTGGCGTGACGCCGGCCGCCATCTCGCTGCTGCTGGTGCATTTGAAGAAGAGCCGAGCCGCCGGGTTTGGCCAGGCGCCTGCCGGCTCTCAAGCCGCATGAGCCTTGTCGTGCAAGACGCGATTGCCGCACTGTGCAGGCAATGCGGTTTGCCTTCCAGCGACGTACAAGTGAAGGCGCTCGCCGACTATTTGTCGCTGCTCCAGCGCTGGAACGGCACCTACAACCTGACGGCGGTTCGCGACCCTCGAGCCATGCTCACCCAGCACCTGGCTGACTGTCTGGCCATCATTGCGCCGCTGCAGCGCCACGCCGAAGCGGGCCGTTTGTTGGATGTGGGCAGCGGCGGCGGTCTGCCGGGTGTGGTGATTGCGACCTTGCTGCCGGGCTGGCAGGTGACCTGTGTCGATTCGGTCGGCAAGAAGATGGCATTCGTGCGGCAGGTGGCGGGAGCCTTGCCGCTGCCCAACCTGCACGCAGTACATGCCCGCGTCGAGCAGCTGCAGTTGCCGCCTTTCGACGTGATCACGTCGCGAGCTTTTGCCTCGCTGGCCGACTTTACGCGGCTGACTAGCCTGCACTTGGCGCGAGGCGGTGTTTGGTTGGCCATGAAGGGCAGGGCCCTCGACGACGAAGTGGCTGAGCTGCCCGCCGACGTGGAGCTGTTTCACGTGGAACACCTTGCTGTTCCGGGGCTGGATGCTCAGCGATGTCTGGTCTGGATGCGTCCTGCAGCTCCCGTCGATATCCAGGCCCGAATCTAGGCTACGCTTCTCTCCACCCAGAACAAGAAGATTTCTGCATGCTCGGCATTGGCGACTTTGGCGCTTACTGCGCTGCCATCCTGCTTTTCCTCGCCTTGCCCGGCCCGGGCACGTTTGCGTTGCTCACCTCCACCGCCAAAGGCGGGGTGCGGGGCGGCGCGGCGGCCACCTGGGGCTTGATTGCGGGTGACCAGGTGCTGCTGTGGCTGGCTGTGGCGGGCGTGGCCGCACTGCTGGCCGCGAACCCCATGGTCTTTCAGGGTGTGCAGTATCTCGGCGCGGCCTATCTCGTGTGGCTGGGCATGAAGTTGATCTTCGCCAAGCCCGGTGAAGCGCCCCCTATCCGCATCGAGCCCCACCACTATGCGAGGCAGGCGTTCTTCATCACGCTGATGAACCCCAAGGCCATCGTCTTCTACATGGCCTTCTTCCCGCTGTTCATCGACCCCGCACAGCATCGCGGCGCCATCACTTTCGCGGCCATGGCTGCCACCATCGCCGCCATCAGCGCCTTCTACTGCCTGAGCTTGGTGGTCGTCTCTGCCGTCATCGGTGCTCGGCTGAAGGCTCACGCCGGGTTCGGCAGGGTGCTGGAGCGTCTGGCCGGCATCTTTCTCGTCGGCTTCGGCATTCGTCTGGGTACGCAGTGACAGCCGCCGTGAAAGTTGCCCCGAAAACCCCGCGCATCTTTTGCGTCGCCAACCAGAAGGGCGGCGTCGGCAAGACCACGACCACGGTGAACCTGGCTGCAGGCTTGGCGCAGATCGGCCAGCGTGTGCTCGTCGTCGACCTGGACCCCCAAGGCAACGCCACCATGGGTTCCGGCATCGACAAGCGGGCGCTGCAGCTCAGCGTCTACGACGTGCTGTTGGAAGAGGCGGGCATTGCTGAAGCCCGGCAGCCCAGCCCCAAGGGCGGCTACATGGTGCTGGGTGCCAACCGCGAACTCGCCGGCGCCGAGGTGGAACTGGTGCAGCTCGAGCGGCGCGAACAGCGGCTGAAGCTGGCGCTGTCGGCCGTGGCCGCCGATCATGATTTCGTGTTGATCGATTGCCCGCCCAGCCTGAGCCTGCTGACGCTGAACGGCCTGTGCGCAGCGCACGGCGTGGTGGTGCCGATGCAGTGCGAATATTTCGCGCTGGAAGGTCTGTCGGACCTCGTCAACACCATCAAGCAGGTGCACGCCAACTTGAACCCCCAGTTGCAGATCATCGGCCTGCTGCGCGTGATGTTCGACCCGCGCATCACACTGCAGCAGCAGGTGAGTGAACAACTCAAGACGCATTTTGGCGACAAGGTCTTCGACACCGTCATTCCGCGCAATGTGCGCCTGGCCGAGGCGCCCAGCTATGGCGAGCCGGGTGTCACCTTCGACCCTGCCAGCAAGGGCGCTGTCGCTTTCGTCGAATTTGCGAAAGAGATGGTCAAGCGGCTCGGCTGACTTCGGCAGCCTGCAGACTGAAGACCCGGACTCGGATCCGGACTCAGGCCCAGCCTACAGCCCCAGCGCCTCGTCGAGGCCCAGGTGCACGTTCATGGCTTGCACCGCAGCGCCGCTGGCGCCCTTGCCCAGGTTGTCCAGGCGCGCCATCAGCACCGCCTGGCTGTCGCTTGCGAAGACGAAGATGTCGACACGGTTCGTGTCGTTGCACCCTTGAACGTCGAAAAAGCCCTCTTCCAGCGTCGCCGCGTCGCGCAGCGGCATCACTCGAATGAAACGCTCGCCGGCATAGTGCGCTTCGAAGGCGCTTTGCAGCGCTTCGGCCGTCTGGCCCAAGTTGGCCAGCGACAGCGGCACGCTCACCGACAGCCCCTTGTAGAAGTTGGCAACGATGGGCTGGAAGACAGGCGGCTGCTTCAGACCGGTGTGCGCCGCCATCTCTGGCAGATGCTTGTGCGCCAGCGTCAGGGCGTAAGGGCGCGGCGATGTGAGCGCCGGCTCTGTCGGCAAGGCCTGATATTGCTCGATCATCTTCTTGCCGCCGCCCGAGTAGCCGGTGATCGACGTGGCCGCCACCACGGTGCTCGCCGGTACCAGGCCGGCATCCACCAGCGGGCGCAGCAGCAGGATGAAGGCGCTGGCGTGGCAGCCAGGGTTCGCAATGCGCTTGCTGTTGCGGATGGCTTCGCGTTGTTGCGGCGCCAGTTCGGGCAGGCCGTAGGCCCAGCCCGGCACGGTGCGGTGGGCGGTGCTGGCGTCGATAAGGCAGGTGTCGGGGTTGTCGACCATCGCCGCAGCTTCGCGCGAGGCGGCGTCGGGCAGGCAGAGAAAGGCCACGTTTGCGGCGTTCAACAGACGCGCTCGCTCGGCGTTGTCCTTGCGCTTGTCAGCGGCGATGCGCAGCACTTCGATGTCGGGCCGCGCCGCCAGGTACTCGTGGATGCGCAGGCCGGTCGTGCCTTCCTGGCCGTCGACGAAGACTTTGGTGGTCATGCTGAACCTCTCGCACACAATGTCGCTGCCATGCAGCAAGGATACAGGCCATGAATGACGCGCCCCGTGTGCTGCTGCTGCCGGGTTGGCTCGATTCCGGCCCGGCGCACTGGCAAACGCGCTGGGAAATTCGGCACGGTTTCGAGCGGGTGCAGCAGTCAGACTGGCAGTGGCCGCGCCGCGGTGACTGGATGGCGCGGCTGGAAGAAGTGCTGCTCGCCGAGCGCGGTGCTGACAGCGCACCACCGCAGCGCCGCGCGGTGCTGGTGGCGCACAGCCTGGGTTGCCACCTGGTGGCCGCCTGGGCGGCACACAGCCGGCACACGGCGTTGGTCATGGGCGCCTTGCTCGTGGCGCCGCCCGACACCGAGCGGCACGACATGCCGCCGCAGCTTCACAACTGGCGGCCCGCACTACGCCAGCGCCTGCCCTGGGCCACTACTGTGCTGTTCAGCGAAGACGACCCGTACTGTGCATCCGACTGTGCGCGCAGCCTGGCAGCCGACTGGGGCGCCAAGGCGCACAGCGTGGGCGCGGCCGGCCACATCAACGGCGAATCGGGCCTGGGCGACTGGCCGGCCGGCCTCGCGCGCCTGCAAGCGCTCGGCGTCGGCAATTCGTGAACAGCCGGAGCAGCCGCGTCATCCGGCCCGGGAGCTTCTGCGCCACCGAGGTCAGTCGGGCTGCCAAGGGTAGGCGCTGCATGACAATCCGCCGATGGTGACCAAAAAATACAAGGGCCTGGGCATGGGCCTGGAGGCCTTGCTCGGCCCCAAGGTGGCCGAGACCTCGGCTGATGCCGCCTTGCCGACCAGCCTGCTGCTGAACCGTTTGCGTGCCGGCAGGTACCAGCCGCGAACGCGCATGGACGAAGGCTCGCTCTACGAGCTGGCAGAAAGCATCAAGAGCCAGGGCGTGATGCAGCCCATCCTGGTGCGTCCGTTGGCTGAAGCCGGGCTGTACGAGATCATCGCCGGCGAACGCCGCTTCCGCGCCGCCAAGCTGGCCGGGCTGGATGCGGTGCCGGTGCTCGTGAAGGCGGTGCCCGACGAAGCCGCTGCGGTGATGGCGCTGATCGAAAACATCCAGCGCGAAGACCTGAACCCGCTGGAAGAGGCGCAGGGCCTGCAGCGCCTGGTGAGCGAATTCCAGCTCACGCACGAACAAGCCGCGCAGGCGGTGGGCCGTTCACGCAGCGCCGCCAGCAACCTGCTGCGCCTGTTGCAGCTGGCCGAACCGGTGCAGCAAATGCTGCTGGCCGGCGACCTGGACATGGGCCACGCCCGGGCGCTGCTGGCACTGCCGGCGGCCGAGCAGGTGATGGCCGGCCACGAGATCAGCGCCAAGAAGCTGAGTGTGCGCGAGGCTGAACGCCTGGTGGCGCGGCAGATGCCGGGCCGCGAGGGGCGCAGCGCGCGCGCCAAACCGCCCAAGCCGCGCGACCTGCTGCGGCTGGAAGAGCGGCTGGCCGACTTGCTGACTGCCAGTGTCGACATTCGAGTGCTGAAGCGCACCGCGCATGGCGAGCAGGGCGAAATAGCCATCGGCTTCGGCTCGCTGGAAGAGCTGAACGGTTTGCTGGAAAAGCTGGGCGCCAGCGAGCCTTGAGCGGTTGGCGTGCAGCAGGCCTGTCGCTGTGGCCTGCTGCTCTTTCAAGCCGGCAGCGCTGCCCGCCTTTGCTGCAGACCCAACCACACCACCGCAGCCATCACGGCAGCAATCGGCACCAGTGAACCCAAATTCAGAAGCGTCCAGCCCTGCGTGGTGACCAGCGCGCCCGATGCGAAGGAGCTCAGCGCCATGGTCCAGAACACCGTGGTGTCCATCAGGCCCTGGGCGCGGTTTTTCTCTTCGGGCCGATAGGCCCGCGTCAGCAGCGTGCTGCCCCCGGTGTAGAGGAAGTTCCAGCCCACGCCTAAAGCGAACAGCGCCACCAGGAACTGCATCACGTCCACCCCCGACAGCGCCACCGCCACGCACACCAGGTTCAGCACGCCGCCGACGAACATGATGGGCAGCGCCCCGAACCGCTTGATGAGATGGCCGGTGAAGAAGCTCGGCACGAACATGCCCAGCACATGCCATTCGAGCACCAGCGCCGCGCTGCTGAAGGGGTGCTGGCATTGCTGCATGGCAATGGGCGTGGCCGCCATCAGCAGGTTCATGACGCCGTAGCCCAGCGCCGCGCCGATGACAGCCACCGCAAACACCGGCTGGCGCAGCAGTTCACTCGTGGGCCGGCCCATCGCTGCGCCGGGCAGCGGCGGCACGTGGGCCGGAAAGCGGATGAAGCTCAGCACCACCAGCGCGACAGCTGCCACGCCCACCAGCGACAGGTAGGCACCGGCAAACGGCAGCGGCAGCCAGCTTCGTGTGGCGCTCGCCAGGTTGGGCCCGATGAAGGCGCCGGCAATGCCACCGGCCAGCACCATCGACAAGGCACGTTCCTTGAAGGCCGGCGCCACCAGTTCGGCGCCTGCGAAGCGGTAGAGCGCGCCATTGGCACTGTAGAAGCCGGCCACCAGCGTCGATGCCAAGAGCAACCAGAAGCTCTGCAGCGACACCGCCAGCGCACAGCCCGCCGCCGACACCATGGCCACCAGCAGCCCGGCCTGGAACGAGCGCTTGCGCCCCACGCGCGCCTGCAGCCGCGAAACCGGCATCGCCGACAGCGCCGCGCCCACCACGTAGCCCGTCACCGGCAAAGTGGCCATCCAGCCCAGCGGCGCCAGCGACAAACCCACCAGCCCGTTGATGGCGATGAAGGTGACGTTGTTGACGAGGAAAAGCGCCTGACATACCGTCAGCAGCCAGAGGTTCCGGTTCATCGCAGGCAGCTTGTGAGCACGCCGTGCAGAAGGGCTCGGCTGTTGCGGCATGGTACCGCCCGGAACCTTTGGCGCACGCGGCAACTCCATCGCGGTGCGCGTGCTGGCGCAGGTCAGCCGGCAAGGCCCTTGCTGCGTTGAACACCAGGCCTGACCGAAACACACCGAATCAAGGGGTCGGCAAGGCATGCCTCTTGCAATGCCCAGTGCGTGGGTTGGGCAAAGGCCTGTCGGCGTGAATTGGCATCGAAAAGAGCTTGTTCTTCGAGCGCAGGCCGGGCGCAGAATGATCCAAGCTGACTTCACACGGCAGTGCGGCGACTGAAGGGCGCCGGTGACAAGGAAAGCTCTGATGGAGCCTGGGCCCGTACAGCCGGGACTTCATCAGAACTTCCCAGGTGCGGCCGGAGATGGGTGGGTCCATCTCGCTGCGCCTGCGAACACCGGAGGCCGCATGGACGTGATCAGCAGTTTCGCAGCTCGCTACGAGCGCACCCGCGAAGAAGAGATCTCGCTCGAGGACTACTTGAGCGAGTGCAAGCGCAACCCGCTCGCCTATGCCACCGCGGCCGAGCGCATGCTTCGGGCCATCGGTGAACCCACCACGGTGGACACGCGCAACGACCCGCGGCTGAGCCGTTTGTTCGCCAACAAGGTGATCAAGGTCTACCCGGCTTTTGCCGAGTTCTATGGCATGGAAGACGCCATCGAACAGGTGGTGAGCTACTTCCGCCACGCCGCGCAAGGGCTGGAAGAAAAGAAGCAGATCCTCTACCTGCTGGGCCCGGTGGGTGGCGGCAAGAGCAGCATCGCCGAAAGGCTGAAGCAGCTGATGCAGGAAGTGCCTTTCTACGCCATCAAGGGCAGCCCGGTGAACGAGAGCCCGCTGGGTTTGTTCGACGCCGTCGAGGACGGCCCCATTCTCGAAAGCGAATACGGCATCCCAAGGCGTTACCTCAACCGCATCTTGAGCCCCTGGGCGGTGAAGCGGCTGGAAGAGTTCGGTGGCGACATCCGCAAGTTCAAGGTCGTCAAGCGCCACCCCAGCATCCTCAAGCAGGTGGGCATCAGCAAAACCGAGCCGGGTGACGAGAACAACCAGGACATCTCTTCGCTGGTGGGCAAGGTCGACATCCGCAAGCTGGAAAGCTTCAGCCAGGACGACCCCGACGCCTACAGCTACAGCGGCGGCCTGTGCCTGGCCAACCAGGGCCTGCTGGAATTCGTGGAAATGTTCAAGGCGCCCATCAAGGTTCTGCACCCTCTGCTGACGGCCACGCAGGAAGGCAACTTCAAGGGGACGGAAGGCTTCGGTGCCATTCCCTTCGACGGCGTGGTGCTGGCGCATAGCAACGAAAGTGAGTGGAAGACCTTCCGCAATAACAAGAACAACGAGGCCTTCCTCGACCGCATCTACATCGTGAAGGTGCCCTACTGCCTGCGCGTCAGCGAAGAGGTCAAGATCTACGAGAAGCTGCTGAAGAACAGCAGCCTGGCCAAGGCCACCTGCGCGCCGGGCACGCTGAAGATGATGAGCCAGTTCGCGATGCTCACGCGTCTGAAAGAACCCGAGAACTCGTCGCTGTATTCCAAGATGCTGGTCTATGACGGCGAGAACCTGAAGGACACCGACCCGCGCGCCAAGAGCTACCAGGAGTACCGCGACTACGCTGGCGTCGACGAAGGCATGAGCGGTGTTTCCACGCGCTTTGCCTACAAGATCATCAGCAAGGTCTTCAACTTCGACAGCACCGAGATCGCCGCCAACCCCGTGCACTTGATGTATGTGCTGGAGCAGCAGATCGAGCGTGAGCAGTTTCCCAAGGAGACCGAAGACAAGTTCGTCGGCTACATCAAGGAATTGCTGGCCCCGCGCTATGCCGAGTTCATCGGCAAGGAGATTCAGACCGCGTATCTCGAGAGCTATTCCGAGTACGGCCAGAACATCTTCGACCGTTACGTGACCTACGCCGACTACTGGATTCAGGACCACGAATACCGCGACACCGACACCGGCGAAGTCTTCGACCGCGGCTCGCTCAACGGCGAGTTGGAGAAGATCGAAAAGCCCGCCGGCATTGCGAACCCCAAGGACTTCCGCAACGAGATCGTCAACTTCGTGTTGCGCGCGCGCGCCGGCAACCAGGGCAAGAACCCGGTGTGGACGAGCTATGAAAAGCTGCGCACCGTGATCGAGAAGAAGATGTTCAGCAACACCGAAGAGTTGCTGCCCGTCATCAGCTTCAATGCCAAAGCCAGCGCCGATGAGGCCAAGAAGCACGAAGACTTCGTGACGCGCATGGTCGCCAAGGGCTACACGCAGAAGCAGGTGCGGCTGCTGTGCGAGTGGTACCTGCGCGTGCGCAAGTCGAGCTGAAGATATGGAGCCCCCAAGCTCGCTAGCGCTCGCTACCCCCCGAGGGGGCCGTCCGCCAGCGGCCCGGCAGAGCCGGTTTCGCGGCGGGAAGCTGGGTCGCGTCTTCGAGGCCGTGCATGCAACAAATCATTGATCGTCGGCTGGCGGGCAAGAACAAATCCATCGGCAACCGCGAGCGTTTCCTGCGTCGACACAAGGAACAGATTCGCGAAGCGGTGAAGCGTGCGATCGACGGGCGCAGCATCAGCGACGTCCAGCGCGGCGAGGACATCCACATTCCGAAGAAAGACCTGACAGAGCCCGTCTTCGGCCACGGCCAGGGTGGCCTGCGTGAGCAGGTGCACCCGGGCAACAAGGAGTTCGTGCAGGGTGACCGCATCGAACGCCCCAAGGGCGGCGGCGGGGGTGGTGGGTCGGGCAAGGGCCAGGCCAACGACAGCGGCGAAGGTGACGACGACTTCGTCTTTGCGCTTTCCAAGGAAGAATTCATGCAGGTCTTCTTCGAGGGCCTGGCGTTGCCGCACCTGGTGCGCACGCAACTCGCCGATGTGCCCGAGTGGAAGAGCCAGCGCGCCGGGTACAGCAACGACGGCACGCCCAACAACCTGCACGTGGTGCGCAGCATGCGCGGCGCTTTAGGCCGGCGCATCGCGCTGGGCAACGGCCCGCGGCGTGAACTGCACGCGATGGAAGAGCGCCTTGCAGAGATGCGGGCAGAGATGCAGGCAGAGATGCAGCCCGGCGCATCCGACAACAACGCCGTGGCCGAGGCCGCCATCCAGGCCTTGGTGGAAGAGATTCGCGTGCTGCGTTTGCGTGTCGAACGCATTCCCTACCTCGACCCCATCGACTTGCGCTACCGCAGCCGCATCAAGGTGCCGGTGCCGACCAGCAAGGCGGTGATGTTTTGCCTAATGGACGTGAGCGGCAGCATGGACGAAGGCCGCAAAGAACTGAGCAAGCGCTTCTTCATCCTGCTGTATCTGTTCCTGACGCGGCACTACGAGAAGATCGACCTCGTCTTCATTCGCCACCACACGCAGGCGCAAGAGGTGGACGAGCAGAACTTTTTCCACGCGCGTGAAACCGGCGGCACCGTGGTCAGCAGCGCGCTCGTGCTGATGGAAGAAATCATCAAGGCGCGTTACGACCCGACGCTGTGGAACATCTACGGCGCGCAGGCCAGCGACGGCGACAACTGGCACCACGACAGCGGCCGCTGCCGCGAAATTCTCAGCGATAAGATCTTGCCGCTGGTGCGCTACTTCGCCTACGTGCAGGTGGCCGCAGAAGAGCAGAACCTGTGGGACGAGTACACGCATTTGCAGGAAGCGCACCGCCACTTCGC
>Ga0105048_10009769_pt1 | contig 15223 bp, 13 predicted proteins | sample MAT05_FD_78382 | JGI IMG/M metagenome (GOLD analysis project Ga0105048, IMG submission 78382) | Freshwater microbial communities from Lake Fryxell liftoff mats and glacier meltwater in Antarctica - MAT-05 | ecosystem: Environmental > Aquatic > Freshwater > Ice > Liftoff microbial mat | place... | reverse complement strand
GTGGCCGTCACCGTCGGGACCGTCGACCGGCAGCACCGCGAGGATGCGACTGTCGGTCTCGGTGGCGACATAGCCGAGGAACTCGGTGGTGCCGAACTGGTCGTTGATCTCGCGGTACGCGTCCTGCTGCTCTTCGCCGCCGGCGTTGCTCTTGCGAGCGTCCTTGGCGCGGCGGCGTTGCTCGGCCATGTCGGTGTCGAACCCGGCCCGGTCGATGCCGACGCCACGCTCTCCAGCGATCTCCTCGGTGAGTTCGAGCGGGAAGCCGTACGTGTCGTGGAGGGTGAAAACGGTGGTACCGCTGAGCGTTTCGATGCCTGGCTGTTGATCGACCCGGCCGAGCTCGTCCTCGAGGATCACGAGGCCGGTCTTGAGCGTCTGACGGAAGCGCTCTTCCTCCTTGGTGAGGACACCGAGGATGAAGTCGCGGTTCTTGATGACGTCGGGGTAGGCGTTGCCCATCACGTCGATCGCTGTCTCGACCAGACCCGGCATAACGAGCTTCTCGGTGCCGAGCAGGTAGGCGTGACGCACGGCACGGCGGATGATGCGCCGCAGCACATAGCCGCGGCCCTCGTTACTGGGGAACACGCCGTCGTTGACGAGCATCGTGCTGCTGCGGGCGTGCTCGGCCAGCACGCGCAGGCTGAAGCTGTTCCGGTCGTCGTAGTCACCGGGGACGTAGAGCTTGCCGGTTGCGGACTGGCCCTGCTCGATCAAGGGCTCCATCACGTCGGTCTCCCAGACGCTGTCTTTGCCTTGGACCAACGCGAGGATGCGTTCGAGGCCGGCACCGGTGTCGATGCTCGGCTTGGGCAGCAAGGTGCGGCTGCCGTCCGGCGCCTGGTTGTACTGCATGAAGACGAGGTTCCAGAACTCCATGAACCGGTCGCCCTGCGGGTCGTTGAGCGGACCACCTTCAGGTCCGAACGCCGGGCCGCGGTCGATGTGCAGTTCGCTGCACGGACCGCACGGACCGGTGTCGCCCATCTGCCAGAAGTTGTCCTTGTCGCCGAGGCGCTGGATGCGATCCATCGGGACGCCGACGACGTCGTGCCAGATCTGCTCGGCCTCGTCGTCGCTGTCGTGGACGGTGACCCAGATCCGGTCGCCGTCGAGACCGAACTTCTCGGTGACGAGCTCCCAACTCCACGGAATCGCGTCGTGCTTGAAGTAGTCGCCGAAACTGAAGTTGCCCATCATCTCGAAGAACACGAGGTGACGCTTGGTACGGCCGACATCGTCGAGGTCGTTGTGCTTGCCGCCGGCTCGAGCACACTTCTGGACCGTCACCGCACGCTTGAACGGGGGTGTCTCGTCGCCGACGAAGTAGGGCTTGAACGGCACCATCCCGGCCACCGTGAACAAGATGGTCGGATCGTGCGGAATGAGGCTTGCCGAGGCGACCGGGGTGTGTCCACGTTCGGCGAAGAAACCTGTGTAGGCATCGCGAAGTTGATCGGCGGTGGCAGGCGGCGTACTCATGGTCCTGGCAGCCTATCGGTGGGGCATCGGCCACCTTCGGGGGGTTTGACCGCTACGTTCGGGGACGTGGCCCGACCGGACGATCTGCACGAATACCTCAGCTTCGAGGATCCCGACGAACAGCGCACCTGGGTTTTCGACGTCACGTTCCTGCGCTCGAACTGGAACTGCATCTGGGGCAACGGCTGCCACGGAGTGCTCACCGAGGACGCCTCAGATCTGCAACAAGGGTGCTGCAGCTACGGCGCTCACTTCATCGACGAAGCCGATGTGCAGACCGTGGTCGAAACCGCGGCTCGGCTGACACCGCAGAACTGGCAGTTCCACACCGAGGGCACCGTCGACGGCTGGTCCGACACCGAAGCCGATGGCACGGTCGTCACCCGGATCCACGAGGGCGCGTGCATCTTCCACAACCAGCCAGGCTTCAGTGGGGGATCAGGATGCGCGCTGCACTCGGCGGCGCTGGCGGTCGGCGAGCGGCCGATCGACTGGAAGCCCGACGTCTGCTGGCAACTCCCGCTGCGCCTGCACGAGGAGACCGACAGCCACGGCCATGTCACCAGCACCCTGCGCGAGTGGAAGCGCCGCGACTGGGGTGAGGGCGGCGCCGAGTTCCACTGGTGGTGCACCGAGAGCGACGATGCCTTCAACGGATCCAAGCCGGTCTACCGCTCCCTGCGCGAAGAGATCATCGAGTTCGTCGGCCCCGAGGTCTACGACATGCTGGTGAAGCAACTGGAGAAGGGCAGAAGCACACCACTGCCGCACCCCGCCGTGCGCCGCCGGTAGCCCGGCCGGGAACGCGGCTGGGGCCGACTGGGAGCAGATTCAAGGCACGCTGCCGCCGATTTGCTCCCAGAACCCGTCGCCTCGCAAGCCAGCGGCTCACTGGGAGCAGATTTGAGGCACGCTTCCGCCGATTTGCTCCCAGAACCCCTCAAGGCGGAGTGAGTCCGAAGTCGGCCATTCGGCGAGTCACGATCCGCTCGATCACTCGGCGCACTTCAGCAGGTGAGCGGGTCGCCGCAAAACCGAGATACGACACCTGCCAGCCCTCCTCGGTGGCGCGCAGGTCGCGATCCTCGTCGTACCGTTCGACGACCTCGCCGAGGTGATAGCTGCGGCTGTGCCCTTCGACCCCGAGCCGCGCCCAGGGGATCGCGAGGTCGAATCGAGCGACGAACAGACCGGACGGGGTGCGGAGTTCGTGTTGGCGAACGAGGCCGGTGAGCAGCGGCGACGTCAGACACTGCTCGAGCAGTCGCTCGAACCACGAGTCGGGCAGCCGGTACCCGCCGAGTCGCCGGCGCACCACGTCGAGCAGTTCGGTCGGACCCGACCGGCCCGAACGCCGCAGCAATTCGGCCCGCTGGATCAGCCACAGCATGCTCGCACCCCGACGCTGGATGTCATCGACGACACGGACGAGCGAATCGTGATCCACAAGGCTGGCGATGTCACACGCTGTCCTGGCCAAGGTGGTGCAGGGAATGCCGTCGATCACGGTCACGTCGGCCTTCGGCAACCATCGCGTGCGGCGGACCAGCGCTTCCGGCATCCGGACCGGAGCCGAGTGCGGTGACAGGATCTCGGGGCTCTGAGGCGGCTCGCTCTGCCCGTCGAGGGACGCGAGGGCTGCAGCGCTGAAATGTGACGCGATGGCGCGAACACCGAGCGTCGATGCGTACAGATCGTGCCGCCAGGTGAGTTCGACACCGGCGAACCGCCAGACCGACGGTCGGATCCGAACGACCACACCATCGCGCTCCATTCGGGCGAGGGCGTCGCGAGTGAGTCCATGTTCGGCAGCCTGGCGCAGATTGAACGTGCCGTAGCGAGAAGCTGCAAACTCGCCCACGGCACGCACATCGGCGCACTTGGGCATGATCGATGTTGTACATGAGGGGTGTGACGAAGTGTTTTTGCGTCACAGCGGCGGAGGACGAGGCGAAACGCGAACTGGGAGCAAATCCACGGTGGAATCCCGTGGATTTGCTCCCAGTGACGTTGGTTTCGCCCGTAGGTGAGGCGCGGACTCGTCAGATCAGGACTTGACCTTTTTGTTCGACTTGCGACGCTCCTCGAGGGCGAGCCACTTCTTGCGGATCCGGATGTTCTTGGGGGTCACTTCGACGAGTTCGTCGTCCTGGATCCACTCGATCGCCGTTTCGAGGCTGTGGATGCGCGGTGCGGGCAACTTGACGGCGTCGTCGTGGCTGTGGGTCCGGATGTTGTTCTTTTCCTTCGGACGAACGGCGTTGACCACCATCTCGTCCTCGCGAGCGCACTCGCCGACGACCATGCCCTCGTACACCTGCTCGCCGGGGGCGATGAAGAACTGGCCGCTGAGCTGCAATTTGTCCAGTGCGTAACCGGTGGACTGGCCGATCCGGTCGGCGACCATTGCGCCGCCACGGGCGTCGGGCATCTCGCCCGCCCAGGGCATCCAGCCGAGGTGGTGCTGGTGCAACAGCGCAGTGCCGCGAGTGGCGGTCATCAGCAGCGAACGGAACCCGATCAGGCCGCGGCTCGGGCACTCGAAGGTGACGATGGTGCGGCCCGCGTCGCCGGTGCGCAGGTCGGTGATACGACCCTTGCGAGGTGCGAGCTCCTGGGTGATGGTGCCGACGTGCTCGTCAGGAACGTCGCAGACGCCACGCTCCTGCGGCTCGAAGCGCTTGCCGTTGACTTCCTTGGTGATGACCTCGGGCCGGCTGACCTGCAGCTCGTAGCCCTCGCGGCGCATCGCCTCAATCAGCACGGCGAGCTGGAGCTCGCCACGACCAGCGACCTCGATGATGTCGGGCGAACCGGTTTCGAACAGCTTGATCGACACGTTGCCGAGCAGTTCCTTCTCGAGCCGCTCGACGAGGTGGCGACTGGTGAGGTACTTGCCGTCCTTGCCGGCGAACGGCGAGGTGTTGACGCCGAACGTCATCCGCAGAACGGGCTCGTCGACCATCAGGCGGGGCAGGGCTACTGGCTGGTCGGTGGAGGCGATCGTGTCGCCGATCTCGACCTCGGGGAATCCGGCGACGACGAACAGGTCGCCGGCAGAGAGCTCTTGCACTTCGTTGCGGCTGACGCCTTCGAACGCCATCAGCTGGCTGAGCCGGCGCTTGAGCGGCGGCTGGCCCTCGGCGAACTCTTCTTCGAGCAGGGCAACGGTGTCGCCACGCCGCATCACACCGTTGACGACGCGTCCGATCGCGAGGCGGCCGAGGTACTCGCTCGCGTCGAGGGTCGTGACCATTGCCTGGAGCGGAGCGGTGGGATCTCCGGTCGGAGCCGGAATCTTTTCGAGAATGGTGTCGAGCAGCGACGACAGGTCGGCGTCGGGTGCCGGCATACCGATGCCCACCATCGACCGGCCCTCTCGGGCGACGGCCGAGACGATCTCGAAGTCGATGTGGTGGTCGCCCGCATCGAGATCCATGAACAACTGATAGACCTCGTCGAGGACTTCCTCCGGGCGGGCGTCATGACGGTCGACCTTGTTGATGATGACGATCGCCGGCAGATCGAGTGCGAGCGCCTTTTGGAGCACGTAGCGGGTCTGGGGCAGCGGGCCCTCGGCGGCATCGACGAGCAGCAAGACGCCGTCGACCATGGTCAACGCCCGTTCCACCTCTCCGCCGAAGTCGGCGTGGCCAGGGGTGTCGACCAGGTTGATCTTGACACCCTTCCACGTGATCGATGCGGCCTTGGCGAGAATCGTGATGCCACGCTCCCGCTCCTGGTCGTTGTTGTCCATCACTCGGTCGACCACCGCCTGATGTGCAGCGAAGGTGCCGGTGGCCCGCAAGAGGGCATCGACGAGGGTGGTCTTGCCGTGGTCGACGTGCGCGACAAGGGCGATGTTTCGTAGTTCAGTCATGATCCGGGGTTTCGTCGTGCCGCTACGAGGGGCTCGGGGGGACCGAACTCGTGCGGCGAGGGTTACAGATTCAGCGAAGCGCTGGTTGGTCGAGGGACATCAGCTCACGGGACGTCAGCTCAGTGAAGCCGGGTCCCGGCCGTGACGGTGTCAGTCGGTGTCAGTCGTCGGAGTCGTCGGTGTTGTCGTCATCGTCCTCATCGAACGTGACGCCGTACTTTTCGGCCAAGGCGGCGTATTCATCGTCCTCGCTGGGAGGGCGATGATCAGTGCCACCAAATCCCAAATCCAAGGCGCTGGGACCAGCTTGCTTCAGCTTTCGCGCTTCTTCGAAGCGGCGATGACGACCCTTCTTCACGGTAGGGCTCCGAATCTAGAGAAATAACATCGGGGGCGATCTTAGCGGTTGGGCATGCCAACCTCACGGATCACAGGAGTGTCCGTCGCTGAAAACCGGACAACTCCCCTGCTCAACGACGTATGGCGTCAGCCTACCTGCCAGGTGCCCGCGGAACGCAGCAATGCGCGTAGGTCGTCGCGACCATTCTCTGGGCGTCCTGTCGAGGCTTCTGATTTCGACGTGCGCTTGGCGGCCGCCGCCGCCGCCAACTGAGCGGCGACCATCGACCCGTAGTCGGGCCGATCGACGTCGCGGAACACGCCGAATGGCGTCGGAGCCCAGGAACCGGTCGCCTGAGCGGCCTCGTTCGACAGTCTCGCGAGCGCGAACGCCAGACTCGAATCATCGCGATGAGCGTCGTGGATCAGCAGCGCATCGACCCCGACATCGGCAACCTCGACGATCTGCAATCGGCCATCAGTGCCCATCACGACACCTGCGTGACCTTCGTCACCGAACCGGATCGGCTCACCGTGGTGGAGGTCGATCATCATCTCCAGCCGGTTCTTGCGGCCGGTAACGGGATCGAAGGCATCGTCGTTGAAGACGTTGCAGTTCTGGAAGATCTCGACGAACGAGGCGCCGCGGTGGGCGTGAGCTGCTCGAAAGGTCTCCATCATGTGCTTGCGATCGAGGTCGTGGGTGCGGGCGACGAAGGTCGCCTCGGCCCCGAGCGCGACCGAGAGCGGATTGAACGGCTGGTCGATCGAGCCCATCGGGGTGGACTTGGTGACCTTGCCGACTTCCGACGTCGGCGAGTACTGGCCCTTGGTGAGACCATAGATCCGATTGTTGAACAGCAGAATCGTCAGGTTCACGTTGCGACGGAGCGCGTGGATCAAGTGGTTGCCCCCGATCGACAACGCATCGCCATCGCCGGTGATCACCCATACGTCGAGATCGGGTCGCGCAACGGCAATACCCGTCGCGATCGCCGGCGCCCGGCCGTGGATGCTGTGGATGCCGTAGGTGTCCATGTAGTACGGAAAGCGGCTCGAGCAACCAATGCCGGAGACGAACACGGTGTTCTCCGGTGAGATCTCGAGCTCGGGCATCAAGGTCTGCACGGCGAGCAGGATCCCGTAGTCGCCGCAGCCTGGACACCAGCGCACCTCCTGATCGCTGGTCCAGTCCTTCTTGGCAGTCACCGGCCCTGTGGGCACCGGCTTCATGCTGATGGTGACGTGCTCGCTGATGCTCATCGTGATGCTCCCATCGTGAAGTCGGTGGCCCAGCCGGGACCCGTCGCGTTGTCGAGTGCGGTTTCGAGTTCGACGGCCGTGAACGGCAAGCCCTGGACCTTGCTGATCGGGCGGGCGTCGACCAGGAATTCGGCTCGCACGATCCGGCAGAGCTGGCCGAGGTTGAGCTCTGGCACGATCACTTTCGGGAACCGTTTCAGGACCTCGCCGAGGTTGGCGGGCAGCGGGCTGAGGTGGGTGAGATGCACCCACGCGACCTTCATGCCTCGACGTCGGCTGCGCTGCACTGCAGCGTCGATGGCGGCCCAGGTGGATCCCCAGCCGAGGATGCAGATGTCGGCATCGTCGTCGCCGACGATGGTGACCTGAGGGATGTCCTTGGCGATCCCGGCGATCTTGGCGGCGCGCAGGTGGACCATCCGCTCGTGGTTCTCCGGCGTGTAGTCGATGTCGCCACTACCGTCCTGCTTCTCTAGGCCGCCGACGCGGTGCATCAGACCCGGCGTTCCGGGGATCGCCCACGGTCGAGCGAGCGTCTCGGCATCACGCAGGTACGGCCAGAATTCCGCCGAGCCATCGGGAGCGATGTGGTTGAATTCCGTCGTGAACGGCACCCGGATGTCGGGCAGCGTGTCGACATCGGGAAGCAACCACGGCTCGGACCCATTGGCGATGTAGCCGTCGGACAGCAGGATCACCGGCGTCTTGTACTTGAGCGCGATGCGGGCGGCCTCGATCGCGGCGTGGAAGCAGTGGCTGGGGCTGTAGGCGGCCACGATCGGTAGCGGCGCTTCGGCATGGCGACCGAACATCGCAATGTTGAGATCGGCTGCCTCGGTCTTGGTGGGGAGACCGGTCGACGGCCCACCGCGCTGGATGTCGATCAGCAACATCGGCAACTCCAGCGACACCGCCAGGCTGATGGTCTCGCTCTTGAGCGCAACACCTGGCCCGCTGGTGGTCGTGATCCCGAGATGACCCGCAAAAGCGGCACCGAGGGCCATACCGGCGGCCGCGATCTCGTCCTCGGCCTGCACGGTGCGGACGCCGAAGTGTTTGTTCTTGGACAACTCGTGGAGGATGTCGGAGGCCGGCGTGATCGGATAGCTACCGAGGAACACCGGAAGCTCAGCCAGTTGACCAGCGGCGATCAGCCCCCAGGCGAGGGCGATGTTGCCGGAGATGTTGGTGTACTCCCCTGCCCGCATGTTGGCGGATTCGACCTGATAGGCGTGGTCGAACAGCTCGGTGGTCTCGCCGAAGTGATAGCCGGCGTTGAACGCAGCTGTGTTGGCCGAGCGGATCAACTCGTCACGGAACTTGGATTCGATCCATTCCCACGTTGGTTCGCGCGGACGGCTGAACAGCCACGAGATCATCCCCAGCGCAAAGAAGTTCTTCGACCGTTCGGCGTCGCGGTTCTTGACCCCGAGCGGAACCGTGGCCTGGATCGTGAGCGACGTCATCGGCACCTCGACCACCCGGTAGTTGCTGAGCGAGCCGTCCTCCAACGGATTGGTCAGGTAGCCGACCTTGGTGAGATCACGCTCGACGAACGAGTCGCGGTTGACGATCAACAACCCGCCTTGTTCGAGCCTGCCGATGTCGGCCATCAGCGCCGCCGGGTTCATCACGATCAGGACGTTCGGGGCATCGCCCGGCGTCGTGATGTCGTGGTCGGAGATGTGGACCTGGAAGCTGGAGACGCCGTTGACGGTGCCGGCTGGAGCACGGATCTCGGCCGGGTAGTCCGGCAGGGTCGAGAGGTCGTTGCCGAAGATCGCGCTCGACGAGGTGAATCGATCTCCCGTGAGCTGCATGCCGTCGCCGGAGTCGCCCGCGAAACGGACGACGACTCGACTGATCGACTCTGCTGGCGACTTCCGTTCGACCGTATCGGTCATCGGACACCTCCTGAATTGTGGGGCAACGCTGCCCATGCGGTGAGCCCCCGCTCGCCACGACGCGAACCCTACACCCGCTCGCTTATGTTGGACCATCATGGACGAAAACGGCCCACCGGACACAACCAGCACCCAGACCCTCCCCTCGCGGCAGACCCTTCCCTGGTGGCAGACGGCGGTCGTCTACCAGATCTATCCACGCAGCTTCGCCGACTCGAACTTCGACGGTGTCGGCGACCTCGAGGGCGTCCGTTCGCGGCTCGACTACCTGCAGTGGCTCGGGGTCGATGCGATCTGGCTGTCGCCGGTGTTCCGTTCGCCGATGGCTGACTTCGGCTACGACGTCAGCGACTTCTGCGACATCGACCCGGTGTTCGGCTCCATCGCCGACATGGACGCCTTGATCGCCGACTGCCACGGGCGCGGGATCAAGCTGATGCTCGACTGGGTACCGAATCACACCAGCATCGAGCACCCGTGGTTCATCGAGAGCCGCACCGATCGGACCAACCCGAAAGCGGACTGGTACGTGTGGCGCGATCAGCCAGCCAACAACTGGCTGGCGTCGCTCAACACCGGCCAGAGCGCGTGGCAGTGGGACGACGCTCGCGGCCAGTACTACCTGCGGCTGTTCCTGCAGCAGCAGCCCGACCTCGATTGGGACAACCCCGACGTCGAGGCTGCGATGCTCGACACACTGCGGTTCTGGCTCGATCGAGGCATCGACGGGTTCCGGATGGATGTCATCCACCTGATCGGCAAGGAACTGGATCGCAACGATCCCGACAGTGCGGCCGTCAAACAACACGGCCACGTGCCGTACAACGACGTACCGGTCACCCACGAGCGGATCCGGGCGATTCGGCGCACGCTCGACAGCTACGACGGCGACCGGGCCAGCGTCGGCGAGGTGTACCTGCTCGACGAAGCCAAGATGGCCGAATACTACGGCGATCACGACGAGCTGCACCTGTCGTTCAACTTCTCGTTCCTCTGGCTGCCGTGGAACGCCTCGAAGCTGCGGGCCAAGATCAACTCGACGCTCGCCCATCTCGAGCCGCGCGGCGCGTGGCCGACGTGGGTGCTGTCGAACCACGACGTACCCCGTCATCGCCAGCGCTACGGCGGCAGCGAGGAAGCGGCGCGAATCGCAGCGGTGATGTTGCTGACGCTGCCGGGGACTCCGTTCGTGTACCAGGGTGAGGAGTTGGGATTGGTCGATGCGGTCATCCCGGACGACCGCGTCGTCGACCCCGGCGGTCGCGACGGATGCCGCGCCCCGATCCCGTGGGATGCCGAGCCGGATCACGGTTGGCCGCGCGGTGCTTGGTTGCCGTTCGTCGACGCCGCCGACCACCGCAACGTCGGCACCCTGCTGCAAGAGACCGATTCGATCCTGCATCTGTACCGCGATCTGCTCCACGCCCGGCGGGCCAATGCAGAGCTGCACAGCGGCACCTTCCAGATGGACGATCGAGACGACGACGTGATCGTCTACCGGCGGACCGTGGCCGACCGGACCGCAGTGGTGGTGCTCAACCTCGGCGACAGCCCGGTCACGATCGACGGCCTGGCCGGCGGGTCGATTCTCGTCAGCACACTGCCTCGCGACCTGCTGGCACTCGCCGACGGCGTCGTACCGGCCAACTCGGCAATCGTCGCCCACCCCGCCTGAAGCCATCCAGGGGCGGCGGTTCCTCGGCCGATTCGGATGAACGCCGTGTGACCGTTTCCGAAGCGGTGTCGGGGCGTCGGCTCCCGTGGCAACATGGGGCATGGGTCGAATCGTTGCGATACTCAATCAGAAAGGTGGCGTCGGCAAGACAACCGTCACCCTCGGTCTCGCGTCGGCGGCAGCCAACGCCGGCCAGAACGTGCTGGTGGTGGATCTCGATCCGCAGGCGTCGAGCACGTGGGTACTCGGGATCGAGCCGAGCGAGGTCCCGGTGTCGACCGCCGAGGTACTCGGCAAGACCAACCCCGCCGAGGCGATCTACGAGTCCGAGTGGAGCCCGTTCATCCATGTGATGCCGGCCTCCAACCGCCTGCAGCCACGAGAGCAAGGCAAGCCGAAACGGCTGCGTGAGGCACTCCAGCAGGTCGCACCGAATTACGACGCCGTGTTGATCGACTGCCCGCCGAGCCTCGGCAACCTCACCACCAGCGGACTCACGGCGGCCGATCACGCGATCATCGTCGTCGAGCCGTCGGCGCTCGGTTTGCGCGGCATCACCGCTGTCGCCGACGTGATCGACCAGGTGTGGGACGACCACAACGGCGAACTGGAACTCGCAGGGGTCATCGTCAACAAGGTGCCAGCTGTGTCGAGCGAAGCGGATCGACGCTACAACGAACTAACCCGAATCGTTGGCAAAAAGGCGATCTGGCAGCCGACCATCCCCCAGCGAGTCATCGTCAACCAGGCCACCGGTGAACGCCGCCCGATCCACAGCTACGGTGCCCGTTCTGCCGATGTCTCGCTCGCGTTCGACCAACTCTGGAAGAAGCTGCGCCGCGTCACCAAGGTTTGAGATCGACCCAACGCTCCCGAAAGAATCCGACCCCGAGAGCAACAAGCCCTACGGGACGTCGATCAGCTTCAGGCCGCCGCGGCCGTCGAAGGTGAGTCCAGCCCGTCCTTCGACCAGGCGGGAGACGTTGTCGCCGAGCATCTCGGCTCGCCAGCCGGTGGAGAGTCGGCCGTCGGGGTCCTTGCGCAGCAGCGCCACGATGTCGCCGCGGGTCGCCAGCAGCGCCGTGTCGATCTTCTCCTGACGAGCGAGTTCGCTGACCCAGGCCGAGACGAGGGTGATCGCCGGGCGCAGATTGCGGTCGAGTTCGTCACCGTCGGCCGCCGGCAGGTGCAGTTCGTCCTGCAGTCCTTCGTGGACCGCAGCGATGATCTCCTTGCCGAGGTTTCCCCGCCAGTGACGCTCGTCGACACCGCGCGAGTGGGCGAGTTCGTCGACCGTTCGGGGCTGCTTCTGGGAGATGCCCAGAATCGCGAGGTCGGGCAGGATCTGGCGGACGGGTGAATCGACGGCCATCGCCCGCCGCTCGCGCCACGCCGCTAGCGCCCGAGCGACACCTCGTGCCTTCGGCTTGAGCGTGCGGACGTCCTTCAATCGCAGATAGGCACCATCCGGGTCGTTGCCGCTGACCGGCTTGACCCGCAGCTCCTCACACGCTGCTTCGGCCCAGGCGACACGTCCCTTGCGCGCGAGTTGGGCGACGAGCAGATCCTGCACTTCGAGCAGGTGGGCGACATCGCTCGCGGCGTACGACTTCTGGTCGTCGGTGAGCGGTCGGCGAAGCCAGTCGGTGAGGCGGTCGCCCTTCGGAACGTTGATCTTCAATTCGCCTTGCAGCAAGCTCGCGAGCGACGGCGTACCGTAGCCGACGAATCCGGCAGCGAGTTGGGTGTCGAAAAGCTTGCGCGGGATCGCTCCACAACTGTGGGTGAGCACGTCGAGATCTTGCTGGGCCGCATGCAGTACCGCGACCACGTCGCTCTCGAGCAACGGCTTGAGCGCGGTGACATCGACGGCCAGCGGATCGACCAGGGCGATTCCTCCGTCCCAGGCGAACTGGGCGAGAGCGAGCCGCGGGTAATAGGTGCGCTCACGATGGAACTCGGTGTCGAACGCGTATCGGGGTTGCTGCAGCAAGGTCTCGACGAGTTCGACGAGGGCGTCCTGCGTCTCGATCCACTGATAGGTCATGAGCCCGCCTCGCTCGTCACGAAGGCTGATCGCCCGTCACGACGTCGCGACCGCTCGCAATCCAGCCCATCGTGCCGCCGGCGATGTTGACCACGTCGAGTCCTTGCGCATCGAGGAACTCACACGCCCGCATGCTGCGGCCACCCGACCTGCAGATGACGTACGTGGATCCGTCGCCGCGGAATGCATCGACGTTGTCGGCAACGGTGCCGAGGACGACGAGCTTCGCGCCGGCGACGTGACCGTCGGTGTACTCGTCGACCTCTCGCACGTCGATCAGACTCAAAGTCGGATCGCTCTCGATCTTGGTGGCCAGCTCGTCGATGCTGATCTCTTGGATTGCCATACTGGGCACGCTACTCAGTCGGCCGCTGGTCAGGGGGTGTTCACATTGCGAACCCGCTGCGCGTCGACTGCGACCTCGAGGGCGACGATCTCGGCCATCGAGTCGATCGCTCGGTACACCGAGCGCTCGCCGGCGTCGAAGCAGATCCGCAGCGGAGCCAAGCATCCGGTACTCCAGATTGCGACCAACGGTTCGCGACGATCCGCAACGGCGATGGTCAGCAGTCGCCGCTCATGGTGCGCGGACCGGGCGTCGAGCAGGCCGGCGACCGTCGCAGCATCAAGTTCGGGAAGATCGCAGGCCACCACGAACGCTGCGTCGGCGCCGATGAGAACGGCGTGCTCCAGCGCAGTGATGATCGCGCCGAGCGGGCCGTCGCCCGGGAACCTGTCGACGACCGTCGCGACTCCGCCTGTCAGGTGATCGGGTCCAATCGCAACCACCGGCCGACATCCGCCCACGCTGAGCACTGCGGCGGTGCGATCGACCATCGGCGCTCCGTCGATCTCGATCAGCGCTTTGGCACGACCCATCCGCCGGCTCTGGCCACCGACCAGTACAGCGCCCAGAACTGACGACGCCATCGGGAGTCAGCCTTCGGCCGGCACGCCCGCTGGATCCAGTTGCAGGATGAACAGGCTGATCCGCTCGGCTTCGTCGGCCTCGCCGATCCGGTCGGCCATCATGCCGAGCCCGCGCAGTGCACGAAGGAAGCCACGATTGGTCTCGTGGGTCCAGCGCACATAACCGGAGCCGCGCCAGCCGTTGGCGCGCAGGGTGTCGAGACCACGGTGGTAGCCAACGCGATATGCGGCATAGCGCTCGATGTCGTCCCGACCGAGGTCTCCGAGGAACGACCAGGCGTCGACGTATCGAGGAAACCGGGCGACGACAGCTGCAACCGCATCGCGGCGACCTGCAGGATCGGTGGTCATCGCTGCAGCGAGGGCTCCCGATGCGACGGGATCTGCAGCGGGAAGCACAGTCGACGGGGGGCCTTGGGTCGTCAGATGAATCGGTCGGTCGTCGCTCATCCAGCCACCCTACGGCCGTCTGCCAGGTATCCCCGAACAACGCTACTCGCACCCGTATCGTTGCCTCGATGCACGCAATGGCCACGCTCGCGCTCACCTATGCAACGGCCAAGAACATCGCGATCCTGGTGCTGGTCGCGCTCGTCGTGATCGCCGTGGTGATGGCCAAGGTGATGTCGAACATCAGCCGCAAGGCCGTTGCATTGTTGCTCATCGCCGGTCTCGCACTCGGCGTCTGGACCCAGCGCCAGTCGCTCCAGCGCTGTGCCGACAGTGTTCGCTCGATTCCCGACGGCCGGGTTGCCGTCTGCCAGTTCTTCGGTCAGGAGATCGAGATCAAGGCTCCGCAGGGCTGACGGGCGGACGACGCGCACTCGCCCACGGTTCGCCGGCTGCGGCCGCGAGAGCGTCGACGTAGATGTCGGCGAATCGCTGCGAGTGGCTGTTCGGTGCATCGTGGCGGGCGTTGTCCAACTCGAACAGTTGGCTCTCGGGAAACTTCGCGTGGAGGAATCGCATCGCCTCGGTGTGATGAACAGCCCCCTTGCCGCCGTAGCCGAGTACGAGTGGACAGCGGATACGGTCCGCGCGCCACGGCTCGTTGGCCTGTAGATCGCGAAGCTCACCCACCATTGCTGCGCCCTCGGCCCGGCGGGTCTCGCGAGTCTTGGTCGGCAACGCCTCCCACGCCGCGTCACCGACCAGGCGGCGCATGAACCGCTCGGCTGCGTCGGCGGCGCTGCCCTCGATGGCTCGGGCCGCGGCACCCGCCGTGGTGCCCGGCCACCAGGGCTCCCACGAAAGGGGGGTCTCGAAGATCGCGACACCTGCGACGAGTTGGGGAGACGACATCGCTGTGGCGAGGGCGATATTGCCGCCATAGCTGTGTCCGATCAACAACGCCCGACGGCCGTCGAGCAGCCTGACGAGGTCCGCGACCTGACTGTCCATGTCGAACGGTCCCGGATGCTCACCCTCCGCAGGTACCGACCGGCCGTAGCCACGTCGGTCGTAGCGCAGCACTCGGAAACGGTCGTCGAGACGACGACTGAGCCGCAGCATCCCCGACGACCGATCCATTGAACCGTGGATCAGTGCGACCAGTGGATGTGTTTCGTCGCCCGCTTCGTCGCTCCGGATCGGCACCGCCGGCGGCTTCGGGGCGTGGTGCGGGGCCCGGTCCGGGGCCCGGTCCGAAGCGCAGTGCGGGATCGTCATTCGACCCGCACCAGCCGCAGAACATCGGTGGC
>Ga0105048_10009768_pt1 | contig 15226 bp, 15 predicted proteins | sample MAT05_FD_78382 | JGI IMG/M metagenome (GOLD analysis project Ga0105048, IMG submission 78382) | Freshwater microbial communities from Lake Fryxell liftoff mats and glacier meltwater in Antarctica - MAT-05 | ecosystem: Environmental > Aquatic > Freshwater > Ice > Liftoff microbial mat | place... | reverse complement strand
GGCCGCGGCGCTCGCCTCCGTTGCGCGCGAGTTTGCGCAGCGGATCTCGGAGCATGTCGGCATCCGTGTCGAGTTCTCGGAGGATGCACTTTCCCGGCTCGTCGAACGTGCCGAGTCCACCAACACGCACATGCGCGACCTGTGTGAGCAGATGTTCAAGGACTATGAGTTCGGCCTCAAGCTCGCCCAACCCCGCGATTCGACGGAACGCTTTGTCATCACCGCCAAAGCGCTTGATGATCCGGATCGTTTCCTGAGCGAATGGCTGGTGAAGATCTACCGGAAGAATCGGGACTAGGCCCAAGACCTTGCGGATATTCCGAACCGAACAGGAGGTGACTCGCCGACAGTGGGGCAGGCGACTCGCCTGCCTCAGTCTCTTCCGGCGACTCGCCGGAAGAAGCAACGGTGGGGGGGTGTACCGTGGATGTATTGTCCCCCAGGGCCGCTCGTTCCCCTCGGCAGCCTTGGCCTTCAAGGCGGAATCCCCATGGGATTCCGCTCGGAAATGACCAGGTTGAATCTTCGGCGGATTGCGCCTTCAAGCCAAGGCTGACGCTGGCACGAAACTGCGCCGGGGAAAGCTTGTCCGCAGGACAACCTCCCTTCGTTACTTTCTTCCGGCGAGTCGCCGGAAGAGACTCAGGCAGGCGAGTCGCCTGCCCCACTGGCCACTACCCACTGGCCACTACCCACTGGCCACTGCCCACTGCCCACTGGCCACTGGCCACTGCCCACTGGCCACTGGCCACTGCCCGCTGGCCACTGCCCACTGGCCACTGCCGGAGGTTCGCCTCCTGTTTGGGCCGGAATATCCGAAAGACATTGGGACTAGGCCGCAGCCCGCTTCATTCCACGACCCGCTCAGCAGCGACGATGGTAATCTGCCCGTTCCTGCCGCGGATGACATCGCGTATCAGGAAGCCCTTTGCTGCATCGCGGGTGAACGTCAGGTCCTTCTCCGGCGGTGTCACGCCGTCCGGGAAATCGACCACGATCAATGCGGCACCGTTGCCCACCTGCGTCGGATCTGCCGCGGGATCGCGCAGCGACTCGCGGGTGCGGAGCGCCACACGTCTGCCGAGGACACCAGTGACGACAAAATCTCCGCTCAACAAGGCCGGCTCGCCAGCGAGGTATCGTTCGACCAAGCCGCTTGCCTCAGCGGTCGAAATCACCCGGTTCGCCGGCCGCGAAGCAACAACCTCCGGCGGGGCCGCTGGCGGCGGCTTCGGCACGGGAGTGGCAGCCGTCGAAGGCATGGCGCCAATGATTCCCGGTGGCGGCTGGTTCCGAACAATCGGACGGGGAGGCAGCGGCACCGCCGGGGCCGGAGTCGGCATCGGCCTTGCGATCAACGGCGCCCGGCCGGTCGTGCCGCGCGATGCGAGCGGCTGAGCGCCGCCGGTGTCCGCGGCATTCGCCGCGATCCCAATCATCGCCCCCGGTTCGAACCGGACCAATTCCGGGCCTGCGAGTGCAGCCTGATCATCCCCTGCACGGGCCAGCGCCTTGCGGCGAAATTCTTTGTACGCGGCGAGCCCCGCCGCCAGCCTCCCGTCCCGCACAATCGGCAGACCCGCCGTCAGATTCAGGTCCACGTCGTAATCCCGCATGAGTTCCCCCGGCGAATGGAGCGTGAAACTTCCCCCGCCCTTCTTCAACTGCCACCCGCCGTACGGAATCGGCACGACGGTGAATTGCATCCGTCCGTCATCGTGCCGCGTGACGTTGATCAGCGCCCACAGATCATGCGACCGCTGCAAGGTGATATCCGCACCCATCGCGACCGTCTCGCGGATCGTCGCCACATTCTGCGGAGCCGCGGGAAAGACATACTCCACCAGCACCTGCGGGAGGTTCTCCGCCTGCGCCACGGCGATCGCTCCACTCCGGAAGAAGTCCCCCTTCCCCAGCGCGTGGCTCTGGACCACCTGAAACCGTCCCGCAAGATACGGGATGCGCCTGCGCGATTCCCTGTAATTCATCAGGTAGTCGCGCAACAGGAGCGCATTCTCCCGGGCGAGTTCCAGCGGTCCGAGCTTGCCGTAACGCTCGATCAATTTCGCCGGGCCGAGGAAGTCCCCCTTCGGCGCATCAGTGACGGCGAATCGCTTCGGCGGTTCGATGCGCTTGAACCTCTTGAGGATGGCATAGCACCTCGGGTTCTCCGGGTGCATCACCACATAGAAGCTGCCGATCCAACTCGCGAAACACGCCCCGGTCATCATCAGCAGGATCACTGACCAGAGAAAGAATCCATTCCCGCTGCTGCGTCCTGTCGCCTGGGCGGCCCTGGTCATTTCCGTCCTCGAAGACTCTGGCTAATTCGCGACTGCACTGCCCTCGGGCGCGGGTTCAAACGAAGTGCCGCACCCGCAGGATCGCGTGGCGCGGGGATTCAGGATTCGGAATCCGGCACCTGCAAGATCGTCGCTGTAGTCGATGGTCGAACCGCTCAAATACGGCAGGCTGGCCGGATCGATCACGACCTTCACACCATCGGGCCCCTCCGAAAAATCAGCGGCCTTTGGCTCGTCCAGCGCCATCGAGTAGCTCATCCCCGCGCAGCCGCCACGCTCCACGGAAATCCGCAGCGCCTTGCCGGCCTCGCCTTTTGCGAGAAGCAATTCCTGAAGATGTTTGACGGCGGAATCAGTGATCGTGAGCATCGCAGCGCATCCTAATGACCGCCGACACCCAAGTCAAATGAGCCGAATCGCCCTGCTGCCCGAGGCGGTGGCTTCGCAGGTCGCCGCTGGGGAGGTGGTCGAGCGCCCGGCGAGCGTGGTGAAGGAACTCGTGGAGAATTCCATCGATGCCGATGCCTCGCGCATCGAGGTGCTCATCCGCCGCGGGGGAAACTCTTTCATCCGCGTGCTCGACGATGGGTGCGGGATGGATCGCGACGACGCGCTGCTCTGCCTCGAGCGGCACGCCACGAGCAAGATCCGCACAGGCGCGGACCTGATGGCGATTCACACGCTCGGCTTCCGCGGCGAGGCACTGCCCAGCATCGCGAGCGTCTCCCGCTTCCGACTTGCCACGCGGGAGCGCGGCGCGCTGGCGGGAACCGAGGTGATCGTCCACGGCGGCAGGCTCGAAAGTGTCCGCGACAGCGGCGAACCGGAGGGCACCCAGATCGAAGTGCGCTCGCTTTTCTACAACCTCCCGGCACGGCGGAAATTCCTCCGCACCGAGAACACCGAGGCCAGCCACGTCGAGCATGTCCTCCAGCTCCAGGCCATCGGTCATCCGGGAGTCGGATTCGTGCTCCTGAATGACGATCGGCTCGTGCATCAGCTCCCGCCGGGGCAGACGCTGCGCGAACGTCTGCGCGACCTTTTCGGGCCGGCGCTCGTCGCCGAACTGCTGGAGATTCCGGAAACGGAAATCGGCGGCCTGCGCATCTCGGGCTTGCTGGGCCGGGCCGGAGTCAGCCGATCCACCCGCCAGCAGCAGATCGTTTTTTTGAACGGTCGCCCGATCGAGAACCAGACCGTCGCGCACGCACTTCGCGAAGGCTACCACACAGCGCTGATGAAGGGGCAGCACCCCGTCACCTTTCTCTCGATCCAGATGGACCCCGCAGCGGTGGACGTGAACGTCCATCCCGCGAAACGCGAGGTCCGCTTCCGCGATCCGTCCGTCGTCCGCGAAGCAATCGTCGAGATCACCCGGCGCGTCCTGGAAAGCGACCGCAAGTCGTGGAGCCAGACCTTCACCGCACCCGCGCCGCCCGTGACCGCACCGTTCGAAACACCGGACCTCATCCCGATGCGCGAGCAGATCAGCCTCCGCCGCGACTGGTCGGCAATTCCACCTGCCACCCCTCCGTCGGTGCCCGCGCAACAGCCTGCGGAGATCCCGGCTCCCGCTGCGCAGCCCAGGCCGGTGCCGGAATTCAAAATCATTGGCGTCCTCGGTCGCCTCTACATCCTCATGGAAAACGCGGGCGGTCTCGTCCTGGTGGATCAGCATGCGGCTCACGAGCGCATCCTGTTCGAGGACATGCGCCGACGGATGGAAGCCCAGGATCTGCCCACCCAGCGCCTGCTCCTGCCCATCACTCTTCAGGTCGCGCCCAAGGACGCAGACTGGCTCCGCGAGAACCTGACCGCTCTGTCCCGGACCGGGATCGGCCTCGAATCATTCGGGCCCGCCACCTTCAAGATCGACGCCCTGCCGCAATTCCTGAGCGCGTCCGACCCGCCGCAGTTGCTCCGGGATATCATCGACGAGTTGCGCGAAACCTCCGCGCAGACCTCCAAGCTCCGCCTCGGTGAAGACATGATTGCCAAGACCGTCTGCCGCCACGCGGTGAAGGCAAACGATGTCCTGCGCGAACCGGAGTGCCTGCGCCTGATCCAGGATCTCCTCGCCTGCGAACTCCCCTACTGCTGCCCGCATGGCCGTCCCACCATGATCCAGCTCAGCTACGCCGAACTGGAGAAAAAATTCGGCCGCAAGGTGTGATTCAACGTCGGCGTTGAGCCGGGGCCGCCTCCAGTGCTGACGCCACCGCAAAGGGCAGCGCGTGCGGTCCGTCACCGCCGAGGCTTTCGTCGATTTCCTCCAGCCGCCGAATCAAGTCGAGCACCTCCCGCCGCGAGTACGGCCCTCCCGCCGCCGGACAAAAATGTGTCCGACATCCAAATGGCCGGGCCTGATACACGATGCACTTTCCCGCCACATCCAGGCACGGGCAGCGTCCGGTCGCCGCATCGGCAACCTCCGGCAGGCGACGCCTGCCCGCTGCGCGCAACGCCGCGGCGACGACCAGTGCCTCGCCCTTCGTGAGCATCGGCGTGCGACCCGTCAGCTTGAACTGGCAGCACTCCGTCCTCTGCACACAATCCCGGTCCACCGGACGGCGGTCCAATTCAGCATACACCTCGCAGGTGGCACGCCGCGCAGCCGCGCTGGGATCATCGACTCTCGGTTCCATCCCGGCAATCAACACCCCGGCGCGGGCATTGGAAAGCCCCGCCAACTCTGTCGCGCAGAATTCGGGAGCCCTACTTCTGAGTGGGCGCAATCCGGATCGCAAACTCGACCGCCTCGGCTTTCTGCTGCGCGGGCCTGTTTCCGAGTTCGGGCCGCCGCATGGGCACGAAGGTCAATTGCCCCTCGTATGCCAGCCACACACCGCCATCCCGGATGGAACGAACGATCACCTTCAGTCGCTGCTCGCCATAGATCACGGGCAGCATTTCACCTTCCTCGAACGAACGGCCGTTGATGGTCGCCAGCGCGGGATGCCCAAGAAGGATGCTCGATACCGTGAAATGGTTCGCCTGGAGCTGAATGGCAGGCGCTTCCACCACCGGCACGCTTGTCTCGACGCCGGTCTTCACTTTCGGTCTTTGCCAGCCTATCGGCCAGAATGGAATCCGGGCATCTGCGTCGGACCGGAAGCCTGAGCGGTTCTTGAGATCGTATCCTGCCACTGCATTTCCATCGGCCCCGGACTCGGCGTGGACTGTGGATGAGAGGGCGGCGGTGCTCGCCGCGATCGTTAGGAGTGAGGTCAGCAGTTTCATAGACGGGCGAGATTGTTCAGGGTCAGGAGGGCGTGCTGAAATTGCACATCATCACGACCGGCCTCGATTTCCAGCATGTGAATCTCCAGCAGTGGCTCTCCGTTCTCCAGAGCCGCCAGGGCAACGGCGAGGTTGATGAATTCCACACGCGGGATTTCGACGGCCCACGCAAGCCTGGAGAATCCCGGAAGTTCCTTGTCAGCGGCTTCGCTCAGCATCCGCACCGCCACGCGGTCGATGCCCTCCCGTTTGAAGTGGTCCGCAAGCTTGGTGGGAAACCACGCGACCGGCGCACCCTCGGGGATCAGCGCCTTTACCTGCGCAAGCAACTGCCGGGTTGCCGGCTCCTTGGCCTCGATCGCCTTGGTCTTGGCGATCTGCGAGCGTGCCGCATCGATCTTCGGTCCCAGCGCTTCTATCTCCTTCAGTGCCGCCTCCCTTCCCGTGGTCAGCGGCGTCAGGAGGAATGTGAAGTAAGCGTAGATGACCCCGAAGAACATCATGCCTCCGAGTACGATTTTCTGAATCTGATCCTTGGTAAGTTTCATGGTCTGGCTATCTGGATTGGGCGATGCGCTTTTGAACTGGCACCGGCTCGGGTTGGGGCTTGAAGGCCACGTTGATGGTGAAGATGACCGACGCCATTGGCTTTCCGTTCACCTTCACCCGCTCCGTATTGTCGTCCAGGTTTCGGAACGTCGCGCTCACGCCAGTGTAGCTCGCGCCGATCCGATCGCCGATCGCCTTGCGCATTTCCTCCGCTGCGGCGCGTGGTTCCTCCCCGACTGCGATTCCCTCCATATTGACCTGGCAGATTCCACCCTTCTCGCGCCCAGTGTCGCAAGACAACTTGGTCAACTGAACATTAGGAGGCACCGCAGCGAGGATCGACTCCAGGACTGGCGCCCAATAGAAGCGTTTCTCCATCCGGCCAGTGAGCCGCTCAGCCTGGGTAATCTGTTTGGTGAGTTCCGCCTCTTTCTCTGTCGCCGCCTTTACGAGTGGAGAGAGCCGGTCAAATTCGGCCTTCTGCGCCTCAAACGCGGAACGGGCATCGCTGGACCGTTTCAACTGAAACCCGTAGTACACGAGCATCATTGCGCCAACGACAATCAGGCCGATGAACGAGAGTTTGAGCGGGTCGTATCGTTCCCGACGTTTCGCACGCAGGACTTCGTGGTAGAGATTTACGCGGAGTGCCATGGTTGTTTAGCTTTTCAAGAGTTGCGCTGCTGCCCCACAGGCGATGCTGTAATCGAGCATCTCCTCCTCCAGTTGGGCACGTTTGGATGCGGAGACATTGATTTCACACCGCTCGACCGCCACCCACGGCTCGCACGGCATGCGCAGCTCTTCGCGGAGCAACCGCAACAGGACCGGGTTCCGGGCGAGACCGCCGGACACCCACACCTGCCGGATGGTCTCCTCATTCCGCCCTTCAAAAAATCCGATGGAACTCCCAATCTCGCGGGCGAGAGCCGTCAGCGCCATCCGCGCGTATTCCACCATCACCTCGTCTTCCTGCGCCAGTGCAGCCAGCACGGTATCCGGGCTCTCACCGCTCAGATTGCGGAGTGTCTCGACCAGCGACCTGCCGCCGAATTCGACGGAGCGAATCAACGCCAGTTCTCGCTTGGCGCCGATCATCATCGTCGAGGAGACGTGCCCGAAATCGACGAGGAAGAACGCCTGGGTATCGAAGACTTCCTTCTGGGCGAACTCAAATGCATTGAAGACCGAGATCGGCGCGAGCTGCACAGCGGCGACGTTGGTCAGTCCGCCCTGTTCGAAAACCTGCGTCAGTTGCGCGACCTCCGTGCGCGGCAGTCCAGCCACCAGGTAGCGCTTCTGCGCGCCAGCCGGCGTCCCGGGTGTCGGCACCTTTGCATCCACGAGGTCGCAATCCAGCACGAAGTTCCTGCAATCCTGATTCAGAAGAGTCGAGCCGTTCAGGCGAAGCGCGTCCCTTAGCAACTCCACGGGCGTCTCCGGCTGTTCGATGATGCGCATCAGCGCGTCCGGACTGCTCACGGCCACCGCGCAACCCTTCGCCGAGCCACCCATGTGTTTGAGGAGCGCCTTCAACTGTTCGCCGATTGCCGCAGGAGTCCTCTCCACCGAATCATCCACCGGCATCGATGCGAAATGAGTGAGGACAAATCGACCGCCGCTTCTCTTGTGCAGAACGACGGACTTCAGGGAGTACCGTCCTAGGTCAACGCCGATCGCGGATGTGAGAGTCTTGGCCATTTGTAGTTCGAGAAAAGCAGTTGTTGTGCCCGGCTGTGAAAGCGCGGGAGGCGCGCTATCTGGCTTTGGCATTCACGCCTTCGGCACTCTCGCGGGACTGGGGTCGCATCTGTTCCAGCACCACCGTCAGAAGCCCCAGCGCGACCGTTGCCGCGACCACAATCACCACGATCCCGATGACCCCGGTCTTCGTTCGATTCCCCTCGCGGGCCATGCGGCGCCCGCGCGCGGCGGCCAACTGCGAGTCGATCAGTTTCAAGAGTTGCTCCGTTTGCGGTTGCTGTGTCTTGTCGGGATTGATCATGGTTTTTGTCTCCATCAAATGAATGCTGAACGATCTGTCGGGGTAGCTTATCTCGCGCCGTTTTTCCTCTTTCTTGGGTTCCTCATGCTGGTGGAAGGAGTGAAGACCATCGGCGAAGGCTATTCTCACTGGGCTCTCGCGCAGCCGTCCTATTGGGTATTCCCGATTCAGACCATCGTCTGCGGTGCTCTCGTCTGGAAGCTGAGCCCGCGCATCGAATTCCGCCCGCTGACCGGCTTCGGATTCGCCACGATCATTGGTCTGCTCGCGCTCGTCATCTGGGTCCTGCCGCAAGAGGTCTTCGGGCCGCAGGCGCTGTTCGGAAAACAATCCCTCCTCGTGCTGCCAGCGCGCACCGACGGATTCGACCCGTATGTGTTTGGCACCACAGGCTGGCCCTGCTGGACGACTCTCATCCTTCGCCTCATCCGCATGTCGGTCGTGGTACCGTTGGTGGAGGAAATTTTCTGGCGGGGATTCCTGCTGCGCTTCCTCGTGAATGAAGACTTCGCCCGGGTGCCTTTCGGCACCTTCACCTGGCGCTCGTTTCTCATTGGCAGTTTTGCATTCGCACTCGAACACAACTCCATCGACTGGGTGGTCGCCATCATCACTGGCGCGCTGTTCAACCTCGTCGCCTACCGCACCCGCAGCCTCGCCGCCTGCGTCCTCACTCACGCCGTCACAAATCTCGCCCTCGCCTTCTACATCCTGCGCACGGGCCAGTGGGGTTTCTGGTGAAGCTGGCGGGAGACCTGCTTTACCGCAGGCATGATCAAGAACTCCTTCTTCCAAAAGGTATTCCTCACCATGTTCTGGGGAATGTGCGCCGCTGGCTTGATCCAGTTCTACAAACACATGATCTGGCAGGCCAATGAGGACATTAACGGTGCGGCCGCCACCAGGGCGCTCTACGGCGATTCCAAGCAGGTCGCACATCCGGTCGGCAAAAACTCGCAGTAGCAGATTCCCCGGAACTCGCGATAGCCACGCGCCCCACTCCTCCCGTAAGGTCTGAGCCGTCCATGAGGATAGGCTTCGCCCAAATCAATCCAACCGTCGGCGACTTCGCCGGCAACAGCGCGAAAATTCTCGCGGCCTACAACGGCCTCGTCGCCCGCGGCGCCGACGTCGTGCTCACCCCGGAACTCGCGCTGCCCGGCTACCCGCCCCAGGATCTCCTCTTCAAATCCCGCTTCGTTCCCGGCAACTTGGAAGCCCTCGCCTCGATCGAAAGCCACGTCGGCTCCGTCCCGCTCCTCGTCGGCTATGCGGACTTCAACACCGGTGCCGGACGCCCCTTCCGCAACGCCGCCGCCATGCTCCAGCGGGCAACGCCCATCCGCAAATTCTTCAAGTCCCTGCTCCCCACCTACGACGTCTTCGACGAAGCGCGATACTTCCAACCCGGCGACAATCGCCAGCCCGTCGAAATCGCGGGCCTCCCGTGTGGAGTCACCATCTGCGAGGACATCTGGAGCCGCGACTACCTTTCCCACGAACTCTACGACCGTGACCCACTCGCCGATCTCGCCGGACAGGGCGCGAGAATCATCCTCAATCTCAGCGCGTCACCATTTGAAGTCGGCAAACCACGACGCCGTTTCGAAATGCTCAGCGCGCGCGCCAATGCGCACCGCATCCCGATCGCCTACTGCAATTCCGTCGGCGGAAATGATGAACTCGTCTTCGACGGCAACTCCTTCGCCGTGGACGAAACTGGCGCCTGCCTCGCGCAACTGCCCGCCTTCCGCGAGCAGCACGCGCTCGTCGAAATCAGAAATCAGAAATCAGAAATCAGAAATCCCACCTTCCAGTGCGAGGAGGAGGAACTCTTCTCCGCCCTCGTCCTCGGCACGCGGGACTACCTGACAAAATGCGGTTTCAAAACCGCGGTCCTCGGCCTCAGCGGTGGCATCGACAGCGCCGTCACCGCCGTCGTCGGAGCGCACGCGCTCGGGCCGGAGAACGTCCTCGGCGTCACCATGCCCACACGATATTCGAGCGAAGGCAGCGTCTCCGATTCGCTGAGCCTCGCCTCCGCCCTTGGCATCAAGTGCCTTGCCATCCCGATCGAAAAGTCATTCGCCGCCTTCAAGGAGCAGATGACCCCTTTCTTCCAAGGCCGTCCCGAAGACGTCACCGAGGAGAACATGCAACCCCGCCTCCGCGGCATGACCCTGATGGCGCTCAGCAACAAGTTCGGCCACCTCCTGCTCACGACCGGCAACAAGAGCGAACTCGCCGTCGGCTATTGCACCCTCTACGGCGACATGTGCGGCGGCCTCGCCGTCATCAGCGACGTGCCAAAAAAGATGATCTACCGGCTCGCCCGCTGGCTCAACCGCGACCGCGGGATCATCCCCGCCGCAACCATCGAAAAACCCCCAAGCGCCGAACTGCGCCCCAACCAGCGCGACCAGGACACGCTCCCACCATACGAGATCCTCGATCCGATCCTTGAGATGTTGATCGAAGACCATCTCAGTGTGGATGAGATCGCCGCCCGCGGCTTCGACCGCGAGACTGTCCGGTGGGTCGCCCGGCGCGTCGCGCAGAACGAATACAAACGCGCGCAGGCCGTGCCGGGATTGAAAGTCACCAGCAAGGCATTCGGTGCCGGCAGAAAGATGCCGGTCGCCCAGCGCTACCCGGATTGAACTTCCCCGTCCGGAACGAGATTTTCTTACTGAACTCCGCCCCCGGAATATTGCTTACTGGCCCGATGCACGTGCAGAGTTTCCTGACCTCCCGGACCAAGATCGTCGATCGCGCCCTCGGCCGTTACCTCCCGTCCGAATCCGAAAAGCCAGCGACCATCCACAAGGCGATGCGCTATTCCATCTTCGCCGGAGGAAAGCGACTCCGTCCCGTGCTGACGCTCGCCGCCGCCGAGGCATGCGGCGGAAAAATTCCGGCGGCGCTCCCGGCAGCGTGCGCCGTCGAGTGCATCCACACCTACTCACTCATCCACGACGACCTGCCGTGCATGGACAACGACGATCTCCGTCGCGGCCGCCCGACCAACCACAAGGTCTTCGGCGACGGCATCGCCGTCCTCACGGGCGACGCCCTGCTCACCGTCGCATTCGAGATCCTCGCACGAGCGAAACCCACCCGCCGCTACCCGATCGCCACGCAGATCCACGACCTGGCCATCGCCTCCGGCAGCCGCTGGCTCGTCGGCGGCCAGGTCGCCGACCTCGAGGGCGAAGGCCGCAAACTCCGCGGCGACGATCTGAAATACATCCACCGCTGCAAGACCGCCGCCCTGCTCACCGCCAGCATCCGCCTCGGCGCGATGAGCGCCAACGCCACGCCCGCGCAACTTCGCGCCCTCACCACCTTCGGCCAGAGCGTCGGCCTCGCCTTCCAAGTCATCGACGACATCCTCGACGTGACCCAGTCCACCGAGAAACTCGGCAAGAGCGCCGGCAAGGATGTTGCCTCGCAGAAAGCCACCTACCCCGCGATTTTCGGCCTCGATAAGAGCCGCTCCGAAGCCCGACGCCTCACTCGCACGGCGCATTCAGCTCTGAAGGTTCTCGGCAAATCGGGAGACACCCTGCGAGCGCTCGCCGACCACCTGCTGGCTCGCGAGTATTGAGCCCGCGCAGCTACGCGCAGGCTTCGAGTCGGAGATTCGGATCGATATCCAGCGCCAGGTCGCTCTGCTTCCCCGCCGCGATCCGCAGTGCTGCGACATACCCGATCATCGCGGCATTGTCCGTGCAGAGCGATGGCTCAGCGAGCAGCAGTTCCAATCCACGCGCCGCACATTCCGCAGTGAGCCGTTCGCGCAACCGCGAATTGCAACTCACCCCGCCACTCACCGCCACGACCCGGCGACCCGTCACCTCCGCCGCCCGCATCAGCTTCCCGACCAGCACATCGACGACCGCTTCCTGGAAGGAAGCACACACATCCGCCACCGGGACCTCAATGAGCTTCTGGAGCAGATACCGCACGCTCGTCTTCAGCCCGCTGAAGCTGAACGCGAAATCCCCCGACGACAGCATCGAGCGCGGGAATTCAAACCGCGTCGCGTCGCCCTCCGCCGCGAGACGGTTCACATTTGGCCCGCCGGGATAGGGCAGCCCCAGCAGCTTGCCGACTTTGTCGAACGCCTCCCCCGCCGCGTCGTCCTGCGTCCGTCCGAGCAACCGGTAATCACCCACACCGCGTATCTCGACCAGCAGCGTATGCCCGCCACTCACGACAAGTCCCACCGCCGGGCGGACTCCACCCTGGCCGAAAAACGGCGACAACAGATGCGCCTCGATGTGATTCACCGCGACAAACGGACGGCGGAATCCGATCGCCAGCCCCTTCGCCATCGACAGCCCGATCATCAGCGAAGTCGCCAGCCCCGGACCGCGCGTCCCGGCGAACACCTCCACATCCTCCAGTCTCGTCCCCGCCTTCACCAGCGCGGCATCGATTACGGGCTGCAGCATCCGCAGATGATTTCGCGAAGCAACCTCAGGCACCACACCGCCGAAGCAGGCATGCAGCGCAATCTGCGACGACACCTCGCTCGCCAGCAGAACGTCTCCCTCCAGCACCGCCGCCGCCGTCTCGTCGCAGGAAGTCTCGATGGCGAGAACGATCACTACGGCTGCCGGCCCCCGGTGCGCTGCGCAAAGACGAGCACGCCCTTCAGCGCATCCACTGCGCGTTCGAGCTGCGTGTCACGGAACGTCGCCAGGTCCTTCTTGCGCTGTTCGTCCGGCAGATCTTCGCGCCGCGTGAGAATCAGCGCCCTCTCCTGTTCCAGCGTCATCGTCGCGAGAATCGTCGGCGCGACGCCGTGCTCGTGAATCACCTGATGACTCGGCGTGTAGTACTTCGCCGTGGTCAGCCGCAGCGCGGAGCCGTCCGGAAGCTGCATCACACTCTGCACGCTGCCTTTTCCAAAGGTCGTCTCGCCGACCAGAATCGCGCGGTTCGTGTCCTTCAGCGCCCCGGCTACGATCTCGCTCCCGCTCGCGCTGCCGTTGTTGATCAGCACCGCCACCGGATAATTCGATCGTCGGCGCAGCGCGGGATTCGCCGAATATTTCCTGGTCTGCGAAGCGACCCGCCCCTCAGTCGTCGCGACAATCGTCGCCGGCGGCAGGAACATCCCCGCCACATCCACCGCCGAGCCGAGCAACCCGCCGGGATTGAATCGCAGATCCAGCACCAGCGCCTGCATCCCCTTCTTCTCCAGTTCGTCGAGCTTCTTCGCCAGTTCCTCCGCGGTCGGCGCATTGAATTGCGTGATGCGCGCATACCCGATCTTCGCCTGCCCCGCCATCTCGGGCGGCAGCAGCTTCGCATCCTTCACGCTCCACACTTTGATCGTCTCGCGGATCAGTTCGAAATCCTTCACCTCTTTGGTCCCCGGTCGGAGAATGGTCAGCGTCACCTTCGTCCCCGGCGCACCACGCAGCTTCTCCACCGTCCCGCCCAAGTCCATCCGCTCGGTGCTCTGCCCGTCGATCTTGATGATCTTGTCCCCCGGCATCAGCCCCGCACGGAACCCCGGCGAATCCTCCATCGGCGAAACGACAATCAGGTCGCCATTCCGCTCCGTCACGTGAACTCCGAGTCCGCCGAAACGGCTTTCGGTGTCCTCCTTCATGTCCTCGAAATTCGCCGGCTCCATGAACTGCGAGTGAGGATCGAGATTCTGCATCATTCCCTGCAACGCCGAACGCATCAGTTGCTCATACGACACCTTCTTCTCGTCCACGTAGTCCTGCCGGATGATTTCCATCGCCCGCGTCAACGCCTTGATCTGCTCGTATGGGGAGTCCTTGTCGCCCGCGGGAATCACATCATCCGCGAGCAACCCCGCCGCCGGGAGACACAGACACACGAGGAGAGGAAAGGCGCGGTTCAGCTTCATGGCGGAGCAGCCTAGCAGCAGATCGGGCTTTGAAAAGAACTGCGCTCTCCCGCTCCACGCGACTCTCCCGCGGCAGCCGGGACGTTTGCACTCGTCACCGCATCGCCGCCATTCGACACTCGCCGCCATGTCCACCTCCTCCGCATCCGAGCATCTTGCCCGCGCCCGCCGCGTGTTCGAACTCGAACTCGCCGAGGCCCGCAAAGTCGGCGAACGGCTCGACGATTCCTTCGCCCTCGCCGTCGAGGCCATCCTCCAGGCGACGGACAAACGGGCGAAAGTCGTCGTCGCCGGCGTCGGAAAATCTGGACACATCGGCGAAAAGATTGCCGCCACGCTCACCAGCACCGGCACTCCCGCCGTCGTGCTGAATGCGCTCAACGCCCTCCACGGCGATCTCGGCATCGTGTGCGACGGCGACGTCGTCCTCATCCTCAGCAACAGCGGCGAGACCGACGAACTCGTGAACGTCTTCCCCGCCCTTGCCCGGCTTGATGTCCGCATCATCGCCATCACCGGCAATCGCGAATCCTTCCTCGCCAAGAACGCGCACTTTCACCTCGACGGATCCGTCGGGCGCGAAGCCTGCCCGCTCGCACTCGCACCCACCGCGAGCACCACCGCGATGCTCATCCTCGGCGACGCCCTCGCGATGACCCTCCTCGAAGCCCGCGGATTCACCCGCGAAGACTTCGCCCGCTTCCACCCCAACGGCAGACTCGGCCGCACGCTCCTCCTCACCGCCGAAAAGATCATGCGCAACCCGGAGCACATGGCCCGCATCACGCCGGACGCCATCGTGCGTGATGTCCTGCTCGAAATGGCGCGCCGCCGCGCCGGTTGCGCCGTCGCCATCGCCGAAGACGGCACACTCGCCGGCATCTTCACGCAGGGCGACTTCGCCCGGCACCTTGCGAAACATCCGAACCTCCTCGATCTCCCTGTCACCGAATTCCTGACGAAGAAGCCGATCACCGTCCGCTCCGCCGCGCTCGCCTACGAAGTCCTCCACATCCTGGAACGCCATCGCATCGACGACCTCGTCGTCGTGGACGCCGCGAACCGCCCCATCGGCATCGTTGATACACAGGACCTCGCGCGATTCCGACTCGTCTAGCCCGCATTTCTCACACTGCGGCGGCAAGCCGCGATTGTAGCGTAGCTCTCCAGAGCTGCGCCGCGCCTGCGCTCACTGCGGCGCAGCTCTGGAGAGCTACGCTACGTGAACGCCGCCCG
>Ga0105048_10009765_pt1 | contig 15227 bp, 13 predicted proteins | sample MAT05_FD_78382 | JGI IMG/M metagenome (GOLD analysis project Ga0105048, IMG submission 78382) | Freshwater microbial communities from Lake Fryxell liftoff mats and glacier meltwater in Antarctica - MAT-05 | ecosystem: Environmental > Aquatic > Freshwater > Ice > Liftoff microbial mat | place... | reverse complement strand
CGGCAGATCATCGGGTGGCCGCATGGCCGGGTGCAGGAGCACGTCGAGATCGGTGAATTCGTGCGGACGATCGATTGCTCCTGGCAGGCCTTGCTGATGGAGGTCGCCCGCTACATTGACGAAAACGAAGCCCGGGCGGCGATCGCCTGAAGCAGCGGGATTCGGCGACGCGCGGGGCGACCGCGGGCGCTGCTTTTTCCGGGCTCAGGCGAGGCGGGCCTCGACGATCAGTGTCAGCACGCGGAGGGTCAGCTCGCTGAGATTGTAGGGCTTCGGAATGAAGTGGTTGTTGTCGCCATCTAGTGACTCCAGGCGCTCCCGGGTGCTCAGGTGCCCGCTGAGAAAAATCACCGGGGTCGCAGCATGGGCGGGGATCTTGCGGATGCGGGAGTGCAGTTCGAAGCCGTCCATTCTGGGGAGATCGACGTCGAGAATGATTAGTTCGCACGGGTGGGCGGCGATCTGCACGGTGGCGATCTCCGGCGTGATGGAATACTTCGTTTGCAGCGCCACTTTCTCGAAGGCCATGGCGAGGCACTCGCAGTTGTCCACGTCATCGTCCACGGCGTAGATCAAGGCGCCGGTGAGGTCCAGCATCTCGGTCCGGCCACGAAGACCCAGCCAGCCAAGCATTTCGATGGCTCCGGCAAAAGTGGGCGCTGAGAGGGGGAGTTTAGCTGGTGTGGACCGAAGTCGCCGGGCGAAGTCGCCGGCCGCAGAGGTCATATGATGAATGAGATCGAGCCCGCAGTTCCGCGACGCATGGGCGAGGGCGGTCAAGATGTTCTCAAGCTCCGAGATTCGTTCTGGAGCCGTCGGCTGGGCGAGTGCGGCTCGAAAGGACTCATGGATCGCGCGGATGCGATCCCGGATTTCCTGATCGGCGAGGATGGATGGAGGCGCGGCCGGGCTCGGAGCGTCCCCGGCCGGCCGGACGGTGTTCGCTGGCGGGACCTCGCTGGGCGGGTTCCCTGGTTTCTCGGCGGGCGCGGCGAGCAGGAATTCGAGAGTGGTAATTCGAGCGGTCAGCGCTTTTTTTTCATCGATTGCCCGTTTGAGGAGGGCATCGCGTTCGGCGGCGATTTTGGCCGTCTCACGGCGGCTCTCGTCCCGGGCGCGTTGAGCGGCCCCGAGTTGCTCGGCGAGTGCGCTGAGGCTCTTTTTTTGAAGTTCGGCGGAGCGCTCATGCTGCTCCCTGGCCGCGGTGAACTCACCGCGCATCCTGTCCAGGTCGGATCCGATCGTGCGGGCGATTTCCAGGGTTTCATCGCGCTCATTCACCGCGGCGAGAAGCTCGTCCTCGAATTTCGGTCGGGTGTTGTTTTGGCTGGCTGCTGCTGCTTCCACTGCGGTCGCGTGGCATTCGCTGAGCGCGCTGATCTGCTGACGCAGGTCCGCGTTTTCGGTCGCGGATGCGTCCCGCGCTGCTGCGAGGTCGTCGCGCTGGTAGGTGAGCTCTGCGATCTGGTCCTCGGCGGCGCTGAGGGCGTCGATGAGTTCATGATTCTTGGCGAGGACGCGATCACGAGCCTGACGAATGCCCAGAAGCGTCTTCTCTTCATCGGTCGAACCAATGGTCGGGTCCTGGAAAGTCGTCCGCGCACCCGCTTCCGGAGGGGGTTTTCCTATCGGCACTTCCGTCGATAATGTCATGGGCGCGGTTCTTTAAGCAAACCACATGCCGCGGCGACGCTCCGGGCTCCATTCGCCGTGGCGCAGGCACCCGCCTCACTTACGGACCAGGCGATAGCGGTGCTGATATTCGCGGGGCGTGGTGCCGATCGCGCGGCGGAAGTGCTGGGTGAAGGCGCTCTGATCGCCGAAACCGCTTTCCCGGGCCACTTCGCCGATCGAGCGGTCGCCGTGCTGCAGGAGTCCGCAGGCGGACTGGATGCGAACCTTCAGGATGAAGGCTTGAGGGCTGCTGCCGAAGGTCTCGACGAAACGCCGGTGAAGCTGCCGGGCGGAGAGGTGTACATGGCTTGCGAGTTGCGCGACGGTGAGGCGCTCGCGGAAGCGGGTGCGGATGCAATCGACGGCGCGGTCGATGGCGAGGTAGGGCTGGAGGGCTTGCCGGGCTGCGGCGTAGCTCTGGGTGATGCCCATGACGCCGATGATGCGGCCGCGGCGGCTGGTGACGGGAAACTTGTGGGTGATGAACCAGTCCGGGAGGCCCGAGGGGTCAAAGAAAAGTTCGATGATGTTGAGCTTCGGCTGGCCGGTGCCCATGACTTCGGCGTCGTCCTTGCGGAAGTGCCCGGCGAGTTCGGCCGGGAAAAGGTCGAAATCGCTACGGCCCACGATCGCGGCCTCCGTTCGGAAGCCGAAGCGCTCGTAGAACTGGCGGTTTGCGGCCATGAGGAGGGAGTCGCGATCCTTGGCAAAGAAGGCGACGCCGGGGAGGTGTTCGAGGAGTGGGTGGTAGGCGCCTTCGGGCGCGAGGTCGCGGAAAAAGCGCTCCCGTGGGGCGGGGCGTAGGGCGGAGGGCTTGGGCATGAGCGATGGCCGATTTCGTATAAAGGATGGCAGTATGGACTTCGGTGTCGCGAGGTTATTCTTAGCGAATTCCCTCTGCACCCGCCCATGAACTGTCCCGCCATTTTCCGCCGCCTCACCCTGCTGATCGCGGTCCTGTTTCTCGTTCCGTCTGCCCGCGCCGCGACGCCCCGTCCGATTCGGGTGCTGTTCCTCGGCCATGAGAGCGAGCATCACGATTCGGGGAAGTATCTTCCGCTCCTCATGGAAGGGCTCGGACGGGAGGCGATCTACTTCGACTATGCGACGAAGCCCGAGGTGCTGAACCGCGAGACGCTCGCACATTACGACGCCGTGATGCTTTACGCGAATCACGGCACGATGAAGCCGGAGCAGTTTGAGGCGCTGCACGATTTTGTAGAGAACGGGCACGGATTCCTGCCGATCCACTGTGCGAGTGCCTGCTTCGGTAATGAACCGCGGTTTGCCGCGCTGGTCGGCGGGCGTTTCAAGGAACACAAGGCGGGCGTCTTTAACGCGACGTTTGTGGACAAGTCGCATCCGATCCTCGCGGGGGTGAACGAATTTGAAACCTGGGATGAGACCTACATTCATGACCAACTCAATGAGCAGGGACGCAAGCTGCTCGCCGAGCGGGTGGAGGGTGATCGGCGCGAGCCCTGGACGTGGGTGCGGGAGCAGGGGAAAGGGCGCGTCTTTTATACGGCGAGCGGGCACGACGTGCGGACGTGGAAGAATGAGGATTTCCTCAGGATGCTGCGCAACGCGATCGTGTGGAGCGTGGGAGATCGGGTGAAGGGCGAGTGGGAGCAATTCCTCGCGTCGCGGGAGCCGGAGGTGCGGGAGAAAAACGAATGGGTGGCGAACTATGAGAAGCGGCCCGAGGCCATCACCTTCCAGCATCCCTTTTCTCCGCAAGGCTCGATGGAGCGCACGCAGGTGCCGGCGGATTGCCGGTTGGAATTGTTTGCGAGTGAGCCGGAGATCGGGAAGCCGATTGCCTTCGCGTGGGATGAGCGCGGGCGGCTCTGGGTGGCGGAGACCAGCGACTATCCGCACGGGGTGACGCTAGACGGGAGTGGGAATGATCGGATCAAGATCTGCGAGGACACGGATGGCGACGGCAGGGCGGATAAGTTCACGGTCTTTGCTGACAAGCTGAACATCCCGACGGGGTTGGTCTTTGCGCGTGGGGGGCTGATCGTGTCGCAGCCGCCGCGTTTCGTTTTCATGAAGGACACGAATGGTGATGACCAGGCGGACACGCGGGAAGTGATCGTGGACGCCTGGGGCGTGCGCGATACGCATGCTCAGGCGAGCAACCTGCACTACGGCTACGATAACTGGCTGTACGGATGCGTGGGTTACGCGGGCTTTAAGCAGACGGTAAATGGAAAGCAGCAGCAGTTTGCGATGGGTACGTATCGTTTCCGCGGGGACGGTTCGGCGATCGAGTTCCTGCATCAGTTTACCAACAACTCGTGGGCGCAGAGTTTTAATGACGCGGGCGACAACTTCGGCGGCACGGCGAATGGCGCGCCGATCTTTTTCGGGGGAATCCCGAAGACGCTGGTGCCGGAGGGCGTGCGGGTGGTGACGGCGAAGAAGATCAACGCGGTGGACAAGGCGCATGCGATCACGCCGAACACCCGCCAGGTCGATATCTTCGGCGGATACACGGCAGCGGCGGGGAGCAGCTTCATTTACTCGCGGAATCTGCCCGCGCGGCTCCAGGGCAAGGCGATGGTCTGCGAGCCGACGATGAAGATCGTGGCGCTCATGGATGTGCGGCCGGATGGTGCGGGCTACGTGGCGAAGGATGGGATGAATCTTTTTGCGAGCACCGATGAGTGGGCCTCGCCGGTCTATGCGGAGGTGGGCCCGGATGGCGCGGTGTGGATTGCGGATTGGCAGAACTTTATCATCCAGCACAATCCGACGCCGAGTGTGGAGCGGGGCGGATTCAAGGGGACGACCGGGGCGGGTGAGGCGCATGAAAATGCGCTGCGCGATCATCAGCGCGGACGGATCTACCGGGTGGTGTGGGATCAGGCCAGGCCGGTGAAAAAGTCACTCGCCGGAGCGACCTCGGAGCAACTCGTGGCGGCGCTGGCAGACGACGTGCAATACTGGCGCCTGCTCGCGCAGCGAAATCTCGTGGAGGGAAAAAAGACGGACGCGGCTCCGGCACTGGCCAGGTTGGTGACGGCGAATGATGGAGCCGTCGCGGCGATCCATGGGCTGTGGGCCTTGCACGGTCTGGGCCGGTTGGACGAGCCGACGCAGAAGGCGGCGCTCCTGGCCCGCGATGCCCGCCTCCGGCGGAATGCGATCCGGGCGCTGGGCCCGGATGCGGCGGGTGCGGCGCTCTTTTTCGGCTCTGGGGTGGTGACGGATGCGGATCCGAATACGCGGTTGGCGGCTTACGTGAAGCTGGCAGAATTTGAGACGACCGACACGATCAAGACGCTGGTGAAGAAGCTCGGCTTGGATGCGACCGTGCGGAAAGATGAATGGCTCGGTGATGCGGCGAAGCTGCTCGGGGTGAAACACGGGGCGGCGAGCTTTCGGGAAGGGCCGAATCTTCTCCCCAATGCGGGGCTGGAAACGCTCGCGGCAGATGGCCTGCCCGAAGGCTGGAAGCGGCGCGACTATGGCGGGCAGCCGGGAAATGCGGGAGCGGAGTGGACGGTGGCGCTGGAGAAAGACACGGTCCACAATGGCGCGCGGGCCCTGCGGGTGATGACGCGCGAACCCGCGGATACCAGCTTCTTCGCCGATGTCCCGCTGAAACCGAACACGGACTACCGGCTCAGCGCCTGGATCAAGACGCGGGGCTTCCGTGGCAAGGCGAGCCTCAACGACCACATCGGCCGCACGGAGACGAACGCGGTGACGCGCGATGGCGACTGGCAACTCGTCGAGGCGATCTTCAATAGTGGTAACCGGCCGACGGCTAGCATCAACCTGCTCCATGTGGCCAAGGGCGAAACCTATTTTGATGACGTGAAGCTCGTGGAACTGATCCCGGATGTGGATTCCGCCGAAACCTTGATCGCGGGGAGCGCAAAACGGGGCGAAGACATTTTCTGGAAGCACCCGGTGGCCGCATGTTTCAACTGCCACATGCTCGGAGGCAAGGGCAGCGCGGTCGGGCCGCCGCTCGATGGCATCGCGCAGCGCAAGGATGCGGAATACATCAAGCAGAGCATTCTCGAACCGAATGCGAAGCTGGCGGAGGGCTTTGAAAAGCTCGGCGTGTCCCCGATGCCGCCGATGGCGCTGATCCTGAAACCGCAGGAACTGGCGGACATCCAGGCTTTCGTGCAGTCGCTGAATTAATCCCTCCTTCTTCAATTTTCCGGACACTTAGGCAGCCCAGAGGGCGGAAGGAAATTAGCCCCGGGTGAAACCCGGGGTTCCAAAGGAAAGCGTATGAACGCCGGGGTGCCGGCAAGGTGGTTGCCGCCTGCTTCCTGCACACCCTCCGGGGTGCATCTTTTGCCTGACCCATTCACCGGGTTTCACCCCTGGCTAATTTCCTTCCAGCCCTCTGGGCTGTGCGAAATGCCCGGGCATTTGATGAACTTGGTGTAACACCAAATCTCAGAACTAACCGGACTGTTGTGTGGGGTCGCGACGCGACAAAGTAGGCGAGGTTTCCCAACCTCGCGTGGGAGGGTGGGCGGAGGTGGCGGGATGGCGCTGAGCGAAAGGCGCACCCCCTTTCGCGAGAACGCCCTCCCCCTCGCTGCGCACTTGCCCACGCGGGGTTGGGAAACCCCGCCTACTTTGCCTGTCGTCTCCTCCCTCGTCAGTCCGGGTATTTTTGCGAGATGGTGTAAGGCCTCGCTCGTCTTACGATGAGGAAGCGCGGGCGTCGTGCCCGCGGTTTCCGTGGTCACGCTGGGGAACCCGGACTCCGACCGCGCAAAAAAAGAGACGCCTCGTGAGAGGCGTCTCTTTTTCGGAAGAAGAATGAAGAACTTAGCGGTGGATCAACGCATCAGCAGCACCGCACGGGCGCGCTTGATTTCGCGGTTGATCTTGCGGTGAAAGTGAGCGGGCATGCCGGTCACGCGGCGGGGCAGGATCTTGCCGCTCTCGGTGACGAAACGCTTGAGGATGTCCGGGTTCTTGTAGTCGATCGCGTCGAGGGCGATATCGATGCGCCGGCGGGGCATCGATTTGTTCGCCTTGCGGAAATTGGTCCGGCGCTGAGGAGTTTTGGGCTGCATATCGTGTTACTTGGTTTCCCGGTGGAGCGTGTGACGCTTCAGGTTCGGGTTGTATTTTTTCTTTTCGAGCCGGGTCGGTGTGTTGGGGCTCTTTTTGTTGCGCGTCGAGATATAGCGCGAAACGGGTTTGCCTTCGGCTTTTGCCTCGGTGCATTCGAGGATGATGAAATCGCGGGCCATGGTTATTCCTTGTCGTTGTTGGTGACTGGTTCTTCTTCGTCTTCTTTGTCTCCGGGCTCTTCGTCAGTCAGTCCGAAGAGGGAGGTTACGGGAACTCGTGCGCGGCTGACCTTGCTCTGCTTCTCGATCTGCGATTGGCATTCGACGGTGCAGCGGGCGAAAGGGAGAGCCTCGAGGCGGGGGTGGGAGATCGGCTTGCCGGACATCTCGCAGATGCCGTAGGTGCCGAGTTCGACGCGCTTGAGGGCTTCTTCGATCTCGTAGAGCGCGTCTTGTTCCTGCGAGAGCAGGCTCAGGGCGAAGTCGCGATCATACGCATCGCTGCCGGCATCGGCCTGATGCATGCCGAAGGCGCTGGCTTCACTGCCCTCAGCCCGGGTGCGGAGGTTGTCCTTGGCGACTCCAGCCATCGCGTCGAGCAGGGAATCGCGAAGCTGGAGCAGGCGCTCTTGCTGCTTTTTAAGGAAAGGGGTGAGGACCACCGGGGCCGCATTCTTCGGCTTAGAAGGCCGAATTTCCGGGGCGGTCTCTTCGGGAGCAGCGGGAGGCGTTTTCGCGGTGGAGGGTTTTACCGATGATGGCTTCGCGGACTTGGCGGAAGCCGGTTTCGCGGGGGTGGACTTGGCGGGCTGCGTTGGTTTTGCGGGTTTCAAAGATTTTTCGGTTTCGGCTGGGGCAGGCTTCCGAGCGGACTTCAATGCCGCTTTAGACGCCGTTTTCGCGGGTTTGGCCTTGGCGGCAGGCTTGGCCGTGGGCTTCGTTGGCTTGGCCACCGGCTTTGTTACCTTGGCCGCCGGCTTGGTTGGCTTTGCGCCGGGCTTCGCCTTTAACTTGGCAGCAGGCTTGGAGGCCGACGCCTTTGTGGGGGCGGGCTTTTTCGCTTTCGCTGCGGGTTTGGCTGGTTTTGCTTTGGCCATGGGGATTCGTGGGGGGAGAACGTCCTCATCGGATCGATTGGGGTCGAAATTGAGGCGCGTTATTTACGGGCTTTCCCCCCCGTCTGCAAGGGGAATTCCGGCCTATTTTAGCCCCGGCGGGGAGGCGAAAAATCGTGCCGATTTCACGAACTCGCGCTGGCATAGCGCCGCAATGCGAAATGCCAAAACATGCGGGTGGCGATGACGACGAAGCAGGTGGCTCCCGCGAGCTGCGCGAGTCCGTTCCACGGCGAGTCGAAGCTGCGGGCGAGGAGGCGCGAGGGGACATTCGCGACCAGGATCACCGGGATGAGGTAGCTGAAGATCACCCGGAAGACGCCGCGGAAGACCACATCGGGGAACCGCGCGATGTTGAACACATTGTAGTATCCGTAGATGAGGCCCTGCGCACGGACGATCCAAAAGGCGATCGTGGCGAGGAAGAACATGACCGCATAGTGCACGGCGACGCCGAAGAGGATGGCCACCACGTAGAGCGCCACGGCCTGCGCGCTGGGCACCACGTGGAGCTGATAGAGCGAGAAAACGACGATCGCCACGCCGACGAACGCGTTCACGATATTGTCCATCCCAAAGCGCCGGGTGGAGACGGCGAACTGCGCATCGACGGGCAGGGTGAGAAAGAGGTCGAGCCGTCCGGTGCGGATGAGATCGGGCAACTCGGCCAGATTCACGTAAAAGAACGCCTGAAAGAGCTGCGACGTGAGCTGATGGGTGCCGACGAGCAGCACGCACTCCCACTTGCTCCAATCACCGATCCGGTCGGTGTGGCTGAAGAGCACTTCGAGGAAGACGATCTGCCCGAGGAACCAGAGCAGCTCCACGACCATCCAGAGGATGAAGTTCGCCTTGAAATTCATCTCGCGGATCAGCGAGTTGCGGATCATCAGCCAGTAGATCTCGAGGTAGCGGGGCATTTGGGGAGGGTGATTGGTGCTTGGTGAATTGTGTTCGGAGGATCGATCCATGCACGAATCACTGATCACGATTCACATTCAACTTAGCCGCCGACCGCCTGGTACTTTTGCACGCCGCGCGCCCACAGCAGTCTCGCGAGCAGATACGTGGCGATGAGCCAGCCGGCCTGGATCCAGAGACCTTCGGCGAGGGCGCGGCCGGAGACGCGCTCCATCACGATCTGCGCGGGAAAGAAGAGTTCATAGGTGAAGGGCGACCACTTGATGAAGGGCTGGAGCCACGCCGGCATGATATCGAGCGGGAAGATGTGGCCGCTCAGGAAATACTCGAAGGAGTAGAGGATGAAGATGATCGTCGAGATCTCCAGCACCCAAAAGGCGATCATGGCCAGCGCATACGCGATGAGAAACTGGATGCCTGCCGCCATGACCGTGGACGCCGCGAAGGCGAGCCAGGTGACCGGATTCGCGGGAAAGTGCAGATGCTCCCGGAAGACGATCGCGAGGATCACGATCGGGACGAAAACGATCGCGACGTAGAGCAGCCGGTAGCTGAGATAAAGGGCGACGCGATAGCCGAGGAAGTTCATCGGCTTCGTCAGATACGCGCTGATCTTGCCGTCGCGGATTTCCGCGGCGATCTGCCACTCGTCCTCCGTGGGCGTGATGAGCTGATCGAGCACCACGGTGACCAGAAAGTAGAAGATCATCGTCGAATACTCGTAGCCCTCGATCGCGCCGCCGCTGGAGTCGAAGATCGCCCGCCAGAGGAACACCGTGCCGACCAGCGGCACGATGCCGAAGACGGAACGGAGGAGGAAATTCCACCGATAGACGAAGGTATTCTGGATCCCGATGTCGAAGAACTTCCAGAATGTGGCGAGGGTCATGCGCGGCCCGGCAGCACACGCCAGAGCGGGCGCGAGGGCAAAGGAAAAATCCGGTCAGGGAGCGGCTGCGGGCGTCGGGGCCAGTTTCCCCTTGTTTCGCGGCGAGATAGTTGTCTTAGTCTGCCCATCAAGATCCACGACGATGACACTCGAACAGGCAAATGAACTGGTGAAGGCGTGCGCGTCCCGGATGGACACCGCCTACCGAGGCGTGGTGTTCGATGAATGGGCGATCGTCTCCTTCAAAGACCGCCAAGGCGAGCTTGTGAGCTACACCGGCCCGCGCCGTGAGGATTTCCAGAAGAATTTTGCGGACGACATCAAGGAACTGAGAGGAGAGCTTTTGGGCAACGCCCACAGCGTCGGCGATTTTGAATTCGCCCGGCACGGAGTTGGAACCAAGATCGAGGCCTTTATCGTGGTGGGACAGGGGCTCTTCTTGATCTGCAATCACACCGGCCTTTCGATGAATGAAATCGCAAAAAATCCGCTTTGGCTGGGAGCGCAGATCCCTTTTGCTGAGCTGAGCGAGAGATTCGGCGCGGACCGGTTGGTGCTCGCGGTTTGACCTTTCGGCTGCGGGATCGGGAAGGCCCCGAATCGAGCCGCATTTTTCTCTTCGCATAGGATCGGGACCGCCATGAAGTGGCGCATAGGAAGCCATTTCCTGTTCCTTACCACCGTTCAGGTATGGCCATTCATCGTGCCGACGGCCTGACCGTGCGAAGGATCCGCGAGCCCCCGTGGGTTCGCTTCGAATGAGCCCGCGCGGGCGCGCTTAAAACGCCCAGCGCACGGCGACCGCGCCGAAGGGAGCGGGTTCGAGATCGCGATTGACCAGGACACGCGACTGGCTGTCGCGGAGCTCGAGTTCGCCACCGAAAGCAACACCGCCCCGGGCGCTCACGCGCCAGTGGGGGCCAAACTTTCGCTCAATGCTCAGTGCCGCGCGCCACAGGCTCAGGTCCACCTCGCGGACGTCTTGCTCGCGGCCGCCTACTTCCCACTTCCCGCCGCCAGGATAGGTCACGGCGCTGATCGTCCAGTCGCTGTTCGGTCGGTAGCCGATCGCGACGATGGGCGGGGTGGCCTGCACGATCCAGCGGTCGTTCGGCCGCCAGATGACGCCGATCGAGCCCATGACGGTCACGTCGTTGAGCGAGTAGTCGGCGAAGACGCCCAACGCAAGATCCAGTCGGGGATTCCAGCGATAGCCGAGGAGTCCGAGTGCGCTGGCATTGAAAGCCTCGCCGCTCACGTTGTTGAAATCCGTGGAGATCCCCGGACTGATGAAGCTGAGCAACCACCACGGGGAATCCGCCCGCCGGTAGGCGAGCACGATGTTTGCCTCGATGGTGTGGAGATTCGCCGTGCCGAGCCCGCGGAGACCGCCGAAGTCCGCCTGCGTCCACGAGTAGTTCACGGTGGCGGCGACGAGCCAGTTGCCGAGGTCCACCTTGCCCACCGGGGCGATCGCCCGCACCTCGGAGAGGTCCACGCCGCCGCCTTCGCGCCCATCGTAGTCGAGCCGGCCCTGCACGGTCGTATCGATGATGAAGCCGGCGAAGCCGAAGCCGAGGGCGGCCGGGTCGATCAATTCAAGAGGGGCCGCCTTTTCTTCGAGCGGAGGAATTGATGGAACACCCGCCCAGGCACGCGCTAAGCAGAGGGTGGCCGCGATTGCAGCGGAGAGCAGGGATTTTGGATGCATGGATTGCGGAGAGATTCGTCGCGGTTGGAGTTTGGATGCATTTTCTTTTCGATTTCCGTCACTTCCGCCCAGCAGACCGGCGACCGGTGCCGGGGTTCGTGGTGAGCGGGTCGCCGAGATCATCCCTCGCGGCGGTGGCGAGCGCCTGCAGGCGGGTAACGATTTCCGGGTGCGCGGCTGAGACATTGCGCGTTTCACCGATGTCGTCGCGCAGGTTGTAGAGAGTCAGTCCGATGTGCTCCACGCGGTAGCCGTGACGGCTGGCGATACCGCGGATGCCGCTGTCTTCGATGTCTCGCGGTGCCATCCTGCCCCAGTTCGAAGGCTTGCCGTCGCGTCCGGGTTCGCCGGCGACCACGAGGTAATCGTGCGGAAGGTGCAGCTTCCATTCGCCCTCGCGCACGGCGTGCAGTTCTTCGCCGTTGAAGTAAAGGAAGTTTTTTCGTGGCGATTCGCTCGACGCGCCGCTGAGCAGGGGCCAGGCGTCCAGGCCGTCGATCTTTCGCTCAGGCAAAGGGACGCCGGCCAGCGTGGCGATCGTCGGTAGTAGATCGAGGCTGGAGAGCAATTCATCGCATACCCGCCCGGCAGGAATCTGCCCCGGCCAGCGCATGATGCAGGGCACGCGCACGCCGCCCTCGAAGCAGGTGAGCTTGCCACCTCGCAGCGGACCGGCGCTGCCGGCGTGATCGCCGTAGGAGAGAAAGGGGCCGTTGTCGCTCGTGAAGATGACCAGCGTTTTGCCGGTCAGGCCGTGCTTCTCCAGCGCTGCGAGGATTTCGCCCATCGACCAGTCCAACTCCGCGATGACATCGCCATAGAGGCCGCGGCGGCTTTTCCCGCTGAACTGTTCGGACGCCGCGATGGGGACGTGCGGCATGACGTGCGGGAGGTAGAGGAAAAAGGGCCGGTCCTTGTTTTGCTCGACGAAACGGAGCGAGCGCTCGGTAAGTTGCCGCGTGAAGAGCCGCTGATCGGGGTCGAGTGCGATGACCCGATCCCCTTCGTAGAGCGGGAGCGAAGGCAGCCCGGGGATGGTCGGATGTTTCGGCCCATTGTCATTCGAGTAGGGCAGGCCGAACCATTCAGCGAAACCGTTCCGCGTGGGGAAGAACTCGGGCAACGTTCCGAGGTGCCACTTGCCGAAGCACGCGGTGGCGTAGCCGCGCGCCTGGCAAAGCTCCGGGAGCAGCGTTTCGTCCGGATGAATTCCGGTGCGGCTGGTGTGATTGAGCGCACCGGTCATGCCCACGCGATTGGCGTAGCAGCCGGTGAGCAGCGAGGCGCGGGAGGCGGTGCAGACGGGTTGCGAGACGAGGAAATTTGTGAAGCGCGTGCCTTCGCGCGCCAGTCGATCAAGCTGCGGCGTGGCCAGTCCCTGCGCTCCGTAGCAGCCCACATCGCCGTAGCCCTGATCGTCGGTGAGGAAGACGATGACATTGGGCTGCGAACCGGCGGCGGTCTTGGTTTCCGCGGCGGGCGCGACCGTGCTGAACCACGCTGCGGCGCAGGCGAAGATGAGCACGAGTTTTTTCACGGTCTGGCGAATCAAAGTTGCGGTGGCTTTACCGGCGGGCGAGCTCGGCGGCGAGTCGGATCGCGGCGATCGTGGAATCCGGCCGGGCGATGCCTTTCCCCGCGATGCCAAAGGCGGTGCCGTGATCCGGGCTGGTGCGGGGGGAGGGGAGGCCGAGCGTCACGTTTACGCCGGAGTCAAAGGCGTGGAGCTTCAGCGGGATGAGGCCCTGGTCGTGATACATGCAGAGCACGCCATCGAATTCCCCGGCGACGGCGCGATTGAAGACCGTGTCCGGCGAAAGCGGATCGCTGAATTCCGCCCGGTCGCCGTGATCACCGCGCAAAATCTGCACGGCAGGGGTGATCATCTCGATCTCTTCCCGACCGAGCGCGCCGTCTTCTCCGGCGTGTGGGTTCAAGCCGGCGACCGCGATGCGCGGCGGACGCCCGAGCCGGTGCGAAAGAAACTCCACGAGCAGCCCTCCCACCCGCACGATCTCCGGCGAGCTGAGCAGCGCGGGCACCTCGCGCAGCGGCACATGGGCGGTGACGAGCGCCACGGTGAGCGCGCCGCCGGTGAGACACATGGCATAGTTCGGCGTCTGGGTCCGCGCGGCGAAAAATTCTGTCTGCCCTGGGAAGGCGAACCCTTCCCGCTGGACGAGCACCTTGCTGATCGGCCCGGTCACCACCGCGGCGAGTTCGCCCGTCTGGCCGAGCCTCGCGGCTTCTTCCAGAGCCGAGATGGCGTCGCGCGCGGTCTCTGGCGTGGGCTGGCCCGCGCGGGCGCTACCGCGCTGACCGATCACTCGATATTCGTAGCTGGCGTCCAGTTTCCCCGAGGCCAGTGCCGCATCGATGACCTCCGGCCCGATGCCCGCCGCATCACCCAGCGTGATGCCGATGACTGGTGAGCTCATGCTCACTCAGTACATCTTGATGAACGCCTTCTTGCGCAGCTTCTGCAGCCACTCCAGGCGCAGTTTCTGGCGTTCCTGCTGGATGATCAGTTTTTCGATTTCGTCGCGCACTTCCGTGAAGGGCCGTTGGTTGCCGCCCTTCTTCGCCTCCGAGTAGAGCAGGTAGTAGGTGTCGCTGATGTCCAGCACGCGGCTGACGTCGCCTGCTTTGAGCGAAAAGGCCGCTTTGGTCAGTTCCTCGTTCAGCGTCTTTTTATCGATCCAGCCCCAGTCGCCATAGGCGTCCTGCGTATTGTGATCGGAATACATGTGGGCCATTTCGCCAAAGTCCGCCCCGTCGGTGATCTTGGTCCGGATCTCTTCCGTGAGCCGCCGCCGGCTCGCCGTGGAATCCGATTTCTTGATCGCGATCATGCGCAGCTTCATCGATTCGTCGGTCGAGAATTGATCGATGTGCGCGCGGTAAAATTCCTGGATTTTTGCTTCCGGCACGACGGTGTTCGCCTTGATCGCGGAACGCGTCATCTCCTGCACGATGATTTTGTCGCGCTCCATGTCCTTGAAGCGATCCATCGTGAACCCCTGGGCCTCGATCGTCCGGGTAAAGGCCTGCCGATCGCCGCCAAACTCCTCGCGGATGATCGTGCTGACGCGATCACCGATGAAGTAATCCGGGATCTGAAATTTCTGCTTCTTGAACTCCTGAATGATGATCTGCCGGTCGATCAGGTCATTGATCGCCTGGAGCCGCACCTCCTTGACCTTCTCCACCAGTTCCTCGCCTTTGAATTGCTGCCGGATCGCCTGCTCCTTCGAGCCTACGAGTTCCCGGACTTGGGAGAATGTGATCACCTCATCGTTCACCACCGCAGCAATGCCATTGAGCACGTCCTGAGCGTGCGCCTGCCCCGAGGCGAGCACGGCAGCGAGGCCGAAGAGGAGTGACGAAAGGCGATAACGAAGCATGAAGGGTCGAGACAAGGCCACGGGGTGGAAGGCGGAAAATAGATCGCCACCCTCTGTAGTCAAGACTGGGTGCTGGATCCGCGTAGCCGGCCGGCGCAGTGAAGTGGCGGCGCGCGTGCCCGGCTACGCCACGTGCCGCAGGGCCTCGATCGGATCCATCATCGCGGCCCGCCGGGCGGGGTAGAGACCGAAGACGACGCCGATCGCCACCGAGATACCGAAGGCCAAGGGGAGGGAGGCGGGGACGATGATGGGGACCATGGTGCGGACGGTATCGGGCAGGGCATTCATGGCCGCAGGGAAGGCGGCGCCGAGCGTGTGCATCGTCAAGCCGATGATGGGTGAGCAGAGGAGACCGCCGAGGATGCCGGTGAGCCCGCCGGTCACGGAGAGCACCACGGTTTCGACCAGAAACTGCTGCGTGATATCCGAGCGCCGCGCCCCGATCGCGCG
>Ga0105048_10009763_pt1 | contig 15228 bp, 12 predicted proteins | sample MAT05_FD_78382 | JGI IMG/M metagenome (GOLD analysis project Ga0105048, IMG submission 78382) | Freshwater microbial communities from Lake Fryxell liftoff mats and glacier meltwater in Antarctica - MAT-05 | ecosystem: Environmental > Aquatic > Freshwater > Ice > Liftoff microbial mat | place... | reverse complement strand
TGCCGCGCCCGCCGGCCTGGCAACTGATGCTGTACATGGGCGCCATCGGCATGTTCGGCGCCGGCGTGGGCATGCTCTACACGCCGATCCTGGTCGACCGGCTGCAACTGATCTTTCCGTCCGGCCTGGCGGTGGCCAACATCCTGCGCGCGCTGACTGACCCTGAGCTGCTGCGCCGCTCGGTGGCCCGGCTGGGCAGTGGCGTCGGCCTGGGCCTGCTGGGCGGGCTGGGCTCGGCCAAGATGGCGCTGCTGGGCGCCATCGAGCTGTCCACCTCCACGCTGGGTGCGGGCATGCTGGTGGGTGCGCGCATCGGCATCCCGGCGCTGGTGGCGGGGCTCACCGGCACGGCGCTGATCCCGTACTTCGTATCGATCGGCTGGCTGAGCGAAGGCGCGCCGTTCCGCAAGATCACCTTCCTGATCGGCCTGGGGCTGATCATGGGCGCGGCGCTGCTCGACACCGGCCGCATCCTGCTGCAGGCGCTGGCGCGCTGGCGCTCACCCCTGCCCGCCGTGCCCACCGCGCCGGAAGAAGCCTGGAAGCGCACCAACACCGGCCGCCTGGTGGCCTGGCCGGTGGGCTGGGCCGCCGCGGTGGTGTGGCTGGGCGCACAAATCCTGCACCAGCCGGTGTTCCGAGTTGTTCATGCGCGCTTACCCGGTGCTGGCGCTAGACCAGACCGCCATGTCGGCAGACCACCAACCGGCAAAGTGGGCCTCGGCGATGACCTACAAGTTTGTCGGCGCGCTGCGCAGCCTGACCGACGACAAGCCCTACCAGCGCACCGCCATCTGGCTGGGCTTGGCCCTGGGGCTGGCGGTGCAGGCGCTGCGGCTGCAGCTATTTGCCCACCCGGCCTACCAGCGCTGGCGGGCCGGCAGTGCCAGCGGCCGGGCGGGTGATTTCATCATCGACGCGGTGCTGCTGCCCTCGCCCTGCGCCTACTCGTTCGGCGCCTTTCTCGGCCTGGCCATCTCGGCCTGGTTTGCCGCCGGCGGGGTGATCGCCAGCGGGGCCGACACGTTAAATCAGCGGCGCGGCCGCCGGCCTGACGACGACGGCTTGCCGGCCGACATGAGCACGGTGTCGCTGGTGGGCGGCGGCTTGATCGCCGGTGATGCCTTGGCCGCCCTGGGCCTGGGCGTGGTGGGTTTGCTGGCCACGCTGGCGGGCTGAGGCGTCTTGGTGCGCGCTGTGCGCGCAGCCGGGCGTGCAACAGCACGCACAACAGGCCGGGCATGCGCCGGATTGGGCAGCACCTCGCGCAGCAAGGCCTCGCAATTCGCGTGGCTCATCACCCGGGGCACCGGGTAGCCCAGGTCGGCCTCGCGGCAGGCGGCCTGCGCCAAGGCCGGGATGTCGGCCTCGCGCAGCGCATCCAGTTGGCGCGGCAGGCCCAGCCGGCGGTTCATCGCCTCCACCGAGTCGATGAAGGCCTGCGCCAGCGCCGCCTCGGGCTCACCCGCCCGCCCCACCCCGGCGCGCACCGCCAGCGTGGCCAGCCTGCCCGCCACCGCGCCGCTGCAAAAACGCAGCACCGGCGGCAGCATGATCGCGTTGGCCAGGCCGTGCGGCGTGTGGTACCAGGCGCCCAGCTGGTGCGCGATGGCATGCACATTGCCCACGTTGGCCCGGGTGAAGGCCAGGCCGGCCCAGGTGGAGGCCAGCGCCATCTTTTCGCGCGCCAGCAGGTTGTGGCCGTCGTGGAAGGCGATCGGCAGGTTCTGGTAGATCAGGCCCACGGCGGCCAGCGCCATCTGGTCGGTGAAGGGCGTGGCCCACTGGCTGAGGTAGGCCTCCACCGCGTGGGTCAGCGCGTCCATGCCGGTGGCCGCGGTCACCGGGCCGGGCAGGCCGGTCATCAATGCCGGGTCGAGCGCGGCGATGCGCGGCACCAGCCGGGTGTCGGCGATCACCAGCTTGCGCTGGTGCTCCGGGTCGGCGATCACCGCGGCCACGGTCACCTCGGAGCCGGTGCCGGCGGTGGTGGGCACCGCGTACAGCGGCGGCGGCGCATGCCGGCCGCGGAAGTAGCCCACCAGCTCTCGCGGGTGCTTGTGGTTGGCGGCAGCCAGGCCGATGGCCTTGGCCGCGTCCATCACCGAGCCGCCGCCCACCGCCACGATGGCGTCGCACTGCGCCTGCTTGAACCGCGCTATGCCCAGCTCGACCAGCGGGATCGGCGCGTCGGGCGTGATCTCGTCGAACACCTCGAAGGCCGTGCCGCCGCGCCGCAGCGCGTCGGTCAGTGGCGCCAGCAGCCCCAGGCCGACCACCACGGCATCGGTGACGATGAACAGTTTTTGATGGCCCAGGTCGTTCAACAGCTCGCCCAGGCGGGCACTGGCGCCGGGGCCGATCATCAGCGTGGGCTGCGGAATCGGCACCCAGCGCGTGATGCCACCGGCCGCACGTTTGAGAAAGGGCAGCGCAACCGTGCGCGCCATGTCGCTGATCAAGTGGGAAGCCACGCTTATCCTCCATCATGTTGGTCAAAAGCCGTGCGGCACCTTCGTCGGCACAGCCACCATCAAACCCCTGGAGAAAGTATGAAGCTCGTTGTCAGCATCAGTTTGGGCTCGCGCAAACAAGACTTCGAATTCACCACCCAATTTCTGGGCGAGACACTGACGGTGCGGCGTTTCGGCAGCGACGGCAGCACCACCAAGGCCGAGAAGCTGCTGCGGCAGTGGGAGCGAAAGGCCGACGTGATCGGCCTGGGCGTGCACAAAGACAGCTACCGCGCCGACGGCTGGCGTTTTGTCGATGGCGACAGCGCCAAGCTGCAGGCCGCAGTGAGCCGCGTGCCGCTGACCACCGGCGCCCGGCTCGACGACATCCTGCAGGAATGGGCGGTACGCCACACGCAAACCGACCTGCGCGGCTGCTTCACCAACGCCAAAACGCTGTTTCTGTCGGGCATCAGCCACCACAAGCTGGCCACGGCGATGGCCGAATACACCCCAAACCTGTACTTCGCCGACCCACTGCTGCAACTCGGCGTGCCCAAGCTGCTGACCTCGATGGACGCGTTGTCGCTGTACATCGTGGGCGCGCACTATGTGTCGACCTGGGCCCCGCCCACGCTGCGGCCCCAGGCGCTGCTGCGGCAGTGGAGCGCGCATGTGCTGCGCCGGGCCGCCAAAACAGCCAGCGTGATCGTGGCCCCGGCGCACGCGCTGGACGATTTCGGCATCGACGAACTGGCGGGCAAGACCATCATCACCTCGGCGGCCAACGACCAGCGCGTCGCCACCTTTGCCGACAAGGGCGTGCACATGGTGGTAGACGGCGCGCCGCATTTGTTTGGCCAGGTGCTGGGGCCCAACCTGCTGGACGCGATGATCATCGCCGCCACCGGCCATCAGCCTGGCGAGATGGCCGACGACGACTACCTGGCCATCATCGCCGAGCTGCAGCTAAAACCCCGGGTAATCTACCCCAACGGCTTCAAGCGCACCAACCGCTTTGCCTTCGTGATCCACCCGCTGTCGCAGGAGTATTTCAAGAACATCAAGCCGATCAAGCTGCTGTCGCGGGTGTCGCCGCCGCTGTTCATGAACTCACTGGAAAAGGTGATGGCCTACGCGCCGCCCTTCATCTACTCGCGTGTCACCGGCATCCAGTCGCCCACCGGCGTGACGGCCGAGGGCTGGCTGATCTCGGTGGGCGGCACACCCAAGGAGATCATGGCCCACAGCCCCGAGTTCACCTACCGGCGCCTGCTGGCCGCCGCCGACATGGCCAAGCGCCTGGGTGCGCAGATCATGGGCCTGGGCGCCTTCACCAAGGTGGTGGGCGATGCCGGCGCCACGGTGGCCAAGCGGGCCTCGCTGCCCATCACCACCGGCAACAGCTACAGCGCTTCGGGTGCGCTGTGGGCCGCGCACGACGCGCTGCTGCGCATGCGATTGCTGCCGCCGCCCAGGGCGAAGGCGCGGGTGAAGTTCAAGGCCATGGTGGTGGGCGCCACCGGCTCGATCGGCGCGGCCTGCGCGCGGCTGCTGGTGCGGGCGGCCGAAGAGGTGACTCTGGTGTCGCCCGAAACCGCCAAGCTGCTGGCGCTGAAAGAATCGATCCTGCAGGAAACGCCCGACGCCAAAGTGGTGCTGTCGGCACGTGCCGACACCTACCTGGCCGAGATGGACATGGTGGTCACCGCCACCTCGGGCGCGGGCAAGGCGGTGCTCGACATCATGAAGGTCAAGCCCGGCTGCGTGATCACCGACGTGGCCCGCCCGCTGGACCTGCCGGCCAAGGAAGTGGCCAAGCGCCCCGACGTGCTGGTGATCGAATCGGGCGAGATCTTGCTGCCCGGCGACGTGCAGATGAAGCCGATCGGCCTGCCCAAGAACGTGGCCTACGCCTGCCTGGCCGAAACCATCGTGCTGGCGCTGGAGGGCCGCTTCGAAAACTACACCGTGGGCCGCACGATCGAGTGGGAAAAGGTGCGCGAGATCTACCAGCTGGGCCTGAAACACGGCATGCGGCTGGCAGCGATCTCGGGCGTCAACGGTGTGTTCTCCGACGATGACATCGAGCGGGTGCGCACGCTGGCGCTGGCGGCGCGGGCCGAGGCGGCGGTGGCGGCCAAGAAGCCAGCGGGCGCGGCGGGCAAGCGGCCGGGCGTGCGCAAAGCTGCGGCGGCCAAGCCAACGGCCAAATCAGCAGCCCGAACTCGGGCCAAGTTGGCTGACCGGCGTGAAGGTCAGCGTCAGTCCCGCTAGACGACAGATCAAGTCGCGGCGCCCGCTAACGCCCCACATCCCGCCCCAACTTGCCGAGCGGAATCACCCACGGGTCGGCCAGCAACTCGCGGGCGTAGAGGTTGTCAACCAGACCCATCTTGACGTTCAGCAGCATCGAATTCCAACCCTGCCAAAATACAAAGTAGGTGGTTGCCGGGTATTTTCGGCGAATGCCGTCTATCACCAGCCGAGTGTCAAACCGCCCCCGCGGATGGGCGCTCAGCCAGAACGCCGGACCGACCTCGGTCAGGGCAAAGGGCTTGCCCAACGCCACCAGGCTGCGGTAGCTGCCGCCCAGGTCCAGCCGGTCCAATGTGTTTTCGTAGTAGTCCAGGCCGACCACGTCCACCACATCATCGCCAGGGTAGTAATGCAGCACCGGTTTGACACCGTCGTTGCTTTGAAAGGTGGGTGCGTACACCCACAGCAGATTGTTCAGCCGCTTGTCGCGCGTGAAGTACTCGAACATGTCGCGCCACAGCGCGCGAAAGTCCTCCGGCCGCGCCCAGCCGTTGTCGGGCCCGGCCGACCACCAGAAAAAATCGCCATTCATCTCATGCAGCGGCCGCCACAGCACCACCACCCCGGCATCTCGCAGCTGGGCCAGCGCAACGGCCACGTTGTCGAGCAAGCCATGCCAGCGCCGATAGGCCTCGGTGCCGGGGGTGATGGTGTCGCGCATGTCGGCGCGGCCGCCGGAGCGGTCGCGCAGGCCGCCGCCAGTCCAGGGGTTGCCCGGCGACATGCTGAGGGTGACCAGGCCGCCCACGTTCCAGTGCTCGATCAACAAGCGGTTGGCCGCGGCCATGCCCTGCGGTGGCAGTTCGCCATAGCCGTAGTCGATGCCCAAAATGGCGGGCGAGTGACCGGTGGCCTTTTTCAGCGCGGTGAAGTACTTGTCATAGGCCGCCACCACATCCTCGTTGGCATGGCTGATGTTCTGACCCGACAGCACACGCTGGTCACTCCGCGTTGGCAACTGCCGCAGGTAGCGCAGGAGGCTGGCTGTCTGCGGGCTGGCGTTCGGGCTGGCTGGCAGCGCTGAACCGGCGGTCTGGGGTGCCGCCACTGCGGCCCGGGCGCCAGCTGACGATGGGCTCGGCGCGGCTTGGCCCAGCCCGGTTTGAGTTTGGGCATGTAAAGGCCCGCATGACAGCGGCAGCAGTGCCACCGCGAGCGCAACGCCCAGGCTGTGCAGCCGCAGCGTGCGACGGCTGCGTCGGACCAAGGATTTCAGATGGCGCATGCGCAAACCCTTCAGCCTGCCGACCTGTCCGGTCGGGTCGGCAGGGGTCAGGCAACGCCTGGCACCCCCGACCGTGTAGCGGGACGCTGATAGTATTACCGCTATGAATTCAACGCTGGAGAAAGCGGCGATGGCAAGGCGAGGGTTGGATTCAGCCGATGAGCTTGGCCATGCCCACGGTGCTTTGTTGGCGTCTGCGCCGCCACCGGCGCGACGCGAGGCCGCATCCCGCCGTCATGCCCTGTACAGCCTGGCGCTGTTGCCGGCACTGCTTGCGGGCTGCGCCAGCCGCTTCCCTCGCACGGAAGCGCCGCTGCCCGCGGGTTTGTTCGCTGCGCCGCTGTACGCTGATCGGGTCACCAACGGTGATGTCATCGATGTCAGCTTCTTTGTTGTGCCCAAGGTCGAGACCCAGCCTTACCGTGTGGGCATTGGCGACGTGCTTCGCGTCAGCGTCGCCGACCATGTTGAACTCGACCGCGATGAGATTGTGGTGCTGCCTGACGGTACCGTGTCGTTACCGCTGATCGGTTCATTTTCTGCCGTCGACCAGACCTTGCCCGACTTGGCCGGGCTGTTCGAGGCGGCCTATGCCAAGGCCCGTTTGAGGGTGCCCCGCGCCGTCGTGTCACTGGTGCGGGGCCAACAGCGGCTGCGCCAGTTCATGCAGTACGTTGGTGCCGACCGCGGCAACAACCGCATCGTGCTGACCGTGTTCGATCTGCAGCCGCTGGAATTGCCCATGATCGCGCCGGTCCAGGTCGACCGGCCGCTGGCCGCCCTGCGCGATGAGATTCGCCTGGCCTACGCCAAAGAGTTCAATGGCCAACTGGCGGTCACCGTCAACATCGTCAAGCGCGCTGAGCCCACTGTTTATGTGATGGGCGAAGTCAAGAAACCCGGTGCGATGACGCTTATCCGGCCGGTCAACCTGGTATCGGCCGTCGCCATGGCCGGCGGATTCACCGACCTGGCCGACGAAGCCGCCGTGCTGGTGTTGCGCGTGCGGCCCGACAACGACTACGACTACTGGACGCTGGATCTGAAGCTAGGCTTGCTGTCCCCCGAACGGCAAGGCAGTTTCCTGCTGCGCAGCAATGATGTGGTCTATGTCAGCCGGTCCCCGATCGCTGATGTCAACCTGTTTGTGCGCCAATACATTCGCGGCTTGTTGCCGTTCGACATCGGTGTCGGCTATGCGCTGCCGCTGCGCTAAACCGTCCTGCCCACGGCGCCCGCCGCGCAAGCCAGCATGACCCGTGCCAGCCGGCTCGACCCGGTTTTCAACGCGCTGCGCGAGCGCCTGCTGGCCTTGCCAAGGTCCAGCGCTTCGCCACACCCCCCCGGACCGGCTGGTGCGCTGGTGGTGTCGCTGATGTCGCGGGTCGGTGGCGAGGGTGTGACCACGGTGGCGGTCGGCCTGGCGCGCTCGCTGGCCCGTGTCGGCTCGCTGCGCACCTTGCTGATCGACCATGACAGCGGCCGCAACGGCGCAGCGGCCCGGCTGGGCGTGTCGCCACGCGCCTTTGCCGGGTGGCCCGCGCAAGCCAGTGCCAGCGCGCTGCTCGATGCGGTGGTCTATATCGAGCCCGGCCGGCTCGGCCTGCTGAACCTGGGCAGCGATGTGCCATCGGGTTTTGTCAACGACATCTTGTGGGCCCCGGCCTACGCGGCGCTCCGCCAGTGCCACGATCTGGTATTGGTCGATGCCGGCTCGATGCGCCAGCCCTTGGCGCTGCGCTGGGCCCGCCTGGTGGATCTGCGCCTGCTGGTGCTCGACACCGAGCGCACCACCACCGAAGAACTCGAACGGCTGAAGGTCGAATGGCAAACCAACGGGCAGACCCTCGATGCGGTCGTGCTCAGCAAGCGCGACTACCCGGTGCCAGGCTTTTTGTACCGGCATATCCGTTGAACACGCCATTCAATCCGCCATCGATGACGCCGTTGGTCTGGCCGCTGAAATCACCATGAGCAAGCGCGACATCCTGGTTTTTCTGTTCAGGCGCAAATGGAGCTTGATCTCGGTGCTGCTGGGCACGGTCTTGCTGGTCACCGCCTTTGTCTACCTGCTGCCGTCTAGCTTCACTGCCACCTCGAAAATCCTGCTCGAACCCACCAAGTCGCCCACGCTGGGCACCGAATCACGCTATGGCTCGGATGTCGGCGCGGTGCTCTTCACCGAGATCGAGATCGTTTTGTCCCGCACCGTGATGGAGGCGGTGGTCGACAAGCTCAAACTGCACGAGCGTGGCGGGCCACTGAGCCCGCTGGCGCAGTTCATTGCCGACATCAAGGCCGGGCTGGTCAGTGTCGGCTTGCTTGAGCCGCCCGAGCCGCGCGAGGGCTGGATACGCGACCTGCTCAAGGACGTGAAGGTCAAGCCGGTGCTCGACACCCATGTCTTCACGATCAGCTATTCCGACCAGAACCCGGCGCAGGCGGCCGAGGTGGCGAATGCGATCACCGACGAGTACATGAGCAACCATGCCCGCATCTACTCCTACGAAAACGCGGTAGATTTTTACCGCAGCAATGCCGACGCCGCCCGGGAGGAGGTTGACCGCTTGAAGCGGGCCCAGCGCAGCGGCACCGGGTCGGCCGCTACCACCACCTTGCCCAGCCGGCGCGAAGCCGCGGTGATCGAGGCGACACGGCTGGAAGACCGCCTGGGTCAATTGCGCCTGGACCTGCAAGACGTGTTGCTGCGCTTTGCACCCGACCATCCGAAAGTGCTGCTGGCCCAGGAAAAGCTGCGCATCGTGGCGCGCCAGTTGGCCAGCACCCAGCAGCAGATCAAGACAATGGAGATCGACAAGGAGCGCGGCGATGCGCTGCAGCCGCAAATCGACGGCCAGGTCGAAACCTACCGCTCGTACAAAAAACAATTCGACCAGGCGCTGCTGACCACGGCGGCCGACCGCCGGCTGATCAATGCCCACATCCTTGACCGCGCGGCCGTGCCGACACGGCCGCGCTTTCCGCGCCTGGTCTACGTGTTGGCGTCGGTCATCGGAGGCCTGCTGCTGGGGCTGGCGGTGGCGCTGGTCCGGCACTACTATGACCACCGCGTTGACACACCGGAAGCTGCCGAGCGCATCCTGGGCGTGCCGGTCATCGGTTCGGTGCCGCGGGTCTGGCGGCTGCGGCCCTGAAAGCCGCCGCAGCACGCGCTGAGCCTCACGCCCGGAGCCCCATGCCAACAAGCGCGCCGCCATGAGCAACGATCACGCAGCCAGCCCAGCACCGCGTCGGCGCCGCGTCGCACTGGTGATGCCAGTGCGCAACGAAGAAGACGCGGTAGACGCCACGATGGCCGCGGTCTTCAATTCGACCCGCCTACCCGACGAGATCATCGTCGCTGATGCCTTGTCCAGCGACGCCACGGTTGAACGTCTGCGGCCCTGGCAACAGCGCGGCGTGCCGCTGAAGGTGGTGAGCAACAGCACGATTTACTGCGGCGGCGGCCGCAATGTGGCGGCACGGCACAGCAGCAGCGACGTGATCGTGATCGTCGATTTTGGCAACCCGGTGTTCCCCGGGTACATCGAAGAGATGGTGCGCCCGTTCGAGGAGCAGGACGGCATCGACGTGACGATGGGCATTCTGCTGCCGCTGATGCACACACCGTTCGAGCACTGCATGGGCACGATCTACTACGACGAGAACATCCTGCTGCGCAACTACAGCCTGGCGCAGAAGCAGGCTCTGCTGCCCGCCGTGCTGCTGCCGGGTGGGGGCTGCATCGCGATGACGCGCAGCTTTCTAGAACGTATGGGAGGCTACCCCGAATGGCTGGCCCGCTCGCAAGACCGCTTGTTCAGCCGCAAGGCGCATGGCCTGGGCGTGCGCATCGCGGTGGCCTGGGACGCCTATTGCTACAACCATGTGCGCAGCAACCCCTGGCAGGTCTGGCGCATGGCCTATGGCTGGGCCCGCTGCAACGGGCAGAGCCGCTACCTGCGCAGGCACCTGTTGAAGGCGCTGCCGTTTTACGGCCTGATCGCCGGGCTGCTGGCCTGGTCACCGGCCCAACCGCTGGCCGCGCTGGCAGCGTTCGGCCTGTTCATGGCCTACACCGCCCGGGCCGGTTACCGGCGGTTGCTGCGGGTCGACGGTGGCTTGCGCAAGCTCAGTTACTTGTGGCATGTGCCGGCCCTGCTCGCCGCTGGCGACCTGGCCACCATTGCCGGCCATGCGGTGGGCTGGTTCGAATGGTGCTCGCGGCCCGAGTTGCGGCGCGCCTACTACGCTTATGTTGAAGGCTGCCCACCGGCCTTGCTGCCGGTAGTCGAGCAATGAACGCCGGCCCGCAGTCGGATCGGCATCGCCCGGTGCCGACGATGCCGCTGCTGCACCTGAACGATCTGTGGGCCCCGGCCGGGGCCTTGCCCTACCCGTTCGGCGAAGTCGGCGTATCTCGCTGGTACAACGCGCGGGCCGCGATCTGGCAAGGCCTGCGCAGCCTGGGTCTGAGCCCTGGCGACCGCTTGATCGCGCCGGCCTACACCTGTGGCTCGGAACTGGACGCCTTGGTGCAAGCTGGGCTGAAGATCGACTTCTACCGCATCGGCCCCGACCTGGCGGCCGACATCGATGACCTGGAACGGCTGTGCCGCAGCCCCGCTGCTGCGCTCTTCGTGACCCACTACTACGGCCTGCCGCAGCCCATCGCCCGGATCGCCGCGCTGGCGCGCCGCCATGGTTTGCGCCTGATCGAGGACGTGACGCACGGCCTGGGCTCGGCCACCGCCGACGGCCAGCCATTGGGCTCGTTTGGCGAGATGGCGGTCTTCAGCCTGTGGAAAAGCCTGGCCCTGCCCGATGGCGGCTTGCTGCGTTTGCAGCCGGATGCTGTGCGCGTGGCGCTGCCGGCACAGGGCGAAACCCCGGGTCTGGCCTCGGTGGCCGGCCGGCTGCGCCATATGGTTGAAGAAACCGTTGCCGCCCGCCACCCGGTGGCCGTGCGCACGCTGCGGCGCCACCTGACCGATCCGCTGATCAAGGGGTTGAAGCGGCGGCTGGGCCCGGCGGCGGCCACGGCGCCCAGCGCGCTGGAGAGCGACCGCTCGTTGCCGCCCGAAGCGGCGCAGCTTGCCTTCCAGCCCGAGCGCCGGGCCTGGCGCATGACATCGCTGTCGTCACTGCTGCTGCCGCGGCTTTGCCGGGACGGGCAGGCCTTGCAGCGCCGTGCCAACTTCCAGCACATTGCCAGGCTGTTGTTGCCTGGCACGGCGGTGCGCCCGCTGCTGGCCGATGCGTTGCCACCGCACACCAGCCCGCTGTTTTTTCCGCTGGTGGCCGCTGAGCCAAGGGCCTTCTGCCGCCACCTGGCTGCGCAGCGGGTGGGGTTTTTTCGCGGCTGGTGCGTGTTTCACCCAGCGGTGGACTGGCGGCTGTTTCCGCTCGAATCCCACCTGAAGGAGCATGTCGTCGTCGTTCCGGTACACCCGGGCCTGAGCCTGGCCGACATCGAGCGAATCGCCGCCGTGGTCAACGACTGGAACGTGCGCCATGGCGGCCTGCCGGCTGCATGAGCCCCCGCAGGCAGACAGCGTGAGGCCCTGATGACCCCAAGTGTCGGCACCGCTTTCGCTGCCTTGGGCAACCCGGTGGTCAGCGCCCTCATTCGCCTGCTGTTGTGGTTGATCATCCCAGCCTACCTGGCGCTCAGGGCGCTGCAAACCACTTTTTTACAGGGCATCTACATCGCCACCATCCGCGACATGTACTTCGGCTGCTTGCAGTTTGTCGACCAGGCCTACGCCTTGCAGATGCGGCCCGGCGGCTGCACGCTGAAGACCCTGGAGTACGACGTGACGATGAACCACGACCGCGCCGGTTTCCGCAACCCGGACTGCCTGCCGGCAGCGCGCATCGCCGTGCTGGGAGACTCGCATGCCTATGGCCATGGCGTGGGCAACGCACAAACTCTTGCCGCCCTGCTTGGCCAGCAGTTGGGCGAGCCGGTGCGCAACCTGGCCGTACCGGCGTCGGCCACGCTGCGTGAGCTTGAAGCCTATGCCGAACAAACGCCGACGGCCGATCTGAACGTGCTGCAGTACTGCGACAACGACCTGGACGAAAACATCCCCAGCCTGAGCCTGGCGCCCCAGGTCTACCAGGCCACGCTGCGCAAGCGCATGGGCGAGGTGATGGACATCTACGCGCTCAGCAAACGCCAGGGTGTGCTGGGCCAATCGCGGTTGACGCTGGGCTATGCCGCGCAGCAACTGGTGCAGGCGCGTTTTGTGCGGTTGCCGCCGGCAGCGCCCGACGAGTCCACACTGGCGCACGAAGCCGACGCGTTTGTGCGTGTGCTTGGGCACTACCAGCCGGTGCTGGCCGGCAAAACCGTGGTGGTGCTCGACAGCAGCGCGCTGCTGCGGCGCTCGGATTACTTTCGGCTTGACGACCACCTCAACGCCAGCGGCCACCGCAGGCTGGCCTCGGCCTTGGCCGATGTTTTGCGGCCGTACCTGAGCGAGCGCAGACCGGACCGCACAAAGATGGCGGCATGGCCTGGCGGCGCGTTTTCAGGTGGACAATTTCCAGGCGGCGCGATCCCAGGCGGCGCGATCCCAGGCGGCGCAAACCCGGCATGGAACCCTCGCTGAAGCAACGCACGCTGGGCAATATGGCGCTGACGGCTGCGGCGCGGCTGATCACGCTGGCCTTGCAGTTGCTGGCCAATGTGGTGCTGGCGCGCAGCCTGAATTCAACCGACTACGGTGTGGTCGCCTACGCCCAAGTCGTCATCAGCTTTTTGTCCCTGGTCAGCGAGTTCGGGCTGAACTCGGCCGCCATCCAGCGGCCGACCCTGTCGGCGGCGGCCTTGCAGACCGGTTTCACGCTGCGGTTGTTGCTGGGCCTGCTGGCCTTCGGGCTGGCGCTGGCCGCCGCCCCGCTGTGCGCCCGGCTGTTGGGCGAACCAGCAGCGGGGGATATCGTCAAGCTGCTGGCGCTGGGATTTCTGATCAATGGCCTGGCCTTTCTGCCCAGTGTGCAGGCACTGCGTGCACTGGACTACGCGCGCTACACCGCCGCCCAGGTGATGGGCTCGGTGGTCAACGCTGCGGTGACCATCGGGATGGCCTTGAACGGCTTTGCTTTCTGGAGCATCGTCGCGGCCAATGTGGCGGGCATCGCCGCTTCGGCGCTGCTGCTCAACCTGCTGGTTCGGGTGCCGATGCGGCCGGCGCTGGACCACGACAGCCTGCAGCACTACGCACGTTTCGGCGGCCAGTTGTACCTCTCGTGGCTGCTGACCTTTGTCATCATGAATCTCGACAACCTGGTGGTCGGCACGCTGCTGGGCTCGGCCACGCTGGGCTATTACGCGCTGGCCTTCGGCTGGGGCACGCGGCTGTGCGAAATGCTCGGCACGGTGGTCAACAGCGTGCTGTTCCCCACCTTCGCCAGAATCCAGTCCGATCTTCCCAGGCTGCGCGCGGCCTACCTCAAAAGCCTCGAACTGGTGGCCTTTCTGGCCGTCGCCGGCTATGCCACGCTGCTGGGCTGCAGCGCCGACTTTCTGCAGCACTTGCTCGGCGCGGGCACCGACAAGTGGCTGCCGGCCCTGGGCGCACTGCGCATTCTGTGCGTCTACGGGCTGATCCGGGCGGTGCTCGAGCCGGTGGGCAGCGTGGTGATGGCCATCGGTGGCATCCCGGTGCTGGTGCGGGCCAACCTGCTGGCCGCCATCGTCAAGGCCACGTTGATCTACCCGGCCTTGCTGTACTTCGGCATCGAAGGGGTGGCCGTGGTCGTGACACTCAGCTATGCCGCGCAGTACCTGGTGTTTCTGCCCGCGCTCAAGCAGCAGCTGGGCCTGGGGCTGCGTGACTTCTTTGCACCCCAATGGCGGCCCCTGCTGAGCGGGGCGATCGCGCTGGCCGCAATGCACGCCCTGCGCGCGGCCGGGGCGCAGCCCTCGGGGGTGGCCGGCTTCTGGGTCGGCGCGGGGCTGGGGCTGACCGCCTATGCTGTCGCATTTGGGCTGCTGTCGCGCGGCGCGGCTTACCGTGAACTGATTCAGTTACTGCGTGAGCGCCGGCAGGCGACTTGACATGACCGACGTCTCCATCATCGTTGTTTCCTACAACACCCGCGACATCCTGCGCCGTTGCCTGCAGGCAGTGGCTGCGCACTGTGGCGACCTGCGTTGCGAGACCATCGTCATCGACAACGCCTCACCCGACGGCAGCGCGGCGATGGTGGCCAGCGAGTTCCCGGCCGTGCGCCTGATCGCCAACACCGACAACCGCATGTTCGCGGCAGCCAGCAACCAGGGCATGGCCGTGGCAGTGGGGCGCAGCCAGTTGCTGCTCAACAGCGATGCGTTTGTGGGCGCCGGCACGGTGCCGCAGTTGCTGGGCTTTCTGGACCAGCACCCCCGCGCGGCGGCGGTGGGCCCGAAGGTGCTCAACAGCGACGGCAGCCTGCAGAGCAAGGGCTTCGCCGCGCCGCGCATCGGCCTGGGCCTGGTGCGCATCAGCGGCCTGAACAAATGGCTGCCCGAGCGCCTGAAGCGCCGCTGGTTCGCCCACTACTTCTGGGATGGCAACCAGGCGGTGATGCCCGACGTGCTGTCAGGCTGCTGCATGATGCTGCGGGCCAGCGCGGTGCGCGAGATCGGTGCGCTGTGCGAAGATTTCTACCATGGCGGGGAGGACGGGGAATGGTGTTTTCGGGCGCGGCATGCCGGCTGGCAGGTCTGGTTTTGTCCGGCGGCGGTGGTCGTGCATATCGGCGGCGCATCCCAGGCGCGGATCGACGACGCCATCACCCTGCGCGACACGGTGCGGGCCTGGGAGACCAGCTTCGGCCTGGGCTATGGCATCGTGGCCGAAACCTTGACCTGCATCTACCAAGCGCAGCGCTGGGCCGCCGCGGGGCTGACCGGCAAGGGTGGCGCTGTGCGTGCGCCGATCGTCCGGGAACTGCGGCTGGGTGGCCGCAAGATCGCGGCGCTGGCCAGGCGCTGGCGCGGCAGCCGCAGTGCGCCCGCGCCGACATCACCATGAGGCACCCCCGGCGGCGTGGCGCCACGGCTGGTGCGGCCATGGCGGCAGCCGGTGCGGCGGCAGGTGCGGCAACCGGTGCGGCAACCGGTGCGGCAACCGGTGCGGCAATCGGTGCGGCGCTTGATACGGTGCCAGATCCGGCTTCAAGGGTTGCAAAACGGGCGGTGGCATGGGCGCGATAACCGGTCTCTTTGCATTGCGCTGC
>Ga0105048_10009762_pt1 | contig 15229 bp, 15 predicted proteins | sample MAT05_FD_78382 | JGI IMG/M metagenome (GOLD analysis project Ga0105048, IMG submission 78382) | Freshwater microbial communities from Lake Fryxell liftoff mats and glacier meltwater in Antarctica - MAT-05 | ecosystem: Environmental > Aquatic > Freshwater > Ice > Liftoff microbial mat | place... | reverse complement strand
CGCACCATGGCCATGGCGGACATGCTCTATGGCATCACCATGCAAGAGTCCGGCATCAGCAAGCAAGTGGTCGTGAAGTTCGAAGATTGGCCCGAGGACGAGCCAGCACCACCACCCCCCACCGCTTGACTGCCGATTCGAGTTGCAATCGTGCTGCCAAGCTTTCTCACCATCACTTCGAGAGGTGGGCTTCCAGGAACCATAGCGATTTATCGAGGAAGCGCGAGGTGCCGGTAAAGATGTCGGCGGCGTCTTTGTCGCCCAGTTGATCGGCCGCGTCGATGGCTGCGCGAGTCGATTCACCAACCTTGGCGAACCGATCCGCCAGTGCGGCGACCACAGCCAAACCATCAAAGACAGTGGCCGGAAACTCCGGCAATCGCGAACCAGCCGCCACATGACGAGCGGTACCGTGTGCCACACCGCCAAGAGCCGTGGCTCGCTCGGCGGTATCGTCGATCTCGCCTTCCAGTTCCTCGGCGAGTTTGTCGAAAAGCTCGTGCAGGGCGATGAATTGCGGCCCCTTCACGTTCCAATGCGCGTACTTCGTCTGGCTAGCGAGGTCGAGCAAATCCAGCAGTTGCTGATTCACCAACGCGACCAGCGGCCCACGACGGTCAGCGGGGATGCTGATGCGTGTCGGAAAGGTATGAATGCTCATGGTGTGATCTCGCAGGGATGATTGGTAAGGAGAAGTACCATTGCGTGGTTGCAACCTAACAGGCGATCGAGCTTGTTCACTCCTCGGTTTTCTTCTTCTTCGCAGGTGCTCGCTTCTTCGGGGCCGTCTTTGCGGCGAGCGCATCCGGTTCGACCGCAGGTGGGAAGTTTGGCGTACTCGCTGCGACAGCTTGGGGCGGCGCAGCCTTGGCAGGAGCTGCGGCAGCAGGACCAGACGTTGCGGTCAGCACCCAGCCCTTGGTGATGTTGTCTTCAAATATCTCCTGCCACAACTCGTCGATCTGCTGGCGTGAATTCGAGACGCGAATCTCGCGTTCGAGCGGCGTCTTGCGGTTCGCGCTGAAGTCCGTCAGGTGGACGACGAACGCAGGGAAGTCGTCCTGTTCCTCAAGCTTGTTCGTTTGCCACATGACCAATTTGCGGACCATCGTTGTGCCTTTCATGACCTTCGTATAGGCTTCGCGGCGCAGAATTTGGCTTGGCTGCTGGTTCATCTGCCGGGCATCGCGGTCGGCGAGCGGCACATCGACCAGATCGGTAACTTGCTTGATGCGGATGTCGGTTACATTCACCTGTTTGTCGTCACGGCGGCGGATGTACTGCGGCGAAATCAGCCCGACCAGCGGCAGCCGACGGAGGATGCGATACTTCTCTGCGGGGGCGTCCCACGTTAGCACCATACGTTGCAGCGACTGACCTCGCGTGGTCTGCGCGATCATGTCGAGAACGCTGATCTCGATGACGATCTCGGGACGTACCATGTGATACGCCACCTGATCGTTGACTTCGACGTACTCGCTGGCAACGACTCGATCCTTCAAATCACTGAGGAAAGCCCGGCGAACGTCTTCCGTGAAGCCGCCGCCAACGTGGCCCAGCACATGCAAGCCACCATCCGCCCGCATCACGGCGAGCAGCAGATCGTGGATCATGCCGTGCCGATCTTCGGTCCCTTCCGTGAACCCAATGATAACCGCATCGAGCGTGTGCCGGGGTTTGATTTTGAACATGCCGGTCGCGTCGGCACGAACCACCGCACCTTCCGCCCCGCCATCAATCCATTTCTTGTACTGCTTGGCGATCTCGTCACCATCTGTCAGCCACTTCGCCTCGGGCACGCCGATGCGGGTGCCGCCCCCGAAGTACTTCTCGAGTAGATCCCAGGTGTCGTGATATTTCGCGGATGGTGGGGTGCCGTCGATCTCGATGATGTCGGTCGCGGCGAAATGGACTTGGTCCATTTCGGCTTTCGTGGCGGGTTGACGGGCCACTCGGCTAATATCGTGAACTCGGGGCCGCTTGCCATCGGGGCGCGAGAAATAGATTTCACCCGCGAAGATCGCCTTCTTGATGCCCGCCTTTTGCAATCGATCCGCAGCTTCCTTTTGAAAAGGCAATCCCACACGAACCGTGCCACCGGGGTTAACGACGAACGCCTCGCCATCGGCGTAAATCAGCACGCTAAACTCGCCGTCGATCTTCAGGCTGACGTGGTAGTCGCCCTTGGTGAACCGCTTGGCGACATCCGCCGTTTCCAGCGGCATCATCCGCGACGCGACCGAGCGTTTGTAATCTTGCGTGGTCGTCAGGATCGTCGGATCCGTGAGCACGGCGGACGCAGTGCCGGTGGCGTATTTGTCGAGCTTGATGTCCAGTTTATCGCGACGTAGCAGGCTCATAATTATTCCTGTTCGACTGGTGTTATCCCGACGTTCTTGTTAGCCCGACGCGCCAGCGAGGGTCATTGGCTGCCTCGCTGGCGCGTCGGGCTAACAAAACATCCCTCGCTGGCGCGTCGGGCTAACAAGAGGGATTTTAGCTCACTTCCTCTGTAGCGGCCTCGGGAGCCTTCAATTCGATGTTCGACAGATGCAGCAGCAGGCAATATTCCTTGCCTCGCGTTCGGCCTTCCAGGAAGCCGCGATAAGCCATGGCACGATGGCGGAGAATCAATGGCAGGTTCGCCTTGGGCCCGGCACCGAGAAGCAGCAAGCTATCCTTCTTTTCCAACTCCTCGGCGATTTCAAAGAGAAAGTCGTAAGTCAGGCCGTTGACGTGCTTGAGTTGCAGCTTGTTGACCATGACGAACTTGTTGAACGCTTCTTTCTTGGGCAGCATCTTGCCGCTCCAGCGCAACGCCGGAAGGTCGGCACCGACGTTCGGTGGCGACGATTTCCTGGGCCGTCGGCTCTTTTCCGTGCCGTCCGGCGCGCGGATGATCTCTTCCTGCGTCACGCCGTAGACGATTTGTTTATCGCTGTTCACATAGACGCGGGAAGTATCGCGGAGGAAGCGTCCAACGGATTCGAGGTCGATCTCCGGGTCGTTGTGGATCATGGCTTGGGCCACGGCTTCCGGATCGCCAAACTTGATTTGCATCGATTCGAAGTCGCGTTCGATGGTCCCTTTCAAAATCTTGGCGGACGCGGCCTGCCGATCTTCGGCATCGACCCAGCGCACGCGCATGGTGTGGCGAACACTCTCGGCAGCGATGGCGGCATCACGCCCCTTGCTATTCGTGATGGCAATTTGCGGCATGGTGATGACTCCATATTCGGTATTGGTCTGCTTTCACTTCTTCGTTTTTAGCGGCACATCGAAATTCAGACTACCGCTGCTTGCATTGGGAATGTCGATGGAAATCTCGTGGTCGGTGAAGAGTGCCGGGGGAAGCATCCCTTGTTCTGGCAACTGGGACCAACCAGTGATACGCACGATATGAGGGCCGGGAACCGGGCCATATTCCGGGTTCGTGCGATAACTGCCGTTGCGAATCTCACCGACACCCTGCGGGCCGCTCTGCCCCTTCTTGGTATCCGGATTGAAGTAAATCAGGCCGTACACGAGCGGTTCACCTTTGTAAGTCACGTTACCCGTCAAAACTGTTCGTCCGTCGCTGTTACCGCAGCCGATTGCAGTTAGCAGAGCGAGCAGGGCGAAGGATTGCGATGCACTCAAATTCATGGCTGAAACCCTCCTGTCGGGAAGCCATCCGAACGCATGCCCAACCTCTGATAAGTGTAGAGATCGATACTCTGCTTGATGAAATGCACCGAGCCATCGCACATGGCGAAGTTGGCGCCACCGGCATGTTTGCTGCCCGCCGTGTGGGTGTACACCTCATGCGTGACTGACGTAGTCGGATCAAGAGTGCTGCTGTTAATGCCGGACATGGTGACGATCAGGTTTTGATGCATCGGCCCACCGCCCCAATAGAAGCCAGACGCCCAGGTCGCGCCGTACTGGTTGCCGTAACCGACGCCGTAGATCTGCTGATATCGGGTTTCGGCAATCAGGAATGTGTTGGTGGTCCCGTCGGTGATGTCCGTGAACGCAATCTTGGAGTTGTTATAAAGCACGCCGGTATCGGAACCGCGGCGGGTGGTATAACTATTATCGAAGTTGTTGCAAACCCACGTGTCGGTACTGGCCCCGCCCCCCATGACGCCAGCGTAATTGCTATTAGCCAATGTCCCATTCGAGTTCCCATCGCTGGGGCACTCGAACTTGGGGTTGCGGATCATTTGTTGTGCCGCCTCACTGGTCGACGATCCGCCACCACCTGGATACAGCCCGAAGAAGCTACCCGTCTTGATGTTGAACGATTGGAACCTGGCATCATCCTCGATGAACGGCAGGATGGTGACTGTCCACGGCGGCCCGCTCACGCCATTACCGGGACATGGCTCACTTTTGTTGGTCATCACGCCGGACGGCAATGCACCCTTGGCGGTGGCATAACTGTGCAAGGCCAGTGCAAGCTGCTTGACCTTATTTTGGCACCGCATGCGACTGGCCCCTTCACGGACCTTTTGCACAGCAGGCAACAGCAAGCCAATGAGGATGGCAATGATTGCAATCACCACCAGCAACTCGATTAGCGTGAAGGCATTTCTTGGCTTGGTCATGTTGATTGCAATGCGGTATGAGGGTGAATCTCGCTTGTTAGCCGACGCGCAAGCGAGCGAGTTCACTGGTGGCACCCTCGCTTGCGCGTCGGGCTAACAAGCGAGATTCACATAATCCCAAAGCCGAGATCATCGTCCTCATCGCCAGCTTCATCGGTTTCAGAAACCAGCGGGGCGACAGATTCCAGGCCGATGAACTCGATCGTCGTCGGCACGCCGACACACATGAAGGTATTGCCATCGCTGCCGAGAAGCAGGAAGCCGACGGATGCTTCCAGGCCGCCGCGGTAGCTAAACGGGAACTGGAAGATGGTTCCGTTCTTGAGTTCAGCCACCAGCGATTCGGAGACTTCATCCGGCGTCAGTTGGTAAATCGAGGTGATGTTGTGCGAGAGATAATCGTTGATGCTCGCAGTTTGTTCGAGCATAACCGGGGCGTCGAAAGTCGACTTCACCGGCGTGATGACGTGGCCGTGGACATCGACCGCCTTCAAGTCTGCTTTCTTGCGCCACAGTCCATCGGGTGAAAGATAGCCCAGACCCGTGCCGCCTTTGCCGACCACCGAGTGGCCATCCGCGATCAATGTCGCCAGTTCGCACGTCTTGCCAGCTTCATCGACAACGACAGTTTCCACATAGCCGTAAAGCTTCGACCGCTCGACTTTCTGCAGGTCGAAGTTCACTGTCTCGCCAGCAAATGTCACGGTTAGCGGCTTGGCCATATGTGTCACTTCTGGTAGGTGCCGCGAGCCGAGCGGCACAAAAGATTAGTTACAGATGCTTTGGTAATTCATGTAGTACACACAATTATGTCATCTCTCGTCCCGCTCGGCTCGCGGGACCTACCCAGGGTGAGCGGCACATAAAGTTTATCGCACGCCAGCCTCCTGGCAAATGCCTTTCCTACGTATCCAGTCGCATGAAGCGTCAGTTACCGTAAGATATGAGTTGATGCAATGGTCTGGTGCCGCAAGAGCGGTTTCTGTTTCGGAGTAATCGTGGCTCGCAGACATGTTGAAGAGAAAGAACTTCCCGCCCTGTATGCGATCGTGCAGCCGGGGTTGGAACCGATTGCCGCGGATGAGATCACACGCGACCTGCAAGGCGAGGTGAAGCGGACCGGTCGTGGCCTCGTGGTGTTTCGGTTGCCAGCCATCACGCCGGATGTCGTGAAACTACGGACGACTGAAGATGTGTTCCTGCTCGCCTGGGGCAGCGATACGCTCTCGTACCGCGCGACCGACCTAGCCACCATTCGCAACTGGACGGCGAAGAAGCCGGACTGGCCGTACCTGTTTAAGTTCCATCATGCCATCCGGCCGAAGACGAAGGGCAAGCCGAATTTCCACCTCGTTTGCCAGATGCAGGGCGAACACGGCTACCGGCGGATCGATGCGCTCGATGCACTCGCGGAAGGCCTCGGCGGCAAGATTCCCGCGGGTTGGCAACCAGCAGAAGAGAACGCCTGGCTGGAAATCTGGCTCGGCATTGAGGGGAATACTGCGGTCTGCGGGCTGCGTCTCAGCGACCGCACTATGCGGCACCGCACTTACAAGACCGAACACGTCGCAGCGTCGCTGCGGCCCACCGTGGCCGCTGCGATGGTGCGGCTCGCGGGCATCGGCCCTGGTCTGGTCGTGCTCGATCCGATGTGCGGAGCCGGTACGATTCTCGCCGAAGTCATCGCCATCGCCAATCGCCGACGTGCCCGGGATGTCCGCGTTCTAGGTGGCGACATCGACCCGAATGCCGTCTTCTGTACCCGCGAAAACCTCTCTGGCGTCGGGCAAGCCGAGACCGCTCGCTGGGATGCGACCGTGCTGCCGATCGCCACGGAGAGCGTCGATCGCATCATCTCGAATCCACCGTTCGGCAAGCAGTTGTCGACCCCGGAGCATGTTGGCCCGCTGTATGTGTCGGCGGCATCCGAGTGGAATCGCGTGTTAAAACCCGGCGGCCGTGCGGTGCTGCTCGTCGGCGAACAAGATGCACTCCGAGAAGCGATCCGTCCGCACGGCTGGCAGCCAACCCGGCAACTCAAAGTACGCGTTCTCGGGCAAGCAGCCGTCATCAGCGTCTGGCAGAAGCCGGAGTCGTCTCCTAGCATGTCAGAGCAGTTCTAATTCATGAGTTCCGGGTTTCCCGATGTTCGAATATCACTGTCCGGAATGCGAAACAGCGGTGACGTCGCCAGCGGAGGCGAAACCGGGGCAGAAGTTCCGTTGCCCGGAATGCAAGAACGCCTTCGTACCCCGTGCGGAAGTCATATTGTTCGCGGACGATGGGCCAAAGCCTAAACCCGCATCGGCAAAGCCCACGAAAGCCGCGCCGAAACCAACGGCAACGAAAACGAGCAAGCCCGCACCGGCCCCGAAGCCCGAATCGAAACCGCCAAAAGATGATGACCAAGACGATGACACGCCATACGGCGTGATCAAGGAATCCGAGGAAGAAAAGAAACTGGCGGAGAAGAACAAGCCGGTCTTCGGCGCGGTGAAGGACAAATTTAAGCGGAGCGCACGTGGACCAGCGTCGGCGTTACTTGTGCTGCCTTCGAACCTGCTCATCGGACAAGGCGCGATCACGATTGTGGCTGGCATTTTACTCATGGTCTTTGGTGCGTGGTCGCTGGTCTTCACCGACGTGCCGACTTCGGACGAGGAACTCGCCGAGCAATCGTTGTTGATTTTCTGTGGCATTGTGGCCCTCAGCTGGGGCGGCATCCAGTGCTACGGCGCCAGTCAGATGCAGAACCTGGAGAATTACTCGTGGGCACTGGTGGCCTCGGTCTTTGGATTTCTTCCTTTGCTTGCTGGCATCTTTTCGATCATGTCCCTGCGCGATCCACGGGTCATCGCGGGCTTCGAGGAACCGGAAAGCGGACCGAAACAGAACGACGATGAGGACGATGAAGATGAGGACGATGAAGATGAGGACGATGAAGACGAGGACGATGAAGATGAGGACGATGAGGAGGAAGAAGAAGAGCGACCTCGGAAACGCAAGAAGTGATCGTAGTTAGTGGCGTGGAAAGCACGCCGGTTAGCGAGTATTATTGTGTCAACTGCGGAGGTGACCATGTCTATCGCCAGTCCGATGTTAAGTAATCCAGGGACGGGGTTCCCGGCTCCAGCCCCCACATCGTCACCAGCGGTGCCGGATGGTTTTCCATTCCACATTGGCCGACGCATAGTGAAGTCGGCGAATGCAGACGGTTCAGCTGTTGAACTCGAGGTGCCGCTGACCGAGGAGGACTTCCTACACCCACAGGAAGAGGATCAGTTCATGATTGTGGACGCCCATGCGGTCTCGCATCAATACCTGGTTCATGCCATTCGTTACGGTTGCCGGCATCGCACGGGGATCAGGCTTTTCTCGGAACATCGCGTCGATTGGCAGGTGCCTGGCATCCTGCCGCATGGCCCCGATGTTGTGGTGTTCGATCGATTCACCGTCGAATGGAATTCTACCAACGGAACCTTGCCAGTCGTCGACTTGGGTGTTGATGTGGTAGCGGTGTTCGAAATCACGTCAAAAAGTACGCGACACATCGATCTTGGCGACAAGATGGACGAGTTTGAACTGGCACGCATCCCGTACTATTTGGTGGTTGATGAAGCCGCCCCGAACGGCATTCCGGAACTGCTCGGCTTCCGTTTAATTGATCGCACCCATTACCGTGAGATGCGTCGAGACCCTGCCTTGGGTTTCATGGTCCCCCAACTCGCACTCTGGTTCCGTTATGAAAACGGCCGGTTAATCGTGGCTGACGAAGATGGGAAAGACATTCCCGATTCACGCGGCGTCGGCCTCGCGAATGATGCACTCGCTGAGCAACTGATGGAGGCGAAGAACGACGCGGCCGTGGAAAGATTTCGAGCCAAACAAGCCGAGGATGAGGCCGCTGCCGCACGATTGCGCACCGAAGATGAACTGAAGCGTGCGGACGTGGCCCAGGTCGCGGCAGCCAAGGAACTTCAACGCGCCGAGGCCGAGAAACAGCGAGCCGAATTGGCCGAACAACGTGAAACTGCCGAGAAAGAACGCGCTGAGGCCGAGAAACAACGAGCCGAATTGGCCGAGCAACGTGAAACTGCCGAGATACAACGAGCCGACGAACTGGCCCGTGAGCTTGCAGAACTGCGAGCACGAATGGCAAGCAATTAGCCGCGAGTGGGAGCCGATCGCGATGTATCCGCGTTCTGCTCACACTCGTGGCTAATTTATCACTCACGGCTGAGCGAGAAACTTCACGCAGACGCACTTGCTGATCTTCACCACCTGCTCGGTTTCCTTGGCCAGCCCCGTTTTCTCGTCAATGGCGTAGACACCAACCTTGCCGCCGTCCTGGCTGGCGATCAGCATCCATTTGCCGTCCGGCGAGATGTTGAAGTTTCGCGGCGTCTTGATGTCGCCACGAATGTGGCCGGCTGGCGTCAACTTTGAAGTTTCCTTGTCGAATGCGAACGCAGCAATGGTATTATGACCGCGGTTCGAGACGTAGACAAACTTGCCGCTCGGGTGGATGCGGACCTCGGCCGTGCTATGCCCCTTGCTGACTTTCTCGCCTTCCGGCAGCGTCGATAGACTTTGCACCACCTCGAACTTGTTAGCTTTCACGTCGAGCTTTAGTACGTTGACGGTCATGTCCGCCTCGCCGTTGACGAAAGCAACATCGTTACTCGGGGCAATGTGAATGTGGCGTGGGGCACTGTTCTTGGGCATCGTAATAAACGCTGGCTCGTTGGCTTCGAATGCGGCCGTCTCTTGATTCACTTTGAACATGTGAACGCGATCCGTGCCAGCGTCGCATACGAAGGCCAGCGTGCCGGTGGCGTCGAAGGAACCGCAGTGGCCGCGAGCGTCCCACTTCTTGCCTTCCTTTTCGACCGCTGGAAATTGCTTGTGGCTGACGCGACTGACGATGCTGCCATCTTCTTTCAGCTTGTAACTCGCGGTGCTGCCACCACCATAATTGGCAACAATCGCGAACTGCCCTTTACCGTCAGTATTGATATGGCAAGGGCCGCTGCCGCCGCTTGTCGATTCACTCTGCTTCACCAATTTGCCGGTGGCCGCGTCGAGCGTGAACGAATACACGCCACCACCTTCTTTCCCACCGGCTTCGCCCACTGCATAGAGCGTCTTGCCGTTCGCCGCGATGTGAACGAATGATGGGCTAGTCACTTCCGCCGCCAACTCGGGTGCCGACAACTTGCCAGTCTTGGAGTCTAGTTCCGAACGGTAGATGCCCTTGCTGCCATCCTTATCGGTGTAGGTGCCAAAGTAGACCCAGTATTTGCCAGATGTTGGGCTGTCGGCCGCCGTGGCCCGAGTAGTGCAGGCAAAAGCGAATGCCATCACGGCAACCGCAAGTAACGAACGTCGTGTGAAGCGCATGTGCCGAATCTCCGCAAGGGGAAAGGATAACGGGAATCGGGTTTCGGAGACCGGGTTCCCAGTATCAGTTTTATACGAAGGATGTCAGGTTCCGGGTTTCCGGTATCGCGATTGAGATCGGAAACCCGGACTTACCCGGCAGATTTTAGAGTTTGGTTAAACCAATATCTTCGACACCCGATCTCCGACACTCGGCACCCGATCACCATTACCCGGACCTACCGATTGTTCGGTCAGTAGTTGTCGCGCCGTGGTAGGTGGCACTTTCCTCACCCTTTCCACGCACTCGGAGCTTTGCCTACATGGCTTGATCCGCCGATACACACAGTCGTTGAGTTGGCTTAACTGGAGGCTTGACTATGGCAACCTTTTTCGTTCTCCCACCAAGGGAGCGGTTGGAACAAGCAGTTGCAGAGTTCGTGGCGCGGGTGCTGCCAGGTCTGGAATCATCGCCCGGCGTGTCCGCCTCGCTCATGGCGGCGCTCGAACTCGAGGCGAACCGAACGGACGATGCCTACTTCGTGCATCGCGAAGATCTGATTGGTCTGTCTCACCTGATGACCGATCTCGCGATCGGTTTCGGAGCCGAACCTGGCGACTCCGTCTACGAGATTGGGTTGAGTGGTGCGGGCAAACCGGCAGGAGTTCGGCGCTCTGCAGTGCCTTCTCGTGTGTCCGGTGGGCCTGCCGCGCGATAGACTGTGGTTATGAGGTTAGTTCGGATGTCGGCGATGGTTCGCCGCCCAACCAACCCGAGAAGCCACAATTGCTCATCATGACACTCCCTCTAGACCCCGACGATGGCTGGGCCGACCTGGCCCGCGAACTGGGCGTTGAAACCTCCGCGAAACCGGCACCACTCGCCACGGCAACAATTGAACCAGCACCTGCCCCGGTAGCTGCGGTGCCAGCAGCCAAGCAAGACGACCTGTTCGAGGACTTGACCGAACAGGACGATGACGCATTCGACGCCACCCTCGACTCGGAAGACAATTCCGATGGCGAAGGTGACGACGAAGGTGCGGAATCCGACGGTTCGGATTCCGATTCGGAATCTGATGGTGCGGAGTCGGATGCCGAAGGCGAAGGCCAGGATGGTGACGAGGAATCGCCGAAGAAGCGTCGCCGCCGCCGTCGCCGTCGTAAAAAAACTCGGACGGGTGCCCCAGGCGAGGGCGACCAAGCAGCCACCCCAGATGATGATGCTGCGGAAACCGGCACCGATGCGGATGCTGGCGAAGATGAGCAATACGAAGAAGTTGAGGAAGTGGCCGCCGTCGCCGAATCGGCCCGAGATTGGGCCAACTGGGATGTCCCTTCGTGGGACGAAATCGTTGCCGGGCTTTACAGACCGGGCCGATAACGAAAACAGGCCCAGGGATTGCATCCCTGGGCCTGTGGTTTGCAACACTTCACTTCACTTCCGCGATCGCCCCCAACAGATAATCATGATCGAGATCGCACCAAGACCGATTGTCATCAGTATCACAGCGTCCTGATTTTTTACAGCTTTGGTCCAGAAGTCCACAAAGCCAGTCCAATAGCCCTGAGCGTACATGGCAGGAACGATCGCAAGGCGAGCGCTCTCCATCGGTTCACAATTCGCTACCGCAATCGAACTGCCACTTATGGCAGAGATCAACACGGCAAGCAGGGCTAGGAATAGGCGAGTCATGTTGCAAGTCGCTGAAGGGTTGCCCAGGGTTTTTATCCCTGGGCTTGATGGAAATAATGCTTATCGACCCGAGCTACCAGTGCCAGTCCCACCGCCAGTGCCAGGACCACCGCCGCCAGGACCACCGCCGCCAGGAGCTTGACCGCCGCCTGTGCCAGTCACTTGTGCACCACCAGAGGAGGTAATGCCGCTGAGATACTGGCTAGGCAGGCTGCGAACGGCGGTCGCTGGACCTTGCGAGTTCATGCCTGGATCGATGGCGTCGATTGGCTGAACATCAAATGTCACCGTGCGCGAGATTGGTTGCGTGGCCATGTAGGCTAGCACGGATTGCGCACGATCCACATCCAGTTTGATCCGTTCGCCTGGGAGTTTCTCGGGGCTCTTGTCGTCGTACACCAGGTCGCGTGCCGTTTGCACATACAGCTTGCCATCTGGGGATGGCCGTTTGCGAGCGATCAAGTCGAGCTTCTCGCGGCCGTTCGCGTTCAACTTCGCCGTGCCAGCGTCGAAGTGGTAGTTCCACATCGTCTGGTTGAGAATCTCGGCGTTGTTCACTTGTTGCTCGAATGCACTCAGGACTGGTTCGCGAGCCTGATACGAATAGCGTTCTGGCCAGCTACGATCGACCAGATTGTCGTAACGCCCTTCCAGCCCTTGTCCGCCAGTGCGTCCTTCGCGGACCTGGCGTTCTTGGTGCATGCAGCCGACCGAGGTCAGCCCGCCGGATAGAATCAGGGCGACCGCGGTCGCCCGAACAGTTCGGTTCATCGCTCACTCCTCCATGAGTAACGCGGGGCATCCTGCCCGCAGTCTAGTTGTCCTACTTGCTGAGTAGGTTCTTCTGAATCAAGATGGCGGCCGGACCGACGAGGACAACGAAGATGGCCGGGAAGATGAAGAGGACCAGCGGGAAGATGAGCTTCACCGCCGTCTTCGCTGCCTTCTCCTCGGCGATCTGCCGTCGTTTCGTCCGCATGGCGTCGGACTGCACGCGGAGGGCCTGCGCGATGCTGGCCCCGAACCGGTCGGCCTGAATCAGGATGGCCGCCAGGCTCTTCACGTCATCCACACCGGTCCGCACACCCAGGTCGTGCAGCACTTCCCGTCGTGGTCGACCCATCTGCAGTTGCAGATTGGCCAGGCTCAATTCTTCACACATCACCTTCGCATGGTCTTTCATTTCTTCAGTGACCTTCCGCAGGCCAGCATCGAGCCCCAGACCACTTTCGACACATACAACCAGCAAGTCGAGCGCATCTGGCAGTGTCAGGAAAATCTGTTGCTTGCGGTCGTTAATTAGTAACGCCAGGGCAATCTTCGGCAGGTAAAACCCAACGCAGGCCGCCAAGCCGATCTTCCAGAGGGCGGACAGCGTGAACCCGTAGGCCGCGATGCACGCGATGAGGGCGGGCACCAAGCACACCCCCAAGCACACCAGACAGAGGCCCTGGTACACTGTCGGGGCCGATTCGCTGCGGAATCCGGCGTTGGCCATTTTCACCTTTAAGGAGTTGCGTTCCAGATCGGACTGCGGCTGCATCGCGCCCAGATTCGAGAACACATCCTTCAGGCCCGCGAACCGCGCTCGCGATTCGGCATTGGACAGCTCCAGGTCGACCAGCGACTTCGGCCGACCGATGCGGTCCAGCCGATCCTCGGCGAGGCTGTTTCGCTTGGAGATCATACTCATCAGCCAGAACACGCCAGCAACGATGGCCGCGAACACGAAGATCGGGGCAAGCGTGTCGGCCGAGACAAAGCCGAACAGGTTCACGGTGAGACTCCAGGTGAGGTAGCGTGTACTGACTGTATGTCGCTTGTTGCAGGCAGCCCGTAAGCTTGACCGCCCGCATGGTTTGTTGTTTGTAGCTGACAGAGTGCTGCTGTTAGCTATTCGGTCGTTACACCTTGATGTCGATGATCTTCTTGATTGCGTAGGAGCCGATCAGCATGGAGATGATGGCACCGATTGACATCTTAACCCCCATCGGCTCGGTCCAAAGCATCTCGATGTAGTCTGGCTTCATCCAGAGCATCAGCAACAGCAGGCAGATTGGCAGCGCGACCAGCACGATCCCGGAGAGCCGGCCTTCCGCCGTCAGGGCCTGCACTTGCCCCAGAATCTTGATCCGTTCGCGGATCACATGGCCGATACGGTCGAGAATCTCCGCCAAGTCACCACCCGTTTGGCGCTGAATGATGACGCTGGTGATGAAGAACTTTAAGTCCATGTTGGGCACTCGTTCGCACAAGTTCTTCAGCGATTCTTCCATGCCGATACCGAGGTTTTGCTCCTCGTAGACACGTCCGAACTCCTTGGCGATCGGCTGCGGCATTTCCTCGGCGACCACATGCAAGCCCGCAGCAAGTGAGTGACCGGCGCGGAGGGCACGAGCAATCAGTTCCATCGCCTCGGGCAACTGGTAGGCCAGTGTCTTCAACCGCTTTTTTCGCTTGAGGATGACCCAGACGAACGGAGCAGAGAAGGAGACCAACGCAACCACCGGGGCCACGTACATGTTCACCATCCACCCGCTGGCGATGCCGGAGACGAATGCTGCCACCAGGCCGACGCCGAACAGGGCACTCGGCTTGACGTTCGCGTCCGCCTGCTCGATGACCTTGCTCAGGTCGAGCATCTTCGGCGTCAGCTTGTCCAGCAATGTCTTCTTGTCGACTTCCTGGAGAGCTTGCTTCAAGAGCATGTCCGCCGAGGAATCTTTACGCGAGTTGCGACCGACCAGCACATCCAACCGCTCGGATGCGCGGCCATCGTTGCGGCCCTGGAAGGCAAACGCAACCGCCAGGATGGCGGCAATCACCAGCGCGCCGATGACAATCGACATAACCAGCGTGCTCGAAAACATGATGCGAATCCTCAGTAGTGGCTGGCAGTTTCTGGGTGAAGTTCCCCACACCCTTGAGCCCTCTCACAACGAGAGAGGGGTGAAATTCAGTTAGTCGCGTGAGAGCACGCGCTCGGTGAACATGTTGGAAGGGAGCTTGATGCCCTTGGCTTCCAAGCGAGGAATAAACGTCGGGCGGACACCTGTCGCCTCGAACTGGCCGAACGCACGGCCGTTCTGATCGACGCCCACCTGCCGGAAGCGGAAGATTTCCTGCATGATGATGATGTCTTGTTCCATGTTCATCACTTCCGTGATGCTGACCATTTTTCGCGGGCCGCCTTGGAGACGGTTCACCTGGATGATCAAGTCGACGGCGGACGCGATTTGCTGCCGCATGGCTTTAATCGGCAATTCCACCCCTGCCATCATGATCATGGTTTCGAGACGAGCGAGTCCGTCTCGCGGGGTATTGGCGTGCAGCGTCGTCATGCTACCGGCGTGACCTGTGTTCATGGCCTGGAGCATGTCGAGTGCTTCGCCGCCCCGACATTCGCCGACGATGATCCGGTCTGGCCGCATACGCAGGCCGTTCTTCACCAGCTCGCGTGTACCAATCGCACCAGCGCCTTCGCTGTCTGCCGGCCGCGCTTCCACACGGACGTTGTGGTCCTCTTGCAGTTCCAGTCCCGCCGCAACCTCGTGGCTTACGACGT
>Ga0105048_10009761_pt1 | contig 15229 bp, 17 predicted proteins | sample MAT05_FD_78382 | JGI IMG/M metagenome (GOLD analysis project Ga0105048, IMG submission 78382) | Freshwater microbial communities from Lake Fryxell liftoff mats and glacier meltwater in Antarctica - MAT-05 | ecosystem: Environmental > Aquatic > Freshwater > Ice > Liftoff microbial mat | place... | reverse complement strand
TACACCGCACACGCCCGCCGACTTGTCTCGTTTTCACTGCCTCACGCTGTCCAGCGATGCCTCGCAAACACGGGGCTGGGCGTTCAAGACGGGCGTGGATCAAGTGGTCTACCTCAAGCCCGCAGGCCCACTGGATTGCTCCGACGGCCAGGTGCTGCACGACTGGTGCCTGGCCGGTTACGGTATCGCCTGGCGCAGCACCTGGGAGGTAGAGTCGGAGATAGCCGCCGGAAAGCTGGTGGCCGTGCTGGAAGACTATGCCGCGCCGCCCAACGGCATCTACGCCGTGTTCCCGCAGCGCAAGCACTTGCCGCTTCGGGTGCGGCTGTGGATCGACTTTCTGAAGGAATGTTATGGCTCGCCGGGGTTTTGGCGTTTGCTATCAAAGTAATAGCGATATATCCATATTATCCGGGGGCTAGAGGCCAATTTGACGTAAACCAGTCAGTCTTACTGCAGTACCAACTCTACTCGGCGGTTCTTGGCTTTTCCCGCCTCGTCGCCATTGCTAGCCACAGGTGCCAAGCTGGCCACGCCATTGGCCGTGAGGCGGTCGCGCGCAATGCCATAGCTACCGGCCAGGGCACCGACTACCGCTTCAGCCCGGCGTTTGCTCAGGTCAATGTTGGCGGGCAGTGTGCCTACGTTGTCGGTGTGGCCCACCACGTGCAGCTTCAGGCGGGTTTGCTGTTTGAGCAGCGTGCCAATCTGGTCGAGCGACGCGCGGCTCTCGGGCTTGATGTCGGACTTGTTGGTGTCAAACAAGATGCCATACACGGCAACCTTGCCACTGGCGTCCAGGCTCTTGCCCATCTCGCTGGCCGACAGTGTTTCCATGGCCTGCTCGCGCGCCTTGGCGTCCAGCTTGACCACGATCACGCTGGTGCGTTTTTGGTATTCAGGCTCATCGCAATAGACCGAGAGCATGCCGGGCCGCCAGGCCGCGACCGCAACGGTGGAGCCGGTGGCGGGGTTGTCTAGCAGCGCGTAACGGAACTCGCCAACATTTGCACCACCACCGCAGGCTGCCGGGCTGTTGTCGCCAATAGTGCTCCAGTACGCGCCGGGTACCAGGGTAGAGATGAAGTAGCCCGCTCGAATCCAGTCTGCGCTGCCGCAAGCGTCGCCTGTACATTCAAAGCTGGGTGTGTAGCCCGCCGTTTTTAGATCTTGCTGGTAGTTGCGCACCACTTCCAGCGGCGACTTGCCTGCCGGGGTGAGGTACTGCAGCGTGGTGCGTTGCCCGGATCGGTCCAAGCTGCGGGCGGCAACGGCCTGGTCATCCTTGGACGCGACCTTGCCCAGCGGAAACTTCAGCTCGTCATAGGCCGCGTCATCACGGTAGGTCAGTAGCGAACCCGCATAGCGTTTGAGCCCGGCGGGGTCGGTTAGGCCTTTCAGATCTTTGGTGGGCATCGGATTGGCCGCCTGGGCCAGGGCGCTGGCGCACAGCAATAAGGCACCGATGAAAGCGCGGGTGGATGGAAGGTGCAAGCGGTGTTGGAAAGTCATGGTGGTCACCTTGGAGTTGGGAAAAAGTCAGTCAGTGACTGACTGATGGAAGGGTTGGATCAGTTGGCAATTGCGACGGCGGCGCACCCGGAACAGATTCACCGAGCTGTCGCGGCGGGCGTAAGGGGTAGGGTGGCGACATAAAGCGCAGCGGTGCGAACGGGTCTTGTAAAAATTCGTTGGAATATCCAGTGTATGGGTTTATGTATGCGCGGTCGAATGGGCGTTCGTATGGATTGCAGGAACCAACGGACCAAGGGTTCGAACTGGCACTCGGCCAGGCGCAACGCCATACTTCCAACAACTGGCTTGGTGGGGATTTGAGGACGAGGCGGTTGTGCGGGTGGGGGCGGTAAGGTGCAGAGTCGTCGCGCCGCAGGGGTACTTGCCGTGCCTCGGCATCTGCGGCCTGTGCGCACCAGTGGCCCGGCGCCGCCAGCAGGCCCAAGCAAGGCCAGCAGTAGCGCAGCTTGCTTGCCCAGTGCATGGTGCTACTCATCCACCCATTGGCCGGCGCGCTGCGCCAGCTCGAAAATCGCCTGCTCCATCAATGCCCGCACGGCGCGGTCCATGCCTTCTTTGCGGGCCGACTGAAAGTTCGCGTCCGGGTTCATGCCCCGCAGGTCCTGGCCACTGTTGGCAGCCAGTGTGCCCAGCAGGTTGCCAATGCCGCTCACACTGCTTTGATCGCCTGCCACTTCTTTGCGCACATTGATCGCATCCAGCACCTCACCGCTGCCTACCGACAGCACGCGTACGTCCATGCCTACCTCGTCTTTGGTACTGCCTCCACCCAGCTGCATGCCGGCGATCGAGAAGCCGCCCGAGCTGCTGGACTTGGCGGCAGTGGCCTCGGAGAGGGTGGCCTCGAAGATCACATTCGCGCCCTTGATCTGCTTGGTGGAACTGGTGCCTGATGTCACACCGGTCTGGTTCATCTCGCGCTCACGGGCAACGCCGTTGGTGATCTTGTTGCGCTCCATCACCCGGAACTGTTTGCTCTTGATGAGGGCGGTGGTGAACATGGCAGTGGCCGCACGGGCTTCAATCTCTGACACGTTGGATGTGACCTCGTAGACCGTGACCATGGGCCGTGCGGCCAACGCTACGGTGGGCAGACTTTGCAGCTTCTGGGTGGTTGACGAACGGTCGGACACAGGGTCCGCCCCTTCGGCGTACACCGCAGTGCTGCCTAGGCAGCACAGGGCTATCAAGGTAAGGGCCATGGCGGGCGAAGTTCTGACAAACATAGAAGCTCCTGGTCGGTGGTGTTGTTGATAGCCCTTTGATGGCCTTCTCCTTGGTTAAGACGCAGTGGATGCAGAAACTGCGACACCTACCTAAAAAAGTTACATATGCGAATGTCGCAAAAGCGGAGGGCTTTGCGTCTTATGGGTATCAACTAACTGATGAGGGGATGGCAGTGATGGACAAGAAAATTTTGTACTTGCGTACAGTGCCGCTGGCTTCTATGGCACTGCTGCTCTTTACATCAGCGCCAGTACACGCCAATGTTGTCAAGAATGCGGCGGGTTGCTTGGTGGCACCGTTCAAAGCGGTGGCGGTGGCCGTTTCAACTGGTGAAAAAGTTTTGCAATTGGCGGTGGATGACCCTCAGTGCGTGGCACGCATCATGTCCGTCGACCCGACCACCATTGTGAGCTCGGTGATGGTTGTAGCTTTACAGCAAAAGAACGTGATGCCCAAGGATGTAGGGCAATGTCGCGGGTTCATCAACGGCCAGGCAAGCGGTTTGATTGCCGACGCCCTGCTCGAGGTGCCTGGCTTGCCATCTTTGCTGGGAACCAAAGGCACCGACATGCTCGAAGACATTGTCGCAGGAGCGGCTAGCTCTGCGCTTAGCAGCGTGCCGGGAATGAGCACCATTACTGGCGCACTTTCATGCGGCTGCGCAGTGGCAGATATTGGGGGCCCGGAAACCATCAAAAAAGTCATGAACGCGGTGGGCAGTGGTGCCCAGCAATGCGGCGGCTTGGTGACGGACTTAATCAAAGGTGGGTTGGTTGGAATAGAAACGGGAGCCATAGCGGTCGAGAATGCGCTCGAATCGATTTACCAGAAAAAACACATGCCGCAAGAGACCTACTACCGCATTTACTTTGCAAACCGCAAAGAGGCTGAGTACAAGCACTGGGCGGCCCTGATGTCGCCCCAGGCGCAGCTGCACAATGCACTCGCGCGACAGGATGGCTATGTAGATGGGGTGACGAAGACGTGCCGTGATTATTTTGATTCACACACCATGAGCCCTGAGAATTCAGAAAAAACCTGCAATAGTTTTCGCACCGCGTACAACCAAGAATTTATCAAGTGGGCAACCACGCAAGACCAGGTTCGACTGGTCAAGGGCCTTGCGGCTGACCCGACTGCCCCGGCAACCAAGCTACTGAAGTCTCAATTGGGGTGGCTGCTGGCACGCAATGGTGACGCGCTTGATTTGCCAAACTGGAAACGCGGTGACCCGCTGGTGCGTGCGTGTGCCAAGGCCGTAACCGAAGCAGCGAAATCCGTGCCGCCCGAAAAGTACATGGGCGGGGTGACGGATGGTGTTTCCAAACGCTACAAAACATTGGCTTTGCTTGACGCTGCGCACTACTCTTGTGTGTCTACCGTTCTGCGCGATGTATATGGTTTTGGCCAGACCGTGACGGAGCCGAAAAGCATGGGCCAGTGGGACGACTTTTACTCCTACACCCCGACAGCTCTGTCAGACCCGCAAAAATACGTTAAGAAACTACAGGCGATGGCGGCAAATGCCACACCGACCGATTCGGTTGGTAGTATTTTTTATGCAACCAATCGCCCATTGTTAAAGCAAGCCAATGTACTGATTGCTCAAAAAGTCGCATCGTTTATGGACTATGGCGTGACCAAAGTCGGGCTGGCAAATATTAAGTCAGAGGAACAAAGAAAAAAAGAGGAAGACGCTGGCAAGAAAGCTGGTGCTGAGCTGCAGACGAAGAATTCCGCAGAGGCGCTGGCTGCCATTACCAAACTGAAAGCCGCGTGCTCAGACATTCGATGCGGTACCGACATCACACGCATGTACCAGGCGTGCGGGAAAACCAGCGGATCTCCCGACGAACGTGGCGAAGTTTCCGGGCCCATGAGTATTGAAAAAGGCTGTGCGCAAGCTTATAGCGTGCTGTACAGAATATCTGCTGCCAAGGGCAAAGTAGACGAGCATTTGGACGCTGAGGCCAAACGTGTGCTGGCACTGCCCAGCAAAGACCCAGCCGCATCGGCAAAAGATGTAGAAACACAGCGGGGCGAAGCTTTGCAGCAGTTCCAGCAACTCCGCGATGAGGCCATTGGGAAGCTGATCACTATGGGCAGCTCCTACCATGCCGGAGTAGCCCTTGAGAAAGTGCTGGAGCCCCAATTTGCAGCACTGTTGACTGTGCATTTCAAACAGTCTGCCATTGCCAGCGGTGCGCTGGTGACGTCGCAACCGGCTACGGGAGGTGGGTTGCTGGGCGGCGCATCAGGCACCAAACTAACGGCACCCATCGCGCCCGCTGTGGCCTTGAGCATGCCAACGCCACAGCTTGCGAGCTGCAAGAGTTTTCTGGGGCGAGCCGATGAGCTGCTGTGCAGCGAAGTAGCAGACTTCAATGCTTGCAAGCAGCAGGTGGATAACGGCAAGCTCAAAACCTGCCGACAGACTGGGCAGTCGCAGGTGTACACCAAGTCCGATGGCCGCCCGGTTTCTGGCCTTACCCCTATTCGGCCCAGTCCGTCCGGAAGCTTTGGCAACACCCCGCTCACGGTCCCGGGCAGCTTGGGCAGTCAATTCCCAAAGCGCTGAACTACAGGCCGTCCACCGATCAACCTAAGATCAATTAACTTTTGGAGAGAAACATGGCGAACACACAAGCATGCAAAACCGGCGAAACGCTGTCTACTTTGGCGATTGCTGCCCTGCTGATGGCGGCAGGGGCGGGAAGCTCTGCGGCCCAGGCACAAAACCTGAGGCCCGGCCAATACGAATACTCCACCGTGACCGAAGTGTTCGGCATGAAGATACCGGTGGGTTTTAAGCAATGCGTGACGCAAAAAGATGTGGACACCAACAGTGCCTATGCCAACCAGCAGGGCATGGAGGGCTGCACCCCGCCTGTGGTCCAACGCACTGGCAGCAACATCACCATCAAATACGCCTGCACCAAGCCCAAGATGAGTGGTGAGGGCAAGGGCACGGTGACCGATGACACCTTCACGATGGACATGCGCGTGACCCAGTTTGATGAAGGCAGCGACATGAAGGGTACCGTGGTCCGCACCGCTTTAAGTGCCAAGCGGCTGGGCGACTGTACGAAATAACTTGTTGGGTTGGGTGCCAAGGCCTTGGGAGCACCATTTGCCCGTTTAGTCAGCAGTTTCAATCAGGCTTTCCAGCCAGGTCTTGGCCTTGACCCAGTCGCGGTCCACCGTGCGGGTGGATACGCCCAACAGCTTGGCTACGTCCGCCACCGTCAGGCCGGCAAAGTAGCGCAGTTCTACCAGCTCATACAGCGCTTGGTCGATCGTACGCAATTGTTCCAGTGCCGAGTCCAACAGAAACCAGTTGTCGCGCCCATCAGCGGCGATCGACTCGGCCTGTGACAGCGTGACTTGCACCAGGTCGCCACCGCGCTTCTCGGCCTGGTTGGCACGTAAATGGTCTAGCACCACCGATCGCAACACCTTGCCCACATAGGCAAAGAACTGGGCGCGGGATTCACCGGCCATGCCTACGCGCTCAACCATGCGCAAAAAGCCCTCGTGCACCAAGCCGGTGGTGTTGAGGCTGGTAACACCGCCCACGGCATACAGGCGCGAGTGGGCCAAGCGTTTGATTTCGGGGTACAGGAGGGCATACAAGCGGGCGGCGGCGCCCTGGTCGCCAGCGCGTATGGCTTGCAGCAGCGGAGTAATCTCGTCGACAGATTCCGTAGGCATCAAAGCTAAGTCCTCGTTGTGGTGCGCGCAGGCGCTGTTGCAAGCTGCGCGGCAGTTTAAGCCACAACGAGTGGCCCCAGGCGGGGTTGTAACAACGCGTTACAACTGGCGGTCTTCCGCTTTGAATGTTCCGCCGGTGATCGTCATTTTGGCCTTGGTCTTCACCTCCACCAGTTCGAAGCTGAATGTACCTTCGATGACCTTGCCTTTCACCGAGGTGATCTCCAGCTGGTTTTTGCCGTCAACCAGACGGTACTCTGCCTGTGGGTCACCAAAGGGCTTGTTGCTCAGGCCCTTGGAATAGGATATCTCGCAGCTCTTGCTGCCCGATTTTGGGAAACTGAACTTCACGGGCTTGCCATCGAAGTTGCGGCAATTGATGGAGAGCTTGTCCACCGGCGTCTTGGGTGGAGGGTAGGCTGCAGCACCTTTGGTGCTGGCCATCACATTGAGAACGCCCTTGGTCGGTATCAGGTACATGATGCTATCGTCATCGCTTTCAAATACTTTGCCGTCCACGGTCGCGCTCAGGCTCTGCGGTGTTTTATCGGCCAGCGCAGACAGCGGCAGGGCCATGCCGATGGTCGCAGCGGCCAGTGTCAGTGCGCCGATGAAGCGGGGTTTGGATAATGTGGACATGGATCTCCTTTGGGTTGTGTAGACAGGATACTGTGCGGGCGGGCAGCCCTGCACCCGTAAGACGCGTTGCAGCCGCGAAACACGCCAAGCGCACCATTTTTATCGAAACCCTGAGAGTGTGTCTGGCACCAGTCGCATTCGTTTGTCGCATTCTGTGCCCGTTTCGCGTCTTAATCTGGGAGGCCCATACCCGGATTGGGTTAGCCTAAAGGACTCTTGCACACCTACACCATGAGCATCTATCCCACCGATTTGCAGCGACGTTTTGCCCTGTTTGACCAGGTGGCTGATCTGCCGCCCGCAGAACGCGCTGCCTGGTTCCTGGCCTTGCATGCGCACGAGCCCCAGCACGCTGGCGCAGTGCAAGCCATGCTCGACGAACTGGACCAGTCGGCCACGCACCCGGATCACGCGCCCAGCCTGATAGGAGTCAGCGCAGATGCCTTTGAAGCCCAGGTGGATGTGGCTGCGACGCCAGATGCTGGCGCTACAGTGCAGGCCGGTGACCGGGTAGGCGCCTGGCAACTGGTGCGCAAAATTGGCGAAGGTGGCATGGGTGCCGTGTGGTTGGCGGCCCGTCGCGACGGACTTTTTGAAGGCCATGCCGCCATCAAGTTCTTGCGCACGGGCTTGGGCAAGACCGAGCTGGTGGAGCGCTTCTTGCGCGAACGCCGTCTGTTGGCCCGCCTGACTCACCCCGGCATCGCGCGCTTGCTCGATGCCGGTACGCAACAGGGCGAGCCTTATTTGGTGATGGAATTTATCGATGGCGTGCCGATCACCGATTGGGCGGGTGGCCACGCCCCGCAATTGGCGCAGCGTATTGACCTGCTGCTACAGGTGTGCCGCGCTACCGAGTACGCCCACGGCCAGCTCATCGTGCATCGGGACATCAAGCCCTCCAACGTGATGGTAGGCACCTCCGGCACCCCCGCCCTGCTGGACTTTGGCATCGCCAAGCTGATGGACGATGTAGACCCGGACGCAGCTACCGCGCTGACCCATATCACCGGGCGTGGTTTCACGCTGGGCTACTGCGCACCTGAGCAGATCACTGGTGAGGCCACGGGCGTCGCGGCCGATGTGTTCTCGCTGGGTGTGCTGGCTTTTGAGCTCATCACCGGCTTGATGCCGTTTGCTGGGGACAATCGCACGGCGCTGGAGCATGCCATCGTGCATGCCGAGGCCAAGTCCATTGCCAAAGCCCTGCAAGGCCCGCCTTCTTCAGTTGCTGGCAGGCCAACCGACGCCGCACGCGCGCAGGGCGACTTGGACGCTATCGTAGCGAAGGCGCTACGCAAGAACCCCGCCGACCGCTACCCCACGGTGGGTGCCTTTGCCGCCGACCTGGAGCGCTGGATGCAAAGCCTGCCGGTTGAGGCGCGTCGTGGCAACTGGCGCTACACAACCCGTCTGTGGCTGCGGCGCAACCGTCTGGTGGCACTGTTGGCATCTGTCGCCTTCCTGGCGGTCAGCACGGGCTTGGTGGTCGCACTGTGGCAAGCCCAGCGGGCGAGTGATGAGGCCCGGCGTGCCAACAAAGTAGCCGATTACCTGGGCGAACTGATTCAGAGCGCCAGCCCTGACAACCACGGGGGCAGTTGGCCATCAGTATTGAAGCTGCTGGAGCAGTCTGAAAAAGACCTGGACAAACAGTTTGCCGACGACCCCAAAACGCATGCGTTGCTGCTGGAGCGCCTGGCCGATACCAACGACGCGTTGAACCGTACCGGTATTGCGCTGGCCCAATTGCAACAAGTGCACAGCTTGCTGGTGCAAACAGAATCGCGTGATTCCGATCGTGCGCTGGAAGCGCTTAAGCATTCGGCTCAGTTGCTGCGCCGACTCAACCGCTATCCAGACGCCCTTGCTATTGACGAGCAACTGCTGCCGGGTTTTGCCCGTCGATATGGTCCCCAGAGTGAAACCTATGGTCAGCTGATACTGGGTCTGGCCAGTAGCCTTGCCGGCGTTGGACGCATGCAGGAGGCCAAAGACCGCCAAATAGAGGGCGTGGCCATCATGATGCGGCTGTTCCCCAACGACTTTTCACAGCGTTTAGACGCGGTAAACGACGCCGCTATTTTGCTTGTCCAACAGGGGCAGTGGCGGGATGCGCTGAACACGTTGAGTACCATTGAATCCGAATTGCCAGCCTTAGCACGTATGGGTGGCCAGAAGGTGCGCACCGCGCTGATCATGCGGGCCAACCTGGAATCCATGCGCATTCGATTGGGACACTACGATGGCACACAAGGCCGACTGGAAAAAATCGTTGGCGAAATGGATGCGCTATTGGGTAAAGGTAACCCCCTGGCGGTCAAATTCACAGACCGACTACAAAGTCTGGCCTGTGAGACTGGCCGCTTTGCCGACTGCCTAGCGATCAACCAGGGGCTTTTGACGGTGTTGAGGGCCAAGGATGGGGTAGCGAGTCGGATTTTGGAAACCGAGCTCAATCTACTCGGTATAGATATTCGCCGCGGCATGCTGACGAAAGAATCCGCCAACACAGAGTTGGAGCGCATGTTTGCCGCCGCTCCGACGGCCATGCCGGGTGGTGGCGCAGTGCGGGCAGAGTTTTACCGCCGGCTGTCCGACGCAGCGGCGGGCTCGGGCTTGTTCGACCTGGCCGATACCGCCCAAAAGTTGGCGCGTGCCGATATGGCCCAGATCAACAATTCCAACCCCGAGCGCGCGGCTCAGGTGAACCGCAGCGCTGCGTTAACGGCCTATCTGCGTGGCGACCCTCGGCGGGCTGTGGAATTGTTACAGGACCGCGCTGCGGAGTTTGAGAAATCTGGAGAAGGCGATAGCCCTCGCAGCGCGGCACTGTGGCTGCAGCGTGCGGTGTTTGAAATGGAGTTTGATACCCAGGCGGCCGCGCGATCGTTGACACAGAGTCAGACCATTTTCGAGCGACTGGGTGGCCCCCAGCCGCAATGGAAGGCGGTACTGGGCTACTTGGATGCGCGGTTGGACGTGAGTGGTAATAACGCGGCTGCTGTGCGCAGTGCGCAAGAGGCCGTGGACCGGGCATTTGCGCGCCCACGCAGTGCAGTCTGGCGGCTACCTTACCTGGAGAGTCTTTGATACGCTCTCTATATGGTAGCAAATTATCCATATTCGACGGGGGCTAGCGGCCCAAAAGACTATTAGGCATTACCAAACTCCTGCCCCATCTCCTTAGCCCGGCGGTGCGCTGCATGCAATGCCTGGGCAAATAGATCCTTCATGTGGCTGTCGTCCATGGACGTGATGGCGGCATGCGTGGTGCCACCCTTCGACGTCACCCGCTGACGCAAAATTTCGGGCGGCTCGTGGCTGGACCTGGCCAATTCACCTGCACCAATAAAGGTGGCCACCGCCAGTTGGTAAGCCTGTTCACGCTCCAGGCCCATGTCGGTACCAGCGGCTGTCATGGCCTCCATGAAATAGAACATGTAGGCTGGGCCAGAGCCAGAAATAGCGGTGACGGCATCAAGCAGGCCCTCATCGGCTAGCCACAAAAAACCCCCCATACCCGAAACGACGCGTTCGGCATGTTGACGGTCTGCCTCGGTTACGGCGGGTCGTGCGAACAGACCGGTAATGCCCTTACCGATCAAGGCTGGTGTGTTCGGCATGGTGCGTATGACGCGCTCATTTTCCAACCACTTGGCGATGCTGCCGCTAGGGATACCAGCCGCCACGCTGATATGAAGGGCGTCGCGTTTGCAAAAACGGTTCTGTAGAGCCGCTTCCTTGAAAGACTGGGGTTTGACCGCCCATATAAGAATGTCCGCTTGCTCCAAAAACGGACCAGCCTGTTCTTGGGCAGTGATGCCGAGATGCGACTGCAACCGTTCACGGGCTGCGGCCAAGGGCTCAACTACGTCGATATGGGCAGCGGAAAAACCCTGCTTCATCAGACCGCTGATCATGGCCGTGGCCATATTGCCACCGCCTATAAATGCAATGTGGTGTTGGTGCATGGAGTTCTCCTAAGTCCCGGCGCAACTGATGGGACGCTGCCAGCCGATAGGCACATGAGTGCGACAATACCATTGTGGCAGGTGATAAGCAGTGGAGAAAAGTGGTCTTGGTACCGTTGGCCACTAGATTTCTTGCGATTGCCCACAAAATAGTTTTGACGAAGCCGAAAAGCTGTGGCATACTAGCGGGCTTCGCTTGTAAAAGCTGAAGGTTCTGCCCAAATGAATGTGGCGCGAGTGGTTCGCGTCAAGTACAGCGGGCCCAAGACTGACTCGGTGTTGGTGTTTGCCGGAGAGCTGGCAGGTGCCGCTCCTGGTGCAAGTTGGGAATATAGAAATGATCCAGACTGAATCTCGATTAGAAGTCGCTGACAATACCGGCGCTAAGTCCGTCCTGTGCATCAAGGTGCTCGGCGGTTCCAAGCGTCGCTACGCCAGCGTCGGTGACATCATCAAAGTAAGTATCAAAGAAGCTGCTCCCCGTGGACGCGTCAAAAAAGGCGAAGTCTATAGCGCGGTTGTGGTTCGTACTGCCAAAGGTATCCGTCGCAGCGACGGCTCTTTGGTGAAGTTTGATGGTAATGCAGCAGTGCTGCTCAACGCCAAGTTGGAGCCTATTGGCACCCGCATCTTTGGACCCGTTACGCGTGAACTGCGTACCGAAAAGTTCATGAAGATCGTGTCTCTGGCTCCTGAAGTTTTGTAAGGACGCGTCATGAATAAGATTCGCAAGGGCGATCAAGTTATCGTTATCGCAGGTCGCGATAAGGGTAAGCGCGGGACTGTGTCCCTGCGCAAAGATGACTCCCATCTGATTGTTGATGGTGTTAACTTGGTGAAGAAACACACCAAGCCAAACCCCATGAAGGGTGCGGTTGGCGGTATTGTTGAAAAGACAATGCCCATCCACCAGTCCAACGTAGCAATTTTCAATGCTGCAACTGGCAAGGCGGACCGTGTAGGTATCAAGGTGTTGGCTGACGGTAAGCGCGCACGCGTTTTCAAGTCCAGCGGCGAAGAAATCAAGGTGGCATAAGCATGGCACGTCTGCAACAACAATATCGCGAAAAGCTGGCTCCTGAGCTGATGGCCAAGTTTGGCTACACCTCGCCCATGCAAGTGCCGCGCCTGACCAAGATCACATTGAATATGGGTGTGAGCGAGGCCGTGGCCGACAAGAAGATCATGGACCACGCGGTTAGTGATCTGACAAAGATTGGCGGTCAAAAGCCGGTTGTCACTATGTCGAAGAAAGCTATTGCTGGCTTCAAGATTCGTGAAAATCAGGCCATTGGCTGTATGGTGACTCTGCGCGGTGTGCAGATGTACGAATTCCTGGATCGTTTTGTGACCGTGGCTCTGCCCCGGGTACGTGACTTCCGTGGTATTTCTGGTCGCGCATTTGATGGTCGTGGTAATTACAACATCGGCGTCAAAGAGCAGATCATTTTTCCTGAAATTGAATATGACAAGGTCGATGCCTTGCGTGGCCTCAATATCAGTATCACCACGACGGCCAAGACCGACGAAGAGTGCAAGGCACTCCTCACAGGCTTCCGTTTCCCGTTCAAGAACTGAGGTGACCCGTGGCTAAAATGGCTTTAATCCAGCGCGAAGCAAAGCGTGACCAATTGGCGGCAAAATACGCCAAGAAGTATGCAGAATTCAAGGCAATTGCTGGTGACTTCAAGCGCACCGACGAAGAGCGTGCTGCTGCCCGTATGGGTCTGCAAAAGCTTCCGCGCAATTCCAACCCAACCCGCCAGCGTAACCGTTGCGCCATCACTGGACGCCCACGCGGAACGTTTCAGCATTTTGGCTTGGCGCGCGCCAAGATCCGTGAAATGGCCTTTGCTGGGGAAATCCCTGGCATCGTCAAGGCCAGCTGGTAAGCGACAGGAGAACCAAACATGAGCATGAGTGATCCCATCGCCGACTTGTTGACGCGCATTCGCAATGCACAAATGGTAGCTAAAACTACCGTATCTGTGCCTTCTTCCAAAGTGAAGGTTGCGATTGTCCAAGTGTTGAAAGACGAAGGCTATATCGACAACTTCAAGGTATCGACAACGGACGGCAAGTCCGAGTTGGAAATTTCCTTGAAGTACTACGCAGGCAAGCCTGTTATCGAACGCATTGAGCGCGTTAGCCGTCCTGGCTTGCGTGTTTACCGTGGAAGCGACGCAATCCCCCAAGTCCAAAACGGCCTGGGTGTTGCCATCGTAACGACGCCTCAGGGCGTGATGACTGATCGCAAAGCGCGCTCTACCGGTGTCGGTGGCGAAGTTTTGTGCTACGTCGTTTAACACTACATTGAGGAGAAATACAAAATGTCCCGTGTAGGTAAACAACCCGTAACTGTTCCCGCTGGTGTGGATGTGTCTATCAATGGCAACCAAATCAGCGTTAAGGGTACAGGCGGCACTTTAAACCTGACGCTCAACACACTGGTTACGGTGGTTAGCGACGCAGGTAAGCTGAGCTTCAAGGCAGCCAACGATTCACGCGAAGCAGACGCGATGTCTGGCACCATGCGCCAATTGGTGAATAACATGGTAGTTGGTGTGACTAAGGGCTTCGAGAAAAAATTGAATCTGGTTGGTGTGGGCTACAAAGCCCAGGCAACCGGTGCGAAGCTGAATCTCGCTGTTGGTTATTCGCATCCTGTCAACTTTGATATGCCTGCTGGCATCACTGTTACAACGCCAACCCCAACCGAAATCCTGATTAAAGGTGCTGACCGCCAACGTGTTGGTCAGATCGCTGCTGAAGTTCGTGCTGTTCGTCCACCTGAGCCCTATAAGGGTAAAGGCATCCGGTATTCGGATGAGAAGATCACGATCAAAGAAACCAAGAAGAAATAAGGAGCTGCAACATGTTGACCAAAAAAGAGCAGCGTCTTCGCAGGGCCCGTCAGACCCGTATCCGCATCGCCACACAAGGTGTTGCGCGGTTGACGGTAAATCGTACCAACTTGCATATCTACGCCGCAGTTATCTCTGGCGACGGTGGCAAGGTGTTGGCTGCAGCTTCTACGGCCGAACTCGAAGTTCGCAAGGCTTTGGGCGCGGCGGGCAAGGGTGGCAATGTTGCCGCGGCCCAAATCATTGGCAAACGCTTGGCCGAAAAAGCTAAAGCTGCCGGTGTCGAAAAAGTCGCATTTGATCGTTCAGGATTTGCGTACCACGGCCGCGTTAAAGCGCTGGCTGATGCGGCACGCGAAGCTGGCTTGCAGTTCTAAGCAGATCGGAATAAAGAATGGCTAAAGTTCAAGCGAAGATGCAGGGTAAGGCCGAAGGGCCTGAAGACGGACTGCGCGAAAAAATGATCGCGATCAATCGCGTCACCAAAGTGGTTAAGGGCGGCCGTATTCTCGGTTTTGCAGCTCTGACTGTCGTGGGCGACGGCGAAGGTCGCATTGGTATGGGCAAGGGAAAATCGAAAGAAGTTCCAGCTGCTGTGCAAAAGGCAATGGAAGAAGCCCGTCGCAACATGATCAAGGTTTCGCTGAAGAATGGTTCCATTCACCACAAGGTGATGGGCCACCACGGCGCGGCCAACGTAATGATGGCTCCTGCACCCAAGGGTACTGGAATCATCGCCGGCGGTCCTATGCGCGCAGTGTTTGAAGTGGTTGGAATTACGGACATCGTGGCCAAGAGCCATGGCTCCTCCAATCCTTACAACATGGTTCGTGCCACTTTGGATGCATTGTCGGTTTCGACAACGCCATCCGAAGTTGCAGCCAAGCGTGGCAAGACCGTCGAAGAAATCTTCGTCTGAGAGCGAGATTCAAAATGACAACACAACAAACCGTAAAGATCCAGTTGGTGCGTAGCCCGATTGGAACCAAAGAATCCCACCGCGCCACCGTGCGTGGTCTGGGTTTGCGCAAGATTCGCAGCGTCAGCGAGCTGGTGGATACACCCGAAGTTCGCGGCATGATTAACAAGATCAGTTACCTGGTCCGAGTGCTCTAAGAGGTCGAAGATGATGGAACTCAATAGCATTAAGCCAGCAGATGGCGCTAAGCACTACAAACGTCGTGTTGGCCGCGGCATCGGCTCTGGTCTGGGCAAAACTGCCGGCCGTGGTCACAAAGGTCAAAAGTCTCGCTCCGGTGGAGGCCCAGCAGTGGGCTT
>Ga0105048_10009760_pt1 | contig 15230 bp, 18 predicted proteins | sample MAT05_FD_78382 | JGI IMG/M metagenome (GOLD analysis project Ga0105048, IMG submission 78382) | Freshwater microbial communities from Lake Fryxell liftoff mats and glacier meltwater in Antarctica - MAT-05 | ecosystem: Environmental > Aquatic > Freshwater > Ice > Liftoff microbial mat | place... | reverse complement strand
CTCTTCTCTTGCGATTTGTCCCATTGCCCTCCCGCCAGCCACCGACTTCTCCCCGGCAGGCTACAGCCGGCGACTTCGCTACCGGTAGCCTCGCGGACGTGAGCAATCCCCTCGAGGTCCGGCCACGAGCAAAGTGCGGCCAACCTGACAAGCCCGCGCTGGCTAAGACCAACGGCAGGAACCCAGCGAGTTGCTCAATCGAAATCTCGACCGGAGTTCGGTGAGGCCTCAAACTCGAGGTCTTCGCGGAGTCATGCGGAAGTCGCGAAAATCCCAGTAAAACGCTGATGACTAAGGGCGACCTCGATGACGCTGGCTGACCACGATGCTCCCCAAGTGTGGGTGGAGTGTGGGCACGGCGATTTGGAGTGCAAACTTGACGTGCGGTCCCAAAGCCGACCTAGAGATGCTGTCGGGAGCCCTGGATGACTGCCATGCATTCCTCGAACAGAGGGCGTGTCCCGAAGATGAGTTGCTTGGCTGGTTCGTAGGCCGCGCGGAGCGCATCGTTCGCCCCGGTGGCATTCAGGAAGACTGGGTAGCTGAAGTATCCAGCGTCCGGTCTCGGCACGCTGTACCACTGAGCGAGCAGGCTTCTGTCGTGGATGTCGGTCGCCAACGCCCCGATACCGGCCGGCCCGATGTCTGTGAGCGCCTGGATGACGTCAGTGCTTTCGAGTAAACGTGTTACGTCGTACACATGTCGCCCGTGCTTGGCGAGCGCGTCGAGATCGCCGCCGTCGAATTTGTCGCCAGCGGCGGCGAGGAGGGCGATCTTCTCGATCAGTGTTCGTTCGGGCGCCAAGACGTGCGCCACGACTGGAGCAAATTCTTCGTACTCGTTCTCCGCGACATCCAGATTCGCAATTGCGTGATCGGCGATCATCGAGCGAATCGGAACATCTCGCGATGGCGCTGGGCCGCCACGGCTTCCGATCTCGAGATAGATGCCCTCTGTGAGGGCATCCGCCGCCTTGGCGTTTGGGTAAAATAGGCGGAAATTGCGCTTCACCCCGACGCTTGCAGAATCTTCTCTAACCTTCTCCTTGGCAATGTCGAAGTGTAGCCGGGCTTCCTCGCCAATGGCTTTGATCACCCGCTCGCGAGCGCCCTTCGACATGCCGTCGGGGAAATCAAGAAGCAGGTCGACATCTTCGGAGAAACGTTGGATAATTCCGAACGCGCGGCTGAGGCTCGTACCGCCCTTGAATATCGCACGGACCCCGCTGGACGCGGCCACCTTGGTCGCGATCCGCAACGCTTCGATAGCCCAGAAATCCTTCTCGACAAAGGCCGCATCAATATCCATCGTTTCAGCCGTGCGATCCACGAGCGCCTCGAGATCAGCCGAGGACTTCCGGATCTGCGGGAGCGATCCGGTCACGCTGTGACTAGGTCCTCGCGGAGCCGTGCAAAGTTCGTTCGGGTGGCCAATGGGCCTTCGCCGTCAACTGATTCAAGAAGCGCGGTCCACCGCATGCTCCCATTCGAGAACTCTCGGCGTGCTACCTCAAGGAGGGCATCCCACCCACCCTCAACCAATGTCTTTGGGTCTCTGAGGACTTCAAGGAGAGCGATCTCCGACTCGTTCAAGGAGCGGCGGCGGGCATTGTTCCGCTTGTGAATTCGAACACCGTCAATTCCTTCAGGGATCGGCCCCAAGAATGACAGATGCGTCTCGGCGGGAACCTGAGTGGTCAACCCCAAAAAGCGTGCGGCGCTGAAACCCACCGGCCCAACCCCTTCGACGCCCAGGACTTCGCGCGCAACTTCCTGGCTAGAAGGCCGCGTCATACCGAATCGGGACTTCACTCCTTTGTAGTACAAACCATTTCGCACACGTATCAAATCTCCGTCGATCGCTGCATGGGAGAGCGCATTGCGTCTAGCTGCGCTAGACCCGGGAAGGTCAGAGTTGCGGACAAAACTTCGTTCGGGCATCTGACGGAGCACGGCCCCCGGTGTTGTCACCGTTTCAGTTCCCATAAGACAAAAGTGTACCGACTTTGTCGCACCAATGCCATACAGTCGCCAGCGAGCTGAGAGGCGACGGGGCGTCATGGGTCATCAGGGGTGTGAGCAGATCGCGGGACCGGCTGTACCGTTTCGACATGGAGATACCCGAAGAGGACCTGAGTCGCGTATACGCGCTCACCCCTCGCCAGCAGCTCACGTACTGGACAGGAGCCATCGCGCAAAACGACGTGTGGCTTGAGATGACAGTCTTTCGGCTCGCTGGAAGCGCGGTCCTCGCGCCGGGCATGTCTCGATCGGATCTACCGCGACACTTTGAGCGACTGAGAGTAGCCGTTAAATCGATCGTAAAGGCTTCTCGACTACCTGAGAATCTAAAGACGGATGCCGTTGCCGCACTTGGGCGAGCGAAGATCGCCCATCGGGCCCGCGTCGAGCTAGTGCACGATCAGTGGGGACTCGTCGAGGCGTCGCGACCAGCGGAGTTCATCGTGATGGATGCACTAATGGGGCGCGGGTGGCCGGATACGCCGCTCACTCCACGCACCCTGCCCGACTTCGAGGCGGCCGCTCGAGCGCATATGGCCTCCATCCACGAGCTAAGCGAAATCGCTTTCAAGATGTCGACCTTCTACGCAGATGAGGCGACTGCACGATTCGTGGCAACCCAGATTGCCATACACCTGGTGGGCGGTCCAATTGACAATCACTATCGTGCCACGGCGCGCGAAACCGACGGATCGCCCCCAGACTTTGATACCGAGGACGGCGCCACGTACAAGCGTGGCTTCCAGACAGTTGAGTTGCACCAGCAGGCTGACTACAACTATCTCGACCTTGACTCGGAGACCCATCGCTCGCTGCCAAAATCGAATCCGGCGTAGATGTGCTGGTTCGATCACGCGGCGCCAGTTGCCGCCGATCTGAGCTTCCGCTCAGAGGGAATCTCATGGAGCGTGTCCGATATCTGCCAACATGGGATCGCTCGGCCTATTGGTTGAAGACCAATACGCCACTATCTCGCCCCCCATGCCACGCATCCCGCCCAGATGGAAGACCCAACGGTCAAGGGTGTCCGTCAGTTTTATAATGAATCGGATAATTTTCATTCGGCAGATGTTTGTTGACTGCCCGGTTGGGAACTCGCATTGCACTCTATTCCGGGCCGGAGACGGGGGTCACAGCCGTCTGTCGATCCCGCATTGCGGTTCACCCTCACTGGGTCGTCGGCAGCTGTCTCGATCGCGAGTGCGTCTGCTCGCTCGGCAGTCGGATCTCAACCTCGAGGCCTGAGCCTGCAGAATTCGTTAGCGTGAGGGTTCCCCCCGCAACTTCTACGAGGGCGGAAACAATCGCGAGGCCCAGTCCTGATCCGTCTCCTTTGCGCGACGGATCAGCCTGAGAGAAGCGGGTCAGCGCGTAGGGGACGAATGCGTCATCCATTCCGCCCGCGTCGTCTTTCACAGATAGAACTGCATGGTTGGCTAGAGGGTCGAGCCGAAGCACCACGGTTCCTTCTTGTCCCATCGCCGCCAAAGAATTCTGAACAAGGTTGTTGCAGATGCGCCCGAAGTCGGCGGCACTGATGGGGACGTAAGCTTCGGCTTCGTCGTAGGGGAAGTCGTACTCGATTCGGATGTCCCTACTTCCGACGCGGCGGCGCCCTCGATCCGCGGCGTCCGCCAACTCACGCCCGAGTTCCGCGAGCGTCGCCGACCCCGGAATCGTTTGGGCATCGATGCGCGACAGCTCAAGCATTGACGTCGCGAGCGCTGCCAGACGCGTCACGGTCGCCTGGGCTGCCTTCACATCGCCCTTCATCTGGGAGAGCGACGTCGCGTCTGCTTGGGCGAGTTCCAGCTGCGTTTGGAGGATCGCGATCGGGGTTCGCAACTCATGGCTTGCGTCAGACACGATGTGGCGTTCACGATCAGTTGAGTCGCGCAGTTGGGTGATGAGTTCGTTCAGAGTCTCCGCTAACTCGGCGATCTCATCGCGCGCGGGCCCGACCGGCAGCAATTCTTGAGTTGGGGATCGCACTAGCGTTGTGGCACTGCGCCGTAGGCGCGTTACCGGGCTGAGCACGGCGCCGCCGATCAACCACGACGCTCCCCCAAATGCGAGATTGATTGCCGCAATAGAGACGAGCAGAAGCAGGGCCACTTGGTTGAGGACGGATTGCTGGGCGTCGTTCGGAATAGCAGCGATTACGGCCCACGTTCCCTGGGCTGTCTCAATAACGGTGACACGCACCAGATAGCTTGCCGAAGCACCATCGACTGTTCGGGTGCCGGGCGTAGATGCGAGTGTGGTTGCCAAGCCTGCCAAGGGTTCAGGCAGGGTATCGACCCTCGGCACTCCCAATGGATCTACCACTGCGACCAGCTGGCTCGCCCCAGGCGGATCGAACGTCTCCGTGGGTTCAAGAGTGAGCGCGGTGAGGTAGGGCGCTTCGACACTCTTGAGCACGGCGATTTGTCCGTCGGTGACGATGCGCTGCACCTGGGCGAAAATGAGTATCCCGGCGACGACGGAGATCAGGGCTGCAATGAGCAGGCTGCCGCCGGTGATTCGTGTTCGGATGCCTAGCTGCGACCAGTTCATTTTTCGCTCGCTGACAGTTGAAAGCCGATGCCGCGGGAGTTCACGATTCTGAGCGGCGCACCGACCGCTTCCAGCTTCTTGCGAACGTAGCTGATGTATTGGTCAAGAATGTTTGCGTCGATGTGTGCCGCGGAGCCCCAGAGCGACACGAGCATCTCTGACCGTGGGAGCACCCGGCCCATGTTCTCGGCGAGGAGCCTGAGCAAGTCGAATTCGGTGCGACTCAGCCGCAGTTCTTTGTCGTCGCACGCGATCTCGTGGCGCGTCAAGTCGATGCGCAGGCGACCGATGTCGATGCGGGCCGCGCCGATCGCGTCGCGGCGCCTTAGCGCTCTGAGACGAGCGGCTAACTCCGCAAAGATGAATGGTTTGGTGAGGTAGTCGTCTGCTCCCGCGTCTAGGCCTCGAATCCGATCGTCCACGGCGTCTCTAGCGGTCAGCATCAGAATTGCGATCCCTTGGGTCTGCTCGCGCAGTCGCCGGCAGAGTTCGAATCCCGACATCCCGGGCAACATGACATCGAGGATGGCGAGGTCGTAAGTTGTGACCTTACCCAGAGTGATGGCACCGATTCCGTTGTCGGCAAGGTCGACCGCGTAACCTTCCGAGTGCAGCCCGCGGGCGAGGAGATCGGCCATTTCTGACTCGTCCTCTACTACGAGTATGCGCAAGGCCACGCGGTCTCCCCCTGTCCGTCGGTGTGCTGAAGCCTACGGCTACTCCGCGACCGGACTCATTTCGTTCTCGATCACCACTTCCCGACGTTGACGGCCGACCTTCATTCCGAGGTAGGTCGCAACGCCGATGATGATTCCGAGGAAGAGGATGCTGGTGACTGTGGTGCCCAGTCCCAGCCCTCCGTCGGCGGGAGCTTGGGACAGCAGGTCACCCATCGACGCGCCGAGCGGGCGAGTCAGGATGTACGCGGCCCAGAAGCAAAAGACCACGTTGAGCCGGAAGGCGAACCGTGCGAGAGCGATTATGCCGATGAGCGATGCGAAGAGGATCGTCCCAACGAGGTAACCGAGACCGAGTCCTTCGGTGATCAGGTCACCTGCAGCAGTTCCCAGCGCGAAGGTGAAAAGGATCGCAACCCAGTAGAACGTCTCACGTCGACGGGTGAAGATTGTGTGAATAGAAAGTGTGCGTTCGCGAGCGAACCAGATGCCGAACGTGATTGCCAGAAGGCTCGAGAAGACGACGGTGCTAAGCCATAGCGGAATCCCGAACACGTCGGTGAGGTTGTCGGTGATGAGGGTGCCGACGACGCTGATGAGCACGACGACGGTCCAGTAGATGCCGGACGTGTACCTCTCGGTCACGAACTGCGCAACGAGGGCTACGACGAGCAGTGCCGTCATCACCCACGACGTAATGGTCAGGCCCAGGCCGAGGGTTGAGTTGAGGTAGTCGGCTGCCGTTTCACCGGACGTCGTCGACAGGATTTTGATCACCCAGAAAGCGAAGGTGACCTCGGGCACCCTGTTGAACAGGATGGTGCGGACATGGTCAGGAAGAGTGTTGGTCATGACAACAGGCTGCCGGTACTTGCTTGCGCCTTCCCGGTAAAACCGGGCCCCGCGATTGAGGGTTTCTTCAGGGAGCGCATCCTCGGCGGATTATCACCGCACACTCTGGTGAGAATCGCCGCGACCAGCAGTGCCATCGACGCACCTAATATTGCGGCCGCGAGCACATCCGAGGCCCAGTGCACGAGCAGGTAGGTGCGGCTCAGTGCCATGCTTGCCACCCATGCCCCTGCCAGCGCCCATGTCCACACTTGAGGGAATGCCAGAGCGATTGCGATAGTGAGGGCAGCGGCCGTCGTCGTGTGGCCTGACGGAAAAGAGTCGGAGCCGACATCTACTATGCCGTCAAGAGGTCGCGGTCGGGCGACAAGAATCTTCAGTACGGTACAGACGCCGGATGCCAGCGCAACAGTGAGCCCGATGGTGATCGCCTGCCGCCCGCGCCTGAGAACAAGAAGCACGGCCACGACGGCCACGGTCACCAGCGTCGTCGACGGGGTCCCCCCAGAGATGTTGAGGAAGAGTGCCGCGGCATCAGCTAGGCCGCTGCGCCGCCCAGCCAAGAGATCATGCCACCAGCTGTCGATCATGGTCGGTCTGTTCTGCCCGGCGAGTCGAATGACCAGCCCGGTCAGGGCGACGAGGACAAAGCCGCCTACACCGACGAGGCCGCCGCTGAAGGGGACGCCCGCAGACGGTCGAGGCTTGGCGTTCACTGTGGCGCTTCCGGTCTTCGTCGATAAGTTGTCAGCGGGTGGGAACGCGGGCCGGCCAGCGAGTGCTCACCGGCCCGCTGCTACTTAGTCCTGGGTGCCGTCTTCGACTGCGACGCCACCGACGTCGTCGCTGGTGTCTTCGGTGCCCGTGTCGTCGGCGTTCTCATCGTTGTTCGTGCCGTCTTCGACCTCCGTGCCGTTGTCGTCGGCGGTCTCGCCATCGGCGGTGCCGTCTTCGACCTCGTCCTGCACGTTGTCGGTGTCAGTGGCGTCGACAGGTTCGACGATCGAGATGGACTTGTTGATGGTGGTGGCCTGGGCGGGCAGTGCGATCGCGAGCCCTCCAGCGATGAGGATCGCGAGCGCAGCTGCGGAGCCTGCGGCGACCTTTGCTGTCTTGTGCATGGTCATGTCCTTTCGTGTAGCTGCGACATGCGAGGTGCATGACGTTGGTTCCACGTTAGAAAGGGGACCGTGAGATGAACGTGAGAGCGCCCAGGTCTTCTGGCGGTTTACGGCTGGTACTCAGGCAGGGTCAACGTGACGGTAGTGCCCACTCCAGCTGAGGAGTCGATACTTGCTTTGCCGTGGTGGGCGGTCATGATCTGTTCTACGAGCGGGAGGCCGAGACCGAAGCCGGGTGTGGATCGTGCATCCTGCGCACGCCAGAATCTGTCGAACGCGTGGGCCATCTCAGCTTCTGTCATCCCGATTCCGTCATCGAATACGACAATCTGCGCGACTTTGCCTGTCGACGTGACGGTGACTTCGACGTGTCCGGACTCGTCGGTGAACTTGACGGCGTTGTCGACTAGGTTGGTTATTGCGCGCGCCAGCAACCCCCGTGAACCATCGACGAGCACAGCTCGCGTCGAGTTCACTCTGACTTTCGCGGCCGCTGGTCCTTGCGCCCCAACCGCGATGCGAGCGAGTTCCGTCAGGGAGACTGCCTCAAAGGTGGCCTCCATCTCGGCAGAGCTGTCACGGCTGAGCAAGAGCAGGTCGTTCGTCAGTTGGGCGAGACTCTCAGCCGACTCGAGTGCACGAGTGATGGCTGTTCGATACTGGGCTGGCGTTCGAGCCCGCGAGAGTGCAAGTTCCAGTTCGCCCTGAATGACGCTCAAGGGGCTGCGGAACTCGTGGGAGGCGCCGTCGACGAATCGTTGCTGGAGCTCATAGCTTCGTCGAACCGGAGCGAGCGCGCCGCGGGCCATCAGGTAGCTCGCCACAGGGAGGAGAACCACCAGCGCCGCGTATCCCACGAGAAGCCCGTTGCGAAGTAGCGCAAAGCCCTGTTCGGCGCTGGCGATGAATGCCTCACCGCTCAGCTCCTCTACGTCAAAGTCGAATGTGCCGGTGACGAAAGCGTAGATCCCGATCGCGAAGGCGCCGAAGAGTGCCAGCTGAACGAGCGTGTAGGTGACGGTGAGCCTGATCAGCGCACGACGGAAGATCATGTGTCTGCCGCGATCACGTACCCCGCCCCTCGGCGGGTCTCGATGATCTCGGCCTCACCCGGCAGAGTCAGCTTTTGTCGCAGGTAACGAATGTAGGTCTGCACCACGTTGCTGTAGCCCTCGTAGTTGCTGTCCCAGGCATGGGTAATCAGCTCGGAGGCACTGACGACCTGGCCGAGGTTGCTCATGAGGTATTCCAGCACGGCGAACTCCTTGGCGGTCAACACGATGATTCGACCGTTCCGGGTGGCGGTGCGTTTTGCGGGATCGAGGGCTACACCTTGTGCTTTCAGGATGGGCGCGTGTGCTCGAGGGGCACGTCGCAACAGTGCTCGAACTCGGGCGACCAGCTCAACGAGATGGAAGGGTTTGACGAGGTAGTCGTCTGCCCCGGCATCCAGGCCCTCCACTCGTTTTCGGGTGGAGTCCAGCGCGGTGAGCATCAGCATCGGGACATCGGGGTTCAGTTGACGGATACGGGCGCACACGTCCATGCCGCCGCGGGGGAGGCCCGGCAGCATGAGGTCGAGAACGACAAGATCGTAGGTTTCGATCTCGAATGCCTCGACTCCTGCCGGGGCAGTGTGGGCGACATCGACGGCGTAGCCGGCTTCAGAGAGCGTGCGTCGGACGACATCCGCGATACGGACGTCGTCCTCGACAACAAGCAGCTTCATGGAAGATTCCGTGAAGCTGCGTTAGTCCGCTGCATCCCCGACTCCAGAACCCTTCGTTGCGGTTGCATTCGCCACCTGAACGCCGGCCGCACTGACCTCGATCGTGAAGTCCACCTGGTTCTTGGAGCTTCGGTAGATGCTGAACGTGTTCTCCGGGAAGTGGCCCGGGCCGGTCTCGCCGTCGAACGATAGCGTACCGGTGGCACCGGCGGCCACGGTGAATCCTGTCAGCGCCTGATAGTACGCCTCGCTCTGACCGGTGGTGACATCGACCATGACGTAGTAGATCTCGAATGAGATCAACTCAGTCGTGGTGTCGTTTCGAACTGTCACCTGAAGCCGATCTGTGATGGCTGCTTTCGTAGCCGGGTCCACGACGTCTTCTGCTGCGGCCGTGACGATGGTGAGTCCTCGGGCTGTGCTCGCGTTGACGATCGGGTTGGAGTCGACCGGCAGCACTGGGGCAGCCGCCGTGCTAGTTCCGGAGGCAGCATGAGAGCTCGCGGGTGCTGGGACCGTCGCCCCCGACTGGCAAGCGGCAAGTCCGAGAACGGTCAGTGACGCCACAAAGGCGACGGGAACAAGCGATCGAAGTTTCATGAGATCTTCCTTTGCACATTGCGTCGGGTGGTAACCCCGACGGCGAAAATCACGGAGGCGAGGGTCGCCGCCGCGAGTGTGACGGCGTAGCCCCACATGTCGGCCCACACAAAGCCGAGCGGTTGCTGGTTGAACTTGTCTTTGATTCCCAAGAACGCGAACGAGAGGCGCTCAAAGTGCTTCGTGATAGATGACACTTCAAGCCCGTTGCGGAAGCCGTCAAAAGCGGCGAAGTTAGCAAGCACCTTGAGCTCGTCGGGCTTCTGAATCTGAAGAGTGGCGAACAAGCCGCCGGGTACCTGATTGTCGGGATCCATGGTGTCGCCGATCTGGGGGATGATCAGCACAAACGCGAGCCACACCACGATCGCCACGATAAGGCCCGTGCTGAGTCTGTGCGAGAGCGCGGTGATGCCGATCGCCAGCGAACTCCAAAACATCAAGTACAGCCACGCGACCACGGCGGCGATCAGGATCCGCACCATATCGATCCCCTGCAGTGGCGCGTTTCCGATCACGAGAATGGCGGCCGTGGTCGCTACTGTCATAAGCGCCACGACAACGAACCACACGATCGCAAGTCCCAGCACTTTGCCGCCGGGAATCGCAAAGCGAGCGAGGGGCCGGCTCAGGAGGAGCTGGAGGGTGCCCCGGTACTTCTCCTTGGCCACCGTGCCGTACCCGAGAACGATCGCAAACAGTGCCCCGAGGATTTCCAGGTACTCAACTCCGCCGCGAAGCAACTGGAGCGGAAACAGCTGCGGCGCTGCAGGGGTAGACGTGCCGCCGCTGGCCGTCAGCTGCTGCACATAGAGGTTGTAGGCATCCAGCTGGGTGCGGAAACTTGCCGCCGCCACCGCCACAGAGATCAGGGTCGCCACCGCAAGGAATCCGATCAGCACGGCAAAAAGTCGGTCGCGACGCAGGTCGAGAAGTTCTTTCTGCCCGATAACCCAAGTGCTACTCATTCAGACCACTCCTCATTCGATTACGCGGGGTTGCCACGACGATGACGGTCATCACGGTCAGGAACGCCAGAACAATGAGGGGGCTGGAGGTTGCATCCCCGGTCACGGTCGTGTCCTGAAGGATGATGCTCGAGGCACGCTTGAACTGTTCCGTCACCGACAGTGGGCCGGTGATCATGGATACAAAGTCGAAGTAGCCACCGGTTGAATTCACCGCCGGCACGGGGTTGAGCAGAGACACGGGACGCGCCGCCGTGCCGATCTGCGGGAGCACGAAGGCGACCGCACTCCAGATCACGAAGGGCACCAACAGCGCGGTCGTTTCCTGCTTGCTTCTGAGGCCGGTCAACATTCCCAGCAAGGTGAACGTCGCTAGAAGAACCCAAGACAGCAGGCCAAACACGACGACGCGACCGGTATCGGCCCAGCCCAGCGGCGCACCGTTTACGACGCTGATGATGATCCAGCTGACAGTGAAGCTGATGCCGATTACGGCAGCAAGCACTACCCCGAGTCCGGCCAGTTGGCCCAAAAGCCGGGCGGCCGTGCCGACCGGACGACTCAGGACCAAGTCCGTGGTCGCGGCCTTTCGGTCACGCAGGGTTGCCTGCACGCCGAGCACGATCGCCATGAGCGAGCCGATGAGCAGCACATAGATGACCGCGTTGCGGGCGTAGTAGAGCGGGCTAACACCGGTGAAGGGGTTGGGTGCGGTGGTCAGTGCGTCGGCAACGACCTTTTCATAGACGCCGGTGACTGTCTGGTTGGTAACCCACCCGATCACGGATGATGCGACGACCATCCCGATGAACACAATGAGCAACAAGTGGGCGGTTCGCGCGCGGCGGGTATTGAGCATCTCGTATCGCGCGCTCACGAGGAACGTATTCACGAGACCCGCCCCGACTCCAGCTGAAAGTAGATGTCCTCGAGGGAGTCCTCGCCAGGAAAGTCAGCAAGCGTCTGTGCAAGGGTGTCGTGGTGAACGAGCTTTCCACCCCGAAGAAGTCCGATGCTCGTGCACGTCTTCGTCACCTCAGACAGCAAATGCGTGTTCATGAAGATCGTCATGCCGAACTCGAGGTTCAAGCGCACGATGGTCTCGCGAAGGGTGCGAACCCCTTCCGGGTCAAGGCCCGAGGTCGGTTCATCGAGAAACAACACCGACGGGGAGTGCAAGATCGCCTGCGCGATGCCGACACGCTGCCTCATGCCCTTGCTGAACGTCCCTAGTCTCTGCCGATCGTGACCTTCAAAATCGAGGATGCGCAGCACATCATGGATGCGCTGATCCGGGCGGCGCAGCCCAGAAAGTTGAGCGAAAAACCGCAGGTTCTCCATCAGGGTCAGACTGTCGTAGAACTGAACATTCTCCGGCAGATACCCGATCGCTCGCCGCACAGCCATCGCATCAGCCGTCACACTATGGCCGCCAACCTCGGCAGTGCCGTGAGTTGGCTCAAGCAGCGTCGTGAGCAGGTTGACGGTGGTCGTCTTCCCTGCGCCGTTATGGCCGAGCAGACCAAACACCTCGCCGGCGGCGACCTCGAGTGACAGGGCGTCGAGCGCCAACGTGGATCCATACGACTTCGACAGGTTGTCAGTCACGAGTGCTGGTTTCGTCATACTGCCGACCGTATTCAGGTCATCGTGAGACCACGATGAGAGAAGCCGCTATGACATTGATTAGAGGTCAACAGGCCTCTTCCTCGTCGCCGATAGCGCGCATGCTGCCAACATGGGTGGGCAAAGTGTGGGTGAATGCACGCGCGACACGCCGGAGGCCCCTGTACTCTGGTCAGAACATAGCCCTGACCAGCACTTTTTGGTGCGCCCGGAGGGATTTGAACCCCCGGCCTATTGATCCGTAGTCGAAGGTCGTTCCTCCGGAACTATGCGGAAGTCGCCGAAATCCCGCCAAAACTGTGGTGACTGGACGCGACTTCAATGACGCGAGCTGACCACGGTGCTCTCCACGTGTGGGTGAAATGTGGGCACAGTATTTCTTGAGTGATACTCGACTATGGGCTGCGCTCGACGTCATCGGTGCCAGGCCGGGCTCCGCCGAAGATGGGGAGTCCCTACTTTGCACGGGTGTTGAGGATCGTCACGACCGCATCGAGTACACGTCGGACCGCCGCGCTGACAACGGGTGCGCCACTCAAGCGCACTGCGACACTCGGGCTAGCCCAATAATAGAGCCAAATGAACGCACGACCGAGTGCCGACCCAGCCAGGTATTCATCCCGGAACCGTCGGAGTGTGATGACCGGCGGCGCGTCGTAAGAACCGTATACAGCGGTCGCGATGTAGCACCCGCCCGAACCTTTCCGATCGGTTTCGCGCACGGTGACAGGGGCCAGCTTCGGAACAACCGCGACGGCGAAGTCGATTCCGGGCGCTACCGCGCGTACTCCGGCCAAACCGGGTACCGCGGTTGGTCTGTGTTGGATACCGGGGGTGCCAACCCCGGTTTCATTGTTCCGACCGTCCCCCCACGCGGTGACTCGACCGTCAGCGTGAACAGCAAACACCGTGTCTCCCAGTCAGATTGGGGCAAGTCCGGCGGCATCCGATGCCTCGCGAACGCCCCTGACTGAAGCGGGACCGGACACACGTTCAGGATGCCCATGCGCGGGTTGTTTGTGGTGTGCAGACCTGCAAGATACGGGCCAAGCGCCTCGGGTAGTCGGCCTGATGGCAAGAGGAACGTGAGTGCCCTCCGCCCTGCATCACCTGAGAGCGGCAGGCCCGTGCGCAACTCATCAATGTGGGGTGACTCCACCACTAGGAGCACCTCGACCTCGTGACCGCGCTCGGGGAGCAAGTCAGGCACACGGTACTTCTTGAAGCTTCCGGTCCCGCTCTCCTGAAGGTACTGGCGAAGGGTCACCGGTGTGCGCTCCACGTCCATGACACCGGATCCCAGTTCGTGCCGGTTCCGAGGCCACCGACGAAGATCGGATCGAGGAATTGGGACACTTCGATGAGCTGATCACTCAGGACTGCCAGGGTGATATCTTCAACATCCGTCTTCTTGCGCCACGCTGCCCACTTCTGCTGCGCAAGCTCATCGTGGCCGGTGAGCGATGCCGAAGGAGCCGAGAGCTCGATCTTTCGGTGTTTCGCGACTTCCTCGATTGCCGTACGCAGCACACCTGCGTTGAAGCTCCGGCTGAGGGCGAGTGATCGCAGGTCCATGTAGTCGCGCCAGCGGGTGCTCGTTGCACCACGTTGAAGGATCGTGACTGCCTTCTCCGCGACGACCGTCTCGGGAGGATGACCCATCACCGTGAACTCCCCACCGAGAATGCGCGGCATGGTCACCAGCTGCGCGTGCGGGGAGATCGGATCGCCGGTGCTGATGTCGAGCTTGAGGGCAATCGGCGACCGGTAGAGCTGCGCCCTGACCTGCACCCGCAGTCCCGAGTACTCCTCCTCGTTACGAATCTGTTCGATGCGTGTTGGGATCGCATCGAACACGACACCATCGTCCGCACCCGCGGCTGCTACCGCCTCGACCACTTGCCGGCAGTGCTCCTCGTCCAGCATGAAGTCGATTGCTTGCATGTCGACATCCCGTGTCGGGCGGCGGAGGCCGTAGCCGGCGAGGAGGACTCCGCCCTTCAGCACGAACGAGTCCGCGTAGCTGGACTCGACCAGGCGTGCCAAGAATCGCTCCAACACGTACATGGTCAGAAGCTCCTGAACTGCGCGACCCTGTTCGCGGGCAGTCCGTTGCAAGGCATTGAAGGTCTGCTCGGGGGTCATGTCAGAATCTCCAGCGCCGTTCGCAGCGGGCCGGTCGCTCGCGGCAATAGTTGCGCGATCTCGAACAACTTCGCGGGCTGCGACTCCGGACGCCTCAGCCAGTTGCGCAGCGCCTCGATACCGGTCTCGTACCCAGCAGTCCCTCGCAACCTGAACGCATCAACGATCGAACGCTCCGCCGAGTAGAGACCGATACTCGGGTCGGCGCCTCCTGTCTCGAGGAGCGTGCGGCCTATCTGGAAAGTGGCGCGGTCGAATAGGTGCCAGTCAACCGCGGCCTGGGTCTTCGCGGGCTTCTGGCCTCGCGGGATCGCGATGTCTGTGCGGGTCGGAATCGCATCGATCAACTCGTGACGTGCGAGAGCGGACTCCAAGCAGATAGTGGCGTCAGGACGTCTTCCCGCAATCTCTGTCAGGTCGAGGTCAGCTATCGGGAGATCCGTGCGTCTGTACAGCCCGCGACTTATGCGCTCGATCTGCTGCTTTTCCAGCAGGCGATAAAGCTGGCGCGAGTCGATTCCCGCACGGCTCGCCTCAGACTGCGAGAACGCTCGCGCTGGCAAGCTCGTTGTTGGCATACGCCTAATTTAGCATGCAGATACTTTTATCTGTAGCCGATATTAGTCAACAATCGCCCTCGGTGGCTTACTGCTCAGAGGTCAATAGGTCAACTTCGCCCGATGGCTCAGATCCCATACAAACGCTGGGCTCAGGAGAGTGTTGGCGGACAGGTAGCATTTCGACCCGAAATCGGTCTCAAATATTTTCAAGTGTGGGCAGGATGTGGGCACAAACCACAACAGGCCCGCCCGGATTCATGTGTGATGTCTCAAGACATTGGTGACAGTTCTGCCTCAGGACATAGGTAACACTTCATGTCTCAGGACATCGGTGACACTTCGCCGGCTGGGCGTGGTCGGCGGGGTCCTTTCGG
>Ga0105048_10009758_pt1 | contig 15232 bp, 14 predicted proteins | sample MAT05_FD_78382 | JGI IMG/M metagenome (GOLD analysis project Ga0105048, IMG submission 78382) | Freshwater microbial communities from Lake Fryxell liftoff mats and glacier meltwater in Antarctica - MAT-05 | ecosystem: Environmental > Aquatic > Freshwater > Ice > Liftoff microbial mat | place... | reverse complement strand
CGGATCGTAGTTGCGGCTGCGCCCCCGCGTTGCCTGCCGCGTCGCCTCGGCCTCGATACCCCGGTCGCGCAGCTTCTCCGCGAAGGTTTCCCGCCAGCGGTGCAAGTCGGCCTTGCGCGGGTTCAGGCGCTTGCCGTGCTTGGATTCGGCCCGCACGCTGATGTGCACATGTGGGTTGGCCTGGTGGTCGTGCAGCACCATCACGTACTTGTGATCCGCCAGCTCGATCTTGGCGAACTCGCGCGCGGCGTGCTGCACGCTCAGCGGGTCGGTGCCGCGCGGCATCGACAGCATGATGTTGAAGGCCTCGCGCCTGTCGCCAATATCGTCGATCAAGGTTCCGCCAAAACGCCAGTCGTCGGCCAGTTCGGGCAGCGTGTCCTTGCCGCGCATCTTCTCTCCGCGCTCGTCCTCGATGTCGAGCCGGCCGTTCTTGCTGATGTAGCGGAAGTGCGCGGCGATGGCCTTCATGCCGCGCCCGCCACCGGTGACCTTGACCATCACCTGGGGCGCGCGGCGCACGACCGCCGCTTCGATACGCGCACGAATTGCCGCCGCGTGCCGGCGGGCCAGGTTTGCCACCAGCTTCGGCTGCGGCGCCACCCTCACGATGCGGTTGCCCGGATAGAGGAGCCGGTCTCCCCACTGGATCAAGACGCCGTCGATGTTGGGCTGTTGGGGCATGGTGCCTTCCTGCAGGTGCTAAGCGTGATCATCTGGTGCCGCTGGTGCCGCTGGTGCGCGGCCGTGGCGCGGGCGCAGGTCGGCCAAGACGGCGGCCGCCAGCGTGAGGTGTCCGCGCACGTCGTCCACCACCGTGTCCAGCATGTCGCGGTACTCCTGCGCGGCGCGGACAGAGCCCTGGCGCAGTAAGTCCGTCAGCCGGTGCAGGTTGCGGCTGAGGGTGGACAGCTCGGCGCTGGAGGCGATGAGTGATGCCAGGTGGTCGGCGCGCGCGGCGCCGCTCGTGAGCACGGGAACGCCGGCGATCAGGCCGGCCACGTAGGCGCCTGGCGACAGCCCGGCAGCGCGTGCGGCCCTGATCGTGGCCATCGCTTCGCTGCGGCTCATGCGAAGCGACAGCCGCACCCGATCTCCGGAGGACTCCGCGGTGCCGGGCGCAGATCGCTCGGTGATCGACGGCTCGGCATGATCGAGGGCGGTGGCCAGGGCCGCACGAACAAGATCCGACGGCGAGACTCCACGCGCCCGAGCTTGCTCGAACAGCGCAGCCCTCAAGCCGCGCAAGTCGACGCTGATTCGATCTCGTGACGAGGGTGTCATGAAACCCTGAGCCCCTTGCTTCACGACACGCCCGGCGTGTCCGACAACGGCGCCACAACGCCTATCCTGCAATCAACCATGGCTTCATCTTCATCGAGGATCGTGTGATCTCTCGCGATAGGTTTCGGCCGATTTCCATCGCGCTCGTGAGCGTCTGTTTCGGTGACACCGAAGGTCGAACCGCGCGGCGATGAGGGCGATAGGTGCCCTTAGGCGACACGGCCTACGGCGGAGACTTCGGGAACCCGGCGGACAGGGCGGCGGTCGTCAGACACTGCCGTGTAAGACAGTCTGACAACCGGCTATCGCGCGACGACACGAAGCAGCGTGAGCCGCGCTGCAGCAACGTGGAGCACCACGCCGCCCGACACAGGCCGGACGTGAACATCCCCTTCACGCGCTGGCATCTCGTCCAGCGCCACTTCGACCACCTGGCCGTCGAGATCGGCTTGCAGCACAAGCTGGCTCGCGCCCGAACTGCTCCGAGGCGGTGTGCCTGCTGCGCCGTTCAACCTCGAAGCGCGGGTTGAGCGTCCGGCGGTCGAATCGATGGCACCAGTCGCCGGGGCAGTGGTGGGCAGAGGCGCAGTGGCCGGCTTCGCGAGGCCTGCCCTCAAGGCGGTGATGCGTTCGCGAGAGATCGCTTCGGTCGTCTCGATCCAGTCTTCCACCGGCTGGGGGTGCTCGGCGTGAAGACTCCTGAGTTCGTGAAGCTCGCGTGTGCCTCGGCACCGACCTTCGCGGTAGGCGTTCATCAGCCAATCCGGCGCATCAATCAACGCGGTGGCATACATGACAAACGTTCTGCTCTTGCCGAGGTGGCGGGCAATGTCGGCCTGACTGTCACCGGCTTCTAAACGCCGCTGCACGAACAGCGCCAGCTCCAGCGGCTTGAGCCCTTCGCGCTGCTCGTTCTCGATCACCTGGTCGTAGCTGTCTGCCGCCGCATCGACGAACGAGGGGATCACCATCTGGCCGGCCAGCTTCGACGCGCGCAGACGCCGGGCGCCGAAGTTCAGCATCCATCGGCCTGGCTGCTCGGGATGCGTCCGCACCGAGACCGGCTGTCGCACGCCACGCGCGGCGATCGTATCGGCCAGTTGCTGCAGCGCTTCCGGGTCGAACTCTCGGCGTGGCTGTGCAGGGTCTTCGTCGATGGCTTCGATGGGCAGCAACAGGGGCGTGCCGCTCGCTGCCGCCATTGGCTGGTCCAGCGCCAACGCGTCAAAGTCGAGCGCCATGGTCGCCCCCGTGCCCGGTCACGATGGTGGTGATGCGGGCCAGCGTCGGCTCGATCTCTTTCCAGGCATCTCGGGCGGCGGTCTTCTTCATTTCCCACAGCACCTCACCGGCGGCCTGCGCCTCGGCGATGGCGGAGCGTTTGGGGATCAGGCCGAACTGGCCGGCGCCGCTGCCCACCGCAATCAGCAGCGACAGGTACCGCGCCACCAGGCCGGTGAAGTTCTCGCGCTGAAACGGCGTAGACTCGACCATCGTCGGCAACAGGCCGATCAGGCTGAGCTTCGGGTTCATTACCGCCTTGATCTTGCGCAGCCCGACGCGCTCGTGGTTGAGCAACGCCGCCACACCATCCAGCGCCTCCTGGTTGAGTTGAATCGGCGACAACACGAAGTCGGCGGAGGCCAGGGCCGCGATCAAGCGGATGTCGGGGTTCGGATTGGTGTCGATCACGCAGATATCGAACTGCGAATCCACCCCGGCGATGAAGCTGCGGAAGTTGCGGCCGAAGGTGTTGTGCAGCGTCGGCTGTCGCTCCAGGCCGAGCAGGCCGGCACCGCTGGGCACCAGCACGAACGGCTGGGCCGGCACCACGGTCGGCGTCGATGTCATCAACGCGTCGGCACTGATCGCTGACAACTCCGGGCGGTCGGACAGGCGCAACGGTTTGCTGAAGTTGCCCTGGTGATCGAGGTCGATCGCCAGTGTGCGCTGGCCATGCTGGGCGAAGTAGTGCGCCAGCAGCGTGGCCACGGCCGACTTGCCGACGCCGCCCTTCTGGTTGGCGAGAACGAGAGTCTTCATGATGTGGGCCTCCTGCCGCGACGACGAACGGTGCGCACCGGTATTGATCGGGTGGCACGGCGTCGCATGCAGGGGACCTTGCACCCGGTCGGAAGGCCTCGATGGCCGACGATCGGGCGCCGCGAGCCGGCCACGCCGGCGAGCGCTGTTTTTGCGCGCACGCATGCGCCGCTCCGATCTTCGGGGCGGCGCGCGGTGCTGGGCGCGATGGATTTCAGTGGAAATCCATCGCCTCGGGATCAGGCTGTAACGATCAGGCCTTGAGTTTGCGCATTTCCTCGGCCAGCACCCACAGCGCACGGTTGAGCGACACCGTGCGGTCGATGCTGCCCACCGGCCGGGATTGCAGGCGCCGGCCCTGGGCGCTGCGGCCCGGCTGACCTCCTTGCATGACGTTCGACTGAATCCGGTTCATGGTCAGCCAAAGGCTGCCGCCGGTGTCTTCGATGCGCCGGGCTTCGGTCAGTTGCGCCACCGTGATCGGTGCGGGGGGTTGCCCTTCCGTGCGCTCGCCATAGCGAAGCGCCAGGGCGGCCGTGGCGAAGGCCTGCTCTTCTTCGGGCTTCAAGTCGAGCGCCTTCATGCCGTCGATCGACGCATCCACCGCCTCGAAGTCCTCCAGCACGCGGAAGGCGCCCTCGATCACCTCGCCCTGGATGTTGCCCTTGTGAGGGATGCGGATGTCGTTCGTGATGTCACCGACGACCAGCCCATTGCAACAGACAAAGCGGAGCACTCCGGCGAGCATCTGGTACGAACTGGCGCCGTCGTGGCTGTTGATCAGAATGATCTCGTTCGCCTCGGGCCTTTTGGTCATCTGGCCGGCACTGTCGCCCACGTGGCGCATGCGAATCATGTGCTTGGTGAACTCGGTCTTGCCTTCGATTCGGCTCTTGCCCTGCGCGACCATGAAGGGCTCGAATCCCTCCTTGCGCAGGCCGCGCAGGACTTCGATGGTCGGGATGTAGGTGTAGCGCTCGGAGCGGCTGCCGTGCTTGCCCTCCGCGAAGATGGACGGTGCCGCGCGGCGCATCTGGTCATCGGCCAGCGGCGTTTCGCTGCGCACGACAAAGGTGTTGCGCGCAAAGCGCGTGGCGAGGGTCGGGGTTGAGTACATGACGGATTCCTTCAACGGTTGATAGGTGTCGATGGGGGCGGAGCGCGAAGGCGTCCCGCCCTCGGTGGCTGTCACGCCGGCACGGCCTCGCCTTGCGGTTCGGTGCGCGCGCGGCGGGCCCGGCCGTTCGCCTTCGCTGGTGAGGTCGCGGGCTGGGCCTGCGGTGCCGGCGCGCCGTCCATGCGCGCGCGGCGGGCTTCGGAGTCCGCCCGGCTGTCGAGGTAGTCGACCTCTTCGGCGGTGAAGGCCAACGCGTAGACCTCCTCGCCGTCCTTCTCGTAGTTGTTGTTGCGCAGGCGCCCGACGATGTTCACGTGCGAGCCCTTGCCCAGGTACTCGGCGGCGTTCTCGGCCTGCTTGCCCCACAGCGTCCACTGGATCGCGGTGGATTCCTCTTCGCGGGCATCGCCCGAACCGCGCCGGGTGTTGCTGATCGCGGTCAGTACCGCCTTGGCGATCTTGCCCTCGCGCCCGTTGACGAATTCGAGCTTGACGGCGCCCGCCAGGTGCGCGTGACGTTGGATGACTTGTACGTTGGCCATGACCAATCTCCTTGCGTGAGAGAACAGCCGGGGCACCGGCCTGGTGTCCCTGAAAACTGATCCTCTCGCTCGGACTTCCTCGCTCCCGCCCGGGAGGGCGGGCGGGGGGTGGGCGTTTCGGCAACTGCACCCTTCCCTCACGGGAAGGGCTGGGGATGGGTGGGGTTCTCAGCAGCCGAAGCAGTGGGCCAGTTTCCCGGCCCACCGCTTGAAGATCCCCCCACAAGTCCCCCTCGTGAGTCGACGGGGGCGCAGTTGGGGGGAGCGCGGTGGGACGACTGGCGCACGCGCTGCCCCGTGTTCGGGCGACGCAGCGTCGCAGCCGATGTGCCAGCTTGCCTGGCGCGGCGGTTGCAGCGAAGGCGCCCACCCAGCCTCTGAGGTCCGGCGCCTCTGCGTCCGACGTGCCACCAAGCGCAGCGACTGGCGCGGCGGTCGAGCCGGGCCGATCACTTCATCGCATTCAGCGGCCCGGCATCGGGCATGGCGGGTGACCGGGGTGACGATCTGGCTGGCGCCGCACCGAGCGAAGCGCAGCGCAGCGACCTGCAAGCCGGCCAGTTCGTCAAGCGGGCGTCGTTCACGCGCAGCGTGAAGGAACCCAAGCCCGCGATCCCCGGGCACGGGAAAGGGCCGCTGTTGTCATCCCCGCCGCCAGCGCCGGCCTGACCGTGTTGCGTGAGGGATGGCCGCCCGTCAGGGGCGAGACGCTGGGCCTTTGACAGCGGCTCGACGCGCAGCGCAACAGCCCGGCCCGCGCAGCGGGGACACGCCCACAGACACCGCGACGATCACCAGCTCTGCATCAGTCACGGGCATAGCGGGCAATGCAGCCGCCGCACATCCATTCCCCGTCGTCGTAGATCCCGTCGCCCATATCGACCTTTTGATGGCACCAACCACACTCAGGCAACCGCGAGTGATGCTGTTCACGCTCCATCAACCCGACAAACGGACTTCGTTGGCTCTCCCGAAATCCAGGCTGCTGCGACGGAACCAACTTCGGGTCGGGTGGACTCGCGAACGAACCGCAGTTCGTGCACCACTGGCCGCCGTGGTGCTCGATCGTGCTCGACTTCCCGCAACGCCGGCAGACCACTTGATCCGGATCCACGACTGCCGGCGCAGCGAGAACCTCCGGCAGCAACTCGTCCAAGCTGATGATGCGTCGGCAGGTCAGCCCCTTCTTGTTCAGATGCACCAGCAGAGGGTCGTAGCCCTTGTCCTTGGACAGCACGATGCACTCGGTCTCCGGCGCCGTCTCGAACGTGCGCCCGAGATGGAACGCGATGTGGAAGTCCAGGGCATTCTTGCCGTTGCCCTCGATCTTCTGGAAGTCCACCCGGCTGAACCGATGCGCTGTCGCCTTGTTCCTCGCCGCCTTGGGTGGCGCTTGGCTGGCCCCGACGAACACGATCGCCCGATAGCTCTCGTCCAGGATCGAAAGATCCAGCTTCTGGATGTTCTCGAAGTCCACCAGGACCAGCCTCTTCACTATCAATGCGTTCCCTCCGGGTACCCAGGTCACTGCGTTGCGGTAGGCTTGATATTGTGAACACCCTTCGCCGCTGATCCGGTCCATCGATGCACGGACGCACTCCCCATGTCGGAAGAATAGCCGGGTGTGCGACGATGCTGCGCAACAGCGATCGCATGGGTTCTCCCCAGCCAATGCAGTGAGTCAGCTCCACGGCCACGCGCATCGATCCTCCCATCACAAGTCCCCCTCGGCCGGTGACGCGGGCTTGATGGCGGGGGCGGGGTGGGACGACTGGCGCGGCGGTCGAACCGATGCATTCAGCGGCCCGGCATCGGGCATGGCGGGTGACCGGGGTGACGATCTGGTCGGCGTGAAGCGAACGAAGCGCAGCGCAGTGATCGGAACGCCGGCCAGTTCGTCAAGCGGGCGTCGTTCACGCGCAGCGTGAAGGAACCCAAGCCCGCGATCCCCGGTCACGGGAACGGGTCGCTGCCGTGAAACGGCCGGCGTTGCCGGCCTGACTCAGCCGCTGTGCATTGCGATGAAGGCGCAGCCTTGATCGCCGCATTGACGAGTGACCCGGCAAAGCCGCTGGCCACAGTCCGGCGACACTATGCGCGCCTGCGAGCGCGGAGGGTGGTGGCGAGCTCGCGGGAGAGATGGCCGCCGTTCAGGATCGCGACGTCGGACACAAGCCGGTGGCTCGACGCGCAGCGCAACAGCCGGCCACCACGCTGCGAAGGCACGCCCATGAACCGTTTGCGCGCGGCTCTAACCCACAGCACGACGACAGTCACGAGAGCGAAGGCCGTCATCGTTGGTTCGCATTGATACCAATATGTCCACACTGGCATAAGCTACCGCGCCCTCTACACCGTCAAGTTCGCCGGGTGGGTCTACGCCTTGCACTGCTTCCTGAAGAAGTCTAAGAGTGGGATCAAGCCGCCGAAGAAAGACATGGATTTGATCCACGCCAGACGTCAGGCTGCGAAGCAGGACTTCGAGGCCTGGCAGGCCAAACAAGGAGCACGTTGATGACCCGCAATACCGAGATCACGATCGAAGAAGGCAGCACCAACGTCTACGCCGACCTGGGCTATGCCGACGCCGCCGAAATGCAGCGCAAGTCCCAGCTCGCGGCCGAAATCGCCAGGGCGATCAAGGCGCGCCGACTGACCCAACAGGACGCGGCCGAGCTGCTGGGTATCGACCAGTCGAAGGTCTCCCGTATCACCCGCGGCCAGTTCCGTGGCGTCAGCGAGGCCAAGCTGCTCGAGCTGGTGACCAAGCTCGGCCACGACGTGAAGATCGTCGTCGGTCCCGTCCGTCGACGAGCCGGCAAGATTGAGTTGCAGTTCGCCTGACCTGGCGACGTTTGGCGCTGCCGGACCATCAGGGGCCCAGCGCCCAAACCAGCTTGTTTCGGCATAAGTCTCGAAACCGGAGGACCGTTTTCGCTGATCTTCAATGCCCGGATTCGACCCGAAGCGGTCCTGGCGAACGACCGCTGCCCCGGCTCCTCTGCTGATGAGACACAGGAGTTCTGGCTAACCGTCTCTCTGCAGGCGGTACACGTACGTGTGTGCCGCAGATTCCTCCTAGCGCGGCCGTGTTGCTTCGCCCCAGGTGCAAGGCTGGGGTGCGGCCGTGGCGGCAACCGATAATTGAATGAACAGCTGACGTCCGTAGCTACAAGCTGCATGTGTTCCACACTTGCGTGGCACTGTGTGATCAACCCGAGCGGTGCCGCGAACGCGCACGCGACCGACTGACCGTTTCGTGGCCGCCCACCCGTCGGCGATCGGTCTGCGAAGGTTGCCGCCAAGAAAGTCATTCCATGGCTGATAACCATATAGTCAACGTCCGAATGCGCAATTACGATTAAAGCATCCATCCATCATTGATGGGTGCGGCTTTGGTCCGCGTGTTTGGGGTTGTGCGATGCATCAGCGCCATAACGCGTCTCGTTGCCGGGCCTGGATCTCGTCGCACGGCGCAGGTGTTGTGCAGCCCGTCCGTTGTTGGCTCGCCCCATCAGGTTGGGCATCAGGAGGGACGCCGTGAAGACACCGATGGAAGTTGCTCAGTGGATGCTCGCCCAGGTTGAGGAGAACGACGAACTACTACAAGTTCGAGCCGCTGCAGATATCAGGCGATTGTTTGGAACTGCATTTGTCTACTCCGGAATTTACGGAGAGCTGGCCATCGACAAGCGAGTGTTGTCGCAATTTCGCAAGTTGAGCGGAGATGCGGTAGTGTGGGTTGCAGAGCCTGGCGGCGCGTATTGGGAAGGCGCCCACTGGCGAAAGAGATGCGCGGCCGACCTGCCGGGCAGGACGCAGTCTCGTTATTCATAACGTGGGAGATTGGAAATGTCGAACAACTCGTTTAGCCCGCGAAAGTTTGAGGACCACACAATCGTGGATCAAAGCAACAAGACTGTTGGTCACATTCGGGTGAAGCCAAGCGGAGTTCACTGGTCGCCCAAGAATGGCAAAGATTGGTACGGCGTTTCATTGGAGGCCTTTGCTGCGTTCATGGAAGCCAATGGCAAAAAGCTGAAGAAGTAGGTGACGCCTTAGAGGTAAAGCACTGGGATCGCTGATCGGAAGAACCAGCATGGCGCGGGCAGAGCTACAAGGCCAGATCTATCCTTGAGAACAGCACACCCTGACCCAGCGTGTGGGTGCTGTGCAACTCCGAGTGTTGTTTCAACTCCATCAGAAGCGTCGAGCGCGGCACCTCCGTCTTGCTCTGCTCGCTCCCATGCTTGCCCGGCATTGTCGACAGCACCGTCGTCAGTCGCCCGGCCTTCTTCGCCGTCCCCTTCTTCGCGAAGGCTCCCCATATTGATCGTGGCGTCGCGTTCAGGCTGCCGTGATGCCCGACCTTGTACAGATCCACGTCCGCCAGCAGCTTCTTGTACTTGTCTTTTGACAGGGCAACCGACCAGTTCTCAATCTGCGCGTCCCCCGGGAACAGCAGCTTCTTGTTGGCCGTTTCGAAGAGAAGGATCAGGCTCGTGTTGTTCATCTGCTTGTCCAGTTGCGTGACGATCCCCATCAACTGCTCCTGGGCCGCTTGCTGCATCCGATAGGCCAGCCAACGCGCCGACGCCGGCAGCTTCGTCCCCTTGGCCACGACGTGGTTCGGAAACACCGGATCCCCAAAACCTGTCTGCGCACCGCCAGCCGCCAGCCGCTTGAATTGCAGGTGCCAGAACTCGTCCGGATCCTTCGCCCGCTGCTTCTTGATGGCTTCGGACTGGCGCAAGGTGGGCGGACCCAGCACATGCGTCTTGATCCCCGGCAGCACCGCCTCGAGCCCGGATGGCCCCTCATGAAAGGTGTAGACCTGCTTCCTGCCCATGCTGGCCAGGTTCTTCACCGCCGACACATTGGAGATGTTGTCTTCCCCAATGAAACGCATCCGCGCCGCCAACGCTTGGGAGAAGCGCCGCGGATGCGTGTCCAGCGCGTCGACCACCTGCGCGGCCGCTTGCTGCATCTGATTCAGGTTGCGCGCGGCCGCGCGGTGCGCAAAGCCTTGCGAGCCCTTGGGCCCGAGGGCGTCTTCAGCCAGCGACAGCTTCTCCGTCCACGGCTGCACCACCACATCGGGATTCAGTGCCTTGATGATGGCCCCCGAGCTCGGACCCCCCGAGCCCGTCGCGAAACCACTGATGTGGTCGGCGTGGCGGTGCGTGGCCACGACCGCATCGAGCTTGCCGTTGCACTGTTGGGCGATGTCCTGGGCTACCAGGAGCAGGTGGTCCTTGGCCACCTTCTCCGGCAGACCAGTGGTGCCGAAGTCGATCAGCACATGCTTCTGGACATTGGCCGGGTAGTTGAAGCGCAGCAAGAAGCAGTCGCCGAAGCCGACCTGGTACGCAAAGATCGACGCGGAAGTGGGTTTGGTGGGCATGCCGGCTCCCTTCAGATGAGACGCCTGCGGTGCAGGTTCGCGAATCGACTGCGCGCCTCGACCGGCTGGTCGAGCTCGCCGCTCTCCCAGAGGTACTTCAGCCGCTCGGACTGGCGCTTGCCGTCGCGCAAGGGCTGGGCGATGTGGTACTTGATACGGCCGTACTCATCAAAGACCAGGGTGCCGCCGCCGTACGCCGTGATCGATTGTGTTGTCGGCATGCCTTCCGGCCGTTCGATGCCCAATGCGACTTGCACCTCGGCACCGAAGATCTTCAGCACCTGGACGTACTCGCAGATCGTCTCGCGCAAGAAGAAGCCATCGGGTCCCTGCCGCACGCTCGGCCGAACCGACTCGATGCGGGTGTAGGCCAAGGGGTCCAGGTCCAGCGCACGGCGGTTCTCCCAGACGAAGCGGAAGACCTCCTCCTTGTCGTGCAGCATCGAATCGAAGTGGGTTCGGCCATAGGTGATGTCGGCGCTGCCGGCAAAGGCAGACCAGGCGCCGGTCCGCGGATTGGTCGGGCCCTGGGGTGGGTCGATGCCATAGGCCGCAAAGCTCTCCCGCACGACCTTGCGGTAGTGGTAGCGGCTGTCGTCCGGGACGGTCTCGGCGTCGGCGGTGAGCATCGCGGCCAGGAAGTCGGCGAACGCCAGGTCGACAGGTGGGCAGTAGTCCAGCGCCCGGATGGCCATGGTCAGGAGGTTGTCGGCAGCCTTCGCGCCTTCCTCGATGACCATGTCCAAGTTGTACTTGTTGCCGGGGAAGGTCCCCAGCGCGGCAATGCGGCTGCTCCACATCGTCAGGAAGCTGTGCATCACCGCGGCGACGAAGACCTCGCCGCGATCGTGTGCTTCCTGAAACTCCGGTTGCTCCAACAGTCCCCGGTCGGGCTTGAGGGTGACCGAGCGGCGCAGCGCATTGGCCCGCGCACCCTCGAGCTCCGAGCCGAATTGCTCACCCATCCCCAACAGGATCGAGTCCTCGATCGCCTTGCGCGTCACGCGTGCCTTGGCAATCAGTCGGATGTGACCGCGCGGCGCCGGCAGCGGCTTGTCGCCCTGCAGCGCGGCGGCGACGATCTCCTTCAGGGAGAAGACCGACAGCAGGGCCACCACGTCCGCGAACCCCTCGTGAAACGCCGCCTGGTCCGGCGTCGAGGCATTCGTGAAGCCGTCCCTCAGACCGTCGAGGATCGCGTGTGTGGTCTCGTGCGCGACGATGTCGTGCGACAGGCAGGTGTGCACGGTCTGGCCAGTGCGGGCCGATTTGAAGTAGCCGAAGACCAGCGCCCGGTCAGCCTCCGAGTAGAAGGCGTTGCTGTCGAGGAAGGCGTGCGGGGCGACATGGATCTGGTGGCCCTCAAATCCCCAGCTGACCCGCCGACCGAGCGCGAACTCGAAGCGGGCGAGGGTCCGCATGACCACTGCATAGCAGTGCTGGGCATGAAAGGCAGGGTCAGCCAGGACCCGAGCCTCCCAGCGTTGGCGGGCGTCGCGGGCCAGGCCCTTCTTGGGAGCGTAGGGATCGGCGTCTTGGTCTTTGGGGTCCGGACCGAAGCGCCGCGGCGTATACATTACATTGGCACTGGCGTCGAAGTCGACCAGCTTGACTCGGTAGCCCGTTGGACCGTCGGCGAGAACCTCGGCGGGGATGTCGACCCGCGTGAAGGCGATGGCGCCATTGACCTTGACCGAGGGGTCTTGCGCCAGGATGGTCAGCTTGCGGGTGTTCGCGGTTGTCGTCATGGGCCCTCCGACCTCGACCTACGCCAATGGAAACTCGGGTACCGGTAAGCGTGCGGCAGCGGCATTGCCCGGATCGACGTACTTGCGCATCGCGGCGTCGGTCAGTGCGTAACCCCAGTTGATCAAGTGCCCTTGCTCGGCGGGCTTGAATTCATCGAGGCGGGTTCGGATGTGCTGAAGGTCGCCGGTGATGGCGTTGTCGACTGCCAGAGGATGGGCGACGCCGTAGGCGCCGATCCTGGTCTTGATGCCCCAGTACGAGCCGTCCTTCTCTGGTGGTGCCTGCTTCTCGAGTCCAGCCTCGTGTGCCTGTTGAAAGCTCTGCATGAGCGCCCGACGCCGTAGCGCTCGCGTCTGCTCGGTGACGATGTCGAGGACCCGAATCACCTGGCGAGTCCAGTCCGTGGGCGGGTCCGGATCTGCGTCGAGTGGGGCGCCGGCATCCGACACTAAGACCGTGGTACAGCGGTCCCAGATCGCTTCCAGGCCCATGTTGTCGTACACGCCACCGTCCGAGAGCAAGAGCTTGGACTTGAAGTCGTCGCGATCGAACAGGTACGCGCCCTCCATCGGGGTCCATGCGGCAGGGTCAAGCTGGAGCTCGACTGGCGACAGGACCGGCGGAAAGGCACTCGACGCGCCGACGACCCGCGATATCGCCAGGTCGGGATTGGCGATCTCACCGATGCGGTAGTCGGCCAGCCGCTTGCGCTCGATGCGCACGCTCGAGCCGGTCTGCAGGCTGGTCGAATAGAACAGGAATCGCGGGGTTTTGCCCTTCTCGAAGGCCGGCACGTCTTGCTGCAGGCGCGCGCCATGAAACAGCTGCTCGTCGTAGGCCTCGGCAACCTTGTCGGCGATGCTGCTGAAGATCGACAACAGGCCTTCGATGCCGGCGACCAAGTCCAAGGTTCGGCCTGCCATGGCGCGAACCGGTTGTGCAATGACTTGTGGGAAGTTGGTGGCGACGCCTTGCGCATCCCATTGCAGCTTTGACCAGCCGACGGCGAGGACGCCGTTGAGAATGGAGCCGCCCGAGACGCTGGTGATCATGTCGATCTTGCGCAGCCAGCCCATCTCATTGAGGCGCCAGACGCTGCCCAGGTTGAACAGCATCGCTCGATAGCCGCCGCCCGAGAGTGCCAGGCCCGTGTCAATTGCGTCTGCCACTTCGCACTTTCGTCAAGACAGTCTGAGGTTGCAACGGATCGATCAACATTGGCGGTCCGTCGTGGGGCGCACGCGGTCGGTCGCGACGCAAGGAGTCGCTTTGTCGACAACTGTCACAAGCAGTCTCATGTTCCCCTGCACAAATTGGTGGGCGAACGCGCCGCAGGCTGCTTGCCGGCGCTTGCGGGCTCGCATGGCGCATCTTCAAGTAACGATGCGGCGGTCACAACTGTCAATGTTTACGGGTGGAGACTTCGAGTTAGGGGGGCGGAGACGCCCAAATTGCCACTGACGCACCCGACGATCGAAATCGATTGTGCCGAGCAGCGCGCGGTACAAGGGATGGCTGATCCGTTGTTCGTCTTGGCCGAGGGCGCGCGAGCCCGGTGTCGGCTTCGGCTTGGTAAAAGGACACTGGCTAGGCACCGGCAAATGTCGAGAGCTGGCCAGCCAGCGGTCGTTCGTGTGGGCCCGCAATCGACCCCAAGCTGTCGGCGGCACTTTTCCGGCCGAGCGACCGGAGCACTCAGCAAGCGGTCGTTCGTCGATCAGCTAGAAAAATCAGAGCCCCAGGGCGGCAACAGTGACTACCCATTAGGTTCCGGCATCCGGATAGGGCAGCGGCAGTTCGGCGCGACGGGCCTTCTGGTTGGCGAGGACTCGCGCGCGGATGAGCTTTTGTTCGGCCTTCGCGCGATCCAAGGGTGAGGCTCCTACGGCCAGCGCTTCGAGTTCAAGCTGCGCCAGGAGCGCGTCGCGCTGCGCATCGAGCGCCGCGATGTGCGAGTCCTCCGTCGCGACAACGCCTGTCTCAGAAGTCTTGTCCGCAGTGGAGCGCGCCGTGTCCCTTGCAGCCTCGGCGGCGGCGATGGATTTCGCGCCCTTGCCAAGCTCGGTCAAGACGTCCTGGCCCCGCGACGTGGAGTCCACGCTCACGAACGACAGCGTGCTGTCGGCGTTTATCTTCACCTTGACCGTGCCGTCCGACAACGGCGCCCCCTTCATCTTCAGCACATAGAGCTGGTCCGGATTGGCCAGCGTGGCGAACGTGTCTTTGACTTCCACCTCCTGATACTTTCCGCCTTCCAGCTTGTACAGCCTGACCCGGTAGCGCTCTTTGGCACGGAACGGGATGCCGTCCACCTTGGATGCCGCCGCGAGGTTAGGGCTGAGGTTTTCGACGCTGACCGTGGTGGAGCAGCCGCTCGCGAGAACCAGCGCGGCAAGCGCCGATGTGCGAATGGCAAGTTGCTTGGCGTTCATTTCACTTGACTCCGATCTGGGTGGGCGCAACCGCCGTGCCGGGCACGGGGATGGGTTCGAGCACGATTACGAAATCGCCAAGATCAGAGAACAACGCCGCCGGCGTGGTGCGCAGCGCCTCGATATACGAGGCTTTGACGATCCGCACCGGCACGTTGCTGCGGGCTTTGACCTTCGAGTTGCCTTTGTCATTCGCACTGGTACCGGCGGCCGCAAGATCCTTCAGTTGCACCCGGAGACGGTCGCGTTCTTCGCGCAACTTGACGTGTTCATCCGCGGCGATGCGCAGCTGGCCGTCGGGTCCCGCTGTCTGGACTTACCCTGATTCCACGGACACATTGAGACTCAAGCCTTCGCGGGCTGAGTGGGGTTCTTTTTGATGGCGCGCTCATGTGCAGGGTTATCCAAGGGGCGTGCCTGTGGACAAGCCGACGGCTGCTTCATGCGAGCCTGAGGCGGCTTGTTCACAGGTGCGAAGCACCCGTTGGGTAACCCGTCGGTGGCAGCAGATGGTTGGCCTGCTGCGGCCTGCAGTGCTTTCTCGAAGTTCATCGGCGAGCGCTGCCCGATGCCGCTGTGACGCCGGCGCGGGTTGTACCAGCCCTCGATCCAGGTGAAGAGGTCCATCCGCGCCTGCGCGAAGGTCTTCCACACGCGGCGG
>Ga0105048_10009757_pt1 | contig 15232 bp, 16 predicted proteins | sample MAT05_FD_78382 | JGI IMG/M metagenome (GOLD analysis project Ga0105048, IMG submission 78382) | Freshwater microbial communities from Lake Fryxell liftoff mats and glacier meltwater in Antarctica - MAT-05 | ecosystem: Environmental > Aquatic > Freshwater > Ice > Liftoff microbial mat | place... | reverse complement strand
TGACCAGACGGCGCTGGACCTCGTACGCGAAGGACCGCTCGGGCACGGCCAGCGTCTGGTCGAGCGGGTGGATGCTCGCCGCATGCGGAGTCCCGTAGGCCGTGCGCTCCACGGCGATCTCGCCGAAGACGCTCGTCACCTGGCGAACCTGGAAGCGGCGGTGGGTGAGGAGGCGTGCGCAGGCGCCTCGCACGACGCGAAGCGCCGGGCCGACGTCGCCGTCGCCTCGAGCCTGTACATGGGCCTGGAGCAGGAGGCGCTGGGCCTCCCGGGCCCGCGGCTCCTGCTGACGTTCCACGTCGCAAAGCGGCAAACGCAGCGCCTCCTCGCTGAGCAGCCAATCCGCGACGGCGAAGAACTCGTCGGCCGCGCGCTCCAGGGTGAAGACCGGGGATCGGCGACCGATCCAGACGAAGCGAGGGCTGCGGAAGCGCTCATGCTGGGCTCCGGGGGCGGATCTCAAGCTCGACACTCGATCTCTCGGCTCCGGGAGCCCTCTTCCTTCACGGATTCAGACGCAACCCCTTGCCACTACGCAACTTGCGCGTCGTCGCAAAGTAGCCACACCCAGATCACAGAGCGGATCGTCAAGATGCGCGACGACACTGCCGTCACGACGAAGCAGGTGCGCCGAGCAGAAGTGGAGGACAGACCCGGACGTCGGAGCGACCGGACCGGAGGATCGCGCGGCGCCAGACGATCCGCGTGGACAAGGCACCGCTTCGCCCTCACGACGAGACGCGCTACTTCCTCGAGGTCAGCAACGTCGCACGCGCCGGACTCTTGGCGACGGAAACCATCTTCGGGGCCAACGAACGCAGCCATCAGGAGAACGTGCCCCTGCCGTGGAGGCACGGCGTGCAGGCCTTGCGCATGCCCTCGGACGGACTCGGGACGAACGGCGCCCATCCGCTGATCGGGTTGCTCGCCAGCAACTCAAGGGCCCGGATGGCGACGCTTGCCCTCGAGAAGGCGAGGTGCCGGGAACTCCGGCAGACGAAGTACCAACGGTTCGTGAACACGGTGCAGTGGGTTCGCTCCCAGATCGTGACGTGGGCGCGCGGCGTGCAACTGCGGATCTCGAAGTAGATGCCGCGGGCTGCGGAACTCGTCGATGGAGTGGAGTCCGTCCAGCGCACGTCGTTCGTGACGTCGTCGACAGCTGCCGCGGGCGAGTCGTGTCGAGTCCGGGGCCAGGAACGCGGTGCACGGCCGTCGTGCCAGGACGCCGCCGAGGAGTGCCCGAGGCCCAATCCGACGACGTATCGGGCGCGTGGAACCCCGAACTCCAGCCAGGATCAGTTCGACGACTTACGTCCGCCGCGGGACCGAACGCGAAGGAGACCCACGTGGCTCGCTCCGGTCGAACGCTCGGCTGGCAGTCGCACGACTTGAACCTTGTTCGCGCTGGGCATCGCGCATACGATCGCCAGCACCCCCTATGTACTGGCCCATTCGCACGATCCCCGACGACGCTCGCTCGCGCCTCGTTGAGGTTTCCGCCGGTCGAGCGCCCGGCTTTGACGCCTGCTACTTTCGTCTCCTCGATCGGCCCGGGCGACGGGTCACGTGGATGCTGATCTCGGGGACCCTCGCCGCGATGCTCGGCTACGTGGCGTACACGGTCGCCGCGAGGCAGCAGTTTGGCGGCGCCCTTGCGCTCGGCTTGGTCGCGTTGATCCCGGTTGCGTGGGCCGCCGTCCTATTCGTCGAATCGGTGCGGGGGGCGCGGTCCCGACTGCGACCCTTCGTGATGCTCACCCCCTCCTCGATCGCCCGCGCAGATTTCGATCACGGCGTGCTCCAAGCGGCGAGACTCGGCGACGCGACCGACTTCGAGACCGTCCTCCAGTACGACGGAAAACAGAAGTTCAAGAGCCGCCGGTACGTCTTCAAGTTCCCGTCCGGCACCGTCGAGTTCGAGGTCGCCGACGCCGAGGGCATCGCCCGCGTCGATGAAGTGATCGCACGCGCCCGCGCCCATGAGTCCCATCCCGAGGGCGACGCCGTCGTGCCCAAGACGCCCGGGCTCATCCGCCCCCCGGCCTCGCGGGCGTTTACCGATCCCTTCGGCAAGTTCTGGCTCGTCGTGGCCGCGCTCGTCGGCGTCGCGGCGCTCGCCGGAGTCATCATCGCACGCAGTTGATTCTCCGGCACGACCGGAGGGGGGCCGATCATGGGTGTGCTCAACTGGCCGTCGGTCGCGATGAGCGGAGACGCGCAGACGATTCCCGCGATCTGCCCCAATTGCATGGCTCCGGCCGACGTCAAGTACCGCTACGCATACACGAGTCCATTCTACTTCTTCTCCAGGACCGCCTACTACCAGTCGTTTTCCTATTGTCGTCGGTGTGAACCGATGATGGACACGTACTTTCGGTGGCGAGCGAAGGGATGCCTGATCTACATCCTCTACGTCGCGGCTTTCGCGGGCGGGATCGCGGCAGCCGCGCTGCTGTTCGGGGCATCCGGACCGCTCGCGTCCGTCGGACCCACAGGCGGTGTCGCGCTCGTCGTGCTGCTCGTCGCGACGCTCTGGTGGGTCCTTCGTAGGCTCCGCTCGAAGGCCCTGGCGATGCAGCCGATCGGCGATGGACAGGTCGCGCAACGCCCTGCTGCGTACTACACCGGAACCACGCTCGGTGGGCTCGGAAACAAGAGCGTCTACCGCGCGCTGCGCAAGGAATGGCTCGCAGCGCTCGTGCGTGCGAACCCAGGAAGCGTGGACGCGACGACCTACGTAGCGCTCGTCGGCGAGACTCCCCCACCGGCCGCAAACGAGAAACCGTTCGCATGATCCACGTTCCGACTGCGTGCCAGGACACACCGTACCTGTCGTCCGAGCGGTAGGCGGTCGGGCCGATGCAGCGCCGCGCCCGAAGGTTCCTCGACGAGTCGGCGTCCACAGATTGCGGGCCCAAGTTCCCAGCGCATAAGGGGGCGATTCGAACGAGCGAGGCGCCGGTGGGGCGTGACGAAGGCGCCCCCCCCCAGCGCAGCCCGGCCCCGGCGGTCACCGTGTCGACGAGCGCCCGGGCACTCCCGAGCGCCACGAACCGGGCCTCCCCGAGCCAGGGCACACACTTCAGGGCCCGCTCTGCCCGGGCCTCGTCAAGGCGGCGACGGCGCGCGGCGTCCAGGAGTCGCACGGACCCGTCGGGCGAAATGGCTCGACGACGTCGCGGCGGTCGGCTGCGTCGTTCTACGGTCGGAGCGACGCGAAGGGGTCCAACGTGATTCGCCGTCGCACAACCAACCAGCGCGAGAGCTACGAGGTCGCACGGCGCCGCCGGTTGATCGCCCGCGCATCGCTTCCCGCGACCTTCAGGTCGCCGGTCCCGCGTTCAGCTTTCGATGGGTCGAGGCCCCGCGGCGTATGGACACGGCACGCCTTCATGAACTCACGGAGGCCACGCCTCCGGTCGGCCGCGTGGGACTTCGACACGCCTCGGGACGGGAGCATCGCCGCGAAGTCGGCGACGTGAGTTTGGATCGGGCGTCCCAGGTGCTCCTCGACGGGGGGCGAGGAGGCCCGTGGCTCGCCGTTCCTTGCGACGGCAGATCGCGCCGGCCTTCTCCTCGGCCACTCGCTTCGCTGACGCCGGGCACGCAGTCCTCTCATCGACCGCTCATGGCTCGTACAGTTTCGCGACGACTGCGTCCCGCCGCAGGTTGATCGCCCGCTCGTCTCGCGCGTCCTCGGCCGCGGAGCGCGTCGGGAACGGGCCGTAGAACGAGAAGCCGGAGACAGGATCGCCCGTGATCAGGAGCCACGCGTGCGGTGCCTCGACAGCGTGTGCATCGGAGCGCGGCGACGGGACGGGCCTCGCGTCGTCGGAGAATGGATGGGTGGGCATCCCCCCATCTGCCGCACCGCACGCCCCGTGTCAGCTTCCGTGCGAGCTGCTACGTCGTCGGCGGCGGCGCCACCACCAGCCAGCGGAAGAAGCGCTTCAGGCGCGTGTCGGTGTTCGTCGGCGGACGCTTGCCCGGATAGGGCACCGCGTCCAGCAACGCCTTCGAGATGTCGTCCGGCGAGACCCCGTCGGCCTCGGCCGCATACGACGCGATGATCCGGTGCCGGAACACCGCCGGCACCAACGCCCGCACGTCATCGAAGTCGGCCGCCACCCGGCCCCGCTACAGCGCCCGCGCCTTCGCCCCCGCGATCAACGCCTGCGCCGCCCGCGGCCCCACGCCCCACGACACGTAGTCCTTCACCGCCTTCGGCGCCAACTCCGACGTCGGCCGCGATGCCCGCGCCAGGTCCACCGCGTACCGCAAGAGTTCCGTCGGCACGTCGAGATGCGCCACCGTCGTCTGGAAGCCGAGCAGTTCGGCCCGCGACAGCACCGGCGTCAACGGCGGCGCCTCGAGCATCGACGTCGTCCGGCGCACGATCGCCGCCTCGTCCTCCTTCGTCGGATAGCCGAGCCGCACCTTCATCATGAACCGGTCGAGCTGCGCGACCGGCAACGGGTACGTCCCCTGCTGCTCGATCGGGTTCTGCGTCGCCAGCACGAAAAACGGCCGCTCGAGCGGGCGGCGCACGCCCAAGCTCGTCACCTGCCGCTCCTCCATCGCCTCCATCAACGCCGCCTGCGTCTTCGGCGGCGACCGGTTGATCTCGTCCGCCAGGATCACGTGCGCAAAGATCGGCCCCGGCAGGAAACGGAACTCCCGCAGGCCCGTCCCGTCCTGCGCCAAGACCTCCGTCCCCGTGATGTCGGACGGCATCAGGTCGGGCGTGAACTGGATCCGGCGGAACTCGCAGTCGAGCAACCCCGCCACCGACGAGATCAACATCGTCTTGGCGAGCCCCGGCACGCCCTCGAGCAGCGCGTGCTGCTCCGAGAAGATCGCGATGAGCACCTGCTCGACCGTCTCCTCGAGCCCCACGATCCGACGCGAAAGTTCCTCACGGAGCCGCGACGCCGCCCGCCCCACGTCCGGCAGACGCTCGCGAAGCTGGGCCGAGGGGGACGCCGCGATCGAGGACATGCGGGGCGGAGTCTACACCGGGGGGATGGGCCAACGATGCCCCCGACGAGCCACCCCCGGGGGAACACAAGGCCGGGGGTCGACGAAACCGGAAGGCCGCCGGGGGACCCGCGGTTGCCCGCGAACGGCGACCCGCGTACCGGGCACGCGCGGCAGCCCGTCAGACGGTCGGCCGCCCGCGCTCGACCCAGGCGATCGCCGCCCGCGCCACCAGCATCGGGTCGAGCGTCCGCATACACGGATGGCCGATCGGACACGCCCGCAGATGGCACCCGAGACACGACAGGTCCTCCCGACGCACCACCGTCGCCATCGCCTCGTCGCCCCGCGTCCACCCCGGGTCGGTCGGTCCCAAGATCGTCACCACCGGCGTCCCGAGCGCCACCGCCACGTGCCGCGGCCCCGCGTCCGGCCCGATCAACACCTCCGCCCCCCGCAACAACGCCTTCGCCTCGGGCCACCGCGCGACGTCGTCGTGTGTCGAGACGCACGGCTCGCCGATCGCCGCCGCCGTCTCACGCGCGAGGTCTTCCTCGCCGGGCGCGCACAACACCATCGGCAACAGCCCCGTCCGCGCCCGCACCTCGCGCGCCGCCGCCCCCAGCAACGCCGGCGGGTAGACCTTCGACGGCCCGAACGCCGCGCCCGGGCTCACCACGAAATAGCCCCCGTGGACCCGCTGGCGCACGAGCCGCATCCGCGCCTTCCCGTCGCCCGCCCCCGACACCTCGAGCCGCGGCCCGAGCCCGTCCGGCACGGCGCCGAACACGGCCGCCGACCGGTGGAACCGCACCGTCATCGGCTCCGGCACCCGCTTCCCGTCGGCGCCGCGCGGCGTCTCGACGCGATGTGTCAGGAACCCGCCGCGACCGTGCCGCACGTACCCGACCCGCACCGCCGCCTTCGACGCCGCCGCCGACCACCCCGCGCCGAACGAGTCCTTCAGCAACAGCACCGCATCGACGCCCATCGCGCGCCACGACCGCCCGAGCCGCATCGGCGCCAGGATCCCCCGCGCCATCGGCCCCTCGATCGGCACCACGTCGTCGCGCTCGGCGAGCCCATCGAGCAACGCGAGGCTCGACGGCTTCCCGGCCCACAGGATCCGCGTGGACGGCAGCGCCCGACGCAAGGCCCGGAGCGTCGGCGTCGCCATCACCACGTCGCCCGCCGGATTCGGCAGGCGCACGAGGAGCACGGCGGGCGGCGCGACCGGCGACGGGGCCACGGCCACCGCAGGGGCCACCGCAGGGGCCACCGCAGGGGCCACCGCAGGGGCCACCGCATGGGTCACCGCGGCCGCCGCCGCAAGGGTCACGGCGGCGGACGGGCCTCGCGTCCCGGGCAGGGGATCGGTCATGCGAGCGCCCCCGTCACGTGTTCGACCACGCGCGGCGTCCACACCGCGACCGACCACCGCGCGCGGACGTCCTCGCGCCCCGCGGCGCCCATCCGGCGGCGCAGGCCGTCGTCGCGCAACAGGTCGAGGACGCTCTCGACGAACTTCTCCCGCGTCGCCGCCACGAAGCCCGTGACGCCGTCGCGCACCTGGTCGGACTGGACGCCGACGGCGCTGGCGACGACGGGACGGCCGCGGGCAAGCATCTGCAGCACCTTGAGGCCGCACTTGCCCCGCGTCCAGGGGTCGTCAGGGAGCGGCGCGATGCCCACGTGCATCCCGTCGATGGCCGCGGCCTCGCCCGCCAGCGACCACGCCACCGCCTCCACCGGGATGCCCGGCGGCATCGTCGGCGACGCGTCCGCGATGATGCGGAGGCGGAACGGGTTCCCCATCGCCACGACGGCCGCCAGTTCGACGGTCGCGGTCTCGACATAGGGGAGCGTGGCCCGCGAGCCGATCCAGCCGAGCACGTGCGGCGGCACCGGCGGCTCGGACGGCAACGGCCCGTCCCCCACCTCGACGACCGTCGGCAGCACCGTCGCGCGACGGCCGGCGCGCTCCGCCAGGTCGGCGAGGTAGGCGTTGCCGCAGGACACCGCGTCGGCGGCCTCGACGATCGCGCGGAACCGCTCGACGCGCGTGCGCGACGGCGTGGCCCCGCCCGCGGTGTCGCGCAGGGGCAGCGCATCGTCGAAGTCGAAGAGGAGCCGGCGGACGCGGACGCGCAGGCGCTCGACGTCGACCGGCGCCAGCAGCCGCGACAGGACGAGCGCGTTCCCGACGGCTTCGGCCCGCGCCAGCACCTTGCGGCGGGCGAGCCACGACTTCTCCCACGCGTGCACCTCGAGGGCGACCCCCGCGCGCGCCAGCGCGGGCCCGAACGCGAGCGCGCGGTGCCGCACCACCGCGTCCGTGCGCTCGCCCACGATTACGACCAGCGTGCGGAGACGGCTCATCGCATCCCCGCCGCCAGGGAGGGGTCGGCGGGCGGACCCTCGTCGTCCACCTCACGGACGACGGCCTTCGCCGGCGCCGCCGGCCCGAGGCACACGTCGATCACCTGGTCGAGGCGCGTGACGAGGCGCGTCTTCATCGCCTGATAGCGCGCGTCGTCGCCCGTCACGCGGCGCAGGTCGGGGTCGGCCAGCACCTCGAGGGCGCGCACGACGGCCTCGGGGTCGCCGGGCCGCTCGATCGCGATCCCGCCCCGCAGGCCCATCAGCTCCGACGCGCCGTTGCGCTGCGTCGTGACCACCGGGACGCCCATGGCGAGGGCCTCGAGGCACGTGAGCGAACACGGGTCGAACCACGTGGGCTGCACGACGACGTCGGCGGCGGCGTAGAGCGGCCGCGGGTCGTCCACGGGGCCCGCGAGGCGCACGCGGTCGCCGACGCCCGCGCGCGCGACGGCCCGCCGCAACGCGCCGTCGGTCCGGCGGCCCGCCACCACCAGGTGGAACCCGGGCAGCCGCGCGCGCGCGTCGTCGCGGGCGAGCGCGGCGAGGAGCGTGCCGAAGCCCTTGAGCCACGGCTCGTGCGCGAGGAGCAGGCCGACGTAGGCGTCGGCGGGGACGCCGACGGCGGCCCGCGTCGCGAGGCGCGCGGCCGCGGCCTCGGGGCCCGTGACGCGGCGGAAGCGGTCGGTGTCGACGCCGTTGGGGACCACCGTGACCCGCCCGCGCGCGGCCGGGTAGACCGAGGCGATCCGCATCGCCAGCGCCCGCGACACGGCGACGACGCGAGGCCCGGCCCGGTTCGAGAGGAGCGCCTGCTCGGCGCGGAGGAAGAACCGACGCTTGCGAGAGAGGCCCGCCGCGAGGCGCGACAGGAAACCGGCGCCGCCGCGCGACGCGTCGCGCGCGGCGTACGCGTCGGCGACGAGGCCCCCGTGGGGCAGGTAGACGTCGCACGCGAGCGCGTGGCGCACCGCGAACACGACGTCGCACCCGGCGTCGCGCAGGGCCCGCTCGCCGACGACCGCGAGGTGCCGGTCGCGCGCGGGGCGCATGACGGGCACGCGACCGAGCGGGACCGACGTCGCCCCGGGCGGCGGCGTCCCGACGAGGTGCGCGACCCGCACCTCGAGGCCGCGGACGAGCATCCGGCGGACGAGGGCGTCGGTGTGGGCCTCGGCCCCGCCGGCGGTCGGGTCCAACCGGTCGAGGAGGACGCCGATCCGCATCCCGGCCATCCTACGCCCGCGGGCGGGCGGCCACGCCCACCGGCGTGCGCGGGACGTGGGCACGGATCTTCTCGACCTTCTTCGAGACGCGCCGCAGCAGGTTGCCGAGCAGCGTGCGCACGGGGAACCGCCGGGCGCGCAGGTAGTGCACGAGGAGTCGCACGCGGGCCGTGAGGTCCACCGTCCCCTCGGGGATCGACGCCTCCACGGCCGCCAGATCCTTCACGATCGCGGCGGGCAACACACCCACGTGCCGCTGCAACCGCTCGACGTCGATGATCGTGACCCCGGGCCGCGCCCCCGTCGGGTCCACGAAGACGTGGTTCAGGTACAGGTCGCGGTGGTGGACCCGCGCCTCGTGCATCGTGGCGGCCGCCGCGGCAAGGGCCTTCAGCGCGGCGTCGATCGCCTCCGGGGTCAGCACGCGCTCGCGGAGCAGGTCGTCGAACGGCCGGGCCGGCGCGAGGTCGACCGTGCCGCAGACCGCGCCGACGCCCCGCGCGGCGCCCCAGCACGCGAGCGTCGCCGTCGGGACGCCGAGGTCCGCGAGAAACTCGATGGCGACGGCCTCCCGCGACACCTTGGCGCCCTTCGTGCGTTTCACGTGATAGGTGGCCCCGCCGACGCGCAACACATGGTTGCTACGGTCCTTGAGGTCCCGCACACACTCGCTCCTCGCGAGCAGGTCGCGGACCGAGCGGACGCCCGCCGCGGCCAGCGCCGCGGTCGTCGCCTCGTCGGCGTGCAGGACGTCGTCGTCCTTCACGCGCCGCTCCCCGCCGACGCGGCGCCGAGCGCGCGGAACGTCCCGCGGTTCTTCACCTTCGCGATCCGCTTCTCGAGGGCGTCGCGCCACGCGCGCGACTCCCCGAGCGAGCCGCCGAGGTAGGCGCGCAGGATCGCGAGGCGGAACCGGCGCGTCGTGAGCGGGCGGAGCGAGAGCGCGAGGGCCGCGAGGCCCGGCGCCGCGTCCTTCGGCGTCACCCGCACCCGCGCGCGGTCGAGGCGCGCCAGGTCGAGGAACGTCAGCGACGCGGGGCCCCCCGCCGGGCTCCCGTCGACGACGAGGTGGTACGCGAGGAGGTCGGGGTGCAGGAACCGCGCCGTGTGCAGCGCCCGCACGGCCACGCCGATCCCGCGGGCCCACGCCGCGCGGTCGCGCGCCGACGCCGACGCGAACCGCGCCCGCAGGAACGCGTCGAGTGGCGTGCCGCGGGCCTCCTTCGTGACGAGCGCGTGGGCCGTCTTGCCGCCCGGAACCTTGCCCTCGAGCGCGAGCCACGGCTCCGGCGCGCGCAGGCCCGCGGCGCGCAGCGCGAGGTGGTTGCGGAACTCGTCGAGCGCCCCCGGCCCGCGCCGGGCCTCGCGTTCCACCTTGGCGTACACGACCTCGCCCGAGACCTCGATGCGGCGGACCGTCCGCGTCGCGTGGCGCAGCACCTCGGTCCCCTGCGTGTTCGCGACGAGGGCCGCCAGGTCGCCGAGGCCGTGGGCCTCGAGGAACCGGGCCTTGCCGCGCAACGCGAGGCCCGTCGCCTCGCCGGCCGTGGCCGACGAGTACGTGGCCGACACGGCGCGGTCGAGCGGCACGACCGGCGCGCCGAGTCGCGCCACGAGGTCGCTCGTCGCGTGGCCCTTCGCGTCGCCGACGTACGCGGTCGCGAGGCCCAGGGCGCGGTTCGTCGCGGCCTCGGGGAGCGTCGCGTCGGCGTAGTCGCGGCCCTTCGCGTGGACGTCGGGACGGAGCGCGCGGAGGAGGCGGTCCACCGTTCGATCGGCGAACACGACCACGAAATCGACGCCCGCGACCGCGGCGACCAGTTCGGCCCGCTCGGCGGCGGCGACGAGCGGGCGGCCCGGGCCCTTGCTCGCGCGGACCGACGCGTCGTCGTTCACCCCCACCACGAGGACCTCGCCGAGCGTCGCGGCCTCGGCGAGCATGCGGACGTGTCCGACGTGGAGGAGGTCGAAGCCGCCGTTCGTGAACACGACGCGCTGCCCCGCGGCCCGGCGGGCGGCCAGCGTCGCGAGCAGCGCGGCCTCGTCCACGACCCGGCCGCGGGCGGCATTCATCGGGCGCCTGCGTCGCCGGCGAGCCCGAGGGGCCGGAAGCGGGCCCGCAGGTCGCCGGGCAACTCGTCGACGAACACGCCGAGCGCGGGCACGTACCCCACGAGATCGCACAGCCGCAGCAGCGCGAGCTCCGTCTTCATGTCCGGGATCCCGCCCCGCCGACAGGCGGCGATCGCCTCCTCCACGGGGAGCACCACGACCTGCGTCCCGTGCTCCATGGCCGAGCCGTCGCCCTCGGGGACGTGGGGCCCGTCGAGGTCGGCCTGCGCGGCCCGGAAGTGCACCTTCTCGTCCGTGACGCCCGGGCTCGGGAACGACTCGGCGCCGAGCGCCGCCACGTCGCCGACCGGAACGTCGACGCCGGCCTCCTCGCGCGCCTCCGCCGCGGCGCGCCGCGCGACCCCGTCGGGGCCCGTGTCCTCGGGCTCGAGCATGCCGGCGACCATCTCGACCAGCCGCCCGTAGGGCCGCGCATCGGGTTGCGTCAGCTTCAGCTGGCGGCGCAGGAAGACGGGAGGGCGCACGCCGGTCTTGAGGAGCACGCGCAGCGCGCGGCGCCCCGCGGCGTCGCGCGGCACGTCGTAGAGCAGCAACGCGACGGCGTCGGTGCGCGCCCGCGAGACGATGTCGCAGGCGTAGGGGTCGGACGCGGTGCCGTCCCGGAACCGCGTCCGCACGACGAGGCGGCGGACCTTGAGGAACCCCGCCGAGGCGAGGCTCCCCTTCGTCTTGTCCGCGACCACCTCGATGTCGGCGACGTCGTCGCCGCCGAGGAGGTCCGGCCCGCCGGGCGTCACAGGAACCAGTCGCCGCCCTCGGGGACGGCGTCCGCGCGGTCGAGGCCCTGGCCCTCGATCGCCTCCTCGAGCCACCAGTTCGTGTCGTGGTAGAGGCAGGTGACCTCGCGGCACTCGACGCTCGCGTCGAAGCGGTCGAGGATGCCCGCGGTGCCGGCGGCGGTCGTCGCGCAGGCGGCGGGCGACGCGTACGCGTCCTTCTCGCCGATGCGGGCCTTGGGCACGCCGCGGTGCGCGGGGCAGTTGTAGAGGCCGAGCGGCGTGAGCACCTGGCGCAGCACCTGCATGTGGCACATCTTCGGCTGCTGCGTCCACGACCGCCACGACCCCGACTCGAGCATCTTGAGGTTGGCGCTCTCGAGCACGCGGAACGTGGGCGTCGCGAACGCCTTGGCCTCGTCGAGGCGGCCGCGGATGCGGGCCACGATCGCCGCGGTCTCGGCCTCGGCCTGGGCCGGGTCCATGACCTCGGCGCCGTCCTCGCGCCGCGTCAGGAACGGCTTGAACGAGATGTAGTCGAAGCCCGCGTCGCGGGCCCGGCGGGCGGCGAGCGGGATCTCGTCGAGGTTCTCGATGATCTTGTCGTCGGCGCCGCGCGAGGTCGCGCCCTTCCACGTGATGATGTACGAGAAGCCGAGGCGGGGCGCGGGGTTGGCGGCCTTGATCTTCGTGATGCCCGCGCAGATGTGGTCGAGGGTGACCGCCTTCTTGGGCTTGTGCATGGCCTGGAAGGTGGCGTCGGTCCCGGCGTCCAGCGACAGGCGCACCCAGTCGCCCGCGTCGAAGCGGGCGGCGGCCTCGAGGATCTTGTCGTTGCGACTGCCGTTGCTGACCACGGCGACCGCGAGGCCGAGGTCCTTGAGGTAGCGGGCGAAGCCGGAGAAGCCCGGGTAGATCGTGGGCTCGCCGCCGCCGATGAGGATGACGCTCTTGAGCCCGCGGGCGGCCATCTCCTTGAGCGAGGCGCGGAGGGCCTGCTCCTCGTAGGCGATGCCGCTGTTCAGGATCTCGAGGTCGATGCAGTGGTCGCAGGCGTAGTTGCAGGCCGTCGTGAGGTCGAGGTTGATCGACAGCGGGGCCCAGTCGGGCATGGCCGGGCCGGCCTCGCCGCGGGCGCGGGCGGCGCGCACCTCGCGCTGCCAGGCCACGTAGTCGGCGACGCGCCCGTACAGCGAGGGCTGACGGAGTTTCTTCGAGAAGTCGTGGACGGCCTCTCGCGGCGCCGGCGTGCTCATAGCCTGTGAAGGGTAATCGGAGTGGGGGGTGGGGGCAAACCCGCCCCGGCCGCCGACCGTGGCGCGCGCCGGGGTCACGCGCCGGGGCCGAACGCGGCCGCGACCGCACCCGCGACCTGGTCGAGGTGCACGAGGCCGGGGGCCGCGAAGCCCTCGGCCGGGAAGGGCGGTCCGCGGCGCACCCGGGCCACGAAGTCCTTCACGACCGCCTCCACGGGGTCGGGCAGCGGGACGGCGCGTGCGCCGTCGGCGGTCGTGAGCGCCATCCGGTAGCCCGGTTCGGCGATCGTCCGGTGGGCGACGGCGCCGTCGAAGGCGAACGCGAACGGCCGAGGGCGGGGCTCCGTCCGCTGAAGGCGCACGGTGCAGGCCACGTCGCGCCCGGGGTGCGTGAACGCGACCTCGTAGGCGTCGGGGGCGCCGGTCACGCGGAGGTCGCGCAGGCCCGGCACGGCCGGCGGGTAGAGGTGGTCGAGGACCGAGAGCGGGTGCGGCATTGCCGTCGGCACCGCGGCGACCCCGCCGACGGACGGGGAGAGCGTCATCTCGAAACGCGAGGCCCGGCGCGGGGCGACGTCGGGGAAGAGGCGCATGTAGGTCGGGAGGGCGTGGCGCCATTGCGCGTTCGTGACGAGGCAGAGGCCGCGGGCCGCGAACGCGGCGACGAGGGCCGTGCCGCGCGCGACCCAGGCGCCGGCGGTCCCTCGCTCGCCGTAGACGAGGGGCTTCTCGACGAGAACGTGGAGGTTCGCGTCGAGCGCGAGGTCGAGGAGGGCGGCGTGGGTGGCGTCGGGCGAGGCGATCACGAGCGCGTCGAGCGCCTCGTGTTCGACCATGGCGACGGCGCTCGCGTAGGGCGTCGCCGCGATCCCGTGGCGGTGGGCCAGGTCCCGGGCGGCCACCGTCGCCGCGTCGAGTGCGGTGCCCGCGACGGCGACGACCTTGCAACCGGTCGCCTGGACGTGGCCGGCGAGGTACGCGCCGGTGCCTTCGCGCACGCGGCGGGCCCCCACCACGCCCACGCGGAAGGCGCGCAGCGACACGCTAGCCCCCCCCGCCGGCCGCGCGCATCAGCGGCGGCAGCAGGGGCGCGCCGGGTCGGTCTGGGAGCGGCCGGGCCTCGCGTCGGAGGATCCAGATCGCCGCTTCGCGGAGGTCGCGGGCGACGAAGTCGGGGTCGAGCGGTCCACCCGTGGAAGCGCCGGCGGGGAGCGGCCACTTGTCGCGGCCGGCGGCGAGCAGGACCGACGTCGTGCCCGCGCGTTTGCCCGCGACGACGTCGCGTTCGCCGTCGCCGAGGGAGTAGGAGCGGGCGAGATCGACGCCGTGGTCGCGGGCGGCGCGGAGCCACATGCCGGGCGCGGGCTTGCGGTCTTCGTGGTCGGTGGCGAAGGGCGCGACGGTGCCTTCGGGGTGGAAGGGGCAGGAGTAGGTGGCGCGGAGGGTGACGCCCTCGGCGGCGAGGAGCTCGTCGAGGCGGTGAGCGACGCGTTCGTACTGCGCGACGGTGTACTTGCCGCGGGCGATGCCCGACTGGTTGGTGCACACGAAGAGGGCGAAGCCGGCGGCGGCGAGGGCGCGGAGCGTGTCGCCGACCTCGGGGAAGAGGACGACGCCGTCGGGCTCGCCGAGGTAGCCCGGGTCGTGGATGAGGGTGCCGTCGCGGTCGAGGAAGATCGCCCGGATCGCTGGGGAGAGCGGCGGCGGGGAGGGCGCGGCGGCGGTCACGTCGGGTAGGGAACCACGACGGGCGCGGCGCGGCGTCAGCCGCCGTAGGTGTCGTGGTCGGCGGGCGTGTCGAGGATCCCGCCGGCGACCGCGCCGCCCGCGACGGCGGCCAGCGCGAGGGCCGCCGCGAGGACGACGGTCACGAGGCGCGGCCAGCGCGGCGGCACGAGCAGGCCCGCGAGGGGCGCGCCGGCGACGAGGAGGGCGGTGGCGGCCGGCCAGCGGATCTCCGTGTGCCAGGGGCTCTCGACGTTGAGGTAGGTGTGACCGGCGAGGGAGAGGGCGACGGCGACGAGGGCGATCGCGCCCGCGGCGGCGCGCGGGAGGAGGAAGGGGCGCGTGGGCGGGACGGGCGCGGCGGCCGCGCCGACGGCGGCGGAGAGCATGGCGGCGGTCTGGCCCAGGGTCGCGACCTGGCCGACGTGGACGTAGACGAGGCCGCCGGCGGCGAGGGCGACGATCGTGGCGACGGCGACGGCGTGGCGGCGGCCGTCGGTGCGCGGGTCCGCGAGGGCCGACCACAGGGCGGCCGTGAGCAGGGACGCGAGGCCCAGGCGGAGGGCGAGGCCGAGCGGCGGGAGGCGCGAGGCGACGGGCTCGACGATCAGCCAGCCGGCGCCGGCGCCGGCGGCGAGGCGGACGAGCCCACGGGCAACGACGGGCAGGCGCGGCTCGACGGCGGCCAGGAGGAGGCCGGCGGGCGCGAACCAGAAGACCCACCAGAAGGAGGTCTCGCTCGCCGCGACGGGGAAGGAGGGGCGGACGAGGGGCGGGCCGAACCACGCCGCGCCGAGGAAGGCGGCGACGAGGGCGG
>Ga0105048_10009753_pt1 | contig 15233 bp, 18 predicted proteins | sample MAT05_FD_78382 | JGI IMG/M metagenome (GOLD analysis project Ga0105048, IMG submission 78382) | Freshwater microbial communities from Lake Fryxell liftoff mats and glacier meltwater in Antarctica - MAT-05 | ecosystem: Environmental > Aquatic > Freshwater > Ice > Liftoff microbial mat | place... | reverse complement strand
TTTATTGAACAAAGAGGGTAAATACCCCGCCGCTCTGCGGCGTGAGTATATTCGGTAAAAAAGAATTTAGATACCCCGTCCGCTTGCGGCGGGGTGATTCATTTGGCTCGGTTTGAAATTCTAGATGCAGAATGATTTCTGCTGATTCTAGAAATATCACTGAGTCGGCGCGAATTGGCTCAACTGATAGTTCAGACGGTTCTAGCTTAGTTAGAGTGATCGATTCTCCTAGTAGCCAACTAGCAAAGTCTGCTGAGAAATTCTCAGCCAAAAATTTACAGATATTATCAATCATGAATGAGCTTTATTTTTAATTTCCAAAAACTCGCTTAGCTGATCGCCAAAAAGGACATTATCGTGATCGGCATAACCCTTGAGCTTACGAGTATCGCTATACCAGCCTGCACTGAAGCGGCGATCGCGTAACCATAAACTTAGTAACAATTGCAGATTTTTGATGCTCACTTTCGCATATCCACGGCTAGCTTTTTACATAATGCCCCTTTAGATCAAGTTACCCAACTTATAGAAATTTAAAGCGCTCTAGAAAATATGCTGACATTGCGTAAAGTATTGCAGCATAGAAGTCCCATGATTGCCAATATAAATTAATCAAAGAGACAGCAACAAGGCGTATAAATTTTTGGCAAACTTATTCGGATTCCATAGTGGGAAAAGAGTTTCCGATTGTTTTGAGCGATGTAAATGAAAACTTATAGATTCGCGTAAATCTGCATCTTTACCAAAGCGTTCACCCCATTCCACATATTCTTGCCAATTCCAAGCAATACCCTCTTCGATACCTATTGTATGCTTCGGTGCTAGGTGACAACACCTCAATGATTAGAGTTGGGTAAAACACCGCTTTAGCAGAATTGTGATCGCGATCGTCACAAGTCACCAATAAATCTGGATAGAAAAACTCACTCCCAAGCTAATGGTTCAAACTTGTCGTCATTGGCAATTTCCACCGATTCGCCACTGGTACGAATTACGAACAAGCCTTTGCGATAGGCATAGATATCTACCCCGTCGTTAATTTCAATACCCGCCACTGCACCATAGAGAGTGTATTGAGCATACTCAGGAAATGCTTTTTTGAATTTGGTTAGCCGATCGCACATTTCATCGACATCATCTTTAGACAGTCGCGACTTACACTCCACCGCCACCACCTTCATGCCATTTACGCCCAAAATATCAATTTCCATCGGAGTCCCAGATGAAAGCGGCGATCGCACTCTTTCCATGGTGCGCGTGATTAAAATACCGCGATCACGAAACATCCGCACCACCGCAGGTCTGACTAACTCTTCCACAAAGCGCCCCCATCGAGTTGTTAAGCTATCAACAGCCTTACTGGTGCGTTCAACTATTTTTTCTAAACTTGCCATACGGCGATCGGCTTCGGCAGTACGGCGATCAGCTTCGGCACGAGATTCTGCGAAACTGCGATCAAATTCGGCACGAGATTCTGCGAGACTGCGAGTAAATTCTGCTCGCGATTCTGCAAAACTGCGATCAAATTCTGCTCGCGATCGCTCTATTGATTGCTCTAATGCAGCAGTTGAGCAGACTAATGCAGCATTGGTCTGTTCAAATAATTTGTAAATATCAGCGATCGTAATTGATTCTGACATGGTCGCTTGCCAATAAGTCTACTTATCCTATTTTATCGCACTCAAATTAGAATCAAGAAAATTCATTTAGAATTTTGCTAATTCTCATGTCAAGTGCAATCGTCTCTCTGTCATTACAAAACACATCAGCTTTAAGACGGCGATCGCTACAAAGCCCAATTATTAGTACATTAATATGTTCGATATAAGCCTTATTTAAAGCTGCTTTTCCCTCTTCGTATACAAGCGGAATACCTGGTTGGATGATTGCGAGATTTTGAAAGAATTGATTGGTACTGGCAAAGCAGCGATCGCAATAGGTATTAAGTTGATCAAAATCAACCTCAGTCTTTCCCTGAATATCCGCCAATGTGTAGGCGATCATGTCAATCGGTGTGCGATCGCTGATAAAGGGTGTTGAAGAATCGTGCCAAATCTGCTCAGCGGCACCCAAGACATGATTTTGGACAAATAACCTAGTTGGAAAGTCCATTGGTTCGGCGGGATTTAAGCCCAGCTTTGCAAAAACTTGGCTAGTCGTAGTTCGGACAAAGGGGATATTCAGTCGAGCGGCGAGCGCGATCGCTAGAGTGGTTTTACCAGTACGGTGGGCGCCGCATAAACCGAGATTACTCATTTTTTAAGCTCTAAAAACTTGCTTAGCTACGTATAAATATGCCTTGCGGTCGTCTAAACCATTTAGACCGCCATTGATAATGCGCGTAATTGTTAGTACATCATCGTTATCAGCATAGTCATTGAGCGATCGCGAATCCCAATACCAACCAGCACTAAGGCAAGCAAGATCAAAATCTCCTAAGCGCTGGGGATTGCTGATTAAGTCCACACCTAGTGCTTGTCCACATTCAGCATAGTTAGAGCGTCCTGTGACTTGGATTAAGCCACGCCCTTTAAATCTCACCCCATCTCCCACCTTGGTATTGCCTAAATCTCTACGTCCTTCATAGTCTGCGCCAGAGGCATACTCCTCGTTAGTATTAAATCCATCGCTTTCATGAGCAGTTTGAGCAAGAAAATGAGCTTTGCGAAGGGGAGTAGTAATGCCATAGCGCTGCATAGCCTTATTCAGATGAGGGAGCAGTTGAACAAGGCGATCGCGAATCAAATAGGGGGCGATCGCGTTTAGTTGATTTTGGGTAATCAAGACGGGAGTGACTGCGGCTCGTGGATATAGCCCTGCATAAGGCTCTTGATCAACAGTGCGCGCGGGCAAATTATTTAAAACGCGAATAGTACTGTCAACTAGGACATCTTTAGAATTGAAATCATCTTTGAGATTGGTAATTAATTGTTGTAAGCGCTGCGCTGCTAATTTGCGATATTGACCGAGATTTGGTGCTTGATATAGCCCTTCATAGGGTTTTCGCAATATTGGACGCAAAGTCAATCTGCTCATAGCCCGAATCAAATCATCAATTTTGCCATCAGCAGGAATGTAATTGGGATTGGGATCGACGATATTGGCGATCGCCGCAACCAGTGTTTGCGAGGCTTGCTTGCGCCATGTGGCAAGATCAGCCACAGGAAAAAGCCCTGCATAAGGTGCTCGCCCTGTCGGTCGGGTTGGCAAATTGCGAATAAACCGAATCAAATCATCGATCGCGCCGTCATAAACGCTACCCTCGACATTTGGAATCTTTGGTACTGAAGCCTTCAGCACAGCGGCGGCCCGCCTGCGCCAAGTTGGTAAATCGGCGACAGGGAAAATTCCTGCGTAGGGCTGGCGAGTATCTGGACGCTCAGGTAAATTATTGAGCGATCGCACTAGATCGTCTACTAATCCATCGCGAGCAGTTGGGGCAGTACCGACAATTTTAGGAACTAGAAAAGCCAAGGTTGCGGCGGCTTGCGATCGCCAAATCTCAATTTGTTTCATCGTCTTGCTATAAGCCATTTGCGTAGCGAACTTTTTACCATCATCTTATGAAGCGGCCAAAAATCAATTTAACAAAGAAAGGATAACGCAAAAACATTTTGCCGAGAGTATTCACAATCAACTTGCGTAAACTGATGATCGCGATCGGTAAATATGACTCAACATCAGATTCTATATTCCCAATCACGCGATTAAGCTGATCGTCAATTGGCAAATTAGCAAAAGTAGTTAGCAGCCAAATTAAAACCAAAATTGCAATAACAGCGATCGCTACCATTTGTAAAATGCGACTTTCTAGAAGCTTGAGGATAATTTTACCCAACCTCTGAACAAAGATTGTCGCAAAATTACGTTTGAACTTCGGTAGAGATGGCAGCTTGAAGGGTAGCTTTGAATTAATCCACCAAATTGCGAGAATAGTAATTGGTGCAGCAATGATCATGTTCCAACAATTGCCAATCACAACATCTGGCAATTGCCACTTCGATCCAAATTTTTGTAATGGCTCACACCAAGCGAATACAGTCACCATTGATATAGCCGCAATCGTAAATGGGCGTAATTTAACTTCAATGTAATTAGCGATCGCTGTCACAAATTGTCCAGAAATTTGTCCGACAATATAGCTATGCGCTTTTAAAATGCGATCGCCTAGATCATGTTTTAAAATGTCTTGGCAAACTTTTTGACTCAAGTCCCCATCAATATTGATTAAAGTCCGCAGTATTGGCAATTGATTTAGATCGGGCAAATTGCTAATGCTGCCATTTTTATCAGTTATATTCTTGCCAGTTATATCAGTGTAGTAAGTCCAAATAATGAGCGTTCCCTGACTTAAGGGAGCCAAACCAACACTTGATGCCAAAACTTGTAATAATTCCTGACTATTCAGATTGTAAATAATATTTTCGTGCTGATCATAGCGCTCAACAAATCCTCGAGATTCCTGCTCGATTTGCGTCAAAACAGTTGGGTTAAGACGCAAAATAATCTCATCATTGACAATAGCCAACCACTCAGGCGTAGCCACCGTAACTCCATGTTTTATAAACTTTTCTAGTCTTAGGTAGCTTGTAGAAACAACTTGAACAGGCAAGGGGCTTAAGCCCCTTATTAAGGCTATTGAAAATTGCCATTGTGAGTAACTTATTTTTACAATCTGCGTTAGGGGGACTTCACATAACCCAAAAAATTATTTTGCTCGAAATGGCATCAAATCTTTAACTAGATTGACGCAAGTCATAATTAATCCTGACCATTGTTTTTGAGCGTTTTCGACACCTTGGCGATGCAAATCAAAAACAAGCTGCGCCATCTTCGGATCAATTTTGCTTTTGGTAGGTATAAACAAATCGTTAATAAATCTATTAGTCAAATCGCCATCAAGATGAAACTTAGTTTGAGCATAAATATGATCACCATTTAAAACTGATTGTTCAAATTCCCATGCTTTTCTCAGGCAGCGAATTATCTGGGCATCAACAATTAATTTGCCATTAGCATCTTTTTGGATATTCATTTTCAATACCTCTTTAGCCAGTTGCTCATAGCAAGCTTCTTCCAGAGCAAATTGTTCTTTTTCAGCTTGATTTAAACAGTTTCTACGATCATTAAAAAACCGTTCATACTCTTTATAACTTTCTAAATCGTAGTTATAACGTGTTAGTTCGGCTCGATACTCTGCTATAACCAAAGCTTCTTTTGGTAACAAAGGGGTTGCAGTTTGTTGAGGAAGAGATAAACCTTTTTGTTTAAGTTGGGCGCTACGTTCAAGGAGAGATTCCTTCACCTCTCCTAGCCCTTCCTCAGTTCTATACATAATCTTTTCGATGAGTTCTAAATAAAACTCCTGCACATCAAACTTTGCTATGGGAATACTACTAACAATGAGTGTATTGATTTCTAGCGAAGTAATTTCTTCTAAAACATCTTTAATTGTATCTCGAAAATTTTTAAGCGATGTACTCTCTCCAGCACCATCTTTATGAGGCCCTGGTTTATTAGCATTTTCGGCAGTACTTTTATTTTTTGTAGATCGATCAACTTGCATAGAGTTTCCTAAGTACAAATCGTCTTAAAACTAGACATAACTCGGCAAGCGATCGCTGCTTAAACTAACAGACTCCTCACTTTCTAATAGTCCTGTTACCTTTTGACCAATATCTACCAAAGTTTTGAGATTATTAGCGATCGTTTCAGCGCCCTTAGCAACTTGAATTTCATGAAAGCCGCGTAGCTCGGCATAGGGAGAACCATGCAAAAAATCTGCTCCCAACTCATTTTCGATGTCACCATCAATCAGATTAATAGTTGTTTTTAGACGATTACCTGACTTATGTGTGGTATCGCCTTCATGGGCAACCCAAGTCACTATTTCTAAACGCACCAGATCAGAAAATACTTCAACTAAAGCATCACCAAAATTTTTGTTTTCTTTAAGCTTATTTTGAAAACGCACTGATGCTGTCGCTGTTGCCGTAACTGTTACTGAAGAATTTGCATATGTCATAATTGATAGCCAATATAAAGTTTATGGTTAAGACTTGTGATTAAGACAACTAAATAATTCAAGAGAAATAAAAATACTAATTAAAATCTTAATCGATTAACATTAAAGTTTTTCACAATAAGAACTTTTATAAATTAGTTTTCTATAGGTTAGCTTTTTGTGAATTTTGACCAAAAAATTTGACCAAAATAATTTAAGCGATTTTTTTATACACTTTTAATAATAGTCAGACAACTCGATTAATTCCATTGGTACAAAGCTTTCTTGGGGTAGCAAAATTAACTGAGAGTAGATGAGTTTGCCAGACATATCGATGCGATTGATGGCAATTCCCATCGGTCGCGGCAATTGAGCGGCATAAGAATCAGCATAATACCGATAAATCTGCTTAGCAGCTCTTACAATCAGCGGATCGACTTTTTTTACGACAGATTCTGATTGTCGTTCTGATTCGAGGCGTTGGGCGGCATACGTCACAATATAGACCCCTTAAATTGACTATTATTTTGTCTTATTAAAAGCAGCATCAGGACTTTAGCTGACTTTGTTTTTTTTAGCAAGATTTGAGCTAAGGATTATACATTAGTTGATATTTTTTGGTTAACCATTTGACAAAAAATTTAGTTGCCTTCAGCACCAGCAAGTTTAAGTCGAAACAACTTGCTATAAAAGATTTGGGGAAAATCTACATAGCCCTTGTCTCGAATACTGGAGACAACATCAATTAAATAGCCAACAAATTCTGAGTTTTCTAATGTCATTTCATAGCTCATGTCTGCATCGCCATCAAATGTCAAGCGACATAAAGCTAGATCAGAGGGTAGATTGGCAACCCGCCATACTGCCATAAACGAAACAGCAGTGCTGCCTTCAATATGACGTTCTCCTGTAATTTCGCCTTGTTTGTATAAGGAAATTGCGTAGGGTAGAGCTTGGCGCTTGTTCGGCTCTCGGTAATAAGGCATGTAAATAGAAACTTCTTGGGGAGCAGCCGCTTTAAGTTCGATCGTCATAGATGTCGCGTCTCTATATGATGTATGCCTAAATTTTTACAACAAAGATTAGCAGGTTTTTGACTACATTAGTTTGACTGCATTAGTTTGACTGGATTAGAGGAGGCACTTTGCGCCCCCTCTAAATAATTTTAATTACGGTGAGACTCGATCAATCACTTTAATTTTGCCGTCGGGTTGTACTTCCCAGACATCATAGCTACCTTTAACGTCGCCATATTCATCTAGATCAAGGTTGCCACTTGCGCCTTGATAGTCTATATCTGTGCCTGCTTTGACCAGCTTGATTGCTTCGCAAACATCGCTAACTTCTTGTCCAGGGGCATTGGCAACATCGCGAAGTTTGCTCTTAATGCCATCGCCAGTACCGTCTTTAGCAGCTTCGGCGGCGATCGCAACCAGCGCAGCTGCATCATAGGAATGAGGAACGAAAGCGCCAATCTCTTGACCTGTTTTTTCTTTGAAACTCTTAGTAAATGCGTCAAGGGATTTACCATCTGCACCAGGAACCGTACCGATCGCCCCAGCTAAGATCAATTTACCTTCAGGTGTATTACCAATTAGCTTAGGAAAGTCTTCAGTTTTAACACCATCTGTTAACAAGATTTTGACATCTTTGGTTAAGCCTTGCTCAAAAGCAGCCTTAATTACAGCACCGCCACTATCAGGGTAAAGAATTGCAGCTACAGCGTCAGGTTTGCTACCAAATGCGCCCTTAGCTTCGGCTTCAAAGGTAGTAGCTTTAGGATCATAGCGAGTGGGTTTGCTTTTATTGACAATTGTGCCACCGAGCTTTTCAAAGGCTACTACAAAAGCTTTTTCAAAACCGACACCATAGTCGTTGTTAATTACGAGAGTAGCAACTTTGCGTGCGCCTTTTTTATAGGCTAAGTTCGCAAGAGCAAGGGCTTGATAAGTGTCAGGTGGGGCGGTGCGATACCAGTAACCTTGAAATTCACCTTTTTTTGCTCTTTCCGTAAATATAGGGCTAGTGCTACCTGGGGAAATCATGACGACTTTGTTAGGCACAGCGATCGCAAGGGCGGCAGTGGAGACACTGCTCGCAAACGAACCAACCACAGCCCCAACGTTATCCACCTTGACCAACTTGGTCATCGCTTCTGCACCTGCGGGTGGATCGGTGCGATCGTCTTCTTTGACATAAGCGATCGGCTTACCAAGCACGCCGCCACACTTGTTAACTGTTTCTACTAAAAAATCAATCGACCTAATCATCGGTGCGCCAATCGAAGATAGATCGCCTGTGATTGGTAATATTGCGCCCAACCGCAAAGTATCTTTGACACCGCCACTACCTGAGCCATTTGCTGTTGAGGCAGTAGGAGAGTTAGTAGAGCTAGTATTGCCAGAGCCTGTTGGTGCGTTAGGCTGACAGGCAACGATCCAAATCGTGGTCACTGTTGTTAATAAAGCCAAACAAAGTGCAGAGAGAAACCTTTTAGTCATGGTTGCGATGAACTACGATCATGTTTATGAATTTGCTGTAATTGTATAGCCATAGCCAAGCGTATTTAGTTAAAAAGTCTCATGTCATTCACTATTGATCCGCGCCGTCAAAGAGAGTTAGTCCGTTTATTAACAAAAATGGGACTAGAGCAAGAACATTTAGAACGGGTTAATCCATCTGGCTTTGATTGGCTATTAATTGATCGATCGCTAGTACATCCCAGTTTTTCGACTACCTATAACAATGATCAGCTTGAGTTTGTCGGCGATAGTGTGTTGCGCCTCTCGGTTAGTCTTTTTTTGCAAGAACATTATGGCGATCGCTCAGTTGGAGATTTAGCCGCCTTACGATCGCATTTAGTTAGCGACAAAACTCTTGCCGAAATCGCCAGTACTTATGAATTGCAAAAATATGTCGTGGTCTCAAATGCGGCCCGTAATGACTCGCAAGCTCTGCGCTCGCTTCTTGCTGATGCCCTCGAAGCATTAATGGCAGCGCTGTACATTAATACTCAAGATTTAGCTTTTATTCGTAAATGGCTCGATCCTCAGATGCAGCATTTTGCGGAAATATTATTAGCAATTCCTGCATTGGGTAATTACAAAGTTGCGTTGCAAGAACTTACTCAAGGTCGTTGGAAGAGGTTACCTGAATATCGTAATGTCGAATTACCGCCAGATTATTTAGCAAATAATTTACTCACCACTAAAAGCACTCTTTTTTGCGTGGAAGTATGGTTTGACGATCGCTGTTGGGGGAGGGGACAAGGCAAAAGTATTAAAGTTGCCCAACAAGAAGCTGCCGCGATCGCGCTCCAAGAAATGTCTAACCATTAAATGTCTAACCATTAAATAAAACAGGGATGCTTTACCCAATCTTTGACTTAATGGTTATGGTTAGGTGTATAAATACTTAGTGCCAAATCGTAAATTTTTCTACAAATATAGAGTAAGCGTCGTAATATTTCTTAGTGTGCTACTTTTATTTGTTTAATCAATCTCTAAGATTAGTGCTTCGTGTGGTAAGAAGGAGTCAAGAGTCATTCTGATACTAATAGCTATTCTAGCCGTACTTAACACTGTGGCAGCAGTGTGGCTACTACTTTATGGGCTCAATGCTTATTGGCTCACTGCTGTCCATAAGTTAAAACAGCCTCTGCGGAAACAGGTTATTTATCCTCAACTCAATCCTGCTAGAGAGTACCAAACCGCTCAAGTTACAGGATCCTCATCGGCAAGCTCAGGGACAATTGCAGTCAATAATTTTGATAATTTTGAGAAATTTCGTCTCGATAAAACTTTTTCTAGCTATGTTTTGGAAGTTGAGCCGACTGAACACTATCCTGAACATTATGCAGTTGCCTTAGAAGATTTGCCTATTATCACTGTACAGCTACCAATTTTTAATGAGCGCTATGTTTCGCGCCGATTGGTAGATGCAGTTTGCAAGCTTGACTATCCACGCGATCGGATGCAAATTCAAGTACTGGATGACTCCACTGATGACACTCAATCCATTCTTAGCGAAACCGTTCAAGAATACAAAAATCAGGGTTTTTGGATCGAATACGTTCATCGCATCAATCGTTCTGGATTTAAAGCAGGGGCGTTGCAAGATGCCATGCCGCTTGTAAAGGGAAATTACATTGCGATTTTTGATGCTGATTTTATTCCCTCAGCAACTTGGCTCAAAGATACAATTCGGCACTATGTAAATAACCCTGAAGCTAATGTTGCAGTTGTCCAAACCCGTTGGGGTCATGTCAACTCCGAATATTCTTTACTCACCAAATTGCAATCGACTGGGATAGATGGACATTTTGCAATCGAACAACAAGCGCGATGCAACAATGGCTATTTTCTGAATTTCAACGGTACAGCAGGGATTTGGAATCGAGAAGCGATCATCGATGCTGGTGGTTGGCACGCTGACACCCTCGCTGAAGATATGGATTTGAGTTATCGCGCTCAACTAAAAGGCTGGAAGGTGGTTTATGACAACGATATTGTTGCACCTGCAGAGTTGCCTGTGGCGATGCTTGCCTTCAAATTGCAGCAATTTCGCTGGGCTAAAGGCAGCATTCAATGTGCCAAGAAGTTAATTTTCCAAATTTGGAGAGCCGATCTCAGCTTTGTTGTGAAATTTCAAGCCACCATGCATTTGACAGGATATTTTGCTCATCCTTTGATGCTGCTCTTGATTTTGATCTCAATTCCGCTCATGTTGGTTACCCCTGATGACGCGATCGCTTTACGTGTATCAATTGAGGGCGTTTGGTCGATATTTATGTTGCCTGCTACCTTTGGGCCGCCCTTTTTATACTTCAATGCTCAGCGTGACTTATATCCCAAGTTCTGGCATCGCCGTCTCGGACGCATTTTCCTACTAGCCATTCTTGGCACTGGTATTTCTTGGAGCAATAGCCGCGCTGTGTTTGCTGGTTTGTCAAATACAGGTGCAAATTTTCGCCGTACGCCTAAATTTGACATTAAACACAAAAGCGATCGCTGGGATAATAAGGCTTACAAGATTCCCTTAGATGCTACGGCTTGGATTGAACTTAGTTTGTGTGTTTACAGTGCGGTCGCGGCAATGTTGGCGCTCAGCAAAGGGTTATACCTAACTCTGCCATTTATGGTGATATATACTTTGAGCTATGGATACGTAGGAGGGCTGACCCTTTGGCAATCTTGGCAACAATCACGCAATTAACCTATTAGAAAGACATATTAGAAAGGGCGCTTTGCGCCCCTTCTAACAAATTAAGAAATATGTGGTCAGTCGTTATCCCAACTTACAATCGCTTGCCAATCTTGCAAAAATGTTTGCAAGCTATGGAAGTGCAGGATTTTACGCAGCCATATGAGATTGTGGTAGTTGATGATGGCTCTACCGATGGCACGGTAGAATTTTTGCAAAGTCATAGCGATGAATTTCCTCACGTTCGTCTCTATTTGCAAAAGCATGAAGGGGCGGCGATCGCTAGAAATACAGGTATAGACTTGGCGACGGGCGAAACTATTGTATTTATTGATAGTGACCTCGTCGTGACACCTGTATTTTTGTCATCTCATGCCAAAGCTCTTGCCAAAACTCCTGCTGGTAGTGATCGCGCCTTTACCTACGGGCTTGTAATCAATACCAGTAACTTTGACGATCCGACTTCTGAACAAGTCAAGATTCAAGATATCTCAACTGCTTTTTTTGCGACTGGTAATGTAGCGATTTCCAAGCAGTGGCTGCTTGAAGCAGGCAAATTTGACACCAGCTTCCGCCAGTATGGTTGGGAAGACTTAGAACTAGGGGTGCGCCTCAAAAAGCTCGATTTAAAACTAATTAAATGTCCTGAAGCAGTTGGCTATCACTGGCATCCTGCTTTTACAATTGATCAATTACCACGACTGGTTGATGTCGAAGCTCAACGCGGACGTATGGGTGTCGTGTTTTATCAAAAGCATCCGACATGGGAAGTTAGGTTGATGATTCAGATGACATGGTTGCATGTAATTTTATGGGGCGTATTGTCATTGGGCGGACTACTCAATGAGCGATCGCTAAAACCACTCCTCAAATGGCTGATCGATCAAGGTAAGCCCCAACTAGCCTTAGAAATCGCTAGAATTTTCTTAAATTGGTACAACGTTCAAGGCGTATACGCTGCCTATCGAGATGCTACTAACCCAATCCAAACAAAATTCTGAACATGCATTTCGACAAAGCTAAAGCTAATGAAAGTCTCCCTTGAATTTCTCTATCACTTTCATTGCGATCGCTGTCGCAAATGGTGGAGTCGCGCCGACATTGAGCCGCAAATTGGTGAACAAGTTTACTGTCCATACTGCGGTCATATCAACAAAGTAGAATCTGTACAAACTTTTCGCAACGCCGCACGCGGTGGTAGTTGTCTTAGTCAGCGCCCTGACGAAATATAGCGCTTTGCTTCCTATCTACTTTATAGGCTTTATATGAGCACTCCTAATATCATTTTGGCGGGTTATCTCGCGGGTGCATCTGACTACATGCCGATCGCCAAGCAATTACAAGATAAAAACTTGCATGCCACCGTTGTTCCTCTCAAATGGTGGGATTGGACGACAACGCTGGGGGGACGATCAATCGCTCCAATTTTAGAAAAGCTCGATCAAACTATAAATCTTGAATTAGAAAAAACAGGTGCATCGAAAGTAAATATTATTGCCCATTCCGCAGGAGGATGGCTTGCACGGATTTATTTAGGCGATAGTCCTTATTACGAAAAGATTTGGAGTGCTAGATCCAAAGTTGCTAAGCTGATTTGTCTAGGAACACCGCAACGCAGCCTCGAACCTTGGGCGGTTAGGAATTTAGGATTTGTCAATGATAACTATCCCCATGCTTTTTATGACGATATCGAATATATCTGCATCGTTGGAAAATCAGTGCAAGGCAAAAAATCTACGCCTCAAAAATGGCTTGCCTACAGCAGCTATGAACTTACCTGCGGTCAAGGGGACGCATGGGGAGACGGAATTATCCCGATCGCGTCAGCTTATTTAGATGGCGCTACTAATATTGCCATCGATGGTGTTTACCACTCGCCGCGATCGGGTAAATGGTATGGCTCTCCAGAGGCAATTGATATTTGGGCAAAATATTTATAAAGCATTGACAACAGCCAAGCGACTCCTCTAAATGGGTGGTGATCGCTATAAAAAACAAATATCAGTCAAAAGACTTAGAAAAAAGTTCCTTAATTTCATATCAAATGGTAGACATTTTAAAAAGACTGGTGTATATTATTGAGGTGTGAGGAGCGAACAAAAGAAAAAGCCTAGGAACGAAACAGGGAAAGTAACCTAGGCTTTTTCTTTTGGTTACTGTTAATAAAAAAGAGAGATCAGTTAATAGCTGGTCTCTCTTTTTTATTGCTCTCTTTTCTTATTGATTTAGATGCGGCGCAAAGCGCTACCTTTAAATCAAAAGTATTGTGAAGCAATATTTTTGATTTTTATGTGGAAATAGGCTCAAGCTTTTTGACACTCCTCCCACTAAAGTGACGAGGATTCTTGGACTCACCATGCCATTTCAGACTACTCTTACTTAGGTCTTACTCGGTGATACCTAGTCTTGCAACTAGCTTCTCAAGCGTAAATTTCCGTATGCCCTGCGGTATGTTGACATTGTAATACAACCCCGTCCTTCTAGGACGGGGTTGTAAACCCAATCTTCCGATAATCAAGCTTTATAAGCACAAATGGCGGTATAACAAGGCTAGTAAACTCTTTTTCTTTGTTAACATTCCAAGTGCTAAGTTCCTCCGCCGTAGGATGGCGTATCCAACTATCGGCAATCCATGACTGCACAGCCTGAGTATTATCTTCTGTCAGCGCAATTCCCGCATCTACAAGCTCAAGCTTTGCCCCAACTACGATTACTCTCGCTCTTGATGCATGAGGAGATAGCCATTCCCAGAGCGCCACGTCCACCATTTCTGCTAAATCTGCCCTTAAATTACTCACTAAAACTCCTCGTCATCAGCAATTACACTATCCGCGCCCATGATTTCTAAATACTTAGCTTTGATAGCTTTAACATCTTGCCATGTCAACCACTTCGGACTGCCTTGTTCACGGCTCTGATTTCGCAATAAATAAGACGGATGAAAAATTGGCATTACTAAACGCCCTTCCCACTCATACCATTGACCGCGAACTTTGGTAATTGATAGTTTTTCAGCCAATATTGATTTGAGGGATGTTGCACCCGTCAGCAAAATTATTTTCGGATCGATGAGCCTGATTTGTTCTAGTAAGTAGGGCTTGCAAGTGGTTGTTTCCACTGGCGTAGGAACACGATTATTAGGAGGACGACATTTGACGGTGTTGCAAATATAGACATCCTTGGCAGTGTCAAATCCCACTGATTGCAAGATTTTATCTAAAAGCTGCCCCGACTTACCGACAAATGGCAATCCTGATAGATCCTCTTGTTCACCAGGAGCTTCACCGATAATGAGGATTTTAGCGTTGCGATCGCCTCGTTCGATCACAACATTAGTCCGAGTTGCGGCGAGAGGACATTTCTGACAATTGCAAGCAACTTCTCGTAACACGTCTAGATTAGGAAATTGCTCACTCACTTGCCCTATGGAGGCAACTGCGGCAGTGTTTTTAGTTAAACGCGAAGTCTTTTTTAATGGCAGAGCTTCAGGTGCGCCCTCAGCTTGCGGAAGTTCTATCAAAGGTTCCTCTGATGGAGTTAGAGCGAACAGGTTCATTTGTTCTTTGTCAGTCATGACAGCGATGCGCCCCAAATCATTTGTTATTGCTAATATTACGTTAGATCAGACTAGTTATGAAGACAAGTCAGATTCTTCAATCAACTGTTCGATGCTTGAGGGGAAGTCACCTTTCTTAACCATTTTTCCAAAAATTCGGTAACAATCATTTTTCCCGCCTTCATTTCTTGGGTATCCTAACCAAAGAACTACTATCGATTTTTTGTCTGTATCAACTTTAAAAAATAATCTGTAGCGATCGCATATACCCGCCCACTTTACTCGTTGATAATCACTTAAATTTCCCCTAAGTTCAAATTTTTTGCTAAATGGATCATTGGGAATAGATTCTTCGATCGCTCTTTGTAATACTTTTAGTAATTTGGGTTTAAATCTTTCTTTGTATTGCTTTGGTGTATCTTTTTCTTTGAATTTAATTGAACTTTTTACAAGTTCTTGAATCTGTTTATT
>Ga0105048_10009751_pt1 | contig 15236 bp, 8 predicted proteins | sample MAT05_FD_78382 | JGI IMG/M metagenome (GOLD analysis project Ga0105048, IMG submission 78382) | Freshwater microbial communities from Lake Fryxell liftoff mats and glacier meltwater in Antarctica - MAT-05 | ecosystem: Environmental > Aquatic > Freshwater > Ice > Liftoff microbial mat | place... | reverse complement strand
GAAGTAGCTACCGGTATTACAAAAAATGTTTCAGGTAATATAAAAGTTCCCTTGTTTGATGAAGAAAACGATGTGCCGGATTTACCCGGTAATTATGGTGTAATGGGCTGGCAGAATGGTGATAGTGTGTTGTTTGTGTATGATCGTTACAATGTATGGAGCCTGCATCCCACCAACAATGTACCTCCAAAAAAATTGTTTGCAGACAATAACCTGCAAAAAATGGCCATGCTTCGTTTTATTAATACAGAAAAAGATCACCGGAGTTTTTCATCTGCAAAATCTTATTTGTTTTCCAGCTTTAACCGCAGCAGCAAACAATCCGGATTATTTATTTCAGCTATTGTAAGTGCCAATACTACTAATGAAATTTATTATGAAAAACAATCGGCAACAAGCCGTTACTTACGCTCAAAAAATAATGAAGTATTGGCTTTTTCTGTTGAAAGCTATACCAACTCTCCTGATATTTATTATTGCGATACGAGGGCAACTTCCAACATCCCTTTTTATGATAGCACGGGAAATATAGAAATAAGAATGTATCTAACTTCTTTAAAATTATCTGGCATCAACCCACAACAAGCCAATTATAACTGGGGTACCGCCGAGCTTTTTAGTTGGAAGACATATACAGGAAAGCAAAGCACTGGCATTGTTTACAAGCCAGAAAATTTTGACCCAAAAAAGAAATACCCGCTGATAAGTTATTTCTACGAAAAGCTTTCTGATGGTTTGTACACGTACCACAATCCGGCACCTACACCAAGCAGGCTAAATATTTCTTTTTTTGTAAGCAGGGGTTATATTGTTTTTGCACCAGATATTTCTTACACAACTGGTCACCCGGGCAATGATGCTTATAACTCAATTGTAAGTGGCGTAAGGGCATTGGTTAAATTGGGTTTTGCAGATAGTACAAAACTTGGTTTACAAGGTCAAAGTTGGGGAGGTTATCAAACTGCTTACCTCATAACTAAAACACCGTTGTTTGCAGCAGCCTGGGCAGGTGCACCCGTTGCTAATATGACGAGTGCTTACGGTGGTATCCGGTGGGAGAGTGGAGTAAACCGCCAAATGCAATACGAAAAACAGCAAAGTAGAATTGGCGCTACACTTTGGGAAAAACCTCAGTTGTATATTGAAAACTCTCCTCTTTTTCACTTGCCAAAAGTAAAAACGCCTTTAGCAATTATGAGTAATGATGCTGATGGTGCAGTGCCCTGGTACCAGGGAATTGAACTTTTTACCGCAATGAGAAGGCTGAGCAAACCCGTATGGTTGCTCAATTATAATGGCGAGGCGCACAATTTGGTAGAAAGAAGAAACCGAAAAGATATTCAAATAAGAGAACAACAGTTTTTTGATTGGTTGCTAAAAGGAGAAAAGCCTGCAAGATGGTTATCTGACGGTGTACCAGCCATTGACAAAGGAAAAGATTGGGGCTTGTAAACTGTTTGGTTAAACATTGATAATTTTTTAATATTTAAAAAATATTGTAGAAACAAGGAATGCATTGTGTATTGTAGAGACAAGGCATGCCTTGTCTCTACAATATTAAATTGGTAATGAAAAATAAAAACAGGCTCCTTCACCAATTTTTGATTCAGCCCATACCTTGCCCCCATGTTTGCTGATAATTTTTTCTACAATGGCAAGGCCAACGCCCGATCCGGCAAACTCCGAGCTATTATGCAGCCGCTGAAAAACCTTAAATAATTTATCCTCATATTTTTCATCAAACCCTACGCCGTTGTCTTTAACAAAAAAAACTATCTCCGCATCTTTTTTAAATGATCCTATTTCAATTATTGGTACTTCATTTTTACCTGAATATTTTATTGCATTTCCAATAATGTTTACCCATACCTGTCGTATAGCATTTTCAGAAGCCTTAACTGCCGGAAGGGAAGCTATTTTCCATTGGGGCTGTTTTTGAATGTCTTTTACCGACTCAGCAATCACCTCACTTACCATTTCATTTATATTTATAGAAACTTTTGTTATGGATTGCTTGCCTATTCTTGAAAACCCCAGCAGGTCTTCCATCAGGTGTCCCATCTTTATGGTATTTTTTTTAATAATGCCAAGTAACCTAATGGCTTCAGTACCCATTTTTTCGCCAAAATCTGCTTCCAGTATATCGCTAAAACCAAGTATGGCCCTCAATGGAGCTCTTAAATCATGGGCAAGGGTATAGGTAAAAGCTTCCAGCTCTCCGTTGGCAATTTCGTATTGTTTAGTGCGTTCCATTACTTTGGTTTCCAGGTTAGTATTCAGGTCATTTATCTTTGCTTCTTTTTGCTTTTGCCCTGTTATGTCCATCACAATAATGCAGATTTGGCCCAGCATAGTTTTTGGTAAAGGGCTTATGGAAAGACTGAAATAAACTAAGTTGTTATCGCCGGTCTTACATTCAATTTCTTCATTGAACTTATGGTTAATACCTTCTTTAAGTATTGCATGGTATTTTGGAACTTCTTTTTCACTAAAAAAATGTAAAAATCCCGAACCGGATAAATTTTCATCCGCAGTGGCCACCATCTCTGCAAAACGTTTGTTATGGTACATTATTAAACCATCGTCAGAAATAATAACGGCCCCCTCGCTCATTTCCTCTACAATAATCCGATAAGGTGTTTCAGCCGAAGTGAGTGAAAAAACCTTTTTGCCCAAACCCTCATTAACTATAATAGCATCTATATCACCATTGCTGATAGCTTGCAGTGTTTCGGTAGCTTCCAGCAACTGCATCCGCAACTCGGCATTTTCTTCCTGCAGATTTTTTTCTATTTTTAATTGGGTATCCATGGATTCTTTTATTAAAAAAATGGTTTACTTTTTGGCTAATCAAGGTCTAGCCTTGCCAATACCTTTTGTGTGTCTGACAAATCGCCCACTATCCGCCGTACAGGTAATGGTAATTTTTTAAGGAGTGTAGGTGTAGCTATTATTTGGTTTTCATGTGTTGAGTTTGGGTGCTGGTAAAGGTCTATTACCTCTAGTTCATATTTTTGAGGCAGGTGGTCATCACATATTTTTTTTATATTAGCAATTGCTTTTAAAGACTGTGGTGTGGTGCCGGTAACATACAATTTTAGCTGGTAGAAATCTTGTTTTTTTGGCTCCATCGCCAGCTCAAACTGACTGGTTAAATTTGGAGATTCATTGTTACTCTTTTTCATGCCGCAATTTTTTAAAATTTGTTGTTGGGTAAAAGGTCAAGCCCGAGCAATACACGTTCTGTATTGGAAAGGTCGCCGATGATTTTTCTGATAGGCATTGGCACCCTTCTTACCAAGGTGGGAAGGGCTATTATTTGGTCATCAATACTTAACTCCGGGTTTAATAATAAATCAATTACCACTATCTCGTATTTGCCCTGCAATTTTTCTTCGCAAATAGCCTCCAGGTTTCTAATGGCGTTTAGTGAACGTGGGGTTTGGTCGGCCACATACAGTTTTAAAACCCACTGATCAGCATTTGGTTTCTTTTGTTTAGGCTGCTGTTTGGTACTATCTATTTTTTCAGTTTGAACTTTCATGCTGTAGTTTTTTGTGTAGTTTGGTATTTAGTGTTTGATGGTTATTTTTTTCATCATTATTCAAATTTCTGCTTTTAGCCATCGTATTCTGGTTAATTTCCACCTGTTTCATCCGCAGTTCGGCGTTCTCAATTGATTTAATTATTTCCGCTTCCTCCGCTTCAAACGCAGTTTTTAAAACTTCAATATTCAGCGCCATTGCTTTTCGTTTCCGTTCCAATGTGGATTGTATTCTGTCTCTTTCCTGTTTAATTAACAAGCCTGCTGCTAATTCTTTTTCTTCTTGGGTAACCCGGGCAGAACCTGTTAATACACCATCCGGACCAAGGTAAATATCCAGCAATTCTACTCCATTGCTGGTTAGTCTAAATTCCCGTATTTGGCTGGAGTGCGCCATACCCCTTGATTTTAGCACATACAATCCCCGGTTCAGTTCGCCGCTAATTTCTATATCCCGTAGTACTAACCAGGTATCTATTATAGAAGAAATATCGGTAGATGTTTTTTCCTCTGCGGAATCTCCGGAAGTAAGGGATGTAATAAAAGCAGTGATATTATTGCTTTTTAAAAAGTCGAGCAGCCGTATAAGCATTGATTTGGCTTCCAATACATTACCGCCCCTAATAAAACTACTGATGGGATCTAAAATTACCAGCTTCGGTTTAAACTGGGTGATTTCCCGGTGTATGTTAGTCAGGTACGATTCCAATCCGTAAAACGAAAGTCTGTTTGAATTGATTTTAAGCAGGCTCTTTTTAATCCAGGGCTCCAGGTTTATTCCTATAGAGCGCATGTTACGCACAATCTGATCCGGTGATTCTTCCAATGCAAAATACATTACCCGCTCTCCCCGCTGGCAGGCCGCATGGGTAATATGGGCACACAAACTGCTTTTACCACTTCCGCCCCTGCCAGATACCAAAATACTGCTGCCGCGGAAATAGCCTTTTCCATCCAGTATGGCATCAATGCCTGGCAGGCCACTTGATACACGTTCTAAACTGGCATTGTGCGTAAGCCCAATAGATGTGATGGGTACTACCGAAATACCTTTGTCTTCAATAAGGAATGGATACTCATTGGTGCCATGCTCAGAACCACGGTATTTTACGATCCTAAGCCGCCGGATAGAATATTGTTCCGTAACCCTGTTGTCTAGTAGGATAACACAATCAGACACATATTCTTCCATGCCCTGTCTTGTTAATGAAGTATCGCCACGTTCGCCGGTAATGATCGCCGTTACCCCTTTATCTTTTAGCCAGCGGAATAGCCTCCGTAGCTCAGACCGTAACACCACCTCATTGGGTAAACTGCCAAACAAAGATTCAATGGTATCCAGCACAATTCTTTTTGCACCAATGCTTTCTATCAGGTAATTTAACCTGATAAACAACCCTCCCAAATCAAATTCACCGGATTCTTTTATTTCGCTCCGCTCAAAAAAAATATGGTCGAGTACCATCTTTTTTTGTGCCACCAGTTTATCGAGGTCAAACCCAAGTGAAGCCACATTGGCTGTCAATTCTTTTTCTGTTTCTTCAAAGGCTACAAACACACCGGGCTCATTAAACTCAGTTGCGCCACGATACAGGAACTCCATACCCAGTAAAGTTTTGCCGCAGCCGGCATTGCCACATACCAACGTGGGCCTGCCTGAAGGTAAGCCCCCGCCCGTAATTTCATCTAAACCCTGTATGCCAGTCGGCGACTTTGGAAGGGTTTTAGGCTTGCTGGGCAATACTGACTTTTTCATATACTTTTTTTGAGTGTGATGATAAAAAATAGTATCGCAGGGTAATTCAACAAATTAATTGGGCTGTATCTGGGTGTTATTCGTTCTACAATTGTTCTTATTTTAAATTTAATTTTTGCTAAAACAAGGCAGGCAAACAGTAAAATACCAGTTACATTTTAAATAGACGCAGCATCTATTGGTTACAAAGACCAACAATATCCCAGCCTCAATCGATACGTCCACCTACCAAAACCTGGTGCAACAAGGTGAAATTTACCCGAAAGACCTGATAAAAACCACCCTATTGCAACTGCTATTTACCCGCCAATTTTACAAGCTATTCAAAAATATTATTCATTTTATTTTTAATAGGTTAAATGCCAAAAGAACTGATTGAACTGATTAAAACATACCATCAACGATTTTTAAACTATTTGGGGCTCAACATTTTTTACCAATAAGTTGATTTTGCTAAACCACATTCAAATGAAAAACAATTTATATATTATCATAAACTATTCGTACACAATAAAACTTTATTGCAGAGCAGGCAATTTTTTTAATGTAAAATAAAATGTACTTCCACAGTTTTCTTCAGATTGTAGCCAAATTTTACCGCCCTTGCTTTCAATTATTTTTTTTGTGATGGCCAGCCCCAAACCGGTACCAGCATATTCTTCCCTTGTATGCAGGCGCTGAAAAATTATAAAAATCTTATTAAAAAATTCTTCCTTTATTCCAATGCCATTATCTTTTATCGCAAATTGCCATTCCTCTGTTGTTTCTGAAACACTAATCTCAATTTGTACCGGAACACCCTCCCGGCAGTACTTGAGTGCATTACTTACAAGATTTTGGAGCACCTGGCGGATAGTTGTTCTATGGGTGAAAATAACAGGGAGATTTTCGGCAGTAATAGTGGCTGATTTATCGCTGATTTGTTTACCAAACAACAACCTGATTTCGTTTATTATCTCATTCAAGTCAATGGCTGCTTGCGAGTCTTCCTTTTTGCCTACCCTCGAAAACTCAAGCAGGTCAAGTATTATCTGGCGCATTCTTTTGCTTCCATCCACTGCAAAATCAATATATTTTTTGCCATTCTCATCAATTATGTTGGCATATTTTTTTTCCAGTAAGGTGAGAAAACTGCTTATCATTCGTAAAGGTTCCTGTAAGTCGTGTGAGGCCACGTAGGCAAACTGCTCCAGGTCGGCATTGGATTCTGCCAGTGCTTTTGCTTTATTTTGAAGGTCTTCGTTTAATTCAATTAACCGGATTTCTGCTGTTTTACGATGCGTAATATCAAACTGGATGGCAAGGTATTTTACCGGCTGTTGGTTTTCATCAAGGAATGGTACAATGGTAGTATCCAGCCAAAAAATTTCCCCGTATTTTGCTTTATTTCTAATTTCTCCCCGCCAAACTTTACCAGTAGTAATGGTGTTCCACAGTTCGGTAAAAAATGTTGAAGGATGAAAATCCGAGTTTAAAATACTGGAGTTTTTACCAACCAATTCTTCTCTTTTATATTGCGAAATAGTGCAGAAATTATCATTCACTTTTGTTATCATATCATTTAGGTCGGTTACTGCTATAATGGCTGATTGGTGAAGCGCAAACTGGTAATCTTCCAGTGCTTTTAAACTCTTTTTAAGATTAATTTCTGTTTTTTTTCTATCATCAATATCCTGCAGGCTTCCATATAACCGGGTACATTTATTATTCATAAACTCAGGTTCACCAATGCATCGTACCCACTTTTCAGTACCGGTTTGGGTTATAATAGGCAGCTCAATATCAATTGATATATTTTTTTCAATAGCGTCCTTTATTTTTAATAATATGGTATCCCTTGTTTTGCCTTTCTTGTAAAATTGGATAGCCTTTTCCAAAGTTGGTGTATAGTCTTCGTCCATTTCCGTAATTTCCTTTGTAATTTTTGAGCAGTAAAAAGTATCTTTTTCCAGATCTATTTCCCAGCTACCCATTTTTGCAAGCCGGTTGGCTTTATCCAGCAGGTTTTCAAGTTCTTTCTTTTCGGTAATATCTTTTGCCACAGCAAAAATCAAGTGTTCTTCGGGAGAGGTGGTAGTAGTCCAGGCCAGCCATTTTATTTTGCCAGATTTAGTGAGGTAACGATTTTCAAAATACGAGGTCGGCATTGTTTTTGCGAAAATGATTAATTGATCGTAAGTTTTATCTTTATCATCCGGGTGTACAAACTCATTAAAAGGTTGGGCTAATAATTCTGCTTCGGAGTATTCCAACAATTCGCAGGCAGCGGGGTTTATTTTTTTAAAGTATCCATCCAGCCCTGCAATACATATAATATCCGGGGCAAAACTAAAAATTTGGTTGAGTTCATTTTCTACCTGCTTTCTCTTTATTTCAGCGCCTATGTGTATGCACATGTGCTCTAGCAAACCAGTAAGATGGGCGGCAAGCTGTTCATTTTTATTATTTCCGAATACGAGTATGCCTATTACTTCATCGTTGTAAATAATAGGGATGCTATACATGGTTGCTATACCAGCTTTTTTAGCTGCCACCTTCCTGATAAATTGTTCGTGATCTTGCAGGTTTTGCCAAAACTGGAATGTTTTGCTTACCCATGCAATGCCCGGCAGGCCTTCTCCGCTTCCAAAACTCTCCACGTATCCGTCTTGTTGGTAAAAAGCTTTTGCGGCATCGCAAGATGTAAATGAGCAAAATAATTTTATCCGTTTACGGGCATCGTCCACTAACCATATTTCGCCCAGGTGAACACCGGCGTACTTTACCAGCCGGGTTAAAACCTTTAATAATATTTCTTTTAATTTGAACGGTGTGTTGAATAGCTGGCTAATTTCCGCTATCATTGCCTTTTCCAGTTGTTCTTGCTTTTGCTGGGTTACATCTTTTTGTATGGCAATCCAATGAGTAAAAAAGCCTTTTTCATTAGCAACGGGACTAGTAGAAAAGTTGATCCAAAATTCTTCCCCATTTTTTTTATAATTGATGGTTGTTATCTCGGAGGATTGCCATTTTTTGATGGATTTACTTAACTCGGCAAGTTCTTTTTTATCCGATTTGGTGCCCTGTAGTATTTTAGGTGATTTGCCAATTACCTCCCCCGCTGTATAACCCGTCATCCTGGTAAATGCATCATTTACATAAACAATCTGGTGGCCTTGTTCATTAATGGACTCTGCATCCGTAATCATTATCGCATCGTTGGTGTGTGTAATAACAGATTCCAATAATTTAAGGTGTTGTTCCTCTTTCTTTTGTTCAGTAATATCCCAGTTTACGCCAATCATCCTGGTGGCATCTCCTTTTTCATTTCTTTCAACAATTCCTTTTGATTTTATATAATGTATAGAGCCATCTTTCCATACTATTTTGTATTCGCTGTTTAATTCATTTAATTTATTTTCAACGGAAATAACCTGCCGTATATCTTCCGATGCTATAGTGATGTAATCGGTGTGAAGAAAAGAAAGCCACGCCTTAGTATTATTACCAAACCCGGCTGCATCGGTATTGTAGAGACGGAACATTGCTTCGTCCCAGTCAAGTTCATCCGTAATAATATTCCAGTCCCAAATGCCTATGCCAGAGCTGCTTGTTGCCAATTTTAACCTGAATACCAGTGCTTTAATTGCTAACGCAGCTTGCTTTTCAGCTACCTTTTTTTCAATCTCAATTTTTATACGGTCTTTATTGATACTATATTTTTCCAATAAACCAAGCACGGCCGAGGGAAGCCGTTGTAACCGGTCTTTTAAAATATAATCATCTGCCCCGGCCTTTATTACGCTCACCGCAAAATCCTCAGAGGTAGTACCGGTTACCAGTATAAAGGGAACAACAATGCCTTTATCCTGAACAATTTTAAGTGCGCTGATTGAGTCAAATTTAGGCATAGAATGATCTGATAAAACAATATCAGGCATCCATTTATCCAAACTTGTTGTAAATTCTTTTTCGGTATTTACTACTTGTTGTAAAAAAGGAATATTTGACTTTTGCAGTATTCTCGCCACCAGGGCGGCATCCTCTTCACTGTCTTCAATATGTAAAATTCTGATTGATTTCATTTAGTTTTTTTGTTAGTGAATGGCTAATAATTTTATTGAAGCTGATATTAATCTGATAACCGCTGTATTTTTTCTAATGATTGTAATTGTCAAAAAATAAACTGCTCTCAGTAATTTAAATTGCTCTAGTTAATAATCATGCTCCGTGATTGATATGATGATTATCACCACATCAAATTGCAGTTAGTTTTGTTTGTTTAATTTTGAATATATTCTTATCCAGTAAGTTTATTATCGGCAAAAAACATATTGGGTATATATAATACGATCACTTTTTGTGCCACAATAATGTCGGTCGCAAAACGCAGGGTTTTTGTACATTTTGTTTCCGCTGATAGAACTTTCACCTTTCTGCAACTTGAATAGTGCCATCATTTATTTAACACTACCACTGGCCGGGTTTTGATTATTTATATAAAATATCAACAAAAACCCGGAGCATTTTTATAGTATTACAACTGATTTTTAGTAGTAATAATGGCTGTATACTCAGTAATTATTTTACTATAGGCAGCATGATAATTGCTTTGATGGCGGTTTTACTGGCAGCGCCAATGCTTGCAACAGCTAGTATTTGGTTGGGTGATAATCATGTTGTGGGAATTAGATGATTGCTTTATATTCATGGCCAATCTGCTAATCAGCGGATTGAATATGAATAGCCTTTTGTAAATAATATGGTTACCTTCAAATTTTTAAATATTCTCAACGGGTTAAATATAAAATACCTAACAGATGTTATAGTAAACAAAATACCTTATGTATGGGAAAAATTATATACAGTGTAAAATTGGTGGGGTAATATTTACTCATATGAATTATATGTTTTTTATTTTTAAACGAAGGTTGGTTTTATCCTTGCATAAAAAGTGCTGAAAAATTTCCATAACTTGAAAATCTATTACGGGTTTCAATTACTTCACAGTTAAGTATTTCTGAATATTTATTGACCTCAAAATAGTTCCATATTTTTTTGTGCCAAACTAACCTAAAACACTTATTGGTATTGCTTTTGCAAACCTCCATACTATTTAAACTGCAAAAGCTGTTTATATTAGTAATTTCTTAAAAAAGGCCTAAAAGCTTTCAGAAATAATTAGCATAAGCTGCGTTCAATTGCAACCACTGGTGCATCTCAAATTGTCGCTCCTGATTTCGGTCGGTGAGGACACCGACCGAGGCCCGGCAAGTGGTCGGTTTCCTCACCGACCACCTGTTGCTGCGACAATTTGGATGCACTCGCAACCACCTGGTTTACTCATGCAGCAGTTTATTTTCTTTGCTTATATACATTACTTTTTCTCCCTTCATTACCCGTGCCTCTCCTTTTTCAAAATTATCAGTAAAGTCGTACACTGGCTTTATTATCCAATTTCCTTTTTCATCAATGTAACCCCAAAAGCCCTTAGCATTAGCAGCAGGTGCAAGATTTTCTGTAAAATTTCTGGCATTTGAAAATGTAGGCGGAATTACAACTACACCTTTATTGTTTATGTATCCGTACAAACCACCTTTTGATATAGCTGCCATCCCGTTACTAAAACTAGCTGCATCGTCAAAGTCTGCCGTTGTAATTTCTTTTCCGGTACTATCGAGGTATAGCCATTTATTGCCTTTTTTTACTGCCGTATAGCCCTCTTCAAAAGTTAAACCTTCCTCATATTGAGGTTTTACAATTTCAATTCCGTCTTTATTTACGTAGCCTATAATACCATCCTTTTTTACCTTGGCAAGGCCACAAATACAGTTATCAACATAGTCGTAATTTTTTTCCCATTTTTGAGCGTAAGAGGGTAGTGCAATAAACAGGAATACTAGAACGATTAATGGGGGGAAATTCTTTTTCATGGTAATTTTTTTTAAGTTTAAAATATTTTTATACTGATCTGCAATAGCTTTATGGAAAAAGCATTTCCAAATCAGCATTAAATAAACAGTAGTTTACAAATTGTACATTAAACCCAGGTTTTAAGGTTAAAACTCCAGGTTTTACGTTTTGCAAACCATGTTAATTTAACAATACAAGATATTAAACTCACTCAGTAAAAAATATGATGCAGAGAGGTGATTTACCTGATATTGGTAAGTAAATCCGGGTTAAACACACTAACCCAAAAAAGCGCAGGTAAACATTGTTTTTTCTATTTCTTGAAAGGGCAATTTTAAAGCTCAAATTCCCAAACCGTTTTGTACAGTCCGTATTGCTCTACATAGGTTAAAAAAGAATTATAAAAGGCATCGCCGCCAATTGTGGCACTATCTCCAATTACAAATAATTGCTCTTTAGCTCTTGTAATAGCCACATTCATTCGTCGGTAATCTTTTAAAAAGCCAATAATGCCCTCATCATTACTACGTACAAGTGATAAAATGATGGTTTCCATTTCCTGCCCCTGAAAACTGTCGATAGTGCTTATTCGCATGGTTGCTGGTAATATTTCTTTAGCCGCTACCACCTGCCCGCCATAAGGAGAAATAAATGCAGTTGAGGAAGGATCAAATGATGCTGTATCCAATAGCTTTTGTACTATTTGCAATTCGCCTTCATTTTGTAAGCTGGTACTGTTGTTTCCGTGCTTCTCATTAAAGCCTGCACCTGCAGTATCAATAAAACAAATATGATTGCCTGTATTACCCAAATGCGTAGCAGTTTGCAATAAGCCATTGTAAAAGTATTGACTCGAAAAACCCGCAATTGATTGCCGCATACGGTATTGTGTATTGAGTAAATAAACGTTTTCTACAACTGCTATGCACAGCTCCAGCATAGAACGATTTAACCCCAATTTGGCTGCATCATTGCTTAATACAGTGGGTGGCAGTTGCAGGTGATCGCCTGCCAGTACATATTTATTTGCCAGTGGAAATATGCACCAGGCAAGGGGTTCAATACATTGCCCGGCTTCATCCATCACCAAAGTAGCAAATTTGAGGTGGTTTATTTTGGCATCATATAAACCAATGGGAGTGCCCAATATTACAGCAGCTTCGTTGTATAATTTTTCCTCATTGTATGCCTGTATTTTTTTTATTTCAGCTCTTATATTTTTTACTTCTTTAAACAAAAGATTGCGCTGTTCTCTCTCTGCTTTGCCAAAACTTCGCTTGTATTTGAGCGCCATTTTTCTAAATTCTTCCGCCCTTATTTTTAGCTGTTTTATTTCTTTTTGTTGCCGGGCATTTGCTAGTTTACCTTCCGGCGTGTGCAAAAAAACTGCTTCATCTACTTTGCTTGTGTTGCCAATGCGAAGTATTTGTACATTTTTTTCTGCCAGGCCTTTTGCAATATTGTCAACAGCGGTGTTGCTTGGTGCCGATACTAATATCTTTTCACCGGCTTTTATCAATTGCAAAATAGCTTCAATCAGGGTAGTGGTTTTACCTGTACCCGGCGGACCATGCACAATTGTAATTTGCTCATTTTGCAGAATGGCAGCAACAGCCTGTTGCTGGCTTTGGTTTAACTGCCGGTTGTAAAAGGATAGCGGTACACTAGTGGATGAATCTGTTTTTTGTATACTATTACCGCTGTGTAATTGGGTGAAAAACGTAGCCAGCTCTTTATTAAATTGAATGTTGTTTAGCACCGTTTTCATGATGGTGGTTGTGCGTTGGTCGGGAGCAAGTTTTATACCAACGCCATTATCTTCCAGCCAATCAGGAAAGTCAGGTGCAAACAGCCGGAACTCTCCCGATTTTCCCTCTAAGTTTATTAAAATTCCCTTTATAGGTTCTTCGCCGGTAATAAAACATTCTATAGCAGCGCCATCTTTAAAAAGGTTGGTTTCTGCCGGAAAGTTTAACCGAAAACTGATTTCCGGATAATCTGCATAGCCAAAATTTTTACGGGTAATCGTAATGGGGTGCAGTGCCAAACCTTCTGCCTTTAAAGCCTTTAAGGTGTGTTGCTGATCTAAACTGTATCGTTTTACCTGCTCCTTTTCTTCCAGGTTAATACATTGAAGCAATTGAGAAATTTGTGGATGTAAAATAGCCATAAAATAAGGTACTGTTGACTTACTGTATTTTTAATTTAAAAAGGTTTTTTTAATCCCTCTTGATTGCTTGACTGCATTATACATCGGCAAATATTAGTATAAAAGCTGAATAATCATATAAAGTACACCAGTTAAACCAAACCTAAATTTAATATGTTTTGCCAATAAAGCATGCAGATGATAAAACTGGTTGAAAAATGCTTAATCCTATACTTTTAATTGCAAAGTCCGGGTTAAAAACAAGCATACATTGTTCCAATTTTAACTTAAAAATCCGCACAACGATTTAAAATTAAAAAAAGTCAGTAGTAAAAAAATACAGCAATTGTATATCTGTTTAAGCAAAAAATTCGTTGCAGTTGCATAAATTAAATTCCTTTGAAAACACGCTTCCTTTTTATAATAGCAAATTTGTATGTTCAGGCATTGTTGGCTCAACTGCAATACAAAGATTCATCAGGTGCGTTGCTTACACCCCAGCAAAACAACATTATTACAGCAGAAACTATTTTGAAAGTAGAAAATTTAGGTATAAAAATAAACTCTGCTTTGCCCGAACTAAGGCCAACTATATCTGCAGATGGCAACCTGTTGTTTTTTATTTGTCAAAATCATCCACAAAATACCAGGTATGGCGAGGTGCCCAACTCACAGGATATTTGGTTTAGTGAAAGAGACAGCACAGGTAATTGGGGTAAAGCCTTTCATGTAGGCTATCCACTCAATACGTATTATTATAATGCAGTTTTTTGGATTTCGCCCGATAATAACCGCATTTTAATAAGAAATGCCTTTGTAAATGGCGATTATGCCGGTAATGGGGTAAGTATGTGTGTGCTCCAAAGAAATGGTAACTGGAGCAAACCAAATATGCTCAATATTAGAAATTATGCCAAATACGACCGTGGCCGGCAAAATGGAGCAAGCATGGGGCATAATGGCCAAACCTTATTGTTTTATATGTGTGAAGAGGATGCTGGCCAAAACAATGATTTATATGTTAGTTTTTTAGAGCAAGGTGGCACCTGGAGCGAGCCAAAAGGCCTCGGAAAAACAATTAACCTGAAAAAATTTAATGAAACTACGCCTTACCTTGCCCCCGATGGTGTTACACTCTATTTTAGCAGTAACCGGCCCGGTGGCTTGGGTAATAATGATATTTGGATGGCTAAAAGACTGGATGATAGCTGGCAAAAATGGAGTAACCCTGTTAACCTTGGCAGCCCCATTAATACCGAGGATATGGAAAGTTTTTTTACGCTTGATGCAGGCGGAGAATATGCTTACATGAGCACAGAATTGGCGTCGTTTGGCGAAAGTGATATTGTGCGTATTAAGTTACTTGAAAAAGAAAAACCCAATCCCGTGCTGATGGTTAGTGGTAATGTGTATAACAAAAAAACGATGAAACCTTTGAGTGCTTCACTTATATATGAAACACTGCCGGATGGTACATTGGCAGGTAATGCTATTTCAAATGCGTTTGATGGGGCTTTTAAAATTGTATTGCCGTATGATAAAAATTACCTGATACGTGCCAATGCAGATCATTTTTTTGCACAATCAGAAAATCTAAATCTCGATTCGCTGGTAAAGGCTGGTCATAAGGAAATTCATAAAGATCTTTACTTAATTCCAATAGAAGTGGGGGCAGTAGTAAGGCTCAATAATGTTTATTTTGATTTTGATAAATGGTTTTTGCGGCCAGAATCATTTGTAGAATTGGATAGGGTTGTAAAAATGCTGGCTGATAACCCGGCTATTGAAATTGAAATGAGTGCCCATACCGATAGCCGTGGCTCGGATGACTATAATTTTAAATTGAGCGATAACAGGGCAAGATCGGTTATGGAATACATTCTTTCAAAAGGAAT
>Ga0105048_10009750_pt1 | contig 15236 bp, 8 predicted proteins | sample MAT05_FD_78382 | JGI IMG/M metagenome (GOLD analysis project Ga0105048, IMG submission 78382) | Freshwater microbial communities from Lake Fryxell liftoff mats and glacier meltwater in Antarctica - MAT-05 | ecosystem: Environmental > Aquatic > Freshwater > Ice > Liftoff microbial mat | place... | reverse complement strand
TATCGGCGGTAGTGCCGCATTCGGTATCAGTGGCGAGCGCGGTAACTTCGTAGTTAACTTAAATTATTCAGATCAAGAGGCTGTCACTGCCGCAGATCGGGAATATTCGCGCAATGCATTGACGCTATATTCGGGCACCGTGACGGTAGGCGGCTCTAGTAGAACGGCAACTGGTCGTTACGCTGTGCCGCGCACTTTAGCAGTAGCCAACGGCATCAACTGTGCTGGTACGACGGCAAACGTTGCGCTCACTCGGCGATCTGATCGACCCGGAACCGCTATCGGTGACTTTCGCTGTTTCGTTGCGCCAGGTGACTTGTACAATTATCAAGCCGTCGGCAATTTACAGTTGACACCGCAGGAGCGCGCAGGCTTGTTCTTTGCCGGTAACTTCAACGTTACCGACACTGTTACCGCCTATGCCGAAGCTTGGAACCAAAACACCCGTTCTGCATTCGCGATTGCGCCACTGCCGTTCGATGGTCGGCTAGGGCAAGATGAAATCGTTCTGTCCCGCAACAGCATCTACAATCCTTTTGGCGTCGATATTACCGACGGTCGCTTACGTTTAGAGCGCATTGGCAACCGCAGCACGGAATTCACCACCGACTCCAAACAAGTCAATATGGGTGTCCGTGGCGCTTTTGGTGAAACCAGCTGGACTTGGGAAGCAGGTTATACCTTCGGCAAAGTGGATCAAGTGGGTTCCGTAAGCGGTTACCCTTTTTACGCAGCAGTCGAAACCGCCGTGGGTCCGTCCTTCCGTGACGCAACCGGTACCGCGCGCTGCGGCACACCTTCGGCACCGATTGCTGGCTGTGTGCCCCTAGATTTCTTTGGCGCACCGCCAACGGCAGCTACCGCCGAAGGGCGCGCGCAGATTGCAGCGCTCGCGGCTATCTCCACGAACCCAACCAATCGCTCGTCTAGTGACCTAACGGTTTACAGCGCGTCATTCTCGGGAAATATTTTTGAGACCTCGGCAGGCGATGTCGGCGCGGCGATTGGTTTTGAGCGACGCGAGGATGCGCTGAATTTCCAGCCAGACTTCTTAGCGCGCCTGAATCCAAGCTTCACCTGTTTGATATCTTCGGAAGCTTGCACCACCCCAACACGCGGTGAGACCTCAGTCGATGAAATTTATGGTGAAATGCTGATTCCAGTGCTGCAAGATGTGCCGTTTGCTGAGCGTCTGAGCATTACCTTGGGTTCACGTTGGTCTGATTACGACACCTTTGGTAGCACCACCAACTCTAAGCTGGGTATCGAATGGAAGCCTATTGGTGACCTATTGGTGCGCGGTACTTACACGCAAGTTTTCCGTGCGCCCACGATCAGCGATTTGTTCGCCGGCCAAACCGCTGCGTCAGACAGCTTTTCCGATCCCTGCAATCGTTATGGTACCCTACAAAATCCGCGCAACACCACGCGCGACATTGCCTGCCGTGGCGTTCCTACCAACGGAAGCTTCCAGCAGTCTGATACGCAACTATCCGCAATTGGTAGCGGCAACATCGGCGTCCAGCCTGAAGATGGGACGGTCGTTACAATTGGTTTCGTTTACAGCCCTGAATATCTAAGCGGGTTTTCAACAACACTCGACATCTGGGATGTGCAGCTGGATAACACCATCGGCACTTTTGGCACGCAAAACACCCTTAACGGATGTTTCAATGTTGGAACATTGTGCGATCGTTATTCACGCGGAACAGATGGTGAAATTCTTCGTCTATTCAACTTTACTTCGAATATCGGGACAACGGAAACCAACGGCTTTGACCTCGGATTGCGTTACAATTTCGAGACCGAGTCTTATGGCGCTTTTCGTATCAACGTCGACTCTACTTACGTAGACAAATACGACACCACCACCGTTATTCCTGGGTTAAACGGCGCACCGATCACGATATTGCGTCAGTTAGCTGGTTCCTACACAAACTCTGCAGCAGGTGGCGATGGAAACTTTAGCCGCTTACGTTCGCTGGGCAATGTGACGTGGAACTTGAATGATTTTGAGGTTAACTGGACGTCTCGCTACATTCACGGTTTCGAAGTGGGATCCGACAACCCTAGGCAAAACATTGCTTGCGCTGATGCGGCTGGAGCGTCTGCAACGGGCGCCTACTCCTGCCAGTTTAGTCGCGGAGCGCACACTTATCACAACTTCTCGCTCGGATACAAAGCTGAAGTCATCAATACGCAGTTCCGTTTCGGTATCGACAACGCGTTCGACAAACAACCGCCTCTGGTCTACCAGAACAACGGTCTGAACGGCAATACTGACGAACGTACGTTTGACACGATCGGGCGCGCTTTCTGGTTGTCCGCGTCAACGAAGTTCTAAAAACAACAGAGTCACAAAAAGGGTCATAAAAGCCGCCGCGCAAAGAGATTTGCGCGGCTGCTTTGTTTTCCAGACAAAATTAAGGCAGCATTTACCGAAATTGAGAGCTTCGTGATCTTGCGCCCGCGAGATGAATTGCGAAGCACGACTTTAGGTTCTTCAAAGGAGTTGCGCCCAAGTAGCTGAACGCCTCAAAGGCTCTCTAAGTTCTGATATTGAAGCGATTCTAGCCATGGCATCAAAATGGTTTTAGCACCGCTCTCAGAAAAATGGCGATCATATTGGCGATTTTTTCCAACAGCGCGTGTGTAAACCGTTTCGGTCACGGCCGCGTAGCTAGGAGTAGAGATCGCTCTGGTCTTTGCACGCTCAGTAAAGCCCAGCAGATTCTCGTTCCAGGGCAGGTTTAAAAACTCAAAAAGTTGATGCGAGTGTTTCGGGGTGTCGCGCACAAAGTCTTCATACTTTAACTCCATCATGTCCAACTGAAGGCCCGGACGAACTTCGTGATAAAAATGAAAAACACGGTGATACATCTGCGCGGTATCTTGCAGCGTTTTCATTGCCACAGCGAATGCTGGCGCGCGAAAGTGCTGCTGATAGCAGCTCAGCACGCAATCCATGGGGTGGCGCAAAATAACAATAACTTTCGCATATGGAAAAAGAGCTTGAATCAAGGGTAGGCGCGCTAAGTTCAGTGGATTCTTATCCACATAGCGTGCGTCCGGTGCCAAGCCGGGGCTTTGCAGGCGGCAGCGCTCGAAATAATCCGCTCGCAAAACACCAATTTCGTTTGCTGTGAGCAGGTCCAAGTCGGTCGGATACTGCTTGCCAAATTGTTGCATGCGTAGCAGACATTTTTGCAAAAAAGGCTGTTCGTCAAAGGACTGCAATTTCGGGTGCGCGTCTAGCAATTGTTCCAATAAAGTAGTGCCAGATCGCGGAAAACCGACGACGAACACCGGATCCAAGTGCGTGTCGACGGGCTTTGGCGACGCAGTGATCGCACGAAACGGCTTGCTGAGAAGGTGCAACGGATCCTCTTCAAAGGCCATTTTCGGATGCGCAGCCGCTACGCGCGCAAAACTCAGGGCATGTGCGATTACTAGCTCAGCCATGGCCGCGTCCGGTTGACCCAGCGCGTCTAAGGTGCGTGCCAGTTCAAAGCGAATTGCGATCTCATGCCCGCTTTCCAGAGCCCCGTGCGAGAGCAGTGCTTGCAATAGTTCGTGCACGCGTCGATGGTTTTTGCCCCGCGCAGCGATACGCGCGTCCAACTGCATCAACGATTGTCCCGTGCGTGTCTGCACTAGGTTTGACACGGATGCATTGCTGGAAAACTCAGGCCGCAGATCCGCTAACTGCGTGCGAACCTGCTGGAGCTTTTCCATTTGATTGCTGCGCTCAAACGCCAAGCCAAGAGAAATCAGCGCCATCGGATAATCAGGAGACTTCGCGTCCACCTTCAGAGCAGCCTGCTCTGCGCCCGCGTAATCGCTCAGCTGAAGTATCAACAGTGCGAACTCGCACGCTAGCTCAGGCGCCATTGGCGCAGGCATCAGACGCTGTACGTTGTCCCTCGCAAGATCCATTTCATCCAGCGCAATCAACACTCGTAAATACAACAGCGCGACTTCGACATCTTGATCAAGCCCTAGCTTGAGGGCGGAAACCACCTCAGCAAGCGCGCGCCTTGGTTCACCGCCCTGCAAAGATGTTTTTGCGAGCGCAAAATACAAATTTCCGTCATCTGCGCCCAGCGTTTGTGCACGTTCGAGCGCCTCGCGTGCGCCAGATATGTGCGATAGCTCGATCAGAGCATTGCCCAGATTGGTGTGATGCTCGGCAACGTCAGGTTCCAACGCAATAAGTTCGCGATAAATCTTTGCGGCGCGTTCGGGTTCTCGCAGGGCAGAAAGTGCGAGTCCTTTGGCGGTGAGCCATGCTGCGGCCTCTGCACCGGCTTCCAGTGCTTGTTCGGCCAATGCAAGTGTTTTCTCGGGTTCGCGGGCCAGCCAATCAAACGCGCGTTGAAGTGCCGTATTGCGGCGGGTTTGCATTGGCGCTCAACTCAGGAACCGTTATTAGAATGTGGATTATGTTCTACAGCAACTGAGTATTGTGCAAACGCAGATAGAGTCCATATGAATCCTTCCACAGATCAAAATCGCTTTGTACAGACTTTTGACAACGCCTTCGACGCGGTGTTTTGCAAGCAAATGCAAACCTCATTTCATGCGATGTCTCGCTTTCATCAAAAAAACGGGAAGGGTGTTCGCGCTGGACATGAAGCAAGTGCATGGACGGAATTGGATATCACACCCCTTACGGATACAGGATTTCGCAGGTTATTACTCGGCAACATGAGCCATCACTTAGGTCTGTATAATCAAGCGCTGCACTTGCCAATACCGATACCGAGCACCGACAAACTTGATGCGCTGGTGGTAAAACGCTACCAGCCAAGTCCGGCCGATGCGTTTCAAGTGCATTTCGATGCGCTTGGTAAAGTAGCGAATCGTTACTTGGTTTTTTTGTGGTATCTCAATGATGTAGCGGAGGGTGGAGAAACCTATTTTCCAACGTTAGATCTAAAAATTAGCCCTAAAGCAGGGCGGCTGCTCATGTTCCCTCCTTACTGGATGTTTCAACATGAAGGCTTAGCGCCACGTTCTGAGGAGAAGTTTATCCTCTCGACATATTATTTATTTTGAGTGCGCTGAAATGACTGCCGACACCGCAATGCTGATGTTATCGAATGAAACGGTCATGCGCGCTACGCAGGGCCACTGGCTGGTACACGCAGCCAACAGCGCGCAGCCGCTAGTGTGCAAAACCCCGGCACTGCTGGCTTGGATCGCACAGTTTGTACACCCTACGGGCGAAGCCCAAGCCTTGAATGCCGTTCCCATCAAAGAGCGCGCGAATGCGGCGCAGGTTTTGCAGTACTTGAAGCAAATTGGCGTACTTATTACGCAACAGCCGGTGGCGACAAGCAGCGCCGAATCGACACAGCGCAGCAAACAGTTGCTGCAACAGCTTGCGCGCATGAGCTATCTGCTCACTGCAGATGTGCAAGGGTTGGGCGAATTCGCCGAGACGCAATTGCGCGCCTCCAATGGGCTCGGGTTAGAGCAGCGGCTGTTTGCGATTGGTGCTGCCATGCATGCGCTGTCGCAAGATCTGCGCGCTTTACGTCAGCCGCATCTGCATCAGCAGGCGAATGCGCTCGGACTGAAGGGAAATGAACCCGATCTAAAACTCCATCTGGGTTGTGGGCCTGTGCTGTTGGAGGGTTTTATCAACATCGACATTGCGCCCGCCCCGCTTTCGATGAACGTACTTTGGGGTCTTCCTTTTCATGACGGGCAGGTGGCGGTGGTCTATGCATCGCACGTGATCGAGCATCTTTTTTTTCCTACCGATGTGCACGCCGTGCTTGCCGAGGCAAAGCGCGTCTTAAAGCCTGGGGGCACACTGCGCATCGTGGTGCCAGATATCGCGCGATGCTTGAAGGCTTATCAAGAACAAGACGCCGCTTTCTTCGAGTCTAGACGCGAGCATTTTTCTTGGTGGCCAGAAGATGCAACCATGCTAGAGAATTTTTTGATCTATGCGGGCGTCGGTGCGCAACCAAACTATCAGTTTGAATCGCATAAATATGGCTATGACTTCGCGACCATGGAACGCGCGTTAAAGTTGGCCGGTTTCGTTGAAATTGAGCGTAGCGCCTTTCAGCAAAGCCGACTGGATGCGCTGCACATCGAGCACTTAAGTGAAGCGGCGCGTTGGCGTGCAGGTGAAGAGTATCTGTCGCTTTTTGTTGAGGCGCGGCGACCATGATTTCCCCTCAAGCGCCGCAGTTCAATCCCGCGCGCGAAACAGCGCGTGCGCAAGCCCAAGCGCTGCGACTCCGAGGGATGGAGTTTCACGCCAAAGGTGACCAGCAAACAGCGCTTGATTTGCTATTGCAAGCGCGGGCCATTGCTCCGGAGGCGCCCATAATACATCTCAATCTTGGCCAAACATACGAACGTCTCAACCAAACGGACGCCGCGACGCGGGCGTATTTTTTAGCGGTTACAAAGGCGCGCCGACAGGGGTTATGGCTTGATGAAGCCAGTGTTGCGCCCAGCATTCTGCCTAACGTATTGCACGCCATGCAGTTTGTGGCACACCATCGTGATGAAGTGCTGCTACGCCTGTTAGAGCCCCATGAAACGCGATTTGGTGTAAGCAATTTGGTGCGCGTGCGGCGCGCGCTAGACGTTTATTTAGAGCGGGACTTGAGCAAACCCGCAAGTGCCCAGCAGCGACCGCTGTTTATGTATGTTCCTGGATTGACCGAAACCCCCTATCTGGCAAAAGAGCGGTTTGATTGGGTTGAGAAAGCGCTTACCGCACAACCTGAAATTGCCGCAGAAGCAAAAGCTGTGTTGTCTGTTCCGGCGGAATTAGAGTCGTTTTTACAGATCGAGAATCCGGCCGAATTGGGCAACTATTTAGGGGGTAGCAACGCAAGCCCCCGTTGGGACGCCTATTTTTTTTATCGCCATGGCCGTGCCTACGCTGAGCACCTATCGGCGTGCCCCGCTACAGCGAATTTTTTGCAGGATTTTCCGAAAGTACACATTGAATCGCACGCCCCCGAGATTTGTTTTTCTGTGCTTGCACCAGGCACCCATATTTTGCCGCATACAGGCGTGACCAACTCACGTGTGGTGGCGCATCTTCCATTGCTGCTTCCAAAACAGTGTGCTCTTAAAGTTGCGGATGTTGAGCGTGCCTGGCGTATGAATGAAGTGCTGATCTTTGACGATACGTTTGAGCACGAGGCTTGGAATAACTCAACCCAGCCTCGGGTGATTTTGCTGATGGACACCTGGCACCCCGATCTAAGCGAGCCAGAACAAATCGCGCTTGCTGCTTTGGTCGAAGGTATTGGAGTGTTTAATCGTGGTGAGGCAGCGAGTGAACCCGCACACTGAAAAAAACCTGATCGCTTGGGCGGCGTGCCGCAAAAGATCTTGTCCGACAACCCGAAAACCGTGGCGAATGAACGCGATGCCGGCATCGCCCACGACTGCGGTACTGCTCGCACCAATGCCGCTGATACTGCCTGGAAATTGCGTTAAAAGTTGCCGGTATTGAGCGAGCTTGGCGCATTGATGAAGTATTGCTTTTCGACGATACCTCCGAACACGAGGCATCCCGTTAATGGATGCTTGGAATGCAGATTTGCGCGAGTCGGAGCGTGCAGCGTTCGCAGAATTAGTTGCAGGGATTGGCCACTTTAACCGGGGATGACTGGCATTTCTCCCGATCACAAGCGGAACACAAGCACGGCACTATTCAAGCCGCTTAACTCTCTGTTAACCTTCCCGCTTGCGTTCGACCCGTGTTCGCAAATTCTATGGCCTTGCAATGCGGGGCTGTTTTTTAAACGGCTCTGCAATACTGGAGAAAGAAATAAATGATTATTCAAAATGAACTTTCACGTTCAATTCGATTTGCCCTGATTGCGGGCATGTCTACGCTTGCAGTCCCTGCATTTGCACAAGACGAAGCTGAAACCGAACTAGCGCCGATCCAAGTTACCGGTTCCAAGATCAAGCGCACCGACCTAGAAACGTCCCAACCAGTTTTGTCGATCACGCGTGAAGAACTGCAAGCGACCGGCGTTTCCCAGATTGGCGACATTCTTCAAAACCTTTCCACCGCTGGCGCAGCACTCAACCAGACCTTCAACAATGGCGGCAATGGCAGCACATTTGTTGATTTGCGTGATTTAGGTGTAGATCGTACGCTAGTACTGGTTAACGGTCGACGCTTTGCTCCAGACGGCGGCGCTTTAAGCGGCGCAGTGGATTTAAACTCGATTCCAACTTCAATCGTTGAGCGCATTGAAGTCCTGAAAGACGGCGCTTCAACCATTTATGGTTCTGATGCAATTGCTGGCGTGATCAACATTATCACTGTTGACAGTTACGACGGCATGGAAGCAAATGGCTACTTCGGCGAAAACTCCGAAGGTGATGGCCGCACTCAATCCTATGACTTTACCGCTGGTGCCTCGAACGACGACACCTCAGTCGTAGTCAATCTTTCGTTCCAAAAAAATGAACCTATTTTCGCGGGTGACCGTGAAATCTCGGCCGTGCCACAATTTGGCGGTGTTTCTTGCGCATCATCAACCAACCCTACGGGCCGCTTCGGCCTCGCTGGCCGCGCCGGTACATTCACACTGACCAATAGCGCCGCAACAGCACCCGGCGTTGTACAAAGCGCAACGAACATTCGCGCGTTTGCGATTCCAAGCGACTGCTACAACTTTGCCCCTGATAATTACTTGCTAACACCGCAAGAGCGTTATTCGGTGTTTGGTAAGCTCAGGCACAACCTAGCCGAAAACATCACTTTCCGAAGTGAATTTGTTTACACCAACCGTACGTCAGACCAGCTGCTAGCTGCGATCCCAGTCACTTTTGCTGGCAATGGCTTATTTGGCGCGAACGTACGTTTCGATGTATCACCGAATAGCTTTTATAATCCGTTTGGCGTTGCGACCACACGCTTTCAACGCCGTTTAAATGAAACTGGCGGGCGTAGCTTAAACCAAGATGTCGACGTTTGGCATTACAGCGGTGGACTGGAAGGTTATTTTGATCTAGCCGAGCGCCCGTTTTCCTGGGATGTTGGCTATACATTCTCGCAAAACCAACGCCAAGACATCACCACTGGCCAAGTTAACGTCGGTCGCGTGGCGACCGCTGTCGGTCCATCGTTCCGTGATGCGCAAGGCGTCGTTCGTTGCGGCACTGCAACAGCTGTGATCGCAGGTTGCGTACCGCTCAACCTTTTTGGCGGCAATGGTTCGATCACGCCGGATATGTTGGCGTATATCTCCACACCGTTGCAGGACGCTTTTGAATATCGCCGTATTGGCTACCAAGCGAATATTTCGGGTGAAATTTTCGAGTTACCGGCCGGGCCGCTAGCATTTGCCGCTGGTTACGAATATCGCAGCGAATCCGGCTTTGACTTGCCTGACGCTTTGACGGCCACCGGCTTAAGCTCCGGTAACATTCGTCAACCAACCGCAGGTAACTATGCAATCGACGAATTCTTCACCGAATTCAGCGTGCCCATACTCAGCGATGCCCCAGGCGCGAAGCTGCTTGAACTCAGTTTGGCTAGCCGCTATTCTGATTACACCACGTTCGGCAATACCACCAACTCCAAGATCGGCCTAAAGTGGAAGCCAATCGACGAATTGCTGGTTCGCGGCAGCTGGTCTGAAGGCTTCCGTGCACCCTCGATTAGTGATTTGTTCAGTGGGCAATCCGACAACTTTGCCTCGGTCAATGATCCTTGCACCGGCGCAAATCAAGCAACGACAAACCGTTTTGCTAGCCTCACTCCCGCACAACGCGCAAACTGCGCTGCCGCTGGCGTGCCAGCAACGGGAGCCGAGCAAGCTGCAGGACAAATTCGCTCAACCACAGGCGGCAACCCGAATCTGTCACCTGAAGTGTCTACCTCAAAAACCTTTGGCTTTGTCTATAACCCAGAGTATTTACCAGGCTTTGACGCTTCTGTGGACTGGTACAACATCCGGATTGAAAATTCAATCACTTCGTTGGGTGCACAAACCATTGCAGACGCCTGTATTTTGGGTGGTGCTGCAAACCAATGCCTCTTGATTAATCGCCTTCCAGGTACGGGTGCGATTTCAGGCTTACTTGATATCAACACCAATGGTGCTAGCGATGACATCACGGGCTATGATTTGGCGATGAACTACCGCTTTGAAACCGAAAATTACGGCAAATTCCGTGTCAGTACGGATACAACCTACCTAGACGAATACATCAATGTCACAGAAAGCGGTATTCCTGGCGATCCTTTGGTGTACTCATATGCTGGTAACTACTACGGCCGTGGTGCTTATACAGCGCGTTTGAAATCCAATGCAACTTTAAATTGGGATCTGGCTGAATGGGGTGCAAGTTGGACTGCGCGCTATACGTCGCGTATGGAAGAAGATTGCTCTGGAGCAGTAACTCTGGCTACCCAGTGTTCAAATCCAGATGGCCTGCCATTTAACGTTGATGGCTTGGCTAGCAATGGTTTAGAAACTGTTCCCACCAATAGCTTGGGTGGCACGACCTATCATGACGTGCAAGTGCGTTGGGCGGCACCTTGGGATGGTAGAATCTCGGGCGGTATTCGTAATTTATTCGATAAAGATCCCCCAACATCGATCTCAGTATCTAACAACTCCTTTGACCCTTCTTTTGACGTCCCAGGACGCTTCTACTACGTCAGCTATAACCAAAAATTCTAAATCGACTTAGGTTTAATGGTTGAAATTATACAAAACGGCCCTTTGGGGCCGTTTTGTTTATGGCACATAGAATTAATTTAGCGCGCTAAAACTTTAAAATTTTATCGCACAATTAATGCTCTGGGTTGGAAAACCAGCAGTTGAATGCAACTGTAATTCGCTCACGACTGCCGGTGTAGGGCAATACCTGATGAAATAGATAAGAAGGAAATAAAATTAGTTCGCCTGCACGTAGCCGCATGGAGAAATTTTTACCAGAAAATGGCGGTTTAAGCCGCGTATTTCCAGCGTCGACAAACATATTGGCGATACCCATCGGGTTTAGAAATGAGATTGCGCCATCTAGTTCGTTGGCGGGATCAGCATCCCCAGGATCGATGCAATAAACCCCACTCCACGATGCCATCGGGTGATTGTGCAACGAAAAATAGCCACCGCTCCGTGTCACATGAAACCACGTGTGGCTGTGCACCGTTAATGCGCTGAGCGTTGCCGCATCGTAGCCACTCAATTCACCAATAGATTGATAAAGCCACGACATACAAAACTTCCTGAGCGCCACCACGCACGGGTCGGGCATCGTGAAAAAATCAAAGCTGCTTTCAAACAGGCCCTTTGGTATTGCCATTGCTGGCGATGGGTTTTGCGCTGCAGCGCCAAGGGACTCCTTTTGCAAGATAAGGGAACGAAGCTCTTGGTTTAGCCGGTCACATTGCGGGAGTTGCGCCTGGATTAGCGGCACGGAAAATAACGTAAATAGATTTGATTCCACAAATTTGCACCTAATAGCGCGACTGAGCTTTGAAATTACCAGCCAAAACCACGTGTGCCAAATGAAATTTTGCTGGTCAGCTGTATTGAGGCGATTTGTCAACGATTGAGCACCAACCGCCTGGTTACTTGCGTGTAGTTGCAAATCAGCGCGAATCTATACAAAAAAAGCGTGCATCCCAACGCCACCTGAAGTTAAACTTTCGCTAAGTCATTGCCGAAGACTGCGGATGACTCCCCTCAAACTTTCTGGATTCTGTTATGCAACTCAAAAAACGAACCCCGATGTGGCTGTCACTGTCACTCGCGATACTTACACTTTCTTCCGCGCAGAATGTTTTTGCCCAAACCGACAGTACGCCATCTGCATCTGACGAAAAAGAAGCAGAGAAAAAAGACACGCTTGGTACGGTGGTCGTAACCGGTTCGCGTATTCCGCGCATTGGTTTTGTTACACCGACGCCTGTCACCTCGATAAGTAAAGAAGATATTCGCGCATCGGGTGCGGTAACAATTGGGGATTTGCTGAACGACTCCCCACAATTGGGGTCAACCTTTTCACTCGGGAACTCGGCCCGCTTTATCGGAACTGTCGGCCTCAATTTGCTCGATTTGCGCCGACTGGGCACAGACCGCACGTTGGTGCTGGTCAATGGCCGCCGACATGTTGGCGCATCCTCCGGTAGCACGTCTGTCGACGTGAATACTATCCCGGTGGAATGGATTGAACGTGTTGACATTATTACGGGTGGCGCATCCGCAGTTTACGGTGCCGACGCTGTGTCGGGCGTGGTGAATTTTATTCTTAAAGAGTCGTTTGAAGGCTTTGAAGTACGTGCACAAACTGGCAAGGCCGACGACAGCAATTTCACGCGCTCATTTGGCAGCATGACCGCAGGCAGCGATTTTGCAGATAGTCGCGGCAGCATCGGTATTTCATTAGAAGTAAGCAACCAAAGCTTGCTCGACCGCGCGGATCGGGAAGCAACCCGCACTCAGTACACCGGCATAGGCATTCCTGGCGGCCCCTCAAGCAACGTGTTGTTGACCCCTAACGGTGGTGGCTATGCACTATCCTCGGCTGGTAATTTTACTGTAGCCGGGCGTCGCTACATTTTTGATAACGGCAATTTCCGTTTACAGCGCCTTGGTGGTGATGTGGCCGGTACGCCCACGCGTGATGATGTACGCCAGCGTTGCGCAGGCCCTAACTGCGATTATTTAGACACCGGAGCTGTAGCGCTATTGCAGCCAGACTCGGATCGATTCTCCTTTAACACCGCTGCCAATTTCCAATTAAATGACGCCCACAAGGCCTACTTTGAAGGAAAATACGTAAAGACCGAGAACCAATCTTTTGGTCAACCGGCGTTTGATAACGGCGCGCGGGCTGTGCGAATTTTTAAAGACAATGCGTACTTGCCAACTGAGTTGGTAAGCCTCATGACCGCAAACAACCTGTCGTTCATCACGGTAAGTCGATTCAACGTCGATGCAGGGCGCCGTGGCGAAGAAGTTACGCGCGAAACAGCCCGTGGGGTAATGGGAATTACCGGCGACTTTGCCGACGTGTGGACTTATGATGCTTCTTTCAACTATGGCGCACTTACGGAGAGCCGCGCCAACGTGAACAACCGCATCAACGCGCGTTACTACGCATCAATAGACGCAGTGCGTAATCCGGCAGGCCAAATTGTTTGCCGTGCCACTATTGATCCGCTGGCAACAATCCCAACGAACCTTAGCAACGCCACACGCGTGCCAGTGCCTGATTTCGCCAGAACTGGTTGCGTTCCAACCAGTATTCTAGGCAACGGTGCCATTAACCCCGCAGCGGCAGCATTTTTCAATGCCCGATCGCTTTCCGCCACAGACATCACCCAGCTCGTCGGTTCAGCGAGTGTAACGACCAGCGAATTGGCTGAGTGGTATGCAGGCTACATCGGGTTTTCGGCAGGTATTGAACATCGCAAAGAAACTAGCAGTCAGAAAACGGATGCTCTTTCTGCTGCGGGCTTAACTTTTCTGAATGCCATCCCGAATCAAAACGGTGAATATGACGTTAATGAAGCCTTCGCGGAGTTCTCTGTTCCAGTTCTGACCGATGCGCCGTTTGCCCAAAGCGTGATCGTCGATGCCGCGTTGCGCTATGCCGACTACAACACTGTCGGCGGAACGTTAAGCAATAAATTGGGAATAGACTGGACGTTTAACGACCAGTTGCGCGCACGCGCCACTTACGCGAAAGCCCTGCGCGCACCAAATATCGGCGAGTTATTCGACCCGCAAATCGAAAATTTCTTCGCGATCAACGACCCGTGTTCAGCTCAAAATCTTGGCAATGCACCAAATGTTGAGTTACGTCGTGCGAATTGCACAACTGTCGCGGGTGCTGGCTTTGTTTCCCGGGACACCGCGACCCGTCGCGGTGTGAGTGGCGGTAATCCAAATCTGAAGGAGGAAACGGGTAAAACATACACCTTGGGATTTGTTTATAACCCTAGTTTCGTTGATAGCTTGAGCCTGTCGGTTGATTACTGGAATATCGAAATCACCGACGTTATTGGGTCCGTCAGCGGACAGCAAACTGCAGATCGCTGCGTTGATGGTGCAAACACAAATAATGAATTTTGCCGAAGTTTGACCCGAGATCCAGTAACCCGTGAAATCATTTTTGTACAGGCCGTGACGCAAAATTTGCAAAAACGTGAGGCACAGGGTATAGATTTGGAGGTTGGTTACAAGTTTGATCTGTATGATCGTCCATTTACCACACGGTTTATCTCTACTTATCTGCGCCGCAACCGCTTGTTCGCATTCCAAAACGAGCCAGGCGTCTTAGAAGAAAATCGCGGCGTATTGGGTGATCCAAAATGGCTAGCTAATTTATCGCTCGGCTATCAAGTTGCTGATTTCAACTTGAGCTGGGAAACCCGTTACGTAGGTGATCAAAAACGTGTCAGCACCGAGAGCTTCCGCAGTAATCCTCTGCAGCAAGATCCAATTTTCACTGGTGACGCGCTCTACACGGATTTGCAAGTGAAGTGGATTCCAAGCGCCGAGTACTCTGTGTACTTGGGGATCGATAATGCCTTCAATCAACCGCTTCCGGTTGCATTATTCGGTGATGGCGGTGGCAGTGCCATCTTTGAGAACTTGGGTCGTCAATACTATCTGGGTGCCACCTACAAGTTCTAATGTGGCAGCGTAATAGAACCAAAAATGTTCTAGGTAAAAAGAGCCCGAAAGGGCTCTTTTTGATGCGCCCAGTTTTCTCAAAGGCTAAAACTGCCTAAATCTTCAGGCGTGCTTGAAGGTATATACTCAAACGGTAACTGTCCTCTTGGGTAAGCCATGAACAAACTATTCCTAGCCTTATTTTTTAGTGTCAGCGCACAAGCCGCACTACCCGAAAGCGCGCGCGTGGAGCTGCCTGCGCTTGACCGCGCCAAACTGGCTGTTGAAGACAGCGCTACCGACAAAAACGTTGGCCCGTTTCGCTATGGTATAGCCGTTCCGCTTTCAGAGTCACAGAGCAAAACTTTAAGCGTGGATAATGGTCAATGGCAAACGTTAGCCTCAGGCGACATGCAGTGGCAAGGCGAAGTTTTTGCCAAGGGTGCCAGCACAGTGGAGGTGTTGTTGAAGCCATTTTGGTTGCCGCAAAACGCTAAGCTGACGATTTTTGATGGCACCGGCAAGCAAATTTGGGGGCCGTTCGGGCATGAGCAAAATAATTTAGCAAATACTTTGCCGCTGCCGATGGTGGCCGGG
>Ga0105048_10009748_pt1 | contig 15237 bp, 11 predicted proteins | sample MAT05_FD_78382 | JGI IMG/M metagenome (GOLD analysis project Ga0105048, IMG submission 78382) | Freshwater microbial communities from Lake Fryxell liftoff mats and glacier meltwater in Antarctica - MAT-05 | ecosystem: Environmental > Aquatic > Freshwater > Ice > Liftoff microbial mat | place... | reverse complement strand
TGCGAAAAGCAGACTGGCAGGTCGTACGCAGCCCAACTCGAATGGAATGCAACCGTGGTGCTCGGGGGTTCCAATTCGCTCATGGCTAAGCTGCCCTGGTCGCCGGATGAGCTTCCATGAGAGCTTCTTCGATTCGGCCAAACGGTTCCAGCAGATCGAGCGGTGCCTTGTCGCTGTCGAATAGATTGCGAACCTCGGCAGCATCGTCGGCATACTCAGGCAGGACGGAGAAGCTTTCGCCGAACGCCTTAAAACGATGATAGTGCTCTCGCTGACCCTCGGGCCGAGTGAGTGTTCCTGCATCTCCAGTAGGTAGATGCATTGCAACCAACGGGACTGGGTGCATGTGGCGAAACGTAAGGACAGCGAGACTGTCGGCAAAAAGAATGTCCGGAGTTCCCTTGGCCTTAGTCACCAGGGCCCTCGCGATCTGTTCGCCGCAAACAAATTCGCTGAGCGTCGGGCCGTATAGGATCTGTTGCGCTCGCGTCGGTTGGACCGGGAGTGTGCAATGAAACTCCAAGGGTCTTGCGAGGTTATTGACAATGAGATAACCGCCGAAGTAACCATGTACGGGATGGTGTCGTACGGTGATAAAACCCAGGGAGTTAGTCTTGTGGCGCTTGTTCGCTTCCATGTCAGCTTTCATCCGAGATCCGTTCAGGATGTGCCGCTCGAGAGCTCGTTCGGCCAGATAGCTTCGACGCGACCGAGAACATTCGTTCAGTGCGACCCGTCTTCGCCAATCAATCGGAACAACAGCTAGAACCCCTCTAGTCCGCAAAGTTTACAAAACGTGTGTGGAGATGCTCGACTTTTGCCCGCGCTCACGACTATACTGAAGGCGGCCAGACTTGAGAAATTTTTGAAATTATTCAGTCGGTTCTCACCGCACCCTTGTTGAAAAGATGGCGCAATCCGTATGGCACATGATCCAACTCAGTTTTCACCCGTTTTCAGCATCGATGTTTCCGCGGAATCGTCTTCCAACACTCCACCTCGGCCCGCCGAAGTGGGGGCTGCGCTGGTCGCCTTGACACGGCAACTGATCGAGTCTCAGCAACGACAAAATCAATTGCTCGATCAAATCTTGCAAGTCAACAAACAGGTCCTGCAAGCTAGCAATCAGGCAAACACCCAGCGGCAAAATGAACTGACACAATGGCGCAATGCGCACCCCAAACTGGTTCGTTCGTGCAAGGAAGCTCTCGAGACATTGTCCAGTGTACAGTCCGAGTTTCTGCAAAACCTAGCCAACGAAGTGGCTGATCAGAAAGATGCACTTTCGGACAGCGATTACGTTTTCACTGAATTTCTCGACCGTTACGGTCCGAGAATGGCTCACTTGAATGGAATCCTTCAAGTGCTCAATCACTTGGGCGGCTAACGGACCTTTCGCGTTTTGCGAGTCAGATGTGTGCGGATGGTTCGCCAAATGAATAGGGTCCCCACCAGGCCGATCACCAACGCTACCGTGTTGGCTGTCCTTCCGATGGCGCTATTAGCCGTCGGTTCGTCGTCGGATGCGATTCCGAGTTCCATAGCATCGAGGACGACCAACGGGCTAATCTGCCTTTTGCTTTTCCCGAGTGACTGAGTTATCTCTTGGGTTTTGTAACTCCAGAATCGATAGAACCAGCCGGAGCCCGTCGCTTTCGCTCTTGGATACCATACCTGTTCCGACTCGTTTTGCTCATTGGCGCCTAGCGCCGATTCCAAAAGCCAATTGGGAACATCGATCGCCACACACGTCACTGGATACTCTCGGTTATAGACGATAGGATCCCCATCCGTCTTGATCTCGAAGGTCCGATTTCCGATATCCGCCATGGTGTCCATTTGGTAGTAATGGTCACTTCCAAGCAATTTCGCTTCCCGGCCGTCGACAACTTTTACCCGAGTGACCCGCACGACTCGCATCTTCATTTGAACCCGTTCCACGGTCGGTTTGGCTTTGGCACGATCGGACAGGGGCACTAGCAATTCACCCAACGGCCGACCCGTCGACTGGGAATCGGTAGCGACGAGGGGAGCCTGCTTGGCCAGTTTCATCAACGCGAAATAGGGTTTAAGCTCGCGTGAAGAGAGAGTTTTGATCGGTTCGGTTTGCAGCTCGCGAACCAAGTCGATCCAGGACAAATCCCAGCCTTGCTCCAGCAAATAGGTGCGAGACTCCGAAAGGGGAGGAAACCTCTCCAGACTGGTCAGTGCGTGGATTCCGTCGTCTACCCTCCATCGTATGGATCGCGCCCAACCAAGCTGGGCCTTCGAATCCGCACTCAGCATAATCATGGACATGGCACACGGCTGCCGAATACCTTCGATTGGATTGCCATCCGGTTGCAACCATTCCATCGGTATACTCGCACAGAGAACCTGGAAGGACTCGCCCTCTAGTTTCGTATTTTGCAAGCGGCACCGATACACGTAGGGAACTTCTGCCAGCGGAACGCTTTTTTGGTCGATTCGGACGCGCTCGATTTGGGTTACAACGCCACTGACCCGGGCCACCGTCGAAAACTCGGAAAGATCCCAACTCGCTTTTTGTTCCAACAGCAGTTCGATCTGAGGTTCGAGCGTGGTCAATTCCCAAATGGGGGCGCTCGCCGCCGTAGCATCGGTTCCGGAGAAGCCATCGTTCAAGCGATCACTACTCAAACGTTCCAACACCGGTAGGAGCCTGGATTGGATGTTGGCAATAGCTGATGTCGTGTCAACCGGCGGGACCCAGGCACGAAGATCGCTTGAGCTTCGCAGCAACTCCGAAAAGAGTCGATTCTTGGCTGGTGGGTAGGCAGCGTTGCCTGGCGCTACGTAGGCCGCGAACAATAACGGTGCGATATCGCCGTCCCGTTTGGACGGGTAGGCAAATCGTTTGAAGAAGTAGCCGGTTACTGAAACGCGGCCATCGACCGCCCTGTTCGCGTTTCCGTCAAAGCTGGCAGGCGGCACATAAACACAGACCGGTTGGTTGCTGGCATCGTCCGGCTTTAGCCAGAGAACTTCGTAATGGACGGGTTCGAATCCAGTTTCTGATATCGACTCTGGTTTTTGAAGGAGAGCGATCGTGCCACTGAATCGCACAGGATATCCCCGATAGACAGCGCTATCGGCCAGGAGCTGCGTCGTTTCCACTCGACCGAAGTCGGCGGGGCTGGCATCGCCTCGGGATAGCAATCCCCGTAGAGCATCGACGCGTTGCCAAGCTCGCAAGATGGAAAGTCTCTCGGTCGATTTCCATGGGGCATCGTCGACCACGAGCGATTGGAGATGGTCATCTATCGCCATGCGAAGACTTCGAAACGATTGCTTCGAACGCTCGCTCAGGGGTGGCAAGTCCGTTTCGTGGAACCAATCGCTCAGTTCGCGAAACGAGTCGATGAACCGAGGTAAGGGGGAAACGGAATCGACTTTTTCGCTATCCAGCATAGACCATTGACTCAGTTGAAGGCCGGATTTGGTATACCATTCTAGAACCGCTTTCCACGTGTCAAGGTTGGACGCCGCATCGGGCCGGGATGGTGATTGCCCGATAACTCGGCGGACCAAAGCATCGCTGACCCTTTCCGGAGCTCGCCTCAAAAGCTCTCTCCAAATCGGGCGTTCTGCTTGAACGATTGCATCGGTACTGGCCAACGCGATGGCTTCGACGATCGCCGGTTCAATCGTGGTCGGTGCGGAGAACTGTAGCGCGGCGGGAGAGGCAGGACCGACCAGTGATTTACCCGCCACCGTTGTATCGAGATCGCCGGGGCTGGGTAGTAGTCCTATCGCCGAGGCAACGCGTCCAACCTTTTTGGCATCCGAGGTCTGCTGAATGAGGACGATCACCAAAGCCAACAGAACGAGTAGCGACAGGAGGCGATGCAAGCCTTTTGACTGTTCATTGGCGGTCGAGCGTGAGCGACTTTGTCCCTCTGCGCTGTACCACTTTTCTCGTCTATGCCGAACCATGGTCAAGGCGATTCCTCGTTGCGTTTGAAGTAGCGACGAGCCGCTTCATGGTAGGGCAGACCTTGCCAATCGGCCGCCAAATTTATGGAGATGATTCCTTCTACCGGAGGTTTATCGTTGTAGATAGCGATGAGGCACTCCTCGACCAACCGAGCCGGCGCATCTTTGCGAACGACCAACAATGCCGTGGTGGCCAGGGTCAGCACAGGAGCATTGGCAGGACCGTAGGCGTTGGCAGGAATCTCGAAAAGCCGAAACATGGGCTCTTTGAGAGCCAGGTCGGCCGCGTGGTCGATGGGCAGCATCCGGTACTCTCCATTGTTCAGTAGATCGGCGATTCCCTTTTGGCCAACCCGAGTGACCGCAATCACAACCTCTGCTTTGCTGACCTGATCGGTATGTGTCCAATCGCTTTCGATGGACGACACGTTTTCGGCTGTAACTCCGTAGTGTTTCAACAGTCGCGTCGCCGCTTGGTAGGTTCCAGAGTCTTTGGTGCCCATCAGTATCTGTTTTCCCTTGAGCTCTGGGACATGTTGGATGTCTGAGTTGGCGGGGACTAAAATGTGGACGGCTTCGTAAAAAAGAGGAGCAACCACGGCCACTTGATCGGCTCTGACCGAGGACTCTTGCATGAGCGCCATTTGAGCGTTGTTATCTACCAACTGCCTCAAGTTCTCGAGAGAACCGTTGGTCGCAATGACGCGCAATTCGCTTCCATTGTTGGCTTGCAATCGATTGGCCAGTTTACCTGCTAGCTCATAGTACATTCCGCCGGGAGCGCCTGAGGCGATGGATAGGTTGCGAGGCATGGTGGTATTTCGGACGTAGTCCATCACGTAACCGCCGGTTAGCCAGACCAGAGCCAATGCAAGGAGGCCAGCGATCATAGCGTTTTGAGCCATGCGTTGCGACGGACTAGGCTCTACGTTTCTAGCGCCGGTGAAGGCTGCCACCAAAGGGACATTTGCAAGCCAATGTTGGGTGCGACGAAAAAAGGAAGGAGGGCGAGCCGAGATCGGTATCCCTTGGTAAAAGCGATCCAAATCTTCGGCCAATTCTCCGGCGGAGGCATAGCGACGCGACGGGAGTTTTTCGAGGCACTTGGTAACGATGGTATCGAGGTCGGGGTGAACGTTGGGATGACTTTGTCGAACCGTCGGAGCAGGCCGATGGATGACTTGCATGATGGTCTGCATGACCGAGTCGGCTTGGAAGGGCGGTTTGCCGGTGAGCAGTGCGAAAAGGATCGCGCCGATGGCGTAAACGTCCGTCGAGGCTCCTTGTTCTTCGCTTTTGCCTGCCGCCTGTTCCGGGGACATGTAACTGGGAGTTCCTAGGGCTGCTCCGGTTGCAGTCAGTCCCTGGTCGGAATCCATTTGTTTGGCGAGCCCGAAGTCGGTCACAACCACTTGGTCCTCCTCGTCGATAAGAACATTGGCTGGCTTCAGGTCGCGGTGAACGACTCCTTCTTGGTGTGCATAGTCAATAGCCCTAGCAACGTCGCGTGCATAACGAGTGGCTTCTTTGGGACTCATGGGTCCCGAGCTAATTCGCTTGGCCAGATCGGTGCCCGGGATGAAATCCATAGAAAAGAAGTGATGACCCTCGCATTCACCGCAATGGTAGACCGTCACAATGTTAGGGTGCATGAGACTGGCCGCGCTGCGAGCCTCGGTATGAAAACGTGTCACCTCATCTTCGCTGGCTAGGCAGCCCGAACGAATCATTTTCAAAGCGACCCGTCGCTCCAATTGCACTTGGAATGCCAGATAGACAACACCCATCCCGCCGCGCCCCAACACTTGCTCGAGAATGTAGTCACCAAAACGATACGGCAGGATCGATTGCGAATTGTTCGTGTTGGCTAAGCTGGCAAGGCTAAAATCCGCTTGTCTTCTCGGAGGGGGCAAGGTCGAATCATCGGAAGTGATTTTCGGTTGGTTAGCCCGCCAGCCAAGTTCGATTTCGAATTTTGGCGGCCGTGTCACCGCATTGGAATCCACCAGACTTGCGTCTGACATCTCGCTCGCGTTCGGACGATGGGCATCTTCCGACGTCGAGTTACTTAATTCGATCAGCGTCGGCCCCGCCATATCCTCGATCCAATCGGCAGCATCGAGAAGCGTGCGCAACCGAGAAGCGATCTCTGGATACTCCTCAAGAAACGATTCCCGATCATCGATTTTTCCGGCATCGAAGCGTCGCATAAAATCAAGCAACGCTCGATCTAGCTCTAATTCGGTGCCGTCTTCTTGATCATCGGACATGGGTGAAAACCGTTGCGGAGTGGTCGCCGTGCAAACGTTCTAAGATACACGATCCGCCAATTTTTTTCACGAATTGCGACTAATCGACCACCTTGGCGTCGATCCATTTCATCAGACTTCGCAATTGTTGACCTACCTTTTCGATCTGGTGGTTGCGTTCCAGCCGTCGAGAAGCTTTGAATGCCGGCGCCCCCGCTTTATTCTCCAAAATCCATTCGCGAGCAAACTTGCCAGTCTGAATTTCCTTCAGAATCTTTTTCATTTCAGCCTTGGTCTCGGCCGTAATAATGCGTGGTCCGCGGGTATAGTCGCCAAACTCGGCCGTATTCGAGATGCTGTATCGCATGTAATTGAGACCGCCCTGGTAAAGCAAATCGACGATCAGCTTCAGCTCGTGCATGCATTCAAAGTAAGCCATTTCCGGTTGGTATCCGGCTTCGACCAGTGTTTCGAAACCGGCTTTAACCAACTCGCTCACCCCGCCGCACAACACGACTTGTTCACCGAATAGGTCGGTTTCGGTTTCTTCGGCGATCGATGTTTCGATCACTCCACCTCGCGTCCCGCCAATCCCCTTGGCGTAGGCTAGCCCCAACTTCTTGGTCATATCGCTCGCCCCGACGCCTAGAGCGATCAAGCATGGTACTCCACCACCCTTGGTGTATTCGCTCCGAACCAAGTGGCCGGGGCCCTTCGGCGCAACCAACAAAGTGTCGACCCCCTTCGGTGGTTCAATCTGACCAAAGTGGATATTGAATCCGTGTGAGCACATCAAAACATTGCCCGGGGTCAAGTTTGGTTTGATGTGAGTGCGGTAGAGATCTCCCTGAACTTCATCAGGCAAAAGTAGATTGATCAAGTCCGCCTTTTTCGTAGCTTCGTCGATCTCCAAGGGCTGGAATCCATGGCTGACGGCCAAGTCATAGTTCTTTCCGCCTGGCCGTTGCCCGATGATCACCGTACAACCGCTGTCTCTCAAATTCTGAGCTTGCGCATGTCCCTGTGAACCGTAGCCCAAGATCGCAATCGTCTTGCCCTTCAAGTGAGAGAGGTCGGCATCGTTGTCGTAATAAATGGTGGCTGCCATAGCTGATGGTTTTTCAGGGTGGAGAGTGAGAGTGGTAGACAAAAAAAACTAAATAGAGTCGAGATGACTGACGAGGTGTTCATGCAGCGGACAGGGGCTACTCGTTCGGATGCGATCCGTCGTCGAATTCATCCGGGTGGCTGCCTCGAATCATGGCGATTCGCCCGGTCCGAACCAATTCAATAATCTTGTACGGCCTCATGCGTTCGATAAACGCTTGAATTTTGCTTTCACGGCCAGAAATCTCAATCATGAGTTCCTCCCGACCGACATCGACAATGCGTCCACGGAAAATATCGACCAATTCGCGAATCTCCGTCCGCACACTTCCGTTGACCGCAGCGATCTTGATCAACATCAAGTCCCGTTCTACGTAGTCGCGAGAACTAATGTCTTGAACTGTCACAACCGTGACGATTTTTTCTAACTGCTTGCGAACTTGTTCCGAAACGCGATCATCGCCTACCACAACGAAGGTCATCCGCGAAAGATTCTTGTTCTCGGTTTCACCAACCGCCAGCGAATCGATGTTGTAGCCGCGCGAAGCGAGCATCCCAGAGATATGGGCAAGAACCCCAGGCACGTTTTGAACGACAGCGGAAAGGATGTGCCGCATGGATTGGATCTATAGGTTGTGGATGCCTGGAAAGTGAAAATTGCATCCGAAAGACGGATTGCAACCTTCGTTAAGGTGAAGAATGATAATTCGACGACCGTATTTCCTCAAGGGTTCAACCACCTGTTATGCCTGTCCGACTCGCCAAATACCAACTCCTTGATTTCGGCAAGGGGCGTAAACTCGAACAAATCGGAAGTGTTGTGCTCGATCGTCCCTGTCCAGGAGCCATGCAACCCAAGAAGGGTTCGGACCTGTGGGATCAAGTAAACGTGTCCTACGGACTAAAGAAAGAAGATCGCTGGCATTACCATAACTCATGGCGACCGAGCGATCGGACGGACGGAGGTGGGCCAGAAACCCAGCCTCCGTGGCAATGCGAGCATGAAGGGTTGCGAATGTCACTTAAGACAACCCCCGCGGGGCAGATCGGAGTCTTTCCGGAACATTGGGTTCATTGGCCATGGCTCTTGGAGAAACTCGGGGGAGTTCAGCCAGACCATCCCAACGAACCCGTTCCCAAGATTCTGAGTTTGTTTGCGTACACCGGTGCGACCACGCTCGCCTTGGCGAAATCTGGGTTCGCCGTAACCCATGTAGACGCTTCGAAGCCTACGGTAGCTTGGGCACGCCTAAATTGCGGGCTGTCAGGTTTAGAGGGGAGGAGTATTCGATGGATTGTAGACGACGCAGTCTCGTTTGTGAAAAGAGAGCTTCGCCGCGGAGTACGCTATGAGGCGATTTTGCTCGACCCACCGACCTTCGGGCACGGGCCTCAAGGGACCCGATGGGAGATCCATCGGCATCTCATGCCCCTTCTGGACGATTGTTGGAAACTGCTGTCTGAGGCTCGCCGTGCGGTCCTGCTGTGTGGTCACTCGTCGCACATTGACATTCGACAGATCAACGGCCAATTGGCAGACGAGCACGGAGTCGAGAGCGTCGGCCAATGCGACATTACTCAAGCCAGCTTGATTGACTCCTTCGGTCGGAAACTCGACTGCGGCTTCGCTGCCCGGTATGCCTTCGAAAAGTAACCCAATCCCTGTAGCATTCACCTTCCCTTACGGGTTCGCAACCGACCTACTACACTATCCGCAGCCTTGAGCCGAAATATCAAAGGAGTAGACGGTGGCACGCAACGAGCAACTCATACGCCAACACAAGATTCTGCAAATCCTGGAGCGCCGCCGTTACGGCACATCCCTGGAGGAGCTCCGCGATTCGGTAGTGGAAGAACTGGGATTGGGGACACTCCATGTTCGCAGCATCCGCCGCGACATCGAAGCTCTTCAAGCTGCTGGTATGGCCATCATTACCGAAGAAACCCAGTCCGGAAAAGTTTGGAAACTGAGCCGAGTCGAAAAGGGACTTCACAAAATCGCTATCACCGCCAGCGAACTCATCGCTTTATCCATGGGTCGCGACCTACTTTTGCCGCTCGTCGGCACCCAATTTTGGCAAGGCATCGAGGGGTTCTGGAATAAGGTCCGCGAACAGCTCCCGACCGGCGTGTGGGATCACTATCAGCGCTACCGGCGCACCCTGCGGGTCCTAGGCGTTCCGGCCAAGACCTACGAAAAGCAACAAGGGATTCTCAAGACGATCAATCGCTCCATCCAGGAGCATCGCAAGCTAGAAATCGAGTATGAGTCGATCGGAAAACCAATCGCCACCCGGCGGCTAGAACCGTATGGTCTGGTCATCTACCAATCGAGTATCTACGTCGTGGCGATTGAATCGGGCAAGAACGATGACCACGAGCCCCAAGATCGACTCAGGCATTGGAAGCTCGATCGATTCACCAAAGCCACCGCTCTCGACGAATGGTTCAAGGTGCATGAAGAAGTCGACCTGGAACACCATCTCGGCAAGAGCATTGGAATCTTCAGCGGCGAGAATCCGACAACCTACACGATTCGACTATCCCCCAATGCCGCTCGATGGATCCAAGAGGAGCCGTGGCATGCCGATCAAAAGCTGGCCTTCGAAAGCGACGGTTCATGCATTCTGAAGGTACCCGCCTACCATCTCATGGAGATTATTCCTAACGTGCTGAAACTCGGAAACGAAGCCCAGCTGCTAGAACCGGCCGAAGGCCGTCGAGAAATCAAAAAAATCATTCAACAGTTGGCCAAAGACTACGGTTAGTGGTGCGTCAAGGTTAAGGGGTCAGGAGTCAATTGCCGGAACGGCCCTTCGGGTGCTTCGCACAATTGACTCCTGACCCCTTAACCCGACCCCCACCACTAGCTGATCAATTTGAAGTGCTGCAATTGATCTAGTAGGTAAAGCCATGGAAGATAGACCACCAGCAGATACGTACCTCCCACGGCGATAGCAACTGAGACCGACACCGCGTAGGAAATCCACCGCCCTTGCGATTCGATTTCGGCATCAGAACGATCCCGAAGCAGCTGCGCACAATCCGAAAGCATGCCAATCGCCCGTGTTTTCTCCAGATGCCCTTGTCTGAGCAATTCCAAAATCGAACGAACAGTAGGATCGAGCATCAATGGGGCCATCCCAATCAATGGGGCCATCCCACCGGCTAGTTCCTTGGTACCTAAGGAACCGATCGCCAACTCAACCATCCTACCTGTCGGTAATTCGCTAGCGGCCATGCGTTCAGCCAGGAATGCCGCATGCGATTGAAGCCGCAATCGATAAGCCGCATCGCGAGGCCAATCCAATCGATCGAAGCTGCTTCGTCTCCAGATGAGAAATAGAATCGGCGAGATGCTGGCCAATGCTATCATGGCCGCCAATACGAAGAGATTCGCGTGCACCCACTCGATGGGATGAAACCAAAGAGGAATTCGCGAGTGAATGCTTTCGAGGTTCGAGCGGTACTGTGGGACGATGCCTCGGATGCAATACGTAATCGCCGAGACGGTCACGAGAATCAAGAACAATGGATAGACCATTCGCAATCGAAACCGCATCGTCGCTTGGGCTCGCACGGTTTGGAGGGAAGCCCAGCTTTCGAGGGCTTCTGCCAGCGCATTAGAACACTCACCGGCCGCGATGGTCGATGATAGACTTCTCGATTCCGGGCGTTCCCCTTTCGCTAATATTGCGAAGAGCGGCTCACCATTTTCAAGTCCGCGTTGGACTTCCAAAGCAACGTTGCCCAAGCGAGTTGGGAGCTCTGCGACCAAAGCCTTCAAGCCACGATCGATGGGCAACCCCGCCCGCACCAGCGGAGCGATGTGCGCGCACATCGCAATCCTATCGGATTCACTCCAAGGACTATTCATGATGGTGCCATTCGAAATGCCGACGGAATGTTCCTTCATCAATGGATCCATCTCTCAATACCAACACGGCTTGTTCCGTCAGAGACTCCATTCCCATCCCGACAGCGACTTCATGGATCCGCGACGAACCAAGATCTCGCACGATCGCCTCTCTCAATTCACCCGTTATGTTAGGCAACACTTCGGCCAACAACAGTCGATCCCGGTCAATAGGAAGTCGATCCCGGTCAATAGGAAGTCGTCGCTGCAACAGACGTTGTGCCATCATGAGCGTTAGGCTGGAGCATAGTTGATGTTTGGGTAATCGCATGTCCATCAGTCTCGTAACGGCATCAGCAACGCTCCGAGCATGCATCGTCGAGATCGCCAACTGACCTGTCATGGCCGCTTGGAACACCACGTGAGCAGTCTCATCATCTCGGATCTCGCCGATCAACATGACCTCGGGATCTTGTCGCAGCATGGCTTTGAGACCAGCCGACCACGTATAGCCGACGCTGGGTTGGATTTGCGACTGCGCGACCCCCTCGATCGCTTGTTCGATCGGGTCCTCGAGCGACACACAACAACGACGCTGGTGCAAGTTCGCCTGAGCCAATCGCTGCATCATCGCGTAGGCCGTGGTGGTCTTGCCCGAGCCAGCTGGGCCACACACGATCGCCACCCCTGAAGCAGAAGCCACCGCGTCTTGAATGCGAGCTAAAGCTTGGCCGGGCAAGCCCAAGTCTTCCAGCTGCCAACCGTGAGATTGCGCGATCGAGAAACGAATGACCAAGCGTTCGCCATGCAGCGTCGGTAAAGTGCAAACACGCGCATCTGTACCCGTTTTTGAGTTCGCGATATCGATCCGCCCTTCTTGAGGTACATCGGTCCGATAGCTCAAAAGGCCCGCCATCGACTTAAAGCGAGCCATCACACTGGAAACTTGGCCATGGGGTACCACCGCAATGTCCGTCAATTGCCCCCCAGTGCGAAATCGAACTTGTAGCCCAGCTTGCACCGAATCCAAATGCAGATCGCTGGCACCCACTTCCATGGCCGAGACCATGAGCAAGTCGCATAGCTTGACTGCATAGTCGTCCGCCTTAGGGTTCAACTGACTTAGATCTCTGGAAAACCGGCTCGTTTCTTGCAAACTGTCCAGCTGTGTCGAACCTTTCGATTTCAATGAAATCTCCACTTTTCGGGACCGTGCGAATTTGTCCGGCGTTGGAATTTTGGCGAGAAAATCGCTTTCGAAACCCTCATCTGGGTCTCTTCGGAAATCGCAAACCGAATGCAATGCGAACAAAACTCAAACCATGATACACGAACGACGCTCTTTTCGTCGGGTGCCCCGAGTCAAACACCACTTGACTCAGTCTCACCATCTTTGCTATTCCCCCACTGCTGACGGATCGGAGCGCCGAGCGCGACCGAAATATCGGGGGCAAAACGGTCTAGATAGTATCGAAACTTTAGTGGGATGGACTGGGAAATCATGACTCGTACGTTTCTAAGTTTTGTCATTTGTTGCTTCGCGTTTTCCGCCCCCGAAAGGCTCTTCGCGCAATCCCCAGCCATCGCCAAACGCCCCGTTCCCAAAACGGAAACCGCGTTGGACACAGCCGTCGCCGAGTCAGAAAACAAAGCCGCCGCGATAGGAACAGGAACCCAAGAAGCTGGCCTTGCTCTTCGCAAAGTGGATCGCAAAGAGCTCAAAGAAACGCCGTCACCGGATGGCGGTCCAGAGTATCTATTTCGCTACAAATTCGAACCGAACCTGTTGATCGCCAGCGAAGTTACCCACTTGGCCAAAACCGACACCAAGGTCGATGAAGCCGAGCAGAATTCCCACTCGCGTACGGTCTCGCAAAAAACCTGGACGGTTACGAAGGTCAGCAACGGTGAGATGACATTTGACTACCGCATCGAAGAGATCGATATGTCGCAGCGCATCGGCGTTGAAAACGAGATCCGATACAGCTCGAAATCAGGCGAAGAACCTGCGCGTCAATTCCAAGATGCCGCCAAATCCGTTGGCAAATTGATTTCGACCGTGACCATTGACGCACAAGGGATGATCGTGGCCCGCAGCGACGATCAGAACCCGCCAAATCTAGGGATGGGTGACATTACGTTGCCGGTTCCTAACAAACCGATAGCGATCGGTGCCACTTGGGAAGTCCCGCGAGAATTGAGAATTCGTCGCGACGACGGCACGAACAAACTGGTGCGATTCCGCGAGCTATTTAGACTCGATAAAGTCAGCGCGGGTGTCGCGACGATCACCGTCCGGAGCGAAATGCTGACCTCCATCACCGAGCCCAAGGAAGAAGCACAAGTGTTGCAGCAGCTGAGCAATGGCACCATACGCTTCGATCTCGATGCTGGTCGCATGATCTCGAAGGACTTGTCGTGGGACAAAGTCGTGGTTGGATTCTCAGGAGCGGGCAGCGTCATGGACTACTCGGCCCGCCTCGAGGAACAAGTCACCAAAGCCGAGGTCCAGCCCGTTGCAAAATCGGCCTCAAAAAGCTCATCGAAAACCAAATAGAGCTAAAACAGCTCTAGCCCGCCAGAAAAGTCGTCCGACGAAGTCCCCGCCGGATAGACTTCATTCACCCAATGCCGACATCCCCAAACCGGACAGCCTATCCGATAAGACCAGCTGTCCCATCGAGATTTATGTGTCGGAATAGAAAGTTTTGTTGAAGTGGGCTTGCCCATGAAGGTCTCGTTGCAATGGTTACGATCGGTACAGACGGATGCGTAGCCGACCGTTGTTCGTTGAATACGAAAAATTAGGTTATGTTTCGGTTGACCCAGGTCGGGGGTATGGCATCTGATTAAGGAACGCTTGCCCGGGTCCCACTTTTCGAAGGCTCGGTGGGTTGCCCACTTTCTATCTCGTTAGGAATCATCGTCCATGAAGCTGTCACCTCAACGTCTTTTGGTGGTCGCCCTTGCTGCTGGTTTTGCATCGTCAACAACTGTTGAGGATTGCCAAGCTGGCCCATGGCTCGATTCCTTGCTCGGTCGACGCCCGCCGGCTTACCCGGTCGGGATCCCAGTGCCACTCAATGGTCAGGTCGCAGCTTATTCGCCAGCCGGATACGCAGCATCGCCCTACGTCCCACCTAGCTATGCTAACCTAGCCGGCAATCAAACGCTCGGCTACGGCAACTACAACGGCAATCTACCGCCAACCAATAACGCGCCCTTGTTGGCCCCGGGATTTCCTCAAACCGTCGCCGGGTACCTTCCAACCGCCGGCTACGACACGCAATGGTCACGCAATCCGGTGACGTATTACCGACCGGTGACCGCCTACGATCCACGCTACGGCACTACGGTTACGAGCTTGCAACCATGCACGAGCTACCAGTACCAAGCACAACGGCTGCCAGTGATTGCACCCCGTCCTCTGCTCGGGGAATATGGTTTACAAGCCAACAGGTGGCCCTCGATCACCGGCCCGGGATACAACCCAACCGGATTGACCAACACGGCCATGCTCCCTCCCATGGCAATGCCCTATCAGTCCGTACCCAATGCCGGTATGCCGATCGGCAACCCAACAGGCCCATTCGCGGCTCCGCTGGCTGCAGCGGGTGTTGGGAGCGGCATGCCCTCCTCCTCCATGCCACTGACCACGATGCCATACAATCCGCCAAATGGACAACAGGCATACTATGGTGGCCAAGCCTATCCGGTCCAGAACTACTTCGGTCCGTCGCTCGCCGCTAGCCCCGTGCTCACCAACCCGGCCTACGCCAGCAGCATGCCCGCTCTCGGTTACTCGGGTGCAACGGTCGGTTCCGGGGTTGTCCCCTCGGCGGCCTGGATGCCTGCGAACCCTGGTTGCGTTAACGGAATGTGCAATCAACCCATGAACTCCGCTCCCACCGGCAGTCCGATGCAACCTCCTTACATTCCTGGTGCCACTTCGGTCACCCCGGTAGGTCCGCCGACGTTTTCAAGCACACCCAATCCCGGAGTCGGGCCGCAGCCGTACAATCCTGGAAACGTTCCGAACCCCTATCCCAACCCTGGCTATGGCCAACCAGG
>Ga0105048_10009735_pt1 | contig 15244 bp, 11 predicted proteins | sample MAT05_FD_78382 | JGI IMG/M metagenome (GOLD analysis project Ga0105048, IMG submission 78382) | Freshwater microbial communities from Lake Fryxell liftoff mats and glacier meltwater in Antarctica - MAT-05 | ecosystem: Environmental > Aquatic > Freshwater > Ice > Liftoff microbial mat | place... | reverse complement strand
ATGGAGCTTGAGTGGGCGGGTAGCCCTATTTGGCACCGACAACTACGACAGTCGCCAGTATGTATATGAACGTGACGTACTTTATGCGTTTTCGTTTCCGGCCTACTATGACCGGGGCATCCGACACTACCTGCTGGTGCGTTACGAAGCCAGCCGCCACCTCGACTTGTGGCTCCGCTGGGCACGCACTGACCTCACCAATCAGCCCACCATCGGCTCCGATTTAGATGAAACAAGTGTGCCGCATAAATCGGAGCTAAAAGTACAGGCCCGGTGGCAGTTTTAGTGAAGAATAATGCAAGGCCTGTCTATGGTTGAATTTTACAAACGGGTAGGGAGAGACAAAACTAGACGAAACCAAGGGATTTGAGGGCCTTTAATTTACCTAATTACCTCTAAAAAAGTACTTAATTAAATCACAACGCTTAACAAAGTGACTCATGCCAAAGCCTGATTTGACTTTTCGAGTAGTAATCCTATTGACAGCTCTGCTATCTGGTTTGCCGTGGGGGCAAGCTCAAACAGCCGCACAAAAGCCCAACTTTATCGTCATTTTTGCCGACGATCTGGGATACGGGGATTTGGAGTGCTATGGGCATCCAACCATCAAAACACCCAACATTGATCGGATGGCGGCAGAAGGACAACGGTGGACGAGTTTTTATGTAGCTGACAATGTCTGTACGCCTTCCCGAGCTGCTTTGTTAACCGGGCGCTACCCCGTACGGAGCGGCATGTGCAGCGATACCCGCCGGGTGCTGTTTCCGGATTCTGATGGGGGACTGCCACAGAGCGAAAAAACCATTGCTAGGGTACTAAAGGAAAAAGGGTACCAAACCTCAGCCATTGGTAAGTGGCACCTCGGCCATCTTCCCCAATATCTGCCCATTAATCATGGCTTTGACTCGTACTACGGAATTCCGTACAGTAACGATATGGATCGTATCAGCACTATTGGAGCCCGGGAAGCCCTGATGAATCCTAAAATTGAGTACTTCCAGGTGCCGCTCATGCGTAACAAGGAGGTTATTGAGCGGCCAGCCGATCAGACGACCATTGTCAAACGCTATACGCAGGAAGCTGTCAACTATATCAAATCAAACAAGAACAAGCCCTTTTTTCTGTACCTGGCTCATTCGTTACCCCACGTTCCGCTGTTTGCTTCCAGGGATTTTAGAGGGAAAAGTGAGCGGGGATTGTATGGCGATGTTATTGAAGAAATTGACTGGAGTGTTGGCCAGATTCTCAATACGCTGAAGCAGGAAGGATTAGCTAAAAATACCTACGTTGTCTTTACGTCGGACAACGGCCCCTGGGTAATTTATGATGAGAATGGAGGGAGCACAGGACCGCTATTCGGCGCGAAGGGAAATAGTTATGAAGGCGGTACGCGGGTGCCCGCTATTTTCTGGGCTCCCAGGCGTGTAAAGCCTGATGTTGTTTCACAGCTGGGCAGCACCCTGAACTTGCTGCCAACCCTTAGCCAGTGGGCCGGTGCTACATTGCCCACGGATCGGGTATATGATGGATTTGACCTAACCCCCGTATTATACGGGAAGGGCGAAAGTCCACGTAAAGAGATGTTCTTCTATCATGGTACGCGCTTATTTGCCGCCCGCAAAGGACCTTTCAAACTTTATTACTACAAAAATAATCCGGCAGGCTATCCCGAAAAAATGGAGAAGCTGGAAACACTGACCTTATTTAATCTTCAGCATGACCCTTCTGAACGATTCGATCTGGCAGCGATCCACCCTGAAGTGATTAAGGAGATCGAAGCCCTTGTTGCCCGGCACAAGGCAACCGTTGTTCCTGCAAAAAGTAACCTGGAAAAACGCATCAACTAACTATTAGACTTTGGAGCTGGTGGGGGTTTCACACAACTGGCTATTGAGCGATATTTGTAGGACTTCTCGTCGTTGTCGGCCAGCATTATGATTGACATTGAAACAGTTCGGCAAATCGCCTTGTCGCTTCCTGAAGCAACCGAAGCACCTCATTTCGACAAACCGTCGTTTCGAAATAGGGAAAAAGATATTTGCGACGCTTAACATCCCGGCCAATCGGGTGTGCGTCAAATTATCGGTTACGGATCAGGATCTCTTTTCAACCTTCGACCGAACCGCAATTTATCCGGTACCCAACAAATGGGGCAAACAGGGAACCTGGCGAACGTTCCGGGTGAAACGCTCACCGATGCCTTAACGGCGGCTTACTGCGAAGTAGCTCCCAAGCGGCTCTCTGAACAACTGAAAACAAACGATTTTGAGTAAAATATTGACCCCCGCCCTTACTTTTCGCCTTGCTACCGAGGCTGACCTGGTCACCATTGTTCAACTTCTGGCCGACGACTCGTTGGGTGCACTGCGGGAGAAAGTTGAACCATCACTTTCAGACAACTACCGGCAGGCTTTTGAGCGAATAGCAAACGATATCAACCATGAGTTGAGCGTAGCCGAACTGAATGGCGAAATCGTCGGGACGTTTCACCTCACCTTTATTCAATACCTGACGCACCAAGGTGGATTGCGGGCACAGATCGAAGCCGTGCGTGTTCACTCGGGCCACCGCGGGTTGGGAATTGGCGCACAAATGTTTGCTTATTCTATTCGCAGAGCCAAAGAAAAAGGCTGCGTTATGGTACAGTTGACCACAGATAAGAAACGCCCGGATGCGCTCCGATTTTATGAATCCCTGGGGTTTGTGGCTACCCACGAAGGGATGAAACTCAAATTGTAATCTAAGTCCTGTTTCCAGGTTGCGATTTTTTGGGTAGGTTTGGGGTCAGTAACTTGTATCCCCACAGTTGAACACCCTATCGCTAAGGGCATTTACGCTTAAACTGGTTGACAACATTCTAATCCATGTTACTCCATGATAAAATCTCCTGATAATCATTCGCCGGCACGTACAATCCTGCTGGTGATCGGTTTACTGGGCCTGATCCTGACCAGCATTTTTCTAAGTCGTCGCAGTGTTTACCATATCCAGGAGACATTCGTATCCATTTACACGGATAGACTGGTGCCGACGGGCATGATTGTCAACCTGACGGCAACGGTCTACAGGAAACGGCTGTTGCTCGAAACCTACTCGCTGGCACCAAAAAAGCCGGATATGACCCTACTGTCATCAACACTTAACCGGCTCAACCGGCGGATAGATTCGCTGCTGACCGAATTTGAACAAACTAAGCTAACGGTGAAGGAGGCCGGCCAACTTCAACTGCTTAAACAGCGGCTGGTCGTTTATAACCAATTGGAAGGGGAACTCATGACCAATTTGACTGATCTCTTTAAAACGCGACGGGTTCTGTTTGCCGCCAGCAGTAGTACGTCCTTCCTCCAAGTAGCGCAAACGCTCGACGAACTAGCCTCCCTACAACTTACAGTCGGGGAGGAACTGCTGGGCGAGTCGAGGAGCCAAAGTAATTACATCTATGTGCTGACTGCAGTGCAAATAGGCTTGGTGCTGGTGATCGGGATAAGCCTGTTCTGGCACAGGTTCTGAAAGCAAGCAAATCCCCACGCTAAAACTGGGTAAAGTGGTTGGTGAGCCAACGGCGGGCTGGATTGTTTTTACGTCGGCGGCCCAGCTTATTGATGGCTCATCCATTCGACTACCATTTTCGTGCATTACCGACAATACGGGGAAAGACATGGAGTTAGCGCCGAGGCCGGTTGATGTGTTGGTGTCTCGGCCCATTGGCGAGAGCTACACCGATCAAAACCTACAACTAAGCGTAGCCGTGAAGGAACTCATCAAACAACTGGATGATAACAAGCCAAATAAGGTTTCAAACGGCAAATAAGAACTAAACCTGCATTCAGTTGGGTGCAGGCTTAGTTTGATTAACTCTTCAATTTTATCCAATTAATAAATTTAAGGTACGGATCACAACTGTTTAGCAGTAAATTGGATCTAGTAAATGCAAGGAGTAAATTGGCACGAAAATTGCCACGCCTAACCATACCTGTACGACTAGTTTATGAAATCTTTTTTACTGCTCAAACGTCTCAATTCCAGTCTGTTTACTAGTACACTGGGCTTCTTTTCGGTCGCGATTTTTGTGGCAGTCGTGGTGCTGCTTGTCATTCCGTATAGTGCGGTTAAGATTCTGGCCCGTTACACACCAATCGGTCGCGTTCCAATCCCGATGTTATTAAGATAATGCATAAAAGCCAAGTTAAAAATGGGTATCAGGACTTCGGTCTTGGTATCCATTTTGCATTACAGGAGTTGTCTATGTCGTCTCGAAGATTCATTGGTACGTATAAAAAAAAGATGTGTAGATAACGTTTAGTAAGACGTGCTACGATGATTTTAAAATACGTATATACCCCGTCGTAAAGGGTTTTACTTTTAAGGCATAATTGACCTAATTGCATATCGCATGAAACAAACTTTTTACTTTTTATGCTTTCTCGTGTTCAGCGCACTAACGGCCAGGGCACAGATAACACCAATACTCGAAGATGCGAAAAAACAGGCTTCTAAACTGAATAATCAGCTTCTAAGTATTTCCAAAACGTACCAGAAAAACAAACGGCTTGATTCTTCCCTGATCAGCGTGCCGTCGATCCGATTCGACAAGAGTACAGAGCGAATTCTGGTAAATGCCGTTGCCGAAACGGATACGCTTGCGATGCGGGCGGAACTGATTCAGGCGGGAGCCGAACTGGTTAGCAGTTATGGCCGGATTATTACCTGTTGGGTTCCCGTAGCCGGTTTAGCTGCGCTTGATACGCTGAAAGCCTGTCGCTTTGTGCGCCCTGCCTACCGCCCACGTCACCGCACAGGCCCCGTAACCAGCCAGGGCGATAATGCCCAACGATCCGATGTGGCCCGGACAAACTATGGGGTAAACGGAAAAGGGGTGAAAGTGGGTATTATGTCCGATAGTTACGCCGTCCTGCCTGGTGTTAATGCCAGTATTTTGGCGGGTGAATTACCAGGGATTGGCAATCCAAACGGCTTCACCACAGCCGTCACCAATGTGAAAGATTACACCTTGTCGGATGCTTCCGACGAAGGGAGGGGAATGCTGGAGATTGTTCACGATGTTGCTCCCGGCGCGCAGCTTTACTTCAGAACGGCCTATTTTTCCAATACCGATTTTGCCACCGGTATCCAGCAATTAGCTAACCTGGGCTGCAAAGTGATTGTCGATGATATTGGCTACTTGGAGGAGCCATTTTTTCAGGACGGAATTATTGCGCAGAGTGTTGATAATGTGCATAATACTAACGGGGTGTCGTTTTTTTCTGCCGCTGGCAACTCCGGTAATGTTTCGTACGAGAACAACTATTTGGGGTCTGCATTCAACCCTTTAAGCTATACGTCGACTACGGCGCATAATTTCGGAACAGTGGCCAATCCTGTCTACTTTTTGCCCATAAGTTTGGCGTCGCTCCGGGAGATGATGCTTACTTTTCAGTGGGACAACCCGTTTTTCTCGGTTAGTGGGGGAGCTGGGGCTACTGCTGACCTCGATATTTATTTACTTAGAAGTATACCAACGACGTTTCCCCTCTCAAGCTCATTGATCCTGGCGGCTTCCGAAGATTTCAATATTGGGCGAGATGCATTGGAGTTTTTAACGTACCAGAATAACACCGGCTCGACCAGAACATACTATTTGATGATTACCAAATACGAAGGGACAAACCCAACTCGCCTGAAATTCATTGAAAACTACGATGCCACCTTTCCCGCTTCGGCAACATCTATTGTGGGGGTGGGAGCAAGCACCTGCTTTGGCCACCCCAATGCTGCCCGAGCCATTGCGACAGGAGCCGTTCCGTTTTTCAGAACGGCAGCTTTTGGGGTAAATCCACCCATTATCCAAAGCTATTCGTCGCGGGGGGGGACTCCCATTTATTTTAATACGGCTGGTGTTCGGCTGGCAAGCCCCATTACCCGGCAAAAGCCCGAAATAGCCGCTCCTGATGGTGGAAATACCTCCTTTTTCGGAAGCGACAGTTCGCAGGATACCGATACTTTCCCCAACTTTTTCGGTACATCAGCATCTGCACCCCATGCGGGAGCCGTTGCTGCACTGATGCTTCAGGCAAATCCAACCATTACGCCAGCCACTGTAAAAACAGCCTTGACAGCTTCCTGCGTCGATATGGACGACCCAACAACGGGTACATTTGATGTAGGGTTCGATTATGCTACGGGGTTTGGTCTGATTCAGGCCGATGTAGCTATTAAGGCTGTTAAACCGCCATCATTAACCTGTACATCCCTGGTTTCGGGCAACTGGAATAGTACGGCCACCTGGTCTTGCGGCACTATTCCGGTGGTAACCACCTTGGTTACGATCAATTCGAATCACGTCGTTACGATCAACGGGGGCACCGTCAGAGCTAAAAAGGTGGTGTATATCGGGACCGGAAAACTCAGCTTTTCTAACAATAGTATTCTCCGGCTTGGGGAGTAGTGAGGAAAAGTGGTAATTGGGTAATTGTATTTACCCAATTACTTATCATCAATCTTTAATATTCTCCTTAACAACCCGCGCGGTACGGGTCCGAACAGCCGAAGCAACAAAGAAGCCAGTGGCAGCTTTTCCGGTTGCGCTCAGGTTACGAATGTTGGTTGGCACGTTGGCTGGGGGAGAAGCAAATAGCCCCCCATTGGTAACTTGTGTCTGTAACTCGATGAAGAAAAAGAAGGCTTCAGGCGTAATGGACTGTAGCTCTACCCGCACAGTATCATTACGGGCATAAAATTGATCGGGGTTGATGGCCTGCCGGATCGGTCGAATGAAAAACAGGCCATCCGTATCACCACCAGCACTAAAACCGGCATCATATACCGTAATAATATCGTTGGGACGGTTCTGTAACTGGCCATTTCTGAAGAACCGAACCCGGTAATAGTCAGTTGCTCCCGGTATATCTCTAGCGTAAAACTCGGCCTGAAATCCCTTCTTGTCAGAGAAGGGGCTAATTTTCTCTTCAGTAAAAAACAGGGAGTCAATCTTAGGGACGCGGTTCATGCGCGATGCCGATATATATTGCTCATCCTTAAATTGGACACCAAGCGTGTACGTTTCACCAATGCGTCCGAGCGTGTCGCGGGTGGTGGCTGGTTTCCACGAATAATACCCATCGTTGTCGGGGTCGGTGAATTCATAAGTACGGCCTTTGCTGTCGCGGATACCGACCAGTGCGCCCGTTGCCGGAATGGCGGCTCCATTTTGTAAATAGGGCGCCGTCTGCGTGAGCCGGATGCGTTGCTCGCCCGGCTGATCAGTTATCCAAGCATCTACTGACAGTTGGGATGGTCCTTCGTCGATATCGGCATCAATGACAGTTTCGCAGGAAGAAAGGAGTAAAAGAGCGACGATTTGAAAAGTAAAAAAAGCAGCTTGCTTCTGGTTCGTTTTCATGGCGTTAGTGAGTTAAAATTTGAAGTTGTACGTTACCGAGGGAATTGCTGTGGCAAAAACTGAATAGCGTACAGCCTGTGTGTTATTGGTCACGTTTAACCGGCGTGTATCGCCGAGTTCGGTGCTACGCGGTACATCGATGTACGTAGCGGGTTCTTGCTGGAAAAACACGGAAAACGGGTTTTTCCGGGCGTACAGGTTGTACACCGAAAATACCCAGCTATCTTCTTTACGCTTGCCAGGCCGCTGCTTGCCTTTCAGGGTAGCGGCAAAATCGAGCCGGTGATACACTGGAATCCGGTAGTTGTTGCGGGCGTTTTCGGCGTTGTGCGGCACCACATAACCCTGGTATTCATAGCGGTTAGTGGGGAATGTTGCCGGGGTGCCGCTACTTATAACAAACGTGGTGGAGAAGCTCAAGCGTTTAGGTGTTCCATCGGCCCGACGAGGGTCAATCAGCAACACGGTGTTGAGCGTGTGCCGCCGGTCGAACCGTGAGGCAAACCACTGCCCCTGGTTGATACCCGCTACCTGCCGCTCAGTTTTGCCCAGCGTATAGCTAATCCAGCCATTGACAACGCCGGTGTTCTTTTTGATATAAAATTCGGCACCGTATGCCCGGCCTTTTCCGCTCAGCAGATCGCCTTCTAAGTATTTATTGAGCAGTAAATCGGCCCCGTCGATATAGTCTAACTGGTTCTGCAGCCATTTGTAATACACCTCCACTGAGGCTTCGTAGGTGTTGTCGCGGCTGTCTTTGAGGTTTCTGAAATACCCACCCGCAATCTGATCGGCAATTTGTGGCCGGATGTTGTTAGTCGATGGTGTCCAGACATCCAGCGGTGTGGAGGCTGTTGTGTTGGAAACCAGGTGAATATACTGAGCCAGTCGGTTATAACTCATTTTCAGCGAGCTATTCTCCGTTAGTTCGTATTTGGCCGAGAACCGAGGTTCCCAGTTGCCGTAGGTCGTGATCGTTTCTCCGCTCTTGTACTGGCGGGTTTGGTCCAGAATCGGGAAGCGCCGTTGACCCGCTGGCACATCGGTCTGGAACTGGTACGACTCGCCCGGCCCTATGTAGTTGAACAGTGAATAACGCAGGCCATACTGTAGCTGCAATCGGGGCGAAACCTGCTGCTCATTACCCACATAGAGGGCGTTTTCGAGCGCATATTTGCTTTCTAATCCGAAGGTGCGAACTACACCAGCACTGGCAGCGGTGGCTGTACCCGGTCTGAAGTCGTACAGGATACTCTGCCCCCCGAACGTGATCGTGTTGTTACGCAGAAATAGCGTAAAGTCGGGCTTGATGCTGTAGTTGAGGATCTTCGATTTCCAGCGGAAATAATCGTTTTTATTCTCCTGCTTCCGCTTCAGGTCCGTGTCCAGCGTATAGTCGTAGTTGCTATAAAAGGCTGTCGTATTCAGAAATAATTTGTCGCTGAATATATGATTCCAACGGAACGAAGCGGTGGTATTCCCCCAGTTGAATCCGAAATCGGACCCGAACACATCGCGACCAAGGTAGCTCGACAAAAAAATCGTGTTTTTGGTATTGATGCGATAATTTGCCTTGGCGGTCAGATCATAAAAATAAAATTGAGCTCCCTTTAGATTGCCCGTCAGAAACGGCTGGGCCAGAATATCAGCATACGACCGGCGAGCAGCCACGATAAACGAACCTCTGGCAACGCCATCTTTGTTTTTGAATAAGGGGCGTTCGTAGGATAATCGACTGAAAATTAGTCCAATACCACCGTTTACTTCGGGCTTTTTGGCGTTGCCTTCTTTCAGTCGAACGTCTAATATCGACGAAATGCGTCCGCCGTAGAGCGACGGAATTCCTCCCTTGATGAGTTTTACATCCTTTACGGCATCGGGGTTGAAGACGGAGAAAAAACCAAACAGGTGCGATGAGTTATAGACCGGGGCCTCGTCCATCAATACCAGGTTCTGGTCGATGTTGCCACCCCGGACGTTGAATCCCGTTGCCCCCTCGCCCACGGTTGTTACGCCCGGCAGGAGTTGAATAGCCCGCACCACATCGACTTCACCCAGTAATGCGGGTATCCGCTGAATAGTGCGCACGTCGATCTTGTTCACCGACATTTCAATGTTTTTGACGTTGTCTTCTTCCCGTTCGGCTTTCACCGTTACTTCCTGCAAATCGCGACCTTCTTCGGCCAATTCAACATTCGATCGGATATTTTGGGAGCTAAGGGTAATAGGAATCGTTTGTTTTTTGAAACCAACAAACGATACAATGAGGTTATACGAGCCAACAGGCAACGATACGGCGTAGTAGCCATAGTTGTTGGTGACCGCACCAGTACCTAATTCCTTTACATAAACCGACACGCCAATCAGTCCCTCCCCATTTTTAGCATCCTTAATATAGCCGCTGACTGTGTATTGAGCATTGGCAACGGGTACTTTGGGAAGACCGTTTTGAACGGTGGATTGCCCTTTGACAATCGGTACGGCTAGCAACGCTAGCCCAAGGCCGAAAATCAAGGCAGTACGAACGGTAGAATTCATAGTTCAATCTGACCGCCGAAGCGGTTGTGATGGTTTTAATACTCCCTATACAACTCAAAAGTAAGCGGGTTGATTGCCGAAAATCTCAAAAATTGGACGAAGCAGTGAATACACGGCTTGAACGGTCGGAATCGTAAGACAAAACCAATACTTTTGACAAATAACAAGTGACCTTCCCCTATCTAGTATGCTCCAAATCAAGAATATTTCGAAAGCCTTCAGTGGCCGTACCGTATTAGAAGATATCAGCGCGACGTTTAATCCCGGCACTACCAGCCTGATTATTGGGGGTAGCGGTACCGGTAAAAGCGTGCTGTTAAAGTGTATTATTGGCCTGGTGAAACCCGACCAGGGAGAAGTACTCTACGATGGACGCGATTTTCTGAAAGGTGATGAAGAAACGGTTAAAGCCATTCGGCGCGAAATGGGTGTACTATTTCAGGGATCAGCCCTGTTCGACTCTAAAACCGTGATCGAGAACGTACGCTTTCCGCTCGAAATGCTTACTAACATGAGCGAAGCGGAAAAGCAGGATCGGGCTGAGTTTTGCCTTCAGCGGGTAGGATTGGAGCAGGCTGCCAAGCGGATGCCCTCCGAGATTTCGGGCGGTATGAAAAAACGGGTAGGCATTGCCCGCGCCATCGTGATGAATCCCAAGTACCTCTTTTGTGATGAACCAAACTCCGGTCTCGATCCACTGACGTCGATTAAAATTGACCAGCTCATCAAAGAAATCACCGACGAGTTCAATACCACGACCGTAGTGATTACCCACGATATGAACTCGATGATGGAGATTGGCGAACAGATTACTTTTCTGTACGAGGGCCACAAAATTTGGGAGGGCAACAGCGATACCATCACTAGTTCGACCGTGCCTGAGCTAAAGGAGTTTATTTATGCCAATAAACTGCTGCGGGACATGGGGAAGTAAACGAGTGCAGGGGCGAACAGGTAACTCAAATTGTTACAGAACACAATTGCTCTGTTCGATTAATTTCTGGCATAGGTGACAATTGTCACGGAAGTGCTTAGAGCCAGGGTCGTATTTCGCTTAAAATTCAAGCGGTTATGACTTCACTACAAATTGCTGGCTTTTCAGCCTCCATTCTCATTGGCGTTAGCTTAGGGCTGATTGGCGGTGGTGGCAGTATTCTGACGCTGCCCGTTCTGGTATATATGCTGGGCTTGAGTCCGGTTATTTCCACGGCATATTCGCTCTTCATCGTGGGCACTACCTCGTTGGTGGGGTCGGTGAGTTTCATGCGGCAGAAATTGGTTAACTACAAAGCCGGGATCGTTTTTGCCATTCCTTCATTCATTGCGGTCTTTCTAACCCGCCGGTACCTGGTGCCGGCCATCCCCGATTCCCTGTTCAGCATCGGTGGCTTCGAGCTAACCAAGAATATCGCCATCATGCTCTTTTTCGCGTTGGTGATGCTGGCCGCGTCCTATTCGATGATCCGCAACCAGAAAAAAGAACCCGAACAGGAGCCGGGCGAGCTTCGGTTTAACTACCCCATTATTGGCCTTGAAGGATTGGCAGTAGGGGTGCTAACCGGCTTGGTCGGTGCCGGTGGTGGTTTCCTGATTATTCCCGCGTTGGTGCTACTGGCCCGGTTGCCCATGAAAATGGCGGTGGGAACCTCCCTGCTCATCATTGCCGCCAAATCGCTGATTGGCTTTCTGGGCGATATGTCTAACATCGCCGTTGACTGGACGTTCCTACTCGAATTTACCGCGCTGTCCGTTTCCGGCATCTTTCTCGGCACCTACCTGTCGCGGTTTGTACCCGGCGAGAAACTAAAAAAAGGATTCGGTTGGTTTGTTCTGGTGATGGGTATCTACATCATTACCAAAGAGTTAATATTCCCGCCCGGCGTAGGTGATAAAAGTCACTGACATCGCTTTGCCACATCCCTACTTTTGATTCACAAACTTCAGAACCAGCAAAACAAACACGATCATGTTTTTCCAACACATATACGACAAGAGTTTAGCGCAGGGGAGTTACCTGGTCGGTTGCCAGAAAACGGGCGAGTCGATTGTCATTGACGCCAAACGGGATGTTGATACGTACCTCGATATTGCCCAGCAAAACGGGCTGCGCATCACCCACATTGCCGAAACCCATATCCATGCCGACTTCCTGGCTGGCTCGCGCGAGCTGGCGGAACTTACCGGAGCCACCATGTACCTCTCCGACGAGGGCGGTGCCGACTGGGCCTACGAATTTGACCACGTTGGGCTGAAAAACGGCGACGTAATCTCCGTTGGCAACCTCACCCTGACGGTGATGCACACGCCGGGCCACACGCCCGAAAGCATCAGTTTCCTGCTGATCGATAAACCCGCCACAATAGCCCCGGCCATGCTGTTTACGGGCGATTTTGTGTTTGTGGGCGATATTGGCCGTCCCGATTTGCTCGAAAAAGCGGCTGGTCTGGTCGGAACGCAGGACAAGGGTGCCCACGAGATGTATCAGTCCATCCAGAAATTCTGCGACTTGCCCGACTATGTCCAGGTGTGGCCCGGTCACGGAGCCGGTTCTGCCTGCGGCAAAGCCCTCGGCGCCGTAGCCAGCACCACTGTTGGCTATGAGAAAATTCGGAACTGGGCGTTTCAGCACAACGATGATGAGCCGGGCTTTACTGAGTATCTGCTGGCCGATCAGCCCGAGCCACCCCGGTACTTCGCCATGATGAAGAAACTCAACAAGGTGAACCGCCCGCTGCTGATCAGCGTACCTACTCAATCAAACCTTACTGCCGATGCCGTTGAAGCGGCCCTCGACAAGGGTATCAAGCTGATTGATACGCGCAACAAGGCCGACTTTGCCAAAGGCTTCGTTCCGGGTAGTCTGAACATTCAGGGCAACAATACCTTTGCTACGTGGATGGGCTGGTTTATGACTTACGATGAACCGTTCATTCTGGTGGCCGCCGAGGATCAGATTGAAGACCTCACCCGCAAGCTCATGCGCATCGGCTTAGATAACATGCTGGGCTATATCGACGACGTAACAACGCTTGGCATTGCCTTACAGACGAGCGATGTGATTGATCTGGATACGTTCAAAACGTACCTGAATCGCGACGATGTTCAGGTGGTGGATTTACGCGGTTCGTCAGAATACAACGCCGGTCATGTTGAAGGGGCAGAGAATGTGTTTATCGGTACGCTCGACAAAAACCTCGATAAGATCAGCCGCGACAGGCCCGTCGTTATTTATTGTCAGGGGGGCGACCGGGCCACGATTGGCTACTCGCTGCTGGTGCGCAATGGCTTCACGAACGTGAAAAACTACTCGGGCAGCATGAACGAGTGGGTAGCCAACGGCAATCCGGTTGTTACAAAAGATATGGAAGTGGCCGCTTGAGGAAACGTTTTTGCCACCTTTGCTAAAAAATAAAATCCATGCGTCTTCTTCTGACAGTATTATGTATTAGCTTTCTTCAATGGAGCTGTGAACAGGGCCAGCCAACGGTACAAAACCTGAGTGTGGCAGACTTCAAAAAAGCACTTGAAACGACTGCTCTAAAACAACTGATCGATGTGCGAACCGATGCCGAAGTGCAAACGGGTACCATTACCAACGCCGGCCAGTGTGATCTGTCGGGCCCGCATTTTCAGCACCAGCTTGACCGATTAGACAAAAACGTTCCGGTTTACGTGTATTGCGCCGTGGGTGGCCGCAGTGCGCAGGCCGCCCAAATCCTGGCCCAAAGCGGGTTTAAGCAGGTTTATAATTTAACGGGTGGCGTTCAGGGTTGGGTTCAGGCCGGTAATTCTCTTCAACCTTTTCAGCGGTAGACTATGGAACGATATGTCAAGGCCTTTAGCGACGGGTACACGGGCTACTTCAACTACTTCGTCAACGAAATTCTGAACCCCGGCTGGCACAACTACTTTTATTGGCTGGTAGGGTTATCACTGGCAATCTGGTTGCTCGAAATTGTCTTCCCCTGGCGCAAAGACCAACCCATTTTCCGGCAGGATTTCTTCGTCGATCTGTTCTACCTGTTCTTCAATTTCTTTCTGTTCTCGCTTGTTGGCTATAATGCCCTCTCCAACGTTGGGGTGCAGGCGTTCAACGATGTACTGGCCCTGTTCGGCATACAGAACCTGGTGGCCGTCGAAATTCAGTCGTGGCCGGTCTGGGCACAGTTATTGACTTTGTTTCTGGTACGTGACTTTGTGCAGTGGCACATTCACCGGCTCTTACACCGGACCCCGTGGATGTGGGGATTTCACAAAGTTCACCATAGTGTTGAACAGATGGGTTTCGCGGCTCACCTGCGCTACCACTGGATGGAGACTATCATTTACCGAACCCTGGAATACGTACCGCTGGCGATGATCGGTTTTGGTATTCAGGATTTCTTTATTGTACATGTGTTTACGCTGGCGATTGGTCACCTCAACCATGCGAATTTCGACCTGCCGCTGGGGCCGCTTCGTTTTTTATTCAACAGCCCGCAGATGCACCTGTGGCATCACGTTGAGAAACTGCCCGGCGATCATCCGCAGGGGATCAACTACGGCATTACGCTGAGCATTTGGGACTATCTGTTTCGTACGGCCTACCAACCTTATAACGGAAGTCATCTAAAACTCGGCTTTCCAAATCTGGTGAAGTTTCCGCATAAGCTTGCCGATCAGTTGCTGTATCCCTGGCGACAACCGCAGCCTGTAAACCTGCCGGTTCCCGAAAAAAGGAATACGAAGCGGGCACCCGGAAGCCAGCCCTGATTTTTTGCTGTCCCGACCCCAACAATTGCCTTTTCGATAACCTGACCCCTGTTTTATATCATGAAAAAGCCAGCCAGTCTGTTCAATTCAACCTTTCAGGCTTTGCTCTTCGGCAGTTTAACGCTCGGCCTTGCTCCCTTTGTGCCGGAGCCGCATTTGTTGGGCAAACTCCGCTGGTTATGGGGTGGGGCTGTGGGCATGCAACTCACAGACTGGGGCGATCTGTTACTGCACGGCCTGCCGTGGATAGCCTTGATAACGTACACGATGTGGTTTTATTCGCGGGCTAAAAAATGACGCCGACCAGCTTTCAGGCTGATTATAATCAGGTTCCTTTTGTAGCATTTATCACAAAAGACCGACGGCCAATTGCTGAATTTTGACCTAACATTTAAACCAGATGTAGCCATGAAAATTGAGCAAATGTACACCGGATGCCTGGCCGAAGCCGCCTATTACATCGAATCGGCAGGGGAAGCCGCCATTATTGACCCGCTACGGGAAACCAAGCCCTACATCGACCGGGCAGAGACCGATCAGGCGCAGATCAAGTTT
>Ga0105048_10009734_pt1 | contig 15244 bp, 10 predicted proteins | sample MAT05_FD_78382 | JGI IMG/M metagenome (GOLD analysis project Ga0105048, IMG submission 78382) | Freshwater microbial communities from Lake Fryxell liftoff mats and glacier meltwater in Antarctica - MAT-05 | ecosystem: Environmental > Aquatic > Freshwater > Ice > Liftoff microbial mat | place... | reverse complement strand
GTAAGTCCTTGATGGGCATGGCACGTTCCAAAAATGAGCAATGATTCCAATTGAGGGTGGGTGTGTGTTGGAATCAAATCAACGACCACTTTACGGCGTTGATGTGCCGGCTGCCCGCTGCAGACGATCGCGCATCTTCGCTACGAGTCCGTTGCATCCAACGCCGCCACCCCAGCAGCGAGCGTTCCTGCGCCTGCCGCCACATTTGGCGTATCCTTCGTCCGTCCCCCGATCACGTAGTAGAACACGGGCGTCAGGAAGATGCCGAAGAGGGTGACGCCGATCATGCCGCTGAAGACGGCGATGCCCAGGGAGTGGCGCATTTCCCAGCCGGCACCGGTCGCGATGACCAGCGGGTAGACGCCGAGGATGAACGCGAACGATGTCATCAGGATCGGGCGGAACCGTTCCTTAACGGCTTCGAGCGTTGCCTCTTTGTGATCGAAGCCTTCCTTGCGCTTATCGACGGCGTAGGCGACGATCAGGATCGCGTTCTTGGCGGCCATCGCCACCAGCACCACCCAGCCGATCTGGCTGAAGATATCGACCGGCATCCGCGAGATCCAGACGAGGCCGATCACCGATGACAGCAGGCACATCGGCACCACGGCGATGATCGCCAGCGGCAGGCCCCAGCTTTCGTACAGGGCCGCGAGTACAAGGAACACCAGTGCCACGGCGAAAGCAAAGATGAACAGGCCCGAACTGCCGGCCGTCACTTCCTGATAGCTGATGTTGGTCCATTCGAAGCTCATACCGTCGGGCAGGTTTTCGTTGCACAGTTGCTCCATCACCGAGATCGCCTGCCCGGAACTGTAGCCCGGCGCATAGCCGCCGTTGATGGCCGACGAATTGCCGTCGTTGTAGCGCATCACGAAGACGGGACCGCTGGTGTTCACCACGCGAATCAGCGAGCCGATCGGCACCGGCTTGCCGTCCGCGTTGCGGACAAACAGCAACTCAAGCCCGCTGACATCCTTGCGGAACTTCCCTTCCGCCTGCACGTTCACCTGCCAGATGCGGCCGAACTCGTTGAACTGATTCACGTATACCGACCCGAAGTTGGCGTTGAGCGTGTTGAACACATCGCTGAGCGTCACCTTCATCTGCTTCGCCATTTCGCGGTCGATATCGACATACAGCATCGGCGTGCGGTTGCTGAATGTGGTGAACACACGCGCCAGGCCCGGTTGCTGGTTGGCCTTCTGCACGATCAGGTCGGTCGTCTGCTGCAGCGTGCGCAGGCCGACGCCGGCGTTGTCGAGAATCTGCAACTGGAACCCGCCCGACTGGCCCAGCCCGGGCACCGGCGGCGCGCCGAAGACCGGGGCCTGCGCACCGGGGATGCGTTTCGCCAGTTCGATGTTCAGCTTCCGGGCGATGGCGGCCCCCTGGGTCTCAGGGGTCGTGCGTTTCTCGAACTCATCGAGAATCACGAAGATCGTACCCCAGTTCGACGCATCCGCCTGAAAGAAGGCCGAGTATCCGCCGATGTTCATCGTCCGCAGCACGCCCGGCGTTTCCATGGCGATGTCATTGATCTGCTGCAGAATCTCCGTGGTCCGCTGCACCGATGCCGCTTCCGGCAAGGTGACGTTTACCAGCAGGTAGCCCTGGTCCTGCTCGGGGATGAAGCCGGTCGGCGCCGTGGCGAGCCCCCAGCCCGTCAGCGCGAGCAGGCCGCCGTACACGACAAGGACCAGCACGCTCATCCGCAGGAACAGAGAAACGATGCTTGTGTAGCCGTTGGTGACCTTCGCGAAGAACCGGTTGAACAGATCGAAGAACTTCGTCAGCAGGTTGTTGCCCGGCTTGAACAGGAGATAGCCGATCACTCCGCCGACGGCAAACAGGCCGACCACCATGCCCCAGAACTTCGCGTTCTTCGCATCAAATGCGGGAAGCTGCCCCTTCAGCACGAACAGCGAGATCAGTCCGAAGATCAGCACATACGCGGCACGCGGCAGTGGCTCACGAATTTCGCCATGCTTGTGCGGCTTGATCCAGGCGACGGCGCGGGCCGGGGCCAGCGTCAGGGCGTTGGTCGCGGAGATCACCGTCGAGCAGGCGATCGTCAGCGCGAACTGGCGGAAGAACTCGCCCGTGAGTCCCGGCATGAACGCGGTCGGGATGAAGACGCTGGAAAGCACCAGCGTGATGCCGATGACGGGGCCGGTGATTTCATCCATGGCTTTGAGCGTTGCCTCGCGGGCAGGCAGGCCCTTGCCCATCCAGCGTTCGATGTTCTCGACGACGACGATCGAATCGTCGACGACGATGCCGACGGCCAGCACCAGCCCGAACAGCGACAGGTTGTTGAGCGAAAAGCCCAGCGCGTTCATGATTACGAACGTGCCGATCAGCGACACGACAATATCGATGATCGGCAACAGCATCGCCCGCCAGTCCTGCAGAAAGATCATCACGACGATGATAACCAGGATGGCCGCGATGATGATCGTCACCAGAACGTCGTCCACGGAATGTTGAATGAACGGCGTCGTGTCGTACGGTATGCGGTAGTCGAGCCCGGCGGGGAACTTCTTTTTCAACTGTTCCATCTTGGCCTTCACGCGATCGGCCACATCGAGCGCGTTGGCCTGGGGCAACTGGAACACGGCCATCGCGACGGCCGGCAGGCGCACGTTCTTGCCGTTTTCTCTCTCGCCGACCGTGCAGTTGATGTCTTCGTTCTGGGCACCCAGGCTCAAGCGTGCCACGTCGCGGAGGCGGACGAAGCGACCATCCTGTCCCACCTTGACGATGATCTCTTCGAACTGTGCTTCAGTCTTCAGCCGGCCGAGTGCATTGAGTACCAATTGATACTGCTGCCCCTTGGGTACCGGTTCCTGACCCACGTTGCCGGCCGCCACTTCGACGTTCTGTTCCTGAATGGCGGAGATGACTTCGGAGGCAGTGATGTTCAGCGATGCGAGTTTCTGCGGGTCGAGCCAGGCGCGCATGCTGTATTCGCGCTGACCGAGGAACGTCACCAGGCCCACGCCCGGCAGGCGCGCCAGTTCATCGAACACATTGATCTGGGCATAGTTGCTCATGTACAGCGCGTCGTACTTGCCATTCGGTGAGACCATGTTGACGGCCAGCAGGATGTTCGGCGACTTCATCTGCACGTTGACGCCCTGCGCCTGCACGGAAGGGGGCAGCTGTGGCATTGCCAGCTGCACGCGCGTGTTGACGAGCATGAGCGCAGTATGGATGTCGGTGCCGATTTCAAAGCTGATGGTCAGCGTGTATTGGCCGTTGTTCGTGCAGGTGGACGACATGTAGATCATGCCTTCCACGCCGTTGATCTGTTCTTCGATCGGCTGAGCAACGGTATCCGCCAGTGTGATCGCGCTGGCACCGGGATAGGCCGTCGTCACCGAGATCGTCGGCGGGACGATCGGCGGGTATTGCGCGATCGGCAGCTTGAGCAAGCTGAGGACGCCGGTCATCACGATGATGATCGACAGCACCCAGGCAAAGATCGGCCGATCGACGAAGAATCGCGAAAGCATGCGGGGGTTCCTGATTGAGTCGGCGACGCCGCGAGCGGCGACTGGAAATGCTTACTTCTTCTTCGCCGGCGGCGACTTGCCGTCGGTTTCCGGCATCATCGTTAGCATGTTGACCAGTTTCGGGTCGACCTTCGCACCCGGCCGTGCGCGCTGCAGGCCCTGCACGACGATCCGTTCGCCCGCCTTCAGCACTTCCACTTCGCGCTTCACGTCGGCCCCATCGGGCGCGGTGTCGATGACCGTGCGTGTGCGCATCACTTCGCGAAGTTGCCCGTGCAACTGGCCGACTTGCACCACACGCGCCTCGACTTCGTTCTTGTCGTTGACGACGAGGATATACCGGTTGGTCTGATCGGTGCCGATCGCCTCATCCGCCACCAGCAGGGCGACGTGCGGCAGGCTCGTCGGCACCTTCACCCTTCCGAACAATCCCGAGGCCAGCTCAAGGTTGGTGTTCTTGAAGACCGCCCGCACACGAATTGAGCCGGTGTTAGGATCCACCTGATTCGCGATGAAATCCGTTTCACCGCTGAAAGGAAAGTCCTGCGTGTTCGCCAGCCCCATCTGGACCTGGACCGGTTTCTCCCGCGCGCTCGGCAGTTTCCCCTCCGCCACAAGCTTGTTGAACCGCAGCATCGAGTTCTGGTCGACATCGAAGTAGGCCCACATGGGCCGCAGCGATACGATGTTCGTCAGTGTGGTCATGTTCTGGGTGACGAGGTTGCCTACATCCACGAAGTGGCGATCCACCCGACCCGAAATCGGTGCCTGCACCGTACACCAGTCGAAGTTCAGCTGGGCGTTCGTCAGTGCGGCCAGTGACTGGTCGACGCTGGCCTTCGCTTCGTCGCGTGCGCCCAACCGCCGTGTGATCTCCTGGGCACTGATGGCCCCCTTTTCATTCTTCTGCACCGCCAGGCCGATGTCGTAGTCCGCTTGGGCTTTCACCAGCGCGGCCTTGCTGAATTCCAGCGTCGCCCTCGCCTGCTCCAGCGTTGCCTTGTAGGGTCGATCGTCGATCAGAAACAGGATGTCATCTTTGTTGATCAGGTCGCCGTCCTTGAACTTGATCGCCATCAGGTACCCGGTCACGCGCGGCTTGACCTCGACTGATTCGACGGCCTGCGTTCGTGCCGTGAAGATCTGGTAATCGGTGACTTCGCGTTCGATCGGAGTGGCGACCATCACGACCGGTGGCGGCGTCTCGACCGCCTTCGGGTTGCGGTCCGTGCAACCGCAGGCGATCAGGAACAGTGCGACGGCAATGTGGCGGTGCAGGTTATTCATGTTCGGACTGCATTCTGAAGATAAGAAGGCGCAGTAGCCACGGGGTGAGACTTCCAGCCCCATGGACCAAACCCTCGCGCGAATCCGCGGGGGTTACAAACGAAAACAGATGACGAGCGAAATTGTACTGACGTCCACGGCGAATGCACGTCTCAATTTGCCGTTGCCGGGTTCACATGGGCGGCGTATCGTTCTCTTCAGCATAAGCGGCAGTGTCTCTCCCCTTCCCATCGCGATGCTGTGAACTTCACGCGGGGTCCAGGCATGAATTTCTGCTTCCTGCTTGCTGCCCGGGCCTCGACCGCCGAAAACCTGTCGATCTTCGACCCCGTGTCCCCACCCGCGCAATCGATCAAGTCGCTTGCTATTCTGGTGCTGGCGATCACCGGCGTCATCTTCATCATCGTCGAAGGGATTCTGGTCTACGCCATCTGGAAGTTCCGCAAAGGAAAGCCCACCGACGACAACGAACCGGCCCAGGTGTACGGCAGCACGCCGATCGAGATCGCCTGGACCGCTGCCCCTGCCCTGATCTGCTTCGTCTTGATGCTGGCGATCGCCCGGACGCTGTGGGAAGTGAACGTCGACCCGCAACGACCTCCTGCCGAATCGCAGCCGGTGCGCGTGACAACCATCGGCCATCAGTGGTGGTGGGAGTATCGTTACGAACTGCCCGATGGCACTTCGTTCATCACCGCTAACGAATTGCATGTGCCGGCCAGTAACTTCAGCACGCCCAGCGAACGCCGACCGGTCTACTTGACGCTGCAATCAGCCGACGTCTGCCATTCGTACTGGGTTCCGCGGCTGGCGGGCAAGATGGACCTGATTCCCGGGCGTACGAACAACCTGTGGTTTGAGACGGCCCAGACCGGTCTGTTTCTGGGCCAATGCGCGGAGTTCTGTGGCCCGCAGCACGCGAAGATGCTGCTGCGTGTCTATGTCGATACTCCCGAGCAGTACGACAAATGGCTCGCCAACGAAGCCAAGCCCGCTGTCGATGACGCGAAGGTGAAGGAAGGCCGCGACCTGTTCCTGAAGCTGTCGTGTGTCAGCTGCCACCGTATCCGTGGAACTTCGGCTGACGGCTTCTATGCCCCGGACCTGACGCACCTGATGAGCCGGGAGACGCTGGCGTCGGGCATCGTGCCGAACACACGTGAGGAGTTGCGCCGTTGGGTGCAGGACCCGCAGAAGGTGAAGCCGGGGGCGCTGATGCCCGCGTTCGGACTGAGCGACCGGGAGTTGGATCTGGTGATTGATTATCTGGAAACGTTGAAGTAACCGCCGCTTGCGGCGTTGCCTGGTGATTCATGGCGACGCCGCAAGCGGCTTAGAGAAACCAATGGCGAGTCTCGTTACGGAAACCCCTGAAAAACCCTCGATCATGGACATTCTCCATGACTGGGTGACTACGGTCGATCACAAGAAGATCGGCATCATGTACGTGCTGATGGCGGTGTTCTTCCTCATCGTCGCCGGGGCGGAAGCTCTGTTGATGCGCATGCAGTTGATCCAGCCGGGGATGACGATCGTCAAACCGGACACGTTCAACCAATTGTTCACCATGCACGGCACGACGATGGTCTTCTTCGTCGGCATGCCCATCCTGATCGGCGTCGCCAACTTTGCCGTACCGCTGCAGATCGGTGCCCGCGACATGGCCTTCCCACGCCTCAACGCGCTGGGCTTCTGGACGACGTTGTTCGGCGGTGTGCTGGTCTACACGAGCTTCGCCACGGGCGGCGGACCCAACTTCGGCTGGTTCGCCTACGCCCCTCTGACGGAAAAGACATTCAACCGCGGCCCCGCGGCCGATTTCTGGGCGATGGGGCTGATCGTCAGCGGCATCGGCACCATCACGGCGGCGGTCAATTTCATCGCCACGATCATGGCGATGCGGGCACCCGGCATGACGCTGCGGAAAGTGCCGTTCTTCACCTGGACGATGCTCTGGACCTCGGTGCAGATCCTGATCGCCATCCCGCCGTTGACCGTGTCATTGACGATGGTTGTGCTGGACCGCCAGTTCGGGGCGCTGTTCTTCGACCCGCAGAACGGCGGCTCGGCCTACCTGTGGCAGCATATGTTCTGGTTCTTCGGCCATCCGGAAGTCTACATCCTCATCCTGCCGGTGTTCGGCATGGTGTCCGAAGTGATCCCGACATTCTCACGCAAGGTGCTGTTCGGCTATGAGTTCATGGCCGCGGCTACGATGGCGATCGTGTTCATCAGCCTGGGCGTCTGGGCACATCACATGTTTGCCGTCGGCATGAGCAAGACGCTCGACTTGTTCTTCGCCGCCGCTACACTTCTGGTGTCGGTCCCCACGGGCATCAAGATGTTCAACTGGTTGGCGACCATGTACGGCGGCCGCATCTGGTTCGCGTCCCCCATGTTGTTTGCCACCGGGTTTTTGTCGATGTTCCTGATCGGCGGCCTGACCGGCATCATGCTCTCGGCCGCTCCGTTCGACTTCCAACTGTCGGACAGTTACTTCGTGGTCGGCCACTTCCACTGGGTCCTGATCGGCGGCACGGTCTTCGGCGTCTTCGCGGGCATCCACTACTGGTACCCGAAGGCAACCGGACGGATGCTCAACGAACGCCTGGCCAAGTGGCAGTTCTGGCTGCTCATCATCGGCTTCGCAGTGACGTTCGGGCCGATGCACCTATCAGGAATGCTCGGCATGCCCCGGCGGATCTACACGTATGAAGCCGACCGCGGCTGGACATTCTGGAACCAGTTATCGACGATCGGTTCGCTGATCCAGGCACCCAGCTACCTGATCTTCGCCTACAACATCACGGTCTCGCTCTGGAAGGGCGAACGTGCGGGAGACAACCCCTGGCAGGCATGGACGCTCGAATGGGCGACCACATCGCCGCCGCCGTCCTACAACTTCGAGGAAATCCCCACGGTGCGAAGCCGCCGGCCGCTGTGGGACTTGAAGCACCCGGACGACCCGGACTGGAAGTATGAGTGAACGATCAGCGATCGTTCGCTGGGGGATCTGAACCATGCCCTATTCCGGTGACCTGCCGACGACTTGGGACCCGAATACTTCTCTGGTGAAACGTGATAAAAAAGGGAAGGTGACGCAACGGCGATTCTTTGGCGGCGATGGCCGGGCCATCCTGAACATCGACTACGATCATGATCACGGAGCCGGAAGACCGCATGCACATGATTGGGACTGGTCGAGCGATCCACCACGACAACCTGGACGAGCATTGACGGCGAAAGAACAGAAGGCATGAAGCGGATCATCCATAAAGAGTACGTCGCGGGCTGGCTGGATACGACCGTTCACGACTTCGTGAATGAGTTATCGGTCGACTCCACCGAGTTGCAGTATTGCCTGATTGCGTGTCTTGACAGCAATCCGAATCCCGCGTCGATTCTGCGAAGCGGTCCGGAACCCAAGGCGATCGCGAGTGAGACTCTGGTCATCGGCACGGGGTTACTGCTTCCCACGGAACGGTTGCTGAAGGCATGCCGGCGGAAGCAAGTGTTCTTTGGATTTGATGAGTTGTGGTTCTTCCCCGGCAACGATGTCGAACCGAAGCCGGATCGACTGAATCTGCTGGGGCCGGCTCGAGTCGACCAGCGCCGGTTGCGGTCGCTGGGCAAATGGATGGACGCGAATACGTGCTCGTTCGGCATCGGCGGCGGCGAAGGATTGAACTTCGTGATACGCGCCACGGGGCCGGCCCGGGATTTGTTGGGCCATTCGATCGTCCAAACGCCGCACACGATCACGGCACAGGCATGGGAAGGGGCAATCCTCTGAGCGACTCGCTGACGATCACCGCGGGCACGCGTGCCTCCGCCGAGAGGGGGCTTACCCCCGGTCAATGGGGCCTGATCGCGTTCCTCGGGTCCGAGGTCGCGTTTTTCAGCACGCTGATCGTGGCGTACTTGGCCTTTTACGGCCGCGACCATCAACCGGGCGGGCTGGGCGGGCCGACGCCGCTGTCGGCCCTGTCGTTGTCGCTGGTCATCGGCACCACCATCTGCCTGCTGTCCAGCAGCTTGACGATTCATCTGGCTGATCGGTCGATCCGCAAGGGGGCCAACGGCGCGTTCCGCTTGTTCTGGGCGTTGACGATCCTGCTGGGCACCGCTTTTCTGGCGGGCACGGCATGGGAGTGGTACGAACTGATCACGAAGCAGAAACTGACGATCAGCCGCAATCTGTTCGGCAGCAGCTTCTACACACTGGTGGGCTTTCACGCTTTCCATGTGACCGTCGGTGTGATTGTCATGTCACTGATCTGGTTCCTGTCGCTGGCGGGCGAGATGACAGCGAAGACTCACGGCAGCGTCGTGCTGGTCTCCTGGTACTGGCACTTTGTCGATGTGGTCTGGATCATTGTCTTCACGGTGGTGTACCTGTTGCCGCGGATGGGGTCGTGAACGATGGATGACACCCGCGAAGCACCGGCACACGACGACGGCATCGAGATGCCCCGGTCCACGGCGGCACCCTTGGTCATGGCGATTGGCATCTTGCTGGCCGGCGCGGGCGTGCCACTGAGTTGGTCAATGTCGATCGTCGGCCTGGTGGTCTTCGTCGCGGGCCTGGGAGCGTGGATCTCGCATCTGTTGCCCGGGCAAGGGCATATGCATGAGAAACGCGCAGCCGAGAAGCCGGCCGTGATTCTCCCTGCTCCAGGCGCGGTCTTACATCTTGAAAAAGGCATGCCCGGCTACCGGATGCGGTTGCCACTTGAAGTCCACCCGATCTCCGCCGGGATCAAGGGCGGCGTTCTCGGCGGGTTGCTGATGCCCGTCCCGGCGTTGCTGTGGGGCCTGTTGAAGGGGCATGGCATCTGGTACCCGATCAATCTGCTGGCCGGCATGGTCTGGGCGGGGATCGAAGACCTTCCGCTGGCGGAACTTGAGCAGTTCCGGCCGGGGCTTTTTGTCACCGGTCTGGTGATTCATGTCATCATGTCGATTGTACTGGGCTTGATCTATGGCGTGCTGTTGCCGACCCTCCCCGACATCCCAGGCGGCCAGCTTGCCTGGGGCGGCGTCCTGATGCCGCTGTTATGGACCGGGATCAGCTACGGTCTGATGGGTGTGGTCAACCCCGTCCTGCAGGAACGTGTTGATTGGCCGTGGTTCATCGCGTCACAGTTCGTCTTCGGGATCACCGCCGCGCTGGTGGTGGTCCGCACGGAGAAGATCAAGGTGCCTCCCAAGGGAGCGGGACCGGATACTGAATCGCTGACGAGTTGATACCGGCTGGAACCACCGACGATGCGGAGAACGCAAACTTCATGAAGAATTGCAAACTGATAACTTTAAATTGCAAACTGCAAATTGACGAACCGGAACCGGATCGCGGGATTCGTTCAACGGTTCAATTGTCAGTTTTCAGTTTGCAATTATCAATTTGCAATGTTCTTTTCATTGCTATCACAATACTGGCAACAGGTTGCAATACCAAGCTTCCGGGAAAGCCAAACCCCGCCGATGTACCGGTCCCTGAGAATCGCATCCTCGATTTCGCGACTCTCTACTCGAAGAACTGTGCCGGCTGCCACGGGGCGGATGGAACACTGGGCCCCGCGCCGCCGCTCAACGATCCGTTGTTTCGCGCGATTGTTCCACAGACGGAATTGACGAAGGTGCTGAAGCAGGGCCGCAAGCAGGGCGATATCCGCACGCAGATGGCGCCGTTCGCCCATTCCAGCGGCGGGACATTGACCGACGTTCAGGTCGAGATCGTCGTCAGCCAGATCAAGGGCGTGCCGTACGACGTGGTCAAGGCCACGAACGGGAAGCTGTCAATCGCACAGCGGACGATGCCCGGCGAGGGGATCCAGCCGAAGTGGGGTGTACCCCCTGCTCCGCCGGAGACCGTACCGCCTTACCTCATCCCGAAGCTTAAAGGCGAATCTGCCCGCGGGGCACAGATCTTCGCAAAGGCCTGCGCCGGCTGCCACGGCAAGGACGGCATGGGCGAGACCGTGAACGGCCAGACACGCAACCGGATCAACGACCTCGCCTTTCTGACGCTGACCAGCGACCAGGCACTACGGCGGCTGATCATCACCGGCAGGCCTGATCTCGGGATGCCAAACTACGCGGAAAAGACTGGCCGCGGCGACAGCTTCAAGCCGTTGACATCGTCGGAGATCAACGACGTGAACGCGCTCTTGGGCGAATGGCGACAGGGGAAAGCGAAGTGAGCGAACCAACCACGACACCACCCCCGGGCGAACCGATCGCACGCCGGACGCTGTTTCAGCGGCTGTTCCTGGGCGCGACCGTGCTGATCGGTCTGGCGGCCGCGACGGTGCTCATCATCCCGTTCGTGCTGTATCTAGCCGGGCCGATGCGCAAACGGAATGCCCCGTGGATCAGCCTGGGGCCGCTCAATAAGTTCCCCAAAGGCGAGACGCGTCTGGCGACGTTCGACAATCCGCTCGGGACACCATGGGATGGCATGACCGCCAACACCGGCGTCTATGTTCGTAACGTCGGTAAAGATGAGAAGGGGAACGAGAACTTTCTTGTCTTCTCGATCAACTGCGCCCATCTCGGTTGCCCGGTCAGTTGGTTTCCGCAGTCGGGACTGTTCATGTGCCCCTGTCACGGCGGCGTCTACTATGAGAATGGCGAGCGTGCCTCGGGACCGCCGCCCCGCGGTCTCTACCACTGCGAATGGCAGGTAAACGGCGGCAACCTCGAAGTGCAGGCCCCGCACTACCCGACGTTGCAGAACACTCTTCGCGGATAAAGCCGTTCGCGGCGTCGCCAGGGGATCGAACATGACGTGGCCCATCAAAATTCTGCAGTGGTTCGATGCCCGGCTCAAGGTGCGCGAGAGTATCTGGCCGATGGCCACGCACCCGATTCCCAAGAGCGCTGCGGGGCCGATGGGCTGGTGGTACATCTTCGGCAGTGCGTCGATGACGCTGCTAATGGTGCAGATCGTCACCGGGATCGCACTGGCGCTCGTCTACGTCCCCGCCGCGGATAAGGCGTACGGCAGCTTGTTGTACTTGAACTACGAACAGCCGCTCGGCTGGTTCATGCGGGCTCTGCACTACTATGCCGGCTCGGGCATGATGGTGATGGTATTCCTGCACATGACGCAGGTCTTCCTGCACGGGTCGTACAAGTACCCGCGTGAACTGACCTGGGTGATCGGCGTATTCCTTCTGCTTTGCACACTGGGCATGTTCTTTACCGGCCAGGTTCTCCGGTGGGACCCGGACGCCTACTGGGGCATCGCCGTTGGCGGGTCGATGGCCGGGCGCGTGCCGATCATCGGTCCGCAGGTTGTCGATCTCGTGCTGGGCGGGGCGATCATCGGCGGCGACACGCTGAGCCGGTTCTTCACGCTGCATGTCTTTGTCATCCCCGGCGCTCTGCTGTCGCTGCTGTCGGTTCACCTGTGGCTGGTGCTGAAGCGTGGCATCAGTGCCGCGCCGAAGCCGGGCGAGAAAGTCGACCCCGCGACATACGACGAGGCTTACGAGAAGGAAGTCCATAAGGACGGCGTGCCATTCCTGGGCGAAGCGTTCATCAAGGACGCATTCATGTCCGCCCTGGTGGTTGTGGTCGTCGTGGTCATCGCGGCCATCGTCGGCCCCAAGGGACCGAGCGGCCCGCCCGACCCGACGCTGTCGGGAGCGAACCCCCGGCCCGAATGGCCGTTCCTGTGGCTGTTCGGCCTGTTGTCGCTGAGCCCGCCCGCGGCCGAGACGTTCCTGATGCTCGTCTTCCCCGTGCTGCTCGTCGGCGTGCTGTTGCTGGTGCCGTTCGTCTCGAATCGCGGCGAACGTTCGCCGAGCCGTCGGCCCGTGGCCGTGCTGTCAGTCATCGTGCTGGCGACGCTGTTCGCGGTGCTGACTTATCAGGGGGCCACGTCGCCGTGGTCGCCCAAGATGGAAGCATGGAGCGGGGACCCGATTCCCGTGCGCATCGTCAAGGACAGCACCCCGCTGCAGATGCAGGGCTCACTGGTGTTTCAGAACAAAAATTGCCGGAACTGCCATGCTCTTGATGGTATCGGTGGCACGCGTGGGCCGGACCTGACGACGATTGGTTCGCGGCTGAATTCGGGTCAGTTGATCGACCAGGTCTCGAACGGCACACCCGGCGGCGGCAACATGCCCGCTTACGGCAAGCAAGTCAGCGCGTTCGAGATGGCCGCACTGGTTGAATTCCTCGTCAGCCTGCGACCCGAGGGCCAACCGCCGGCCGGGTTCTCCGCCAAGCCATGAACCCCGTCGTTGATGCGTTTATGGCATCCTGGCCGATTGACCCCGCCCTGTGGCTGGGCCTGCTGGCGCCGGCGATCATCTACGCGCGCGGCTGGCTCTGGCTGCGGCAGCGTGATCCGAAACGCTGGCAACGGCGGCACCTTTTCTGCTTTCTCGGCGGCCTTTCGGCAATCCTTCTCGCACTCGGTTCGCCGATCGAGCCGTTCGCGTTTCTGTTTCTGCAATGGCACATGACGCAGCACCTGTTGCTTACGATGGCGGCCCCACCGCTTCTGTGGATGAGCACGCCACTGTTCCCGATGCTGCGCGGGCTGCCCGCACCGATTCGCACGGTCTGGGTGCTGCCGTTGTTGCGTTCGCGACCCCTGCGGGCGTTCTTCGGCAGACTCACGCATCCGGTCGTTGCGTTGCCGGTCTATGTGGCGGTCACATGGGCATGGCATCTGCCGGGCATGTACGACTTGGCCCTGCGCAGCGACGGTTGGCACTACGCGCAGCATGCCATGTTCCTCGCGGCAGCACTCATCTTCTGGTTCCCGGTCATTCGCCCGTACCCGGCCCGGCCGCGCTGGTCACGCTGGCTGCTGTTCCCTTACCTGATCCTGGCCGACGTTCAGAACACGGCCCTGGCTGCCCTGCTGACATTCTCCGACCGTGTCATCTATCCGCATTACGCGACTATGCCGCGATTGGGCGGCATCTCGGCACTCGACGATCAGGCAGGGGCCGGCGTGATCATGTGGGTGCCGGGGTCGATCGCCTACCTCGTGCCGCTGTTCGCGCTGGCGCTGCGGGCGCTGTTTAATCCGGAAGTGCGAAAGCCTGCCGGGCGCGTGCCGCTGCCAATGGTTCAGTCGCGGCACGTCGATCTGCTGCGCATCCCCATCGCAGGACGGTTCTTGAAGTGGAAGCATGCACGTCTCGTGATGCAGGTGCCGATGCTCGCGTTCGCGGGGCTGATCGTCTATGACGGCTTCACCGGCCCGGAGTCGGCACCGATAAATCTTGCGGGCGTACTGCCGTGGGTGCACTGGCGAGGGTTTCTGATCATCGGGTTGCTGGTGATCGGTAATGTGTTCTGCATGGCGTGCCCGTTCATGCTGCCGCGGGCGCTGGCGCGGATGGTGGCAACTCCCCGGTGGGGATGGCCCGGAGGGCGACGCCACAAGTGGCTGGGTATCGTGGGGATCGCGCTGTTCCTGTGGAGTTATGAAGCGTTCAGTCTTTGGGACAGTCCGTGGCTGACGGCATGGATCATCGTCGGCTACTTCATCACCGCGCTGGTCGTCGACAGCCTGTTTCGCGGGGCGGCGTTCTGCAAATTCGTCTGTCCGATCGGGCAGTTCAACTTCCTGCAGTCGTTGATGTCGCCTTGGTCGGTGCAGGCGAAATCGTCGGCGATCTGCTCCGACTGCCGAACCAAAGACTGCATCCGGGGGAATGAAACCTCGCGCGGCTGCGAGCTTGATCTGTTCGTACCCCACAAGCACGGCAACGTCGATTGCACGTTGTGCCTTGACTGCATCCATGCCTGTCCGCATGACAACATCGGCATCCTGCCGCGCGTGCCCGGCAGCGACCTTTACGATGACCGCATGCGCTCAGGCCTGGGTCGACTGACGAAGCGCACCGACATCGCCATCCTGGTGACGCTGCTGTTCTTCGGCGCCTTCGCGAATGCCGCGGGGATGGCCGCCCCGATTGTCGCGTGGCAGGAGTCGCTGGGCATCTCCCGCATGGCTTCTGTCAGCGTCTTTTATCTTCTGATGCTGGTCGCGCTGCCGGTCATGGTGGTCGGCCTGGCGTCCAACTTCAACCTGCGCCGGGCCGTACGCTTCGCGTACTGCCTGGTGCCCCTCGGGTTCGCGATGTGGCTGGCGCATTACAGCTTTCACCTGTTCACCACCTACGACGCAGTCATCCCGGTCACGCAGCGATTCGCGCTTGATGCGGGCATCAATCTGGGCCAACCCGATGGGGCATGCGCCTGCTGTCGGCCTGTCGGCGGTTGGGTGTTGCGCTTCGAATTGCTGGCGCTCGATTTGGGGCTGTTGCTGTCGCTGTACACAGCCTTCCGACTTGCCGATCGTTCCTGGCGAAGCGCGGCCCCGTGGGCCATGCTGCTGATGGTCATGTTCGCCTTCGGCATCTGGATCATGCTGCAGCCGATGCAGATGCGCGGGATGATGGGAT